>MTLE01000709.1_pt1 | contig 45613 bp, 34 predicted proteins | sample 1982461 | NCBI WGS metagenome assembly MTLE01 (sample SAMN05712605, study PRJNA340218) | biofilm metagenome | isolation source: sample SPL anode biofilm adapted to -200 mV | place: USA | collected 2012-02-03
TAATCAAGAAAAACAAAGAAAACCTTAAATAAGAGCGTCAATCGAAATAACTATAACATTCTGCTTAAGACGTAAGTTATTCAGGACAGTTGAAGTATTTATCAGCGCAAGCTTTATGACAGCAGATCAGCAAAAAGATAATCATTGATGCGATCAATCAATTCCCGCGGTCTGATCATTTGATCAACGATTTCCCTGGTCTGCGCCACGTCGTCGGTAATAATGTTATCAACGCCGATTTTTACCATTTTTTCGGTTGATTCCTGGGAATCGACGGTCCAAGCTAAAACTTCTTTGTTTTCCCGATGGATGGCAGCAACGATCTCCGGGGTGACGAAGGATGATTCGATACTGTAAATATCAACCGGCAGTTTTTGAATATCACCAATAGCCAAAGCGGTAATATAAGCCCGTTTTTGATCAGGATCTACGGCGCCCACCTTTTCCAAGGTGGGGTAATCAAGGGATGCCAGGATACATTGGTCAGAAAAATCATGTTGTTTTATAATAGCAACAGTCGATTCCACCAGACTGGCTTCATGGCCGGTGGGTTTTAGCTCGATGTTTAAAAGGATCTTGCCCTGACAAAGCTCAATCGCTTCGGCCAGGGTGGGAATACGCTCGTTTTTAAATTGCGGATCAAACCAACTGCCAATATCCAGATCCTTGATATCTGCATAATTTGATGACCAGATATTTAAGTCCTGGCCAGAAATGCGTTTGATGTTATTGTCATGAGAGACCACAATGACACCGTCTTTGGTTTGAGCCACATCGATTTCTGCATAATCGGCATCTTGATCGATGGCTTTTTGCAAAGCGGCCAAGGTATTTTCGGGAGCCAGGTTGGAACCGCCGCGGTGGGCAGTAATTTGCGGACCCGTTAAAAACTGGTCGTTGAAGGTCTCAGAAAAGGTGTTGAAAATCGCAAAACTGTTTATTGCAATAAATAGTAAAACCGTGATCATCCCGATGATCGCAATTGTTTTTTGCTTCAATTTTATTTTATATTTATCTTTTGCCAGCGGTTCGGGATTAACGACCAAGTTAGCTGAGGCTGAATACCCATAATAAAACTCGGAGACCACCGCTAAATTGAGGGATGTGGTGAGCAGTTGAAAGATGGTAAACAAACCAGACACCAAAAATCCAAAGGCGGCAATGAAAACAGATAAAGCCAGCTGATGTTCAAGGAGCTGACCTAAGATAAAGAAAGCGATGATTTCGAGAACAACCACAGCGACAACCAGCAGCACCAGAATCAGGAGATTAAATAATAATACGAAGAAAATAGTCCGCCAGAAATGGCCTTTAATCAGGACTCTGCTTTTTTTGATCGCCTGAAAAAAATTACTGTTTTCCAAGGTGAAATAATGAAATGAAAAAATCCAGATGAGCGCAAGCAGAAACAGCAACAATGATAGTGCTGTAAAGCCGGTTGAGTACAACGGGCTGGCCGTGATATAGCTCATGATAAATTCAGGAATTGATATTTCCGATATGAAATTAGAAGATAATGAAAACTCAGTTAAGGGAATAATGACTAGAATAAAAACGACGAATGGAAAATTTTTAGCCGTGACGATTTTGGTTGCTCGTTTAAATCCCTCTTTACATAATGGCATCAATTGAACTTTTCGGCGGAAATGACTTTCATTAAACAGAATGATCAAGGTAGTAAATTCCAGCAGACCAAAAAAAGCGACAAAAAAAGCGAAACAAAGTAGGGTGATCAGACAAAGTGGATTGGTCATCGCCTGGGAGAAATTCGAACCGCTTAAATAAGGAAACCCCAAAAGGGTCATGATTTTGTTGAACAGAAAAAACCCACTGGGATAAATAATCATGGTACCGGCGAGGGTATAGATTGCTTCAAAAAAGAGCAGATGCAGAAAATTAAATTGAATAAGTGTGAATATTTCTTTAGCACGGCCAAAAATATTAGAACTTTTTTTATCCATGAAGATCAGTCCTTTCTAATGCAAAAAATAATTTGGGGGAAAGGATAATGAGTTTTAGCTGTCGAAAATGGTTCTAAAATGAGCGATTTTCTATCAGCCACACTTTGCTATACTATTTGTGATTGTATCATGATGAATACTGTTAAACAAGAAAAAAGACCCGATTGTATATAGACGAGTTGATAAAAATAGTCAATATAATTGATAATTATAAAGTAAAGTGAGGTTAGCATGAAAGTTATTGCAATTATGGGAAGTCCCCACAAAGGGAAGGGCTTTGAAATCGTACAAAAGATTGAGGTTGAGCTCTCTCGTTTGGATGCGGTTGAATTCTCATACGTTTTTTTGAAGGACGCAGATTTAAAACTCTGTCGGGGTTGTTTTGCCTGCATTGGTAAAGGGGAGCAGTTATGCCCCCTAAAGGATGATAAAAACAGCATTGAAGCTGAAATATTAAGTGCCGACGGCGTCATTCTTAGTACTCCGGGTTATGCGATGAATGTCAGTGCGTTGATGAAAAATTTTATTGATCGCTTTGCTTACAGTTTGCACCGACCAAAGTTTTTTAATCAATCTCTGATGCTGGTTGCAAACGGCGGCTCTGGCTTGTCCAAGGTTAATTCATCCCTTGGGATGACCTTGGGCGGCAGCAACAAGGTTTGCGAATTAAAAATCACCACTACTCCATGGGAACCCACAAAAACCTATGAACAGCGGGTACAAACGGACATTGAAAAAGCAACTGATCGTCTCTATCGATCGATGAAAAATAAAAATCCTGCTTCACCATCGTTGGGTAACCTGATCTGGTTTCGAATCTTTAAAAAAATGGCCAGTCTTTCTGAGCAGAACTTGCCGGCGGATTACGAATATTATCGCACCAGAAGCGATTATTTTTATCCGACCCGAGTGAATCCCATTAAAAACGGAATGGCTGGGATCATCGCAAATATTGGGGTGGCCACCATGAAAAAGCAGGTCGAATTTAAATAGGCGTTAAGGTAGAAAGATAAAATCGATAGGACGATGTACAATGCACTTATCCTATCGCAAGAATACCCCGGACTGGGGAATGAAAGGTTGTGACGTTCAATGATATCACTGATGTTGGTAATGATTAGATTTGTGGGAATTGTGCTCATTATTTTTTCAATCTTTAGGGTGGTAAAATTGAAGATAATTGAAAAGAGTGGAATTCAGGTTGAAGCGGTAGTAGTACAAATGAGCGAAAATAAGGTGCGTACCGGACGGCAGGTATATGATGAGTATACTCCAATTCTGGAATACATGATTGCTGAAAAAGTGTATCGAACGGCCGCATTGGCTTCTCAGGGGGATAAACGCTATAATTTGGGAGACATTGTCAAAATCCGTTGCAAATCGGATAGGCCTGAAGAAATTTTGATTCCAGGTGATCGTCGATATTATTTTAATCCGGCTTTATTTGGTATTGCAGGGATTATGATCGAAATTTTGGTTTTGTTGACACAGCGAGTTCTTTAAAAACTAAATATCGTTTAAGAAACTGAAGATCGGATGATTTCTAAATGAACAGGTCGTCAGCACATTAGATGGCGACCTGTTCATTTTACATGGATTATAAACCATTAACAATATTTATTGGGCGGGTTCCTTTTGAAACGGCTAGAATATTCGCCCAGACCGTTTTATGCATTTTTTCAAAAGCCGGTTTAGTGGTTCCGCCAATATGTGGGCTAAATAGCAGTTTATAATGACAGCGATTTAAGTACAACCAAGCTTGTTTATATATATTTAAATTTTATGGCTTTCATTTGATTGTCAAAGTAGAAATCACCAGCAGCAGCAACTATTTCTGTCCAATCCAGATACTGGCTGTTTTGCTGAACCCAGACATTCATTGTAGAAAGTGGAATCTGTTCAAAATCCTGCTGGGTGGCAACCAAAAATCCAGCTGATTGTAAGAAGTCATCAAGGCAGGAGAAAACGGTGTGTGTTTTCATAAATGCAGGCGTAAAATAGTTTCTGATCAAATCTAGATCATCTTGAATACCAATCACCGAACCGTCATCATTAAGCAGATTTGAATGGCCAAATTGAGTTTCAAGGGTTTTCATATACGACCTCCTGGAATTTTAGTATGGTTGAATATTATCTTAATAGCTCTATCTTATAATGTTTTAGCCAATGTGACAAGAAAAATTCAAATAATTTAAAAGATCGTCGATCACGACAACAATTTTCCCTAAATGTGGCAGAAAAAAATTTGATATTTCACATAAAAAAATTTTGTATGATGGGGTGGTGAATTGCAAACGTCCTTGAAAAATTGCGGCTAGATTGAAATCAAAAAGCCTTCCATTAACGTTTAAACGTCGATTGGAAGGCTTTTTAAATGGATGTAATCTAACTAGCTTTCAAGAGCAACTTTACCCAGACTGGTAAAGGTATCGGCCTTCGTGATGGCGGTACCAGTCATCGTGTAGTGACCGGCATTATCGTAAGCATAAACATGGACATTGTAGTCACCAAGTTCAGTGTTGTGATCACTGTATGGAATAAAGCAGCTGGCCACATTGCCGTCAACAGTTCCTTCATGCCAGATTAAATCATCCTGTCCGTTGTTTTCGGTCCAGACAGGAAAGTAAACCGATCCGATTCCGCTAAGGTCATCTGAAACCAGCGCAGTGACATTGATTCCTTCATCCTGATAGTCAGTAACCAGTACATCTGACAAGGATGGGGGGGTTACGTCTGATGCGGCATCAATATAATCACCGATGTAGATATAACCCTGAAAGCCGCCGACCGAGGTGGCATCTTCAGCTCCAATTGTATAGGTGTAATTTTGAAAGTAGATGCCACTATAGGTGGATTCTGAGAGTGTAACCGTATCACCATTGATCGCCTCAACGATTGCCACATGTCCATCTGAACTGCCACCCCAACAGATTACTGCGCCAAGTTTTGGTGTGGAACCTGAGGGATAATAACCAGTGTTTTGATTATAAGCCCACCAGGAATTTGCATTGCCCATTGCTAAATTTGGCGTGGTTCCTAAAATTTCGTACGCTCGGCCAAAGGCATAGGCGGTACAGTTAGGCAGGCCATATCCACCTTGAGAATATGGATTGCTGGCAAAGAAATAGGTGTTATCAGCACCTGGTGCAGTAGTTCTGGCTGTGAATAAGCTGGGCAGAGCTGCCGAGGTTTCAGTTGTTTCCACAGCCTGAGCGATTTCTGTTAAATCGAGCTCGGCCTCTTCAGCCATTACAGTCCCTGGCAATAGGCCCAAGCATAATGCCAAGGCAAGACTTACGCAGGTATTTTTTATTGAGTTTTTTTTCATTTGACCTCCAATGTCAAAACATGATGGTGTCACAGTGTTGTGTGTGACTGAAATGCATCATTGAATGTTGCAAATTATTTACAAATTGGCAATGCGTATAATACATGATGGTTTGATATTTGGCAAGGGGCTGATAAAAACCACTTAAGAAATCTTTGGAGTCAGCTCAGATAGATAAAAGTAAGATGAGAATAAATGGCTTTAAATACAGGGATTTCCATGACAATGAGCAGTTCGAAGTAAATTAACATTGAAATTAACTGCAAATACGATTAATTTTAGCTTAAGTTAAAATGAAATAGCTTCCTAAAAAGTAAAATTAAGGTCTGAGAATGAGTCGTGATTGCGTTTTCTTTTTTATGCAAATGCCATTTTTTTCCTGGTCAACAGAAATAAAAAACGATAGTTTTCAGAAAAGTTGCCGCTCAGATAGCCTAAAATGGGGTAAAGAAGCATCTCAGGCAATAAAATAAAACAAATGGGTTGACTACGTTTAGAAGATAAAAAGTAAGTAGATGCGAATCTAAATTCACATAAATTCTTTTTATTCAAGTAAGTTTTCATGAGAAGGAGAATTCAGCAGCCTAATTCAATAGAAACCGTATATCTAGAATCTGCCAATTTTGAATAGTCTGGTCGCTCTGATAAATGATTCAAAAAAAAGGGAGGGAGAGTTTTAATTCGAAACCGAGATAAGGTCTTCCCGCGGGATTAAATAAAGTGTATAATAGTTAAGTTATAGATGGAACATTACAGATTCACATATAAGCCTAAATAGTTGCAAAATGGAAGGATATGAATGGAAAAATTAACATCACCACGGGTCATCGAAGCACTGTTAAAAAAGTATGATCTTCACTTCAATAAACGATTTGGACAGAATTTTTTAATTGATGAGAATATTGTTCAAAAGATTGTTAAAGCCGGAGACGTAAGCGAAAGGGACTTGGTGCTGGAAATCGGACCGGGGATTGGCACCATGACGCAGGCCCTCAGTGATCATGCTGGCAAGGTTATTTCAGTAGAAATCGATAAAAAACTGATACCGGTTCTTCATGAAACCCTGAATGACTGTGACAATGTTGAGATTGTCCAGGGTGACATTTTAAAAACCAACGTCCGGGAGATTCTGGGAGCTCAACTTGTCACGATGCCGCTTAAGATTGTGGCAAACTTACCCTATTATATTACTACCCCCATCATTATGGGGTTTCTGGAATCGGATCTGCCGATTGAAAGCATGACTTTCTTAATTCAAAAAGAGGTGGGCGAGCGTCTATGTGGCGTTCCAGGGACCAAGGCTTACGGATCACTGAGTATCGTGGCACAATTTTATGCGGACATTTCGATTGATTTCGAAGTGCCAGCGCATGTATTTATCCCCAAGCCTAAGGTTGACTCGATTGTGGTCACCCTAAAAAAACTGGCGGTGCCCAAAATAGCACTGGAAAACAAGGAATTGTTTTTGTCAGTTGTGAAAGCCAGTTTTCTGAATCGACGAAAAACGCTGATCAATGGGTTGACCATGAACACCCCATTCGATAAAGCAGTTTTAATGGAGGTTCTGGAGGTGTGTAATATTGCACCGGGAATTCGCGGAGAAACCCTCACTGGGTCAGATTTTGGCCGAATCGCCAATGAATTGAACAGCCGGATCAGCCAATCAGTTGAATCCGAAGCAAAGAACGAATGAAGTTTTTAAGGAGAAAAAAATGATTGAATTAAAGGACGTAACCCTTAAATATTCAAGCACGAAAGGTATTTTCAACTTAAATTTTAGCGTTGAAAAAGGCCAGGTTTTCGGATACGTTGGACCAAACGATGCCGGGAAAACGACCACCATTCGGATGCTGATGGGACTGATCAGGGCTGGACGTGGTAGCGCCACCATCGATGGATTAAATTGCTTTTCCAGAGCATCTGCGATTCAAAAAAATACCGGATATGTGCCCGAAGATGTCGCTCTTTTTGAAAACATGCGGGTCAAAGAGTATTTGAACTTCGTTACTCAAATGCGGGGGATTTTTGGTCAGAAGAATACCAGGCTCAGAGATATGCTGATTGAACGCTTTGAGGTTGAAACCCGGGGAAAAATCGAAAATATGTCAAGTGGCATGAAAAAAAGACTGACCATTGTCACAGCTTTGATGCATGATCCCCAAACGCTGGTATTGGACGAACCCACCAGTGGATTGGATCCCCTGATGCAGTCCCGGTTTCTCGATCTTGTTTTGGAGGAGAAACGGCGGGGTAAAACGGTACTGTTATCAACGCATAAGTTTGAGGAAGTGGAAAGAACCTGTGATCGTGTCGGGGTGCTAAGAGAAGGCCATCTCGTGGAAAATATGGATATTGTCAGTCTTCGAGCCGAAGAAACCAAGGCCTATCTGGTTAAATTTGCGGCTCCCCCGAATCTGGAACAGATAAAAAAATATGGTTTCGGCTTTCAGCAGTTTTCGCAGAGTGATTATGAGATCTTCTCACCGGGTGATCGGATTGATGTACTGATGAAAGTTTTATCCCATGAAAAAGTATTAGTGTTTAATTCGAAAAATCAATCGTTGGAAGAAATTTTCCAACAGCATTATAAAAAAGAAATAAAACAGACGGAATTTAAAAATGAAGAAAACAACATCCAGGAAAACGAAGGTAAAATAAAAAGAAGTGAAAGAAAACCGAAATTAATGCTTAAAAAAACGGAGAAGAATAGAACCCTGCCGGATCCGGAAGAAACAGTCAGAGAGGTGAAAAAAGCATGAGTATTCCATTGTTTCTGAAGAATATTAAAAATAATACCTTGCTGTTGCTGGTTTTTGCAGCGATGATGTCCATTTATTTAGCGGTTATTATCTATATCTATGATCCTAACGGGATTGGCGCAATGGTCGATATGATGTCGATCCTGCCGACGAAACTGGTTAATGCCCTGGGCTTTGGCACCATTGACAGCGGACTGACCGGATTTATTGCCAGCTTGTTTTACGGTTTTCTGATTTATCTGTTTCCGATGGTATATTGCATCATTCTGGCCAATCGTCTGGTGGCCAAGTGGGTATATGAAGGCTCATTTACCAGCCTGCTGTGCACTCCCAATAGTCGTATTAAAATCATTGTAACCCAGGGAATTTATCTGCTGGCGTCGATTGGGGTTTTGTTTACGATTCTCTTTTTGGTTGGGTACGGCATGAGTGAACATTTTTTTCCGGGAATGTTGGATGTTAAAGTGTTTTTAAAACTGAATTTAGGGGCTTGCCTGATGACAATGACCATCGGGATGTTTTGCTTTTTCTTTTCCTGTTTGTTCAACAGTACCAAGCCAGCACTATTTTTTGGAGCCCTGATTCCAGTCGGCTTCTTTATCTTGAATACCCTAAGCAAGTTATCTGAACGAACTGCTTTTTTAGGAAAGTTCTCACTGTATAATGCCTTTGATGGTTTGGCCATTGTCACAGGGCAGAGCAGTATCAGTTTAATCAGTGGTGGTTTTGCAGTCTTTATTGGATTATTGTTTGCGGCGGCGGTTGGGGTATTCAGTCTGAAACGGTTGCCGGTTTAAACGCTTCTCATCGTGACGCAGATAGGTTTTTGTGTTACTGGACTAAATCGTAATATTTTAACGTTAAAAAAGCCAGAATGGTCTTGGGTTGGATCCCAAGATAATTCTGGCTTTTGATTATTCGATGGTATTTCGTAAGACACCGATTTTTTCAATTTCCGCTTCGATCAGATCCCCGTGTTTGAGGAATTGCGGCGGATCCAGGGCAAAGCCTACCCCGGCAGGGGTTCCGGTGAGAATAATATCTCCTGGCAATAGGGTCATACCCTGCGATAGATCACTAATAATGGATGGAATGTCAAAAATCATCCGACCAGTTTTAGAGTGTTGCCGAACTTCACCGTTGACTCGACAGGTGATATCCAGATCAAAGGGAATTCTTAAATCGTTTTTGTGCAGAATCCGAGGACCCAAGGGACAAAAAGTGTCAAGAGATTTACCTTTGTACCATTGAGAATGCTTTTTTTGGAGATCCCGGGCGGTGATATCGTTGGCAATGGTGTAGCCAAAAATATAATCTTCAGCGTCTTCTTTGGGAATATCGGCGCCTTTCTTACCAATTACTATGGCCAGTTCCACTTCATAGTCGATCTGTTTGGTGGCCTTGGCATGGGAAAGAATTACCGTATCTGGTCCGGTAACTGAGGTGGGCAGTTTGGAAAAATAGATCGGATTTTCTGGCACATCTCCCATGGTGGGAATATTCTTGATTTCCTTGGCGTGATCCGCATAGTTTTTTCCCAAACAGAAAATATTTCTTGGTGGTTTGGGAATTGGCGCCAACAGCTTGACCAAGCTCAGATTGATGCCCAGGTTCTGATGTTCGGCCATGACTTGCTTGATGTCAGCAAGCAGCGTATCGGTTGCCAGTGGAATAAAGTCGATCAGACGTTCCGGAAATTTGAGCCCCATCAGTTTACCAATGGTTGTAATGGGTAAGACCTTGGTTTCATCGGCGGTCAAAATGCCACCTTCGCTAAATGCGTTATATTGATAAGTTACGAAATACATAAAAATCCCTCCCTTTAAATAATATAGGTATTGAACATTACAAAACTGATCTTAATACTGGTGTTGTTTTTGCAATTATTTATGTTACCATCATACCATTATCTGCTTCGAAATTCCAGTCAAATCATTCAGCATGATCCTGTCGATCTTTAAGCACAAATATTATCTTAAGATAACGGTTTCTTTTAATCAAAGTCCATTGACAATTAGGTCTAATTAAATTATGATTATCATAATTAAGTATGCGAGCTTTAGTAAGCGAGGCATAAAGGTGCAAAAGGAACGATACATTTAATGAGGGAAGATGCCTGTTAGAAAGTATGCCGCTATTTTATAAAGCGGCTTGTTTTTTGCCCATAATTGTGTTTATGATAGGAGGAACATTATGTTAAAAGGAAGACATTTAATCGAGCCTGGAGACTTTCAACTAAATGAAATTGAATCGATTATGCAGCTGGCTGATAATATTATTGCAGACCCCGAGGGTTATTCTTTGGTTTGCAAGGGAAAATTATTGGCCAGCCTTTTTTATGAGCCTTCCACACGGACACGGTTCAGTTTTGAAGCTGCCATGCTTCGTTTAGGGGGAGAAATCATCGGGTTTGATGATCCCAATAACTCCTCGGTGTCCAAGGGGGAAAGTCTGGGTGATACGATCCGGACCATCGAGTGCTATTCGGATATCGCTGTGATCCGGCATCCCCGAGAGGGAACCGCCCGACTGGTCTCTAAGTTTGCCAACGAAATGCCGATCATCAATGCTGGCGATGGCGGTCACGAACATCCTACCCAAACCCTGACTGATCTGCTGACGATCAGGAAATTCAAGGGTGGTTGTGATAACCATGTGGTGGGAGTTTGCGGTGATTTGCTTTTTGGGCGAACCATTCATTCGCTGGTAAAAACCCTGAGTCGTTATCAGGGCATCCGATTTGTATTTATATCGCCAACTGAGCTAAAAATGCCAGCCCATATTCTTTATCAACTGGATCCGCAAACCTATAAGGAAACGACAAGTCTGGATGAGGTCATTGGTGAATTGGATATTCTTTATATGTCCCGGGTTCAACGGGAGCGGTTTGTCAGTGAGGAAGAGTATCTGCGATTGAAAAACTATTATATTCTGGATAAAAAGAAAATGAAGGGCGCCAAGCCGGATATGATTGTCATGCATCCCTTGCCGCGGGTTAATGAAATCGCCACTGAGGTGGACGAAGATCCCCGGGCAGTTTATTTTGCCCAGGCTAAATATGGGATGTATGTCCGGATGGCTCTGATTGCCAAACTTCTGGGAGTGGAGGATAAAAAATGATCAACGTATCGAAACTAAAAAAGGGTATCATCATCGACCACATTGAAGCGGGACATGGTTTTGAAATTTACAAGGAACTCCATCTCAATGATATTGACGATGTGGTGGTGTTGCTTAAGAACATTCCCAGTAAAAAAATGAAACAGAAAGATTTAATTAAAATTGAAACCGATTTGCAGATTGATATGACCGTTCTGGGTCTGATTGACCCCAATGTGACCATTAACTTTGTCAAGAATGGTGAGTTGTACAAAAAAATAAGCTTGACCCTACCAACAGTTGTTAATGGTATTATGACCTGCAAAAATCCCCGTTGTATTACCCAATATGAGGATGTGAAGGATATTAAATTCTTTCTGGTCAATGAAGAGAAGAAACAATACCGCTGTGAGTACTGCGACGCCTATACCACTTTTATTGACGAAGAATAACGAAGGAGGAACGATGAAAACCTTAATCAAGAACGTTGAAATGGTTGATGCCGAGGGAAGACGGTTTGGCAAGGTATTAATTGAAGACGGAAAAATAAAAAAAGTCTATAAAGAAAAAGGGAATGTCAAGTCTGAATATGATCAGGAAATCGATGGTCAGGGTTATTTGCTGATGCCGGGATTTATTGATATGCACTGTCATTTGCGGGATCCGGGATTTGAATACAAAGAAACCATGGAAACTGGGATGCAGGCGGCACTTAAAGGCGGCTTTACGACTTTGGTGGCGATGGCCAATACTTATCCGTTGATGGATGAGGCGGCGCTTGTCAAAGCGAATCTGGATAAAGCCGACGCGCTAAAGTTTTGTAACCTGATCCAGGTGGCGGCACTGACCAAAGAGTTTAATGATTCCAATCTGGTCGATATTGAATCCTTGCGGCCGCTGACCAATGTCTTTTCCAACGACGGGGTTTCAATTGTGAATCCAGACATTATGGTAGCAGGGCTAAAGGCTTCAACCGCGCATGATTTTATTCTTTTAACCCATTGCCAGCCAGAAACTGAACTGGTGCAGCGCGATGTAGACCTATTGGAAGAAATCGGCGGTCATCTGCATGTCTGCCATATCAGTAAAAAAGATACTCTGGAGCTGATTGGGGAAGCTAAAGCAAAGGGCCTCGATGTCACCTGCGAAGTAACCCCCCATCACATCTTTGCCTCGGCGATGGACTATAAGGTCAATCCGCCGTTTCGAACCTATCCCGACCGCCGGGCTTTAATCGAAGGGATCAAAGCTGGCATCATTGATATGTGTGGCACCGATCATGCCCCCCATTCCGAAGCAGACAAACAAAAAGGAGCCCCGGGAATCAATAACTTTGAAATGGCTTTTGCGATGTACTTTACAGTCTTTGATCAGAACGGCATCAGCCTGGAGAAGCTCAGCGAGATGCTCAGTTACGCTCCGGCTAAGCGCTTGGGCATTAAGGCGGGACTCGTCAAAGAACGATTTCCGGCGGATCTGGTTCTGGTGGATCCAAATTGGGAGGGGAAAATTAATCCCAAAGAATTTGTCTCAAAAAGCAAAAACAATCCCTTTGGTGGCGAGACCCTAAAAGGAAAAGTAATGATGACCATGGTGAAGGGAGAAATTAAATATGATGATAATGGACCGGCTCTATAATGAAGCTGTAAAAAAAGGACCGATTTGTGTAGGTTTGGATACAACCTTAAAGTTTTTACCAAAATACCTGCTTGATAAAGACTACTCCGATGGTGAGAAAATAACTGAATTCAATAAAAAAATTATCGATGCTACCGAGGATCTGGCAGCAGCCTATAAGGTGCAAATTGCCTGTTATGAGTCACTGGGACTGGACGGCATGAAGGCCTATAGCGAAACGGTTAAATATGCCCGGAGTAAAGGCATTGTCGTGATTGGTGATGTCAAGCGGGGCGACATTTCGTCCACTGGCGACCAGTATGCCAAGGGTCATTTCACGGGTGATTTCGAAGTCGATATCATGACCGTTAACGCTTATATGGGCGAAGATGCGGTATCACCTTACTATCAATATATTAAAGAGAATAACAAGGGTATTTTTATCCTGCAACGCACATCCAATCCGTCAGCTGTGGATCTCCAGAACCTCAGGGTAGGGGCTGACACCATCTACGAAATCATGGGCGATAAAATCGAAGACTGGGGAAGTGCTTACTGCGGCCAAAACGGCTTTTCGGCCATCGGTTCAGTGGTTGGACTGACCCGTCCGGATGAATTCGAAGCGATTCGAGCCCGATGTCCCCACACCTTCTTTTTAGTACCGGGCTATGGCGCACAGGGCGGAACTGGCGAAGATATCGCCAATATTCTCAAAAAATCCCGGTGTGCTGTGGTTAACTCATCCCGGGGATTGATCACCGGCCATCAAAAGGCTGGCTGTGAAGATGAGGGCTTTGCTGAGCATATCCGAAAGGCCACTCTGGCAATGCAGGAGGATATTCTTAAATGGCTGTAATCTTAAGCAATACCTTTGTGTCAGCGGGGATTTATAAAATGACCGTGGCATTTACCGGTGTTGTAAGACCGGGTCAATTCTTTATGCTGCGTGCCTGGGACAAGGACCCGCTGCTGTCCCGACCGATCAGTGTTCATAATTACGAAGCGGGTCAGCTCACCTTTCTCTACCAGGTGGTGGGAAAAGGGACCGAAATCTTATCGCAGCTGCAGACCGATGATGAGGTGACCATCCAGGGTCCCTACGGCAATGGTTTTCCGGAAATCTCTGGTGACCTTTGCGTCGTTGGTGGTGGCATCGGGACTGCGCCGCTTTATTATCTGGCAAGGCACTATCGGGACCAAAACCCCACCGGGAACTGTCGAGTTTATCTGGGCTTTCGGGATCTTGCCTACGGAGTTGAGGCCTTTGCCGACCTGGCCGATGAAGTTGTGCTTGATGTCGGGGGGATTATTACCAACAAACTTACCGTTTTACCCGGTGAAACGGTGGTGACCTGTGGGCCGGAGATTATGATGGCTGCGGTGGCTGGCGCCGTTCCGGCTGAGCATACTGTCTACGTTTCGCTGGAAGCCCATATGGCTTGCGGCATCGGTGCCTGTCTGGGTTGCACCTGTCAAACCCGTTCCGGTAATAAAAAGGTCTGTAAAGATGGCCCGGTGTTTCTTCGGGAGGAGGTCTTTAATGTCTAACTATCTGGAAACAAAATTTAATGATGTCCGCTTTAAAAACCCGGTCATCCCGGCTTCCGGAACCTTTGGCTTTGGCCGGGAGTATGAAAGCTTTTATGACTTGGCTAAACTGGGCGGCCTCTGTTCCAAGGGGCTGACCTTAGAACCCAAATCGGGAAATACCGGAATGCGGCTTTGGGAAACCCCAGCCGGGCTGATGAACAGCATCGGTCTGGAAAATCCGGGAATCGATGCCTTTATCGAAAATGAATGGCCCCATTTAAAAGAGATTGATACCGTCACGATTATTAACGTCGGCGGCAAGGATGAAGAATCGTATCTCACCGCGATAAAAAAACTTAATGCCATTGATGCCCAGCTGATTGAGCTGAATATTTCCTGTCCCAATGTTAAAGCGGGGGGAATGGCCTATGGGATCAAGGCCGAAACCGCCGGTGAGATTACCAGAAAAGTGGTGGAACTTTCCCACCATCCGATAATGGTCAAATTGTCGCCCAATGGTGAAGCGGTGGCCGACATTGCCCGGGCTTGCGAAGATGCTGGTGCCCAGGGAATTTCGCTGATTAATACGTTGCAGGGGATGGCCATTGACTATAAAAAGAAAAAGGTTGTTTTTGAAAACCTTTATGCCGGTCTTTCCGGCCCGGCGGTGAAACCCATTGCCCTGCGGATGACCCATCAGGTCTGTCAGGCGGTAAAAATTCCGGTGATGGCCATGGGTGGCATCAGCGACTGGAAAGATGCCCTGGAATTTATTATGGCCGGGGCCACCTGCATTCAAATTGGCACGATCAACTTTAACAACCCGCTGGCACCGCTTGAGATCATCGCTGGCTTAGAAGCCTATTGCATTAACGAAGGACTGGCCAATATCGGCGAAGTTCGGGGAATTGTTTAAGCGGAAATAGAATGGGTAAAACTAAAAGATCATAACAAAATGAATTAAACCATCGTGATATGTAATATCGATAAGAAATGAGGAATAATATGAGTCAGGAAGTATTAGAAGTATTAAAAGAAACCGATGCCTTTTTAGAAGGCCATTTTTTACTGTCATCCGGCAAACACAGCGATCAGTATGTTCAATGCGCCAAGGTGCTCCGTTTTCCGGATGCTGCTGCCAAGGTTCTGGCACCGGTTGTTGAACAGTTAAAAGCGCTGGATATTGACAAGGTGGTCGGCCCGGCCATGGGCGGCGTCATCGTCTCCTACGAAATCGGCCGGCAATTGGGCAAAGAGTCCATTTTTACCGAACGTAAAGACGGCCTGATGGAACTGCGCCGCGGCTTTGAAATCAAACCCGGCGAACGGGTCATCATCACCGAAGATGTCGTCACCACCGGAAAATCCACCATTGAAACCAAGAAAGTGTTAGAAGAACTGGGTGCCGTCGTCCTCGGTGTGGCTTGCATCGCCGATCGCCGGGCGGCCGGCGTTGAAATCAATATGCCCATCTATTCCGCTATTAAACTCGAAATCACCGCTTGGGACCCCGACGACTGTCCCGTCTGCAAAGCCGGTCAAGTCGCCCTGGTTAAGCCCGGTTCCAGAGGAAATGCTTAAAAATAAAATAAAAAACAGGAGGAAAACAAGATGAAAAACAAAAAGATTATCGCATTAATCAGTAATGATTTTGAAGATCTTGAATTATGGTACCCGGTGCTGCGCCTACGGGAAGAAGGGGTTACCGTTCATGTTGTAGGGGAGATTGCTAACAAAAAGTACATCGGTAAATACGGTGTGCCCTGCGTCTCCGACCTGGCCTATACTGACATCAATCCTGACGATTATGACGGGATTCTGGTTCCCGGCGGTTGGGCCCCCGATGCAATCCGTCGTTTTCCGGTGGTGCTGGAGATGATTCGCAACCTCGATGGGCGAAAACGGGTCATTGGACAAATCTGCCATGCCGGTTGGGTGCTGATCTCGGCCGGTATCCTCAAAGGAAAAAACGTCACCAGTACCCCAGGAATAAAAGATGACATGACCAATGCCGGGGCCATCTGGCATGATACGCCTTCGATTATCGACGGTCACATTGTCTCCAGTCGTCGGCCCCCGGATCTGCCAGAATATATGATCGATTATATCAAAGTATTAAAAGCTCAGGATTGATCAGACCTGTTAAATAAAAATAACCGGCATTTGTCCATCACTTACCAAGATAGGTTGCAGTGGACAGATGTCGGTATTTTTTGTAAAAAACTGACCGCAGTGAACATAAACTGCGGTCAGAAATTAAAGATATGGTCCCATGGCTTCAATATCCTCATGCCAGACTGCTATCCGGTTTCTCCCGGTTTCTTTGGCCTGATAAAGGGCTTCATCAGCACGGTGTAACAGGCTGTCAAAGGAGTTCTCATCCATTGGATTAGAAGAAACAACCCCGATTGATATAGTAACCACATCATTAACGGGAGAGGACTCATGAGGAATGTTCAAATTCAGAATTGCGTTGCGCAGCGATTCGGCAACGTTTTGAGCTCCGCAAGTATTGGTGTTGGGGAGCAAACAGGCGAATTCTTCGCCACCCCAGCGGGCCGCCAGATCTTTCGGACGCTTAAGTGTAACCGATAGAGCGCTAGCCACCTTTCTTAGACAAGCATCCCCTTCCAGATGACCATAGGTGTCGTTATAAAACTTAAAATGATCAATGTCAAGCAAAAGCACAGATAAAATGGTGCCCGTTCGCTTGGCTTTTTTAATTTCCAGGGTCATGTTATCATCGAAACGTCGGCGGTTGGCGATCTGGGTCAATTGATCAACATCCGTATTGATTTTTAGGGTGTCCTGATAGTATTTCACAGCCAGATGGTTTTTGATCTTGGCTTTAATAATCGGGATGCTGAAGGGTTTAGTAATATAATCGATGGCACCCAGAGTTAAGCCGAACTCGATATCTCTGGCAGCTGTGAGAGAGGTAAGAAAGATCACCGGTATATCTTTAGTTTTTGTACCCCTGCTAAGTCGTCGGCAGATTTCATAGCCATCAATTTCAGGCATAATAATATCCAACAGGATAAGATCCGGGGGATCATTGGAATTGCAAATAGACAGGGCTTCTTTACCACTGTGAGATATCAGGACATCGTAATCTTCAATCAGTGCACTTTCCATTATTTTGGTGTTAAGGGGTGAGTCATCAACCACCAGGATTTTCTGACGAATCGGACAAAGGTCTTCCAGATCGTTTTGAAGCTGGTGCTTATTGAGCTGTCCACGAAGTTCTTTCAGGCCAGCAGCAGAGAGTTTTGTGTGGGTGATGTCGGTTCCCGCCACATAGGCGTAGTTATCATGGCAATTAAATTCCCAGTCGACGTATCGGTAGTTGCCGTCTTTAGATCGGAAACGATTCGAAAAGGTGAGTCGATGGTTAGTGTGTAACAATTCTGAAAAAACAAAGGTGGTAGCATCCCGGTCATCGGGATGCGCATAATCAATAATGTTGGTATCGCGTAATTCTGCCGCACTGTAACCAAAGGTTTTTTCCCAGGTATAATTGACTTTTTCAATACGTCCATCCGTGTGGAGGATGCATAAAAGGCCAAGATTCAGGGAAAAAATGCGGTTGAGAATTTGTTGCGAGGTATTGGTGGCGAAAAATTCTTCCATGGGCAATGATTCCAATCGATAAGTAAATTTGTTTAATTATAACATGCATTACTCAAAGGTGGATAAAAAAATTAATATTTATCTGTTTCTCGATCATCAAGATCAATTATCGGTTCCATGCTTTCAAGTTCCGTCTTTTCAAAAGCGGGGGAGCTTGAGCCAAGGCGGGGATCAGCGTTAAGGGGAGTGGTAGAAAGCTGTTTCAGTTTAAAAGCTTCCATCATTTCTTTAAGCATTTCGGCCTGGCTGGACAGTTCCTGACTGGCGGCCGCACTTTCTTCGGCGGTGGCAGAATTTGCCTGAACGACCTGTGAGACCTGATCAAGTCCCATGGTAATCTGGGCGATTTCTGAGGCCTGATCATTGGAGGCCCGGGCAATATTGGCAACCAGATCGGAGACCTTTTCAATTTGATTGAGAATTTCCTTTAATCCCTCAGCGGTCTCATCCGCAATTTTTGTTCCAGCTTCCACTTTGCTTATGGAGCCTTCAATCAGGAATGTCGTTTCTTTGGCGGCTTCGGCGCTTCGGGCGGCCAGGGTGCGAACTTCCTCGGCGACGACGGCAAAACCTTTACCGTGCTGACCAGCCCGGGCAGCTTCAACCGCAGCATTTAAAGCCAGTATATTCGTCTGGAAGGCGATGTCATCAATAACCTTGATGACTTTTGAAATATTGTGGGATGAGGCATTGATGTCGGACATGGAGGTGACCATTTTTTGCATCTGTTCATTGCCGATCTGGGCATTTCTGCGCACCTCAATCGCCCGGTCATTGGCTTCATTGGCATTAACGGCATTCTGTTTTGTTTCAGCCGCCACTTCTTCGATGGAAGCACTGAGCTCCTCAATGGAACTGGCCTGTTCAGTGGTACCATGGGATAACTGCTGACCGCCGTCAGAGATCTGTCGGGAACCAGAATCCACCTGACCGGTAGCTTCGATAATTTCCCGCATCACGGTGCTGAGATGGCTGGTAATATCGTTGATAGCGTATTTAATAGCAATAAAATCCCCGAGATAATGATTCGTGATTTCCTGAGTCAGATCACCTTGGCCAATTTTTTCCAGGGTGGCAGTGATTTCATCAACATATTGTTTGAGGAAGTCAATGGTACGGTTCATGTCATCTTTGATTTTTCCGTGTTGTCCTTTGAAATCGCCAGCCATGGTAACCTTTAGATTTCCCTGGGCTAATTGGTTCAAGGTTGTTGAAGCTGCACGAATCGGGTCGATTACCGCATCAAGCGTATTATTGAAACCTTCAATGACCCGGGCGTATTCGCCAGGGAATTTAAAAGCGTCACCCCGATGATCAAGATCACCTTCAACGGCAATTTGCGTCATCGACTGAGTTTCGTCAACGAGTAATACAATATTCTCAATCATTCCAACCAGACTGGGAATTAACTGATCGTTATCACTGCGTTTGCCGGTGGATTTGAGGTCAGCCAGATCACTCATATCACCGTTTGCGATCCGATTGATGATATCCATAATGTGAATCATTTTGTTATTGATGCGGTTGATGGAGTGAGAAATTTCGCTAAAGATACCGCAACAGCTTTCATCAATAGTTTGTGAGAAGTCATTGACACTCATGCGGGCCAGAACCCGATTACCATCTTTCAGCGCCCCGAGACCATCGATACAGGAATTGATATTGTTTTTGATGGTATTGAAATCACCGTGATAGGTATCAGTAATCTGCGGGGGAATTTCACCATGCCCAATGCGTTGGATATAATCGGCCGCCACATTGAGGGGTAGGATAACGGCATTCAGCGTATCATTGACACCTTGTACGATTTCTTTAAAACCACCCTGAAAGCTCTCGGCATTTCCCCGGATTTCCAGACGCCCCTCGATGGCCGCCGCCGAGAGAAAATTAGCTTCGGCAATCAGGTGACGGATGTTTTCGATGGTTTGCTTGAGAGCCGGTGTGATTTCATCCCGGTCCCCCTGAGATTCAATTTCGGCTGAAAGATCACCAGCGGCAATCTGGTTCAGGGTTTTGATCAAAACAAATTGGAGGTTGTCAGCGAAGTTATCAAGGGCGACAGCCATTTCACCAATCTCATTGCTTTCTTTCATATTCAACCGGGTTCCCAGATAACCCTGGTTCATTTCCTGAATCATCTGATTGACGTTTGTGATGGGCTTGGTAATTGACAGTGAAATTCGATAGAGGATCAATGCCAGAATTACGAAAATCAGTAAACCAACACCGGCAATCAACAGGATATTGTTGGTAACCGCAGCATAAACATTTTCCATGGAGTAGCCAATGTCAATTGCGCCAACCAGTTCGCCATTAATTGTCAGCGGATAGAGTACATCATAAACGGTTACATCCTTTAATTCATAGTAGTATTCTGAGGCCGAGGCAATGCCTTCCTGAGCGGCAGCCTTCATCGTTTCGTCATCAGAATAATCGTTACCGATGTCTTCTGCAATACTGTCAGCGATGTCGATGACATTTTTGTCAATGATGGCGATATAGACAATGTTTTCATCATTGGCCATTTTATCAATCTGGGCTTGATAGCTGAATTCATCTTTAATTTCTTTACTTTCTTGGGATGTTGCCCCAGCAGTAGCTTCAGTCAGGGCTTCAATGGCATTGGCGTTGTTTTCAAGCTGTGTTACAAATCGTTGAGAAGTTGTATAACCATGATCTTTTAATTGATCCAAGAGGCTGTTTCGGATCAAATACGAAGAAATAAGACCAATGGCAAAAATGCCCAAAAAAACGCAGAAAAGGGGGATAATCAGTAGTTTAAAACGTATCGAATCGGTTTTTTTGGTTTGCGTCCTTTGATTATTCATTTTCATGTTGCTCCTTAATTATGGGCGTTTAGATTTGAAAAACTAGACACTTAATTCTGGTTGCCTGGATAAACTTAATTATACAGGCAGGTTTCTTTTAAGTCAAAATAATTATTCTGTCAAATATAGTCCAATCAATAGAAAAAAGCAATCGTTGCGAACGTCCGATCAGGGTGAAGTTGCAACCAATTGCTTTTAATGGCGTAAATAGACTTGTATAATGGTGGAACGCTATCAGGTGCTTTATTGTTCCACAAAATCTACGATGATTTCAATGAGATCCATGGCTAGTTGATTATAATGATCTCCGGTAAGGTCATCAGTACCTGAATAAATTAATACAAAGGACTTGGCGTTGAGTCCAACCCCTATTTTTATCCGGGGCTTATCTTTGAAAGCGATGGGAATATTATCGTTTCGCAGAGTAATATACATTTTCTCTTTGTCAGCAAAAAGTTTTACCAGGGTTCGTCCATCTTCGGCTTTGATGCTGTAAGAACCATTAAAGGTGATAACCTTGCTGGTGGTGAGCCGATCTCCAAGGGATACTAAAAACTCCTCCAGATTCAATTTTAAATCCGGATGCCACTGATCCAAAACAATGGTTCGAATGGTCGGGTCATTATTACTGGAGCCGGTTTCTGCAGGCAGATGTAAGACATTATCTTTTGACAGGGCATAATATCCTTTTTGGGGATCAACCAGGTTTTGCTCTTCAAGCATGGCAAAAGAAATTAAACCAAAGGATTGCTTTTCGGCCCGCCAACCGCTGACACCGATGGGGGGCAGAAAATTGGCATTTTTAAAGGGCTGGATATCAACCGGATCATTTGTCAGAGCAACAAATAAAAAATCCGGATTGTATCCGAATTTATCAATGCAGAGTTTGATCATGACGGGTTTTTTTAGTACCTTGGGGACATCGTGGTAGAGCTTGTATGCTTCATCCACATCTTCAATAAATCCGCCATCTTTTTGATAGTGGTAAGCTTTGGCTAAACGGTACATCAGAGCCAGTCGGATATTCAGTTTGTCGCCAATGTCTTTGTATTTATTGGGAAAAAGTTTTATATTTAATTTTTCTGATGCATCATCATAGGCCGAAATTTTTGATTCAACAAAAATAACATGCCGTTGGAGACTTTTTTCTTCGGCTATAATGATCAGATTGGGCCTGCCAAACTGTCCCAGTGACGGTTCGATAATAAAAGTAATTTTGACAATATCCGGCAGCCATTCTGGCTTGAAGTCATCAGTAAATTTAATAGTGTTTAAAAATCTCAATTGTTTTTCAAAATCGGTTTCCATATCGAGTATGATGCTGTTCACAACACCTTGGTTACCGTAGAATGTGGTTGTCATATAGAATCCTCCATTTTTAGTGAGTTTAGTATACCACGTCAAGCCCAACTATAAAAGGATTTTGATGCATGAGTCCGTGAAAATAAGGGGTAAAAATCAGGAATAATGGGAAACAAGGGTCTTCATACTTTCAATGACCCAGTCGATGTCATCAGAGTTGACACCATGATTGGTCACAAAACGGTACTCACCATTTTCTGTTCCACTAATTTTAATATTCTTTTTTAGTAGACCTTCAATAAGCGCAGATTCAGTAATTACTGATTCTGGAAGGGTAAAAAAGACCATGTTGATATCCAAACGGTTTCTAAGAACCGAGCAGGAATCGATCTCTTCCAGCCGGGTGGCCAGATAGCGGGCATTTCGGTGGTCTTCTTCCAGTCGGGAGATCATTTCTGTCAGACTGATAATCCCGGCGGCGGCCAGGATTCCGGCCTGGCGGAGGCCACCGCCCATCAGTTTTCTGTTTTTGCGGGCTTTTTTTATAAATTTTTCGGTTCCCAGTAGTAACGACCCAACCGGTGCACACAGGCCTTTGGACAGACAGACGTTGACTGAATCACCTTGGGCAGCAATTTTTTTGGCATCAACCCCTAATGCAAGAGCGGCATTAAAGATTCGTGCGCCATCAATGTGAATCGGAATGTTTTGGGATTGTGCCAGGGAATAGACCGCTGCCATATTGGCCAGGGAAACAGTTTTTCCTGATGATTGGGCGTTTTCCATACAGATCAGTCCGGTATCCGGGAAGTGGATGTCTTCACCCCGGAGCATCAGCGCCAGTTTTTCCACATCGACGCCATCATTGAGAACCGGAAAGGTTCGGATTTGAACCCCGGAAAGGACAGCGGCGGCACCGACCTCATGCATCAGGATATGGCAATCATCACCGACCAGGACTTCATTTCCTCTTTGGGTATGGGTCATGATCGCCAGTTGATTGCCAAAAGTACCGGAGGGGACAAACAGCGCCGCTTCCTTGCCTAAAAGTTCAGCAGCTAACCGCTCTAACTGGTTGACAGTTGGGTCATCCCCGTAAACATCATCACCCACAGTTGCGTTGGCCATAGCGGTACGCATGGTTTGGGTTGGTTGGGTTACAGTATCACTTCTTAAGTCGATCAACATAATTAAAACTCCTTTGATTGTTTTAATAATTATTTCAGCTTTAATTATTATAACGCGAAAAGGTCCGATCGACAAATAAGTTTTAGATCGGGAAAAGATCTAAATGTGTTTATATAGGTCTTGTTACGGAACGACTGCTGCGATTATTGAAATATAAAAATTTGCCAGCAAATGAGATTAAAATCAAATCGTTTTCTTTTTTGCATAAATATACAGTAAAATAATGGCGACATACAATAAAAAACAGTTGAAATATATCGATGTCGTGTTATAATTTGCCCATATGTGAAAGTGTGGGGGAATAGTTTTGGAGAAGATTCAAATTACCATCAATAGTCAGATACGGTTGGTTCTTGTCAGTCTTTGTTTAGTTGCGATTATCTTCGTTGCGATTTATTTTAACTACTACAGGGGCATTGATGTGGTTTACACGCATTTTTTTTATGTTGCAATTATTATGGTGGGACTCTGGTTTAAGCGTTATGTTATTCATTTGGCGATATTATTGGGCATCTTTCATATCATCCTCGATTATTTAAGCAATGGGTATTTACTACCTGCGCCCATATTACGGGGGTGTATTTTTTTATTTGTTGCGATTGTGATATATCTTTTGACCACCCGCCTGGAATATACCCATGATAATCTTGATCGGATTCTGAAAAGCGTAGGAGATGGTATTATCGTGGTTGACCTAGACAAAAAGGTAACCATGCTTAACACGGTTGCTGAAGACTTAACCGGGTGGAGCCTTACAGACGCCCGCGGCAAAATATTTAACGAGGTATTTGATCTGGCCCATGAAAATCCTGAATACTATGTATTAAATCCAGTGGATGAAGTGATAAGAACAGATAAGCCTTATGAATTAACAAATCATGCGGTTATTACCAGTCGTAATGGAATTAAGGTGTATATTGAAGATAGTGCCACCCCGGTTAAAGACGGTGAGGGAAACACAACCGGGGTAGTTATAATTTTCAGAGATGTATCCGAACGTAAGGCTCAAAATGCGAAAATAGAATACTTGAGCTTTCATGATCAGTTAACAGGATTGTATAATCGCCGTTATTATGAGGAAGCCCGGGAAAGACTTGAGGAGGGTTCTCAATATCCCCTTTCTATTATTATGGGGGATGTAAACGGATTAAAGATGACCAATGATGCATTCGGACATCTGGCTGGTGATTCATTATTGATAGCAGCCAGTCAGGTTCTGACTGGCTGTTGTCGTTCCACCGATGTGGTCGTGCGGTGGGGTGGCGATGAATTTGTTATGCTACTCCCAAATACCGATGAAGAAATCGTTAAAAAACGGATGAGCAAAATAACCGACGCAGTGGCGTCTTGTGTAGTTGACCAGGGGATTCTGTCGATATCATTTGGATGGGCAACGAAGCATTCAAAAAAAGAACCGTTTACTGAATTGTTTAAAAAAGCAGAAAGCATGATGTATAAAAATAAACTAAAAATGAAATCTGAAGTTCGACAAAATACAATTCAATCGATTATGTATACTTTGTATGAAAAAAGTTCAGTTGAAAAAATTCATGCGGAGCGGGTTTGTTATTATTGCATGCGCATTGCTAAAGAAATGAATATGAAAGAAATAGAATTAGAACAGCTCAGGTGGACAGGTCTGCTTCATGACATCGGGAAAGTAACAATTGATAAAGAAATTCTTGAAAAAAAGGGAGAATTAACCCCGGAGGAATGGAAGGTAATAAAAAAGCATCCAGAAACAGGCTATCATATTATCAATTCAGCTCCGGAAATGGTTGGAATTGCTACTGCAATTTTGTGCCATCATGAACGGTGGGATGGAAAAGGGTATCCAAAAGGCCTGGTAGGTGAAGAGATTCCGATTTTATCAAGAATTATGGCGGTTGGAGCTTCTTATGACACGATATTATCTGAACGAACCTATAAAAAAGCAAAAACCAAAAGTGAAGCGCTGCAGGAGCTTCAGAATTATGCTGGAACCCAGTTTGATCCCCAGATTGTATCACTTTTTGTGAATCGGGTGGCGAACACATTATAAAAAAATCGATCATCAGCAGAAGTCAAATTTTGAGATGGTCTTTTTCATTTCAGCCCCAAATTATAAAAAAGTTCTAAAGTAGAAAAGTACTATGAGATTGTGTTACAATGCTAACAAAAGTATGGTATCATAACAAAATAATTATGTGCAACGCATGTCTTATGTGGAAAGGAAAAGAAAAGATGGTCTCTTTATTAGAGTTAACTCTCCAACTATCAAGAGCTTCGGATATGGTAAGCCCGGAACTGAATCATCATCAACGTCTCGTCGCCTATATTACCAACAACCTGGGGGAAGAGTTGAACTTTGATGAAAAGAAACTAAATGAAGTTTGTGTCGCCGCTGTGCTGCATGATATAGGTGGTTTAAGTATGCAGGAACGAATCAATGTGCTGAAGTTTGAAGCCATTAATCCCCATCAGCATGCCCGAATTGGTTGGTTGCTTCTGAAGGATTACCGAGAATTCAAAGATATTGCCAGAATCATCAAATTTCATCATGTGGATTGGAACGATGGAGAAGGTCTCAGATTTGGGGGGGAAACGGTCATGTCAGAAAGTCATCTCATTCACTTGGCTGACCGGATTGCCACCCTTATCTCCCGGGACGATAAGATGATCAATCAAAAAGACCGGATTTTTGAAAAAATAGCAAGTGCCTCGGGACGAAAATTTAACCCTGAGTTCATAAAAGCTTTTGAACGCTTAAAAGAAAAAGAGTTTTTCTGGTATGATCTGGAGTCTATTTCCAATGGTCGGCGATATTATAAAAAAATAAAATTCCAGGATCAGAGACTGGATATTGACGAATTAATTGGCATTACAAAACTTTTTGCCCGGGTCATTGATTTCCGGAGCAACTTTACTGCGGTTCACAGCGAAGGGGTTTCAGCAGTAGCCAAACGGTTGGCACAGCATTTAAAATGTGATGAGCTGACCTGTAAGAAAATTCAGGCCGCTGGCTACATCCATGATATTGGCAAACTGACAGTTTCCACGGAAATCCTGGAGAAACCGGCGGGACTTACCCAAGCCGAGTTTGCTGTCATGAAAGAGCATACCTATCATACTTATGTGTTGTTGTTTCAGATTGCCGGTTTTGAAGAAATAAATGAATTTGCCTCGATGCATCATGAACGGCTGGATGGAACCGGCTATCCCTTTAAAAAGACAGCGTCAGAGCTTTCGCTGGGAGCTCGAATCATGGCGGTGGCAGATATTTTTACCGCAGTATCTGAAAATCGACCCTACCGGAAGGGAATGGAGAAAGAAAAAGTGATCGAGGTTCTAAAGCAAATGGTGGCAGACCATAAAATTGATCCACACATTGTAGAAATTCTGATTTCGAATTACCAAGATGTAAACAAAGCCCGAATCAGGGCCCAGAAAAAGGCAAGAATACGATATAATGATTTTGCCAAACTATTGACATCATAAAAGCTGTCCAAGACAAGAATCAGCAAAAAAACCTGCCTGAGAATTTTAGCTCAGGCAGGTTTTTTGTGGAATTAATATTTATCAAAATCCAGATCATCAAGGATTATTTCTGATTGCGGAAGAACCGGGGAGGTAGTCTCTCGTCGATCAGCAACAGCTTTCACAGGCTGAATTTTGGTGTTCTTGAGTTTAAAGGCATCAACCATTTGTTTAAGCATCTCGGCTTGTCCGGACAGTTCTTCACTAGCAGCAGCGCTTTGTTCGGCGGTGGCTGAATTCGTTTGAACCACCTGGGAAACAGCTTCGATGCCCTGATTGATCTGGGCAATTTCTGACGCCTGGTCGTTGGAGGCCCGGGCAATTCGACCGACCAGATCGGTGACTTTTTCAATCTGTTTAAGAATTTCAGCCAGACTCACAGCCGTTTCATCGGCAATACGGCTGCCGATTTCGACCTTATCGATGGATCCTTCAATCAGGCCGGTGGTTTCCTTGGCAGCCTCAGCACTGCGGGCCGCCAGGGTTCGGACTTCTTCAGCAACCACCGCAAAACCTTTGCCATGCTGTCCAGCCCGGGCTGCTTCCACAGCGGCATTAAGGGCCAGGATATTTGTCTGGAACGCAATGTCATCAATAACTTTAATAATTTTAGAAATATTGTTGGACGAGTCATTGATTTCGCTCATGGCAGCGACCATTTTAACCATCTGGGTATTGCCGACTTCGGCATTGGCACGAACATTAATCGCCAGCTCATTGGCTTCATTGGCGTTTTTGGCGTTGCGTTTTGTTTCGGCGGCAACTTCTTCGATGGAGGCCGTCAACTCCTGGATGGAACTGGCTTGTTCCGTCGTTCCCTGTGATAAAGCTTGACCGCCATCTGATATTTGCTGGGCGCCGATTTCCACCTGACTGGCGGCAACATTGATATCGTAGAGGGTAGTGCTTAAGCTGGCAGCAATTTGATTTAGGGCTTTTTTGATTGCTAGGAAATCGCCACAATAGAGGTTGGTAATCTCCAGGTCAAAATTTCCCCGACTCATTTCTTCCAGAGTGTGAGTGATTTCTTCCACGTAGGCTCTTAAGAATTCAATGGTCTGGTTCATATCATGCTTGATTTTTCCATGTTGACCTTTGAAATCACCGTCCATGGTAATTTTGAGATTTCCCTCAGCCAGTTCATTGAGAGTGGCCGAAGCAGCTTGAATCGGATCAATGATCGCATCCAGGGTCTGGTTGAATCCTTCAATGACGGTGGCATATTCACCCTGGAACTTTGTTACATCGCCACGGTTGTTGAGATCTCCGGAAATGGCAATCTGAGCCATGTTTCTGGTCTCTTCAACCAACATCAAAATCGTTTCGGTCATACCCAGCAGGGCCGGAACCAGATGGTCATTCTCACTGCGTTTGCCAATGCTGCGTAGAAAGTTCAGATCACTTAGATCACCGTTACGGATATTGGTGGAAATACTGACAATCCGACCAAGCTGGGCATGAACCCCGTTGATGGATCGGGCAATTTCACCGAAAATACCATCAAAATCGCCGTCAATGGCTTGGGTTAAATCGTTTTTATTCATCAATTTTAACGTATGATCAGCCACCGATAAGGCGCCTAATCCATCCAGGCAGGCATTAAGATTATTTTTAATTTCACGGAAGTCGCCATAATAGTCATCAGTAATCTTCGGTGGAATTTCACCCTTGCCAATTCGTTCAATGTATTCGGCTGCGACGTTAAGGGGACCGACAACGGCATCCAGAGTGCTATTCACACCGGCAACGATTTCCCGAAAACCACCGCTGAATGCATCAGCATGGCCCCGGGTGTCCAGACGTCCTTCGACGGCTGCCTGAGACAGTGCATTTGCCTCGGTAATCAGGGCTCGGATGGTTTCGATGGTTTTTTTCAGAGCGGGCCCGATTTCATCCTGGGGATCGGTGATTTCCACATTCATGGAAACATCCCCTTCAGAAATGCGGTTAATTGTGCCAATAACCAGAAACTGGAGAGAATCAGCCATTTTATCCATGGTGGTCGCCATTTCGCCGATCTCGTCGGTGGTATCAATATTAAGACGGTTGCTCAGGTGACCTTTACTCATTTCCTGGATCATATGGTTAACCTTGCGGAGTGGCCCACAGATCAGGGAGGTCAGTAGTAATCCCAAAGCGACAGCGATGATCATACTAATAATCATGATAATGGTCATTGTGGTGGTGACGCCAGCCGCCTGGGCAAAATTTTCTTCAGATTTGGTCAAACCATCGGCAAGTTTTAAGTCAGAGAGATTATCGATTGCAGTTTGCAAGGCGGCCGTGGCTTTTCCGGCAGCACCATCTGGACTCATTAAGTTAAACGCTTCAGTGTCCTGGTTTAGGGCAGCTTGGGTTTTCACTGCGTCAAGATGTTTGTTGTATTCTGTCCGGGCAGCTTCAAAGCTGTCAAAGGCCTCTTGCATTTCATCGGTTTGAATCGTTTTCCGGTAATCGTCAGCTAAGGTATCGATTTTTTGTTGGTCTTCTGCAATGCTCTTTTCAATCGACTGAATCAGGGCAGGATCGTTGGCTAGAATCATGTCCCGCAGGTTTACACGCATTTTCTGAAAGGTGGTCGACATTTGACCAACTTGGGAGATGGGAACTGTCATGTTTTCATATAGCTCCTGATCGGACTCTTGCAGCGACCAGGTATTCAAGATGCCAATGAAACCAACAACGCCAACAAGCAGAGCAATGAGAATAAACGATGTCAGCAGTTTCGTTTTAATTTTTAAATTTTTAAACCAATTCAAATTAGTCCTCCGTTAGTTTAATCTGAGGGGGCAAATTGCGGACGGTGTCCTTACTCACCAGTATTGATACCAAAAAAATGTCTTATGAGATTAGCTTTTCGTTGCGGAATAAATAATTGCTATTCTGGTGATTGGACGAATGGATGCGGGATTTACTTTCTGAAACACCACCTGACTGAATGAATAGTTAATCATTCATATTAATAAAACTTCATTTTTTAATTTCCTGTAAATTATAAGGGATAATCTTGTAAAATGAAACAAAAAAATAACATAATATCGTATTATTTTCCAAAAAGTGCGCCAAATATAGTATAACTCGATCAAAATTTTAATCAAATGTCAATAATTTCAGCAGAAATAGAAAAGAGACAGGTGTTTGTTGTTATATTTTGGACGATAATGAATCGATATTGTCATCCGTTTATAAATCGTAAAATGAAAGAATGTATGAGTATTCAAAAAAAATCCTGAAGCCAATCGGATTCGACTGTCTTCAGGATAATTACTTAATGCATGGAGTTTATGGCAATGATTTGTTTAGATATCAGTACTTATCACGTTCTGAATCATCCAAAGTGATCCGGGGTTCAGGTTGGGGTGGTGCGACAAAGGGAACAGTAGATACCTTTTTGTTAGTCGGTGTTGTTATTTCGACATCGTTGCTGTATTGGTTTTTGAGTTTGAAAGTGCGCATCATCTGTTTAAGAACCTCAGCCTGGCCGGAAAGCTCCTGGCTGGAAGCTGCACTTTCTTCGGCAGTAGCTGAGTTTGTTTGTACTACATTGGAAACTTGTTCAATACCCTTGGTGATTTGTGCAATTTCTGAAGCCTGATCATTGGAGGCCCGGGCGATATTGCCAACTAATCCGGTTACTTTTTCAATCTCATTAAGAATTTCAACCAGGCTTTCAGCAGTTTCATCAGCAATCTTGGTGCCAGCTGCAACCTTATCAATCGAGCCTTCAATGAGACCCGTGGTTTCCTTGGCGGCTTCGGCACTGCGGGCTGCCAGGGTTCGCACTTCTTCAGCAACGACGGCAAAGCCTTTGCCATGTTGTCCGGCCCGGGCGGCTTCGACAGCCGCATTAAGAGCGAGAATATTGGTTTGGAAGGCGATGTCATCTATGACCTTGATAATCTTTGAAATATTGTTTGACGATTCATTGATTTCTACCATGGCAGTGACCATTTTTGACATCTGAGAATTACCTACTTCAGCATTGGTTCGCACTTCAATGGCCCGTTCATTGGCTTCATTGGCGTTTTGGGCGTTTCGTTTGGTTTCTGCGGCCACTTCTTCAATGGAAGCGGTAAGCTCCTGGATGGCACTAGCCTGTTCGGTCGTACCTTGTGATAAAGCTTGACCGCCATCAGAGATTTGAATGGCACCGGCTTCGACTTGTCCGGCAGCGTCATCAATTTCTTTCATGACTTCACTTAAATGGGTAGTGATCCCATTTATAGCCAGTTTAATAGCGACAAAATCGCCATGATAATAGGTTTTGATTTCCTGGCTGAGGTCGCCCTCTCCAATGCGTTGGAGGGTGGTTGTGATCTCGTCAACATAGTTTTTGAGGAAATCAATGGTTCGGTTCATATCCTTTTTTATTTTTCCGTGCTGGCCTTTGTAATCACCATCCATATACGTCTTCAGATTACCTTTGGCCAGCTCGTCCAAGGCGGCAGAAGCTGCCTGGATCGGCTCAATGACAGCATCCAGGGTTTGGTTAAAGCCAGCGATAACTTTGGCATACTCGCCTTTGAATTTAGCAGGATCCCCCCGATGATCGAGATCGCCTTCAACAGCCAGCCGGGTCATTTCATCGGCTTCGCTAACCAGGGAATGAATATTTTCAATCATTTGAATCAGACTGGGAATAAATTCATCCGCTTCACTTCGTTTTCCGATGTTAACCAGTTCATCGTAATCACTCATATTGCCGTTGGCAACGTTATTGACAATGGCATGGATGTAGTTCAGTTTCCAGTGAATTTCGTTGACAGAGGTTGCCAAATCCCCAAAGACGCCTAAATAGGTTCCCTCCATTTGGGCCGTGAAATCATTGATAAATAGTCGATGAAGCACTTCACCAGTCTCGGTTAAAGCTCCCAAACCATCGATGCAGGCGTTGATATTATTTTTCAGATCATTAAAATCACCCTTGTATTCAGTGGTGATTTTAGGCGGAATCACGCCGTTGCCAATCCGTTCAATGGCTTTGTTGGCGACCTTGAGGGGTTTGACGAAGGTATTGATCACATTGTTTAAAGAAATGATCATATCTTTGTAGGCACCGGCGTATTCATTGGTATTTCCCCGGTAGTTGAGTTGTCCAGATAAAGCAGCGTTTCCAAATTTTACAATGGCATCATGAACTCTGTTCATTTCTGTTAAAACAGCAATCATGGAATAAGCGATTACATCATCGTCAGAACGGGGGATGATTACAACGTCAAAATCACCCTGTGACATCTGTTGAACCGCTTCGGAGAGACCTTTGTTGTTTTGAATCATGGTTTCAAAAGATCGCATCAAATCACCAATCTCGTCATGGGTGGTGATTTCAATGTTTACATCCACCTTGCCCACAGCCACCTGATCGGCGATTTCTTTAAGTTTTACAATCGGTTTCGACAGCTTTTGGGCCATTATATAGGCCGCAGCACCGCCAATCAGGAGAATAAACAATGAAATCATGATAATCAGATTGCGGAGATTATTGATCGGAGCCAGCACATCATCTTCATATTGGGCGACGATCAGGGTCCAGTTTGTACCAGGAATGGGAGCTGTGGAACCAATTTTGGTTGCTCCGTTTAAGGTATAGGTTAACATCCCGGTGGTTTGGGTTCCCAGTTTCTTTAACGCTAAACCAAAACTCTTCCAAATGCCATCGTTGTCGATATCGTCAAAGACGTTAACCTGATCCAGTATCATCTGATCATCGGGATGGGCCATCATCGCTCCAGTTTCATTGACAACAAATCCGAACTGGCGGTCTCCATCGCCCATGGCATTGGTGATATCCTTTAAGAAGGTTGGATCTCTTCGGCCAACCAATAAGCCAACAACCTGACCGTTGCTTTTTATCGGTGCGACGTCAAATACCACTGGTTCTTTGGTAACTTTACTGATGGCAACATCAGAAATAGATAATTCACCCTTGAAGCCGTTTTCATACCAAAATTCTCCCCAGGAATCAAACTCGCCACCGCCTTTGATATATTTGGCATGACCGTCCTGGTTCATTACGGCAATGTCCTGATAACCCAATCGTTCCACATCGCCAGCAATGGCGTCAACTTGAGTTTGCCAGTCCATGGTGGTTACCCGGGCCCGGGAAGCTACTTCACTGAGGGTCGATAAGTTACCATCAATGATGGCGCCAACATGGGAAGCGCCTTCAGTGGTGTACTTTTGAGCATCGGCATTGGCCTGGTTGGTTAACGCAGCAGCACCCAGGTTAACTGTGATGATTCCCAGAGAAAACACGGCCAAGGCCATAAGGACAACTGTAAACAACAGCAATTTGGTGGATATTCGGGATTTGCGAATAGCTTTATCCGGGATATAGTCAGCTGTATTTGCAGCAGTTTGTGGTGTCAGATCGGTTTGCTTGGTTGGTTCCAGATCCAGCAGCGGTTCTAGATTTTCGTTCATAATAACCCCTTTCAAATATTGTTTTGCAGGTTATCCAGAAAATCAGGGGCCAAGATACGGCCGCAGTGATTTTAACAGGATGTAAGTTGATTTAGGACAAGTGTATACTGACATCGTAAAAGACACCGGTGTTATCATTATATAACTTTTTATAACAAAAATCTACCATTTCATAACTAATAATTATCATTGCCGAACAGGTTGTGGCTGGTTGCTGCTTGGTTGCTGTTTGTTATTTTAATCGCTAAAAACATGCAATATAAATTAAAACCAGACAGTGTGCCTGGTTTTAATTTATATTGATAATAATTTGGTTCTGGCCCATTGCATCGGCTGCTGACAGGGCCTGAGTTACTTTTTTAATCAGTATTTCGTAGGAAATATCATCAGTGAGAATTGCAGTAACCACACCAATGGAAACTGTGTAATAGCAAATCTGGGGAGTGGTTGCGTGGAAAAAAGCGGTGTTTAAGATTTTTCGTCTGAATTTTTCAGCCATTTCTGCAGCACCGGCGGGATCCGTATCTGAGAGAATACAGGCGAATGTGCAATCATCCCAGTGGGTAACCAGATCCCCTGAACGTTTCAAGGTTTTTTTCAGTATGGTAGCAATCCGGCGATGACAGTCAGCGTTGGATAATTGTTCTTCATAATGAGTAGGCTTCTCTAAAGTGTTGAATTTGATCAGAAGGATTGATAGATAACGTACGGTAGTCTTTGCTTTGTTGATGGCCTCAACGAGCATTGAATCAAATTCTTGACGATTGCCAATTGGAGTAGGGATATCCGTGACGCAGCCGTATCGTTTAGAAACGTCTTCATTTGCAAAAGCGTCATCTGGGGGAACGCAAAATTTACTCATTTTCAGAATTCCTTTCTGATCATAAAAAATATTGACCTGATAGTATTCTATACTTGATTTGGGCAGGATGTAAAGCTTTTTAATCAAAAACAAGCGCTCGTGAATATGTTTATAATTAATAATAAAGGGTAAAATATGGTAGAATGAAGACCTGCAAATTGACATAGACAGCCACAATAATCATTCGCGTTTGATTATTGAAAGAATGGAGAATGGGTAATAAAAATAATGTGTACAGATTGAGCGACATTCAAATTCAAAAAGCAATAGACAACTGTACGGTTAGTGAGGAAAGAATGGATTTTAAAAACGCAAATCTGGTCTATTTTACAGGTACTGGAGGAACAGCTCGAGTTGCTGATGCGTTCGAACATTCGTTAAAAAAAAGAGCAATTGCGGTTCAACGCACCGAGTTAAGGGGTATGACTGAGCCAGTTGTGTTTGGCGATGTATTGGTGCTGTTATTTCCGGTGTATGCATTTAATGCACCAAAACCCATTGTGGAGTGGTTAAAAAAAATTCCGCCTGCCAAAGATCGACCGGCGGTGGTCATTTCTGTTTCTGGTGGAGGCGAAATTTCGCCCAATACAGCGTGTCGATGGGCAACAATTCGTCATCTTGAAAGAAAAGGTTATGATGTAATATACGAAAAAATGATGGTTATGCCATCTAATTTTTTGATCGGTTACGATGAAAGCCTTTGTGCCATGGTTCTTCATGCAACACCAGTAATTGTTGAAAAGGTGGTGACTGAAATTATAGTAGGAGAACGGCATCGAACGCAGCCCTATGGGATCGATCGAATCGCATCAAAACTGGGATATTTTGAGATGATTGGGGGAAGGATTTTTGGTCGGCGACTTAAAGTCAATGAGAAATGTATTGAATGCGGATTGTGTGAAAAATTGTGTCCTCAAGAAAATATTAAAATTAGTGAAGGTAGGCACCATTTTGGCAATGAGTGCGTCATCTGTATGCGTTGTATTTATGGCTGCCCTCAAAAGGCTATTGAACCGGGAATTGGAAAATTTGTGGTGCTGTCTGGAGGCTTTGATTTGAATAAAGTCGAAGACCGCATGGATCATCTGACCGTATATCCCCGTATCAGCAGTGCCACCGGCCATTCGTCACTTCGAGGTGTACGGGATTATCTGATTGAAAGTGATTGCTTTAGACAATAAAAGAATTGGGTGTTAAGGAATTGAAAGTGAGAAACAGCAATGGATTATCAGGAACTCAGTGATTTTTTTGTGCATCTGGATCGTTCTTATTTTATTGACAATGAGATGAAAGTATTTGCAGATCGGGATCAACCCCTGTCAATCGGTTATGAACAAACGATTTCTCAACCTTCTCTGGTGCTTGAAATGACTCAGATTCTCGCCCCAGAGAAAAACAGTTGCGTGTTGGAAATTGGAACGGGTTCAGGTTACCAAACAGCACTTCTGGCTAGATTTTCAAAAACGGTCTATACGATTGAGCGAATTCCGGAATTATCGGAAACGGCCCAAAAGAAACTAAATAATCTGGGTTACAAAAACATTGTTTATAAAATTGGCGATGGCAGTGAGGGATGGGCTGAATTTACCCCCTTCAATCGAATAATCGTCACGGCAGCGGCAGAGAGAATTCCCAAGGAGCTCATTGATCAGTTGGCCAGAGGTGGAAAAATGATTATCCCTGTGGGGCCGCCGGAATTACAGGAGTTAAAGCTTATATGTAAAGATGATGATGGGCAGCTTCAGCAGCAGACCGTTGATCTGGTGCGTTTTGTAGAAATGAAAGGGAAATATGGTTGGAAAAATGAAGCAGCAGTTAAATAGGATGTTTTTAAAACCCCTGAACCCTTTTTTAAAGAGAATAGGGGTTTTAAATTTTTAGTCGTTATGGAATACGAAAAGTTGGTTGCGACCGGCTTTTTTGGCTCTGATTAGAGCGGTTTCCGAGCGAGCGAGAAGGGTTGTTAAGGAATTTTCGGAAGTGCTTTTGTCTAAATGAACGCCGGTAGCCACTCCCAGTGATAAAGTGATGATTTTATTAATTGGTGAGGTTTGGTGAGGAATGCTCATATTTACTACTGTTTTTCTGATGATTTCAGCGACATGGGCGGCTCCTTTTAAATTAGTGTCCGGGAGTAGACAGATAAATTCCTCGCCTTCCCAGCGGGCGGCCAGATCACCGGCACGTTTTAATGTTTTTTCGATTGTCCCGGCAACTTCCTGGAGACAAGCATCCCCTTCAGCGTGGCCATAAGTTTCATTATATAATTTAAAATAATCAATATCAATTCTGATCATCGAAAGTGGGGTGTTATTTCGTCTGGCTTTGCGAATTTCGATGGCCAGCATTTCTTCGAAACGGCGACGATTGGAAATTTGGGTTAATGCGTCGGTATCGGTTGTCTTATTGAGAATTTCCCGATAATGCTTGAGCGCCAGCTGATATTTTATTTTTTGCTCGACATTTGGCAGATCAAAGGGCTTGGAAATAAAATCAACAGCACCAGTTTGGGCGCCATGGGCTTTGTTTTCTTTGTCACTCAGGGTCGTTAAAAAAATGATCGGAATACCCATCGTACTTTCTTCCAGCTGAATTTGTTTACTGACTTCAAAGCCATTCATTTCCGGCATACTGAGATCCAACAGAATTAAGTCGGGGACAGGTTTTTGTGTAGCCATAGCTAAAGCAGCTTTTCCGCTGTTGGCAACAGTGATATCATATTTTTCTACCAAAGCCTCAGCAAGCATTTGGGTGTTCTCAGTTGAATCATCAACCACCAGGATTTTCGGTCTCCGATCAAGAACGCCAGAGCTGGTTAATTGAGTCTGATCATTTATGATTTGCACCAATGCTGTTAGTTCGTCATCTTTGAGGCGAAGGTTTTTATTATACATCGGTAATATATGTTGGGACACACTACGTCCGTTCTTGAGTGTCTGAGAATCATCTCTGAGCAAGAGAACATGAAATGAAAAAATATAGTTGTTTTCATTATCCCAGGCGGCAGAAAATTTGCCGTTCATGGTTTCAACCAGCGTTTTCACTAGTTCCAGGCCAAAACTGAGATTGTTTGCCATTGTGACGCCGGTGGCATCGGTAAATAAAAAGGGATCTGCCAAGCCATTTTTTAAGGGCGAAATTCCAGACGTTTTAACATTAAAATAAATCTTAAAAACTGATTTATCGGTATTTTCCGAGGTAGCTTCAAGGAAAATCTTACCTTGCTCCAGGCATTTCATGGCGTTAAGAATTAAATAGGAGATGATTTGTTTGAGTCGTTGAGGATCACCAACGACAGTCGCTGGAATCTTGGGATGAATTGACAATTCGATGGTAATGTTGTGACGCTTGGCGCTGGCGATCAAGGGGATGATTGCATCTTCGACGGTAGTGTGAAAATCAAAAACAATCACATCATGGCCAGCCTTGCTATCGGTTGCCAGAAGCCCATCAATCAGATTTTCCAGAAGTGAAGAGGAAAGATGGATATTCTCCAAACAGGTTTTCTGATCTGATCTGGAATTGGCTTTGCTCATTAACTCAAAAAACAGGAACAGACTTTCCAGAGGTTCCTTTAGTTCATTTGATAAAATCGATATCAATTGATTTTTTAAAAAGTTGGCGCTCTCAGCATCTTTTTTTGCATGATAGAGTTCAGTCAAATCTTTAGCACAACAAAAGATAAGTCCCTCGACCCACTTAAACTGCCAGGTTACAAAAAGATAGGAGTCAAAATTGGAGTGTAAACGAGTGGTAAGCGTCAGTGATTCTTTTTCTCCAGTCAATTTTTTCAGGCTGAGAATCAAGTTGGGCACATCGTTGGGATGAACAAGGTCAATGAGATTTTTATCACAAAGATCAGGATTCAGGTAGCCCAGCTTCGTTTCCCAAACTTGATTTGATTGTAAAATATTTCCCCGCTCATCGGCAATGCAAAGAAATTCCGTACTGATGGTAAAAAATAAGTCAAGGAGTTGACGACTTTGTTTACTAAGTGAAAATAGATTGTTCATAGTAATACTCCTTCAGCAAGTAAGCAGATTCGGTCATTCAGACGCCAGGCGACCAGGTGTTTTTGATTTTGACATTCCGTTCTTTAAACTCAGGAATAATCGTTTTGGTGTTCCCGATTTTGTCTTTGAAACGCTGGATAATTTCGAAATCATCACGAAAATGCATGGGAATCATTACCTTGGGATGAAAAGTTTCGATAAAATATTCGCCCGCTTTGTAGAAGGAGTCGCCCAGACGGGGATCCACCGGAACAAAGGCGAATTCCATGGGCAGGTTCTTCATTTTTTCCAGTTCAGCTTTATAGTCCTTTTCTTCCTGTATCGGATCGATATTTGGTTTTTCGTTGGTGTCCCAGTCCCACCAATTGAGATCTCCGGCGTGGAAAATCCGATGGGAATTGGTAGCAATATAAAATGAGATGCCCTGATCAGTGGAACCAAAGGTTTTGATGTCCATCCCACCCAGCGACATATGCTGGTAGGGGCCAATAGTATGGGTTTTATGAGTAGAGGCCTTGGGAATATCATCACTTAATATATAGGTAGGATGATAAATTCGTTCGGTCGAAAAAATATCAGCAGTGTAGTGGTCGCCATGGCCATGCGACACAAAAAAATAATGGGGAACCCCTTTACGAAGGAGACTGGTTGGGATATGTGTAAAACAATCAAAAATCAGAGTTTTATCCGCTAATTGAATTAAAAAACCGCTATGATGTAAATGGAAAATTTTCATATACTACCTCTCGTGTATTGTTCTTATTCCTGATGGTGGATAAAAGTATATTACCCAAATCTGCCACAATTATACTTGGATTATAACATATTCATTAAAAAACTTAAAAACAAACTGAGAACCATTAAAATTTTGAGAAAATAAAAAAATAATCCGAACGTTTTAAATTCTATTGATATTATTGTTCGGAAATAGTAAAATAAGTTTATCATTAAAAAAGGTGGAATAATTGTGATAAAACGAATTTTTGTAGAAAAAAAAGACGAGTTTGAAGTAGAAGCCAAGTCGTTGACACATACCTTTCAACGTATTTTAAAGATTCAAAAGCTTGAATCCATGCGTATTTTATATCGATATGATGTCCAAGACGTGGCAGATGATTTGTTCGATCGGATTATTGGCACTATTTTATCCGAACCTAATGTTGATCAGGTATTTGAAGGAACCCTTCAGATTAATGATGATGAGAAAATCTTCGGGATTTCTTATCTACCTGGCCAATATGATCAGCATGGCGATTCTGCGATTCAATGCATTCAGATCGTATCCGGTGAACGGGCTTTAGTTAAGGTCGCAAAAATTGTTGTACTCACAGGGGAATTAACTCAAAATGAATTTGAGAGTATTAAGCACTATATGATCAATCCAGTGGATTCTCAGGAAGCCAGTTTAGAACCTTTTACAACCCTGGTCGATGAGGTTCGTGAGCCAAATGATATCAAACCGCTGGATCGTTTTATCACGCTAAATGGGGATCAATTAGAAGCGTTTCGTCTGGATCACGGATTTGCCATGACAACTGAAGACATTATCTTTGTCCAGAACTATTTCAATAAAGAAGAACAGCGGAATCCGACCATTACGGAATTAAAGGTAATTGATACCTATTGGTCGGATCATTGTCGTCATACGACCTTTTTGACTCAGATTAAGCAGGTGCAGTTTCTGGGAGATGACCCCATTTCACAGGCGATGAAACGGGCCTATGCTGATTATTGTCAGGCCAGAACGGATCTTTACGGCGAAAATACCGAGCGACCAATGAGTCTGATGGATCTGGCGGTTATTGGTACCAAAGCGCTAAAAAAAGCGGGACTGATTCCAGATCTGGATGAATCCGAAGAAATCAATGCCTGCAGCATCAACATGGTTGTCGATCATGACGGTGTCGACGAAGAATGGCTACTGATGTTTAAAAATGAAACCCATAACCATCCCACCGAAATCGAACCGTTTGGCGGTGCTGCGACTTGTCTGGGTGGGGCTATCCGGGATCCACTTTCCGGTCGAAGTTATGTTTATCAGGCAATGCGGGTAACTGGTGCCTGGGATCCCCGGGTGGCCATTGAAGATACCTTACCGGGCAAATTGCCGCAACGTAAAATTTCGACGGAAGCGGCTCATGGATACAGTTCATATGGGAATCAGATCGGTTTGGCAACTGGTCAGGTAACGGAAGTTTATGATCCCGGTTTTCTGGCCAAGCGGATGGAAGTCGGGGCTGTGATTGCTGCGGCACCTAAAGAAAATGTCATCCGGGAACGCCCAGCTCCTGGCGATGTGGTGTTGCTAGTTGGTGGTCGGACTGGCCGGGATGGTTGCGGTGGTGCCACCGGTTCATCTAAGGCCCATACTGAAGAATCGATTCTGGAAAGTGGGGCTGAGGTTCAAAAAGGAAATCCCGTCGAAGAAAGAAAAATCCAACGGTTATTCCGCAGTAAAGAACTGGCGAATCTCATTAAACGCTGTAATGACTTTGGTGCTGGCGGGGTATCGGTGGCCATTGGCGAACTGGCAGATAGTCTGGAAATCGATTTGGATAAGGTGCCAAAAAAATATGAAGGCTTGGATGGCACCGAACTGGCCATTTCTGAATCCCAGGAACGAATGGCTGTGGTGGTCGATCCTAAAGATGTGGATACCTTTATTTCCATGGGAAACGCTGAAAACCTTGAGATTACCCCAGTTGCCGTTGTCACCGATTCGGGTCGGTTGATCATGAAATGGCGGGGTGCAGAAATCTTGAATATTTCCCGATCCTTTCTTGAAACCAACGGTGCACCGCAATTTATTGATGTGGTAGTTGAGTCGCCAATAGAAATAGATAGCGCAATAAAAACAGCGGATCAAGACCCGAAAAAAGATGAACAATTCGATTTTATCAATCAAATGAAAGATACACTAAAAGATCTGAATGTAGCCAGTCAGCGAGGTATGGTGGAAATGTTTGACTCAACCATTGGCGCTGGCACTGTGGCGATGCCCTATGGCGGCAAAAACGCCTTGTCACCAATGGACGGGATGATCGCCAAGATTCCGATGATTCATGGCGACACCACCACCTGCAGCATGATGACCTTTGGCTACAATCCGACCATCGCCAAAAACAGTCCCTTCCTAGGCGGGATGATGGGCGTGCTTGAATCGCTGTCCAAACTGGTTGCCATAGGGGGCGATTATAAAAAGGCCCGCCTCAGTTTTCAGGAATATTTTGAACGGTTGGGCAAAGAACCAATTAAATGGGGTCGACCTTTTGCGGCACTCTTAGGGGCCCATCAGGTTCAGACGGCCATGGGAACGCCAGCCATTGGTGGCAAGGATAGTATGTCAGGCAGCTTTGGCGAACTGACCGTTCCACCAACCCTGATTTCTTTTGCAGTGGCGACAGCTCACGTGGAATCAGTGATAACCAGTGAACTCAAGTCCAGTGAGTCATTGTTACAATTGTTTAGTTTACCGTTAGATAAAAATGGAGTACCGGACTTAATTGCGGTGAAAGCTGTTTATGATGTCATCATTAAAGCGAATTTGGAAGGCAAAATATTAAGCGCAAAAACCATCGGTTATGGCGGTTTGGCTGAAGCAGTGGCAAAAATGGCCTTTGGTAACGGCATCGGGGTTAACATCAATGATCGGATCGATCCCGCCTTCTTGTTTAAACCACTTTATGGCAGTATCTTGATCGAAAGTTTTGAAATTCTGGAGGGCTCAACTCCCATTGGAAAGACCACTGATTGTAATAAAATTGTGTTTGGTAGTGATGCCATCGCAATTAGTGAATTGATCGAAGTATGGGAAGCGCCGCTGCGGTCAGTTTATCCTGAAAAAGCAAAAACCAGTGGGGCCGTGGAAACCTTAAGCTTTAAGGCCACACCGATTGTATACCACAAAGACAAACTAGCCAAACCTCAGGTATTTATCCCGGTATTCCCAGGCACCAACTGTGAATACGACTCGGTCAAATCCTTTGAGAATGCCGGTGCAAAAGCGGTGACGACGATTTTCAGAAATCAGTCAGCTCAGGATATAATCAACTCCATTGATGAAATGGCGGCACAGATCAGAGCATCCCAGATGATAATGATTCCTGGTGGGTTTAGTGCTGGGGATCAACCTAACGGTTCCGGTAAATTTATTGCCTCGGTGTTCAGAAATCCCAAGATGATGGATGCCGTCATGGATTTACTCAATAACCGCGACGGTCTTGTGCTGGGAATCTGCAATGGCTTCCAGGCCCTGATCAAGCTGGGACTGGTGCCCAACGGCGAAATCTGTGAAATTACTGAAACAATGCCGACCTTAACCTTTAACACCATCGGCCGACATGTGTCCACCATTCCGATGACTCGAATCAGCTCCAATCTGTCGCCCTGGCTGGCCAATACCAAGGTCGGCGATATTCACCGCATGCCCATGTCTCATGGCGAAGGTCGTTTTGTAGCCAGTGATGCGGTGCTGAAAACCCTGATCGAGAACGGTCAGATTGCTACCCAATATGTGGATTTTGAGGGTGCCGCCACCATTGATGGCCGCTTCAATCCCAACGGTTCCGTTTATGCGGTTGAAGGCATCACCAGCCAGGATGGCCGGGTCCTTGGGAAAATGGGTCACTCCGAACGGATCGGCAAGAATCTCTATAAAAATATTCCCGGCAATATGGATCAGCAGATCTTTAAAGCTGGCGTCAATTATTTTAAATAAATTATAAATAACAAAATTTTGTTTGAAAATTAAGAAGCAAACACCAAAGGAGATTAAAAATGAGTACACCAAAAGTTGCTGTTATCATGGGAAGTGATTCCGATTTTGACATCGTCAAAAAATGTCTGATTGCGCTGGAAAAATTTGGCATTGAATATGATGTACAGGTTATCTCAGCCCACCGCAATCCCCACAAAATATTTGACTATGCTACAACTGCCGAAGACCGGGGAATTGAAGTTTTTATTGCTGCTGCCGGAAAAGCTGCCCACCTGCCGGGCGTCATCGCCGGGATCACACCACTTCCGGTTATTGGCATACCGATTCAAACCTCTTTTCAAGGTGGACTGGATTCGCTCTTGTCGATCGTTCAGATGCCATCCGGCGTACCAGTGGCCACAGTCGCTGTCAACGGTGCCGAAAATGCCGGGATTTTAGCGGCCCAGATGCTGTCAATTAAGTATCCGGAGATTCGCGAAAAGATGAAGGCCTTCAAAGTTCAGCTCAACGACGAAGTTATCGCCAAAAATGAAAAGGTTCAGGAAATACTATAAATCACATCATCAATTTAGAAATAAAGGAGATTAAGATGGAAAAATTAGAACAATTGTATGAAGGTAAGGCCAAGAAAGTTTTTAAAACCGACGATCCTAACGAATTTATTATTGAGTACAAAGATGATGCCACTGCTTTTAACGGCGAGGTCAAAGGTAGCATTGGCGGCAAAGGGGTCATTAATAATAAAATGACCGGCGTTATCTTTACAATGTTGGAAGAAAAAGGCATCCCCACCCATTTTGTCAAAATACTTTCCGAAAACGAACAGCTGGTAAAAGCGGTGACGATTTTCCCACTGGAAGTGATTATCCGCAACACTGCCGCCGGATCTATTTGTAAACGCCTTGGTCTGGAAGAAGGTTTGAAATTAAAGTCACCGATCTTTGAATTCTGCTATAAAAATGATGATTTTGGCGATCCGGTTATCAACGATGATCACGCCATTGCCATGGAATTGGCTAGCGCTGAAGAAATTGCCGTGATTCGCGATATGACTTTTAAAATTAATGAGATCTTAAAAGCCTATTTCCTGGAAAGAGGGATTAACCTGGTAGACTTTAAAATTGAGTTTGGTAAAACCAACGACGGACAAATTGTTCTGGCTGATGAAATCTCACCTGATACCTGTCGTTTTTGGGATGTAAAAACCAATGAAAAACTGGATAAAGACCGCTTCCGTAGAAACCTTGGCCATATCGAAGAAGCCTACGAAGAAATGCTCAAACGGGTTCAGGCATAAAGAATCACTCGTATATATAAAATACAAGTGCGGGAAAAATAAAATCAAATACCTGGAGGATACACACACCAATGATAAATGACAAGTTTCGCGATGAATGTGGAATAATGGGGGCCTATCTCAAATCGAAAGAGAATAATTGTTCTTCCTATATCTATTATGGACTTTATGCGCTTCAGCACCGCGGTCAGGAAAGCGCTGGTATATCAGTTAACAAAGACGGAAAAATTTCGACCCACAAAGAAACGGGCCTGGTCTGTGATGCTTTTAAAGGCAATGTTTTAAAACAGCTTAAAGGCAATATTGGAATCGGTCACGTTCGTTATTCCACTTCAGGCGAAGATGGGGTCACCAATGCTCAACCATTAACGGTTAATCACAGTATGGGTCAAATTGCCTTGGCGCATAATGGAAATCTCATCAATGATAGTGCTTTGCGGAACATGCTGGAAGACTCTGGCGTTGTTTTTCAGACGACTATTGATACCGAGGTAATGGTCAACATTTTAGCCAGAGGTCTGCGACACGGTATGATCGAAGCGATCCAACGAATGGTCGAAATCATCAAGGGGGCCTATGCTCTGGTAATCACGGTTGGTGATAAACTGGTGGGGGTTCGTGATCCCTATGGTTTGCGGCCGCTTTGTATTGGTAAGAAAGATGAAGATTATTTTTTGACATCGGAAAGCTGTGCCTTAGATGCAATCGGGGCGGAACTGGTTCGGGATGTTGAGCCCGGCGAAATTGTCGTCATTGATGAGAATGGTTTAACCAGTTACGGACAGAACAACTGGGTTAAAAAGAAAGCCTGTATTTTTGAACTGATTTATTTTGCCCGACCGGATTCGGTAATGGATGAAACCTCGGTTTATGCGGCTCGTCATAAAGCTGGTGAAATTCTCGCCAAAGAGTCACCAGTTGAAGCTGACGTTGTCATTGGGGTGCCGGATTCAGGAATTGGCGCAGCCATCGGTTATGCTGAAGCATCAGGGATTCCCTATGGTGTCGGCTTAATTAAAAATAAATACATTGGCCGAACCTTTATTCAACCCAATCAGAAGCTGCGGGAAGAAGGGGTACGGATAAAACTTAACCCCTTAAAAGAAACCATTAAAGGCAAACGGGTTATTATTATCGACGATTCCATCGTTCGGGGGACTACCTCTAAACGATTGGTTGAGATTTTAAGACAGGCAGGCGCAACCGAGGTTCATTTCCGGGTTACCAGTCCGCCAGTCGCCCATACTTGTCACTTTGGGATTGATACGCCGCGGCGAAAATACCTAATCGGCGCCAAGAAAACGGTTGAAGAAATCAGAGAAATTCTCGGTGCCGATTCGCTGGCCTATATTTCATTGGAGGGCTTAACCGAATCTGTCGGCGGTAAAACAACCTTCTGCCGTGCCTGCTTTGACGGGGAATACCCAATGGAAGTGCCAATTTTAAATGCCAACGACTAAGCCATAAGTGAAATTGACTAACTGTAACTAAAAAATAGGTAATTGCGATACTGCCGTGAGTTTTGCGCCCAGTTTCGCACGAA
>MTLE01001611.1_pt1 | contig 45216 bp, 42 predicted proteins | sample 1982461 | NCBI WGS metagenome assembly MTLE01 (sample SAMN05712605, study PRJNA340218) | biofilm metagenome | isolation source: sample SPL anode biofilm adapted to -200 mV | place: USA | collected 2012-02-03
TCAAAGGCCTGCGGATGACTGATTGCTCCGGTGATGATCCCTTCGCAATTCAGATCAATTACTTTTTGTGCCAAGCTTTCTGCCGAAAGATCTTCGCAGTTTTCAATCGCACTCAAACTTAAATTGGTTGTGTCGACTACCAATAAATACTTCCCCGTCTCAAACTGCTGCGAAACCTTGCTTTCCAGCGTTTTACCATCCATCGCCATTGCTAAATACATTTTTACGCCACCCTCCTTTTTCCAGTTCTCATTTTTTGTTGTTATCACTCATTTTTTCGCCATATGGCAGCTCGAAGGCTTCTGCTTGCGGAATTTGCAGATATTTGTACGCTAACTGAGCGGTTGTTCCTACCATTTTCATACAGTGAAGCCGACGGTCTTTTCCATTCCAATCTTCAAACGGCTCACAGATTCCACGACAGGTTGCCCCACCATTGGCTTTACAGAACTCGCCCACCAGATTGTTATAACGTCGGTAATACTTTTGACCGACTTCTGGGCCACGAATCTCAGCATCAATGCTCCAGGGATCCTTGCGACCATAAACCGCACTGTTTGCCATCACGGCAGCTGATAAAGCGCCACAGGTTTCACCAACAAGGCCGATACCACCACCAAAGCCGGTACACATCGCAATCGTTTCCCGGGGAACATCCAGAACCCCGGCACGAAGCAAGGCATCATAAACACTTTCTGCGCAATTTAAGCCACTCTTGAAATTCTCGATTGCATAATCATTGACCAATTGACTCTTATTTTCTTCCATCTTCATTTCCCCGCTCTTTCCCTATTTTTTGCATCACGTAACGAATCGATCCTGCTATACAATATTATAATCCATAAATAGCATATGTCAATAAAACAAATGATTAAATCGATGTCCATCCCGTATCGGTCACTTAACAAAAAAAGATACAAGCCACCACGCTTGTATCTTGAAATGATGCTATTGATTAATTTTAACTCCGACGTCAATGGGTTTGGCGCTGTAGAGACAGGTTGTCACAATGCCATTGACCTGGGTGCCGGCATAAGCGCTAATATTAGTCTCATTGATGCCGCCCGCCGCCAGTAGCACAACGCCGGGAAATTCATTACGTAGCTGCTTAACTGCTTGGCTCAGATCTTCCACCGTCAGTTTATCAAACTGGATTCCATCTACCCCGGCACGACAAAGATTGATCGCCTGCTCCAGAGTGGTGGCTTCGACAATAATTTTCTTTTCGCAGCATTCCGCTTTGAGCTCTGGCATTTTTTTTAGCAAACCATCAAAGCCGCCGATAAAATTCAAATGCTGTTTAAAAATAAGAATCGTTTCTGACAGGCCTAAGCGGTGAGGCATGGCGCCGCCGGACATGATCGACTTAATTGCCAATGCCTTGGTTCCGGGAAACCCCTTCCGGGTTGTCAAGATCGCTGTACTCGGACTGACACGCTTGGCCATATCCACCATTTTTCGGGTTTTGGTGGCGATTCCCGAACAATTATCAAGAATGTTCTGACCGACCTTCCAGGCTTTATGTAAATCTTCGGCTCGTCCCGTGCCGGTAATCAGCTCGTCGCCGGCACTGACTTTCTGCCCTGAAGCCACCATCGATTCTGTTTTGATATGTAAACGCTCAAAGATTGAACTGACTTCTTCGGTGCCACAGACAACCGCATCTTCCCGGGTAAAATATGAAATTTTTCCCGGCTGTTCCCTGACCCCCAAAACCCAGCTGGTCAAATCAATATAAGGGACGTCCTCGTTAATTAACTGGTCAATCTCGTTGATCGATATAAATGACATCTTTTTTCCTCCGTTTCAGGTGATTATTTTAAATGCTTTTCCTTCGATTGTCTCGATGCTGTCTTTGATATTATCGGCGATGATCTGCTGCTCGTCAAATAGAATTGTAACGGACTGATAATCATCGCTGACCCCAACTTGACTGATACCATTTTTTTGTAGTAATACGTCCGTAATTTTCTTGACACATTTGAGGCACATAATCCCGTCTACCGCAAACACCTGTTCTTTCATGCGTGCACGCTCCTTTCATAATTGCTGCCCAAAAACTGATTGATTTCTTCATCCTGACACCGCTCGAATAAGTCGGTACTTTTTCTGACGGCTTTTAATTCCCCATTGACCATAATGCCAATTCGGTCGGCCATGCGCTGGGCTTCATTAAAATCGTGGGTCACAAATAGAATCGTACACCCGAAAATATCATGAATTTTATTAATTTGATCATACATGTTTTCTTTAGTTGCCGGATCCAGTGATGAAAAGGGTTCATCCATCAAAAGTAGCTGCGGGTTTAAAATCAGCGCCCGAGCCAGTGCCGTTCGCTGTCGTTCGCCGCCACTTAAGGTTCCGGGATATTGTTTTAGAATATGGCCGATCGATAATATTTCCGCCATTTTATCGACCCTTTCTTTTTGAACGCCTTTGTCTATCTTGCGGATTTTTAAACCATAGGTAATATTATCAAAAACAGTCATATGGGGAAACAAACCAAAATCCTGATAGACAAATCCGATATTTCTCTTTTCCAGCGGCACATCGATGACGGGGATCCCCTGAATCATTACTTTTCCGGAAAATTTCCGGTAAAATCCTGCGACCGATTCAAGCAAAACGGTCTTGCCCGATCCGGTTCTGCCTAAAACCGCAAAGATCTCTTTCGCACCGATATTTAAGTTGATCTGATTCAACTTGAACTTTCCCAATTGTATCGAATAATTGTTGATTTCAACCATTGCGTTTACCATCTATTCACATCCTTCATCCGGCTTTCTTGCTTATTTTTTCGACCGATCCAATTCGTCAGAAACAAGGACAGCAGCGAAATAATCAGAATCACTGTCGCCGAAGCCATTGATGCTCCGGTATTACCAGTCGCCAGATTCAAATAAATCGATGTCGTCAATGTTTCGGTTTTCATCCGCGTCGCTCCCACCAGCATCAGGGTCGCTCCAAACTCGCCTAAGGCTCGCGACCAGGTCAGAATAATCGTTGAAAGAATACCATTTCGGGCAAGCGGCAGGGTAATGGTGATAAATCGCTCCCACTTTGTCGCTCCCAGACTTCCGGAAATGAATTCCAGCCGCTCATCAACTTCTTCAAACGCCGTACGAATAAAACGAATGGCAAACGGTAAATTGACAACAGTCTGGGCGATAATAATCCCGTTTTTATCAAACACGACTTTAAACCCCAGCTCTTTTAAAGCTTTCCCAAAATCCGAGGAAAAAATAATCAACAAACTGAGCCCCAAAACGAGATAGGGCATCGACAGCGGCAGTTCAATGATCATTTGACATACCTTTTTAAGTGGAAAGACAGTCCGGGTTAATGCGTAAGCAGTCGGTATCGCCAGCAACATACAAATAAGCGTCGCAATACTGGCAGTATATAAGCTTAGCCTGATGGAAAACCGTACTTCCTCCGAATCAAACGCTGCCCCTAAATAAGGAATCCCTTTAAGTACAATTGCCAGTATCAAGGCCGTCGTAAAGATAATGACAATAAAAGTGATCATAATGGTCAGGATTTCAAAAAAATCAAAGGTCGATATTTTCCCTTTCATACCAACAGTCTAGTTGAGTACTTCGTAACCATTTTTTTCCCAAATCGTCTTAACCGGATCTGAATCCAGATAGGTCATAAACGCCGTCAGCGCTTCTGTATTGGTAGAGCTGCTTAATTTGGCTGCCGGGACTGTTTTTACATAGGCATTAAGGTCTGGGGTATTGACAATTTCAGCATTGGCTGGCACATTTTCTTTCCAGATAATAATTGCATTGCATTCGTCGACTGACAGGGCATTGGCTATTTCCGGGGCAGTTGCGGCCCGGGCGACGACGTTCACATTGTTTAAAATGCCCAGGTCCGTTAAGGCTTTATTGGCGATCTTGCCGATTGGTGTCGCTTCACCATCCCCCAACACAACTTCGACCCCGGCCCCGGTTAAGTCGTTTAAGCCGGTGATGCCAAGCGGATTGCCGCTTTTTACCGCCAGCACCGGAATGTGTTTAACCAGATCGATGCTTTCGCTCACCTTATCTTGAACCGGTTTGAGCTCATCGGCCGAGCCAGCAATAAACAGATCGCCTTCACCAGTTGTCTGAATCTGATTCTGGATTTGAGCGGCATTGGCATAAACCACCTGGATGTCACAACCGGTTTCTGATTTAAACTGATCGGCAATCTCACCAAAGGGTTTGGTCATCCCGGCTCCGCAGTATACAAACAAGGCTTGACCATCAAGGCTTTTTGTCGTATCAGCCTTTTCTTCGGCCTGACTTGAATTACTGCCACAGCCTGACAACAAACCGAGTAGTGTTCCCATTACCAATAAAACTACTAACCATTTTCCTCTACGTTTCACTTACCTTCTCCTTTTGATTCTATTAGTATTGTTTTGTTGTGTTATGGGTGTTATTATATTGTATACCCTTCTTTTATGTCAAGAAATCATTTCGATTAAATGCATTTCGCCGTTTAACACTGTTTTGTCTAGCTTAGAATGGGTAAAATTTAAAAGGTAGTATTTAATACCTTGTGGGAAAGGAGGTGTCGAAATGAAATTAAGTGCAAGAAACCAGCTAAAAGGAAAAATTGTTGCGATTGAAGATGGTGCGGTCAGCGGGATCGTGAAAATTGATATTGGAAATGGTAACATTATTTCAGCAACAATTTCCATGGCGGCGATCAAAGATCTTGGATTAGTCGTAGGCGGTGATGCAACTGCAGTCATCAAAGCAACATCGGTTATGGTTATGGTTGACTAGATGAATCTCAATTCAAAACACAGAAGCGGAGAGTAATTCCGTTTCTGTGTTTTAGAGTAGCTGATCTCAGGATTTGCAAATAGTATTTAAGTCAGTTACTGTCTCTAATTCAAGGTTGTATTTTACCTTCATCTTGAAAAAAACAATAATAGGCTTGATTAACACCCGTTTTTAGATTATTATTGTCATAGAAAAGTTTTTACAAAAGGAACGCAGTGAAAATCTGCGACAGTTTCTTTGCTACTGTAAGGAGAATATGGACGCATTCAGTCATTGGTAAAACCGAGAAGGCTGGCTGCAGAAAGTCCCTCCAAGTCAGGATATTTTTGTAAAGATAAAATTCTGTTTGAAGCTTCAAAGAAGGCTGCAAAATGTGAGAAGAAAACGAAATGACGTTCTCCTTTAATCGATGACGTCACCGAAATAGTCCCGCATTTGTAAACCTTTTTTTGAAAAGGTTTTTTTATTTTTTTGCCGAAATAAAAAAACTGAACACTCAAGAAAAGAGGAAAAAATGAAAGACGTCGTTATCAAAAAGATTCCCATTGGAGCAGATATTGAAAAATTGCTGGGAAAGAAGCCCCTTGAGGCGGATTCCTCTGCCAATGCGGAGTACAGCCATGCTATAGACATTTTAAGCGATTGGTTTAAACCCCTGGCAATCATAAAAGAATGTCCAGTCGATACAACCACCGGAAATACGATTCTGATTGGTGATCATGTTTACAAAAGCAAAATCCTGAGACACCTCCTGTCGGACAACCAAAAGGTGTTTTTGTACCTGCTGACCATCGGCGACATGCCAACCCACCTCAATCAGACCGAAAAATATCTGGTAAATTCGCTTAAACTGCCGGTTATCGCTTCAGCGATGCGATATCTGAAGAAAACGATTCAGTTGGAGCACGACTTTGATAAAATCGGAATGGTCAATCCCGGACTGCTCCCGGACTGGTCGATTGAGGCCAATCAAATCATCTTCAATACCTTCGGTAACGCTACCAAAAGCATCGGCATGGAAATAACCAGATACAGCACCATGCGCCCGCTTTACAGTTCTTCCGGCATTCTTTTTGAGGATTTATTGGATTACTGCGATTGTCAAACCTGCCCCATCGATGCCTGCATCGGCCGGGAAGCACGTTTTGTCCAATCAGCCTAACGGAGGCTTTTTATGGCAACTAATAAAAACCGCATCGCCTTGATCGGACGGATTGGCAGTGGTAAAACCACCTTATTCCAACGGCTGACCGATGAATTTATCAGTTATGGCAAAACTCAGCAGGTCAGTTATTCTGACCATTTTATTGATACTCCCGGTGAGTTTGTAGAATTGCCCTGTTTTCGTCCCCAGGCCATCAATGTCACCTGTGATGCGGGGTTGATCATTCTGATAAATTCCAGCACTGATTGTCAGAACTCGGTGCCCCCCAATTTTGTCTGTACCTACAATATCCCGGTGATTGGTGTGATTACCAAAATTGATCACAAACATTCCAATCTCAAACGCAGCCACCGCTATCTGACCTATGCCGGTGTCCGCCCCGATAAAATCCATTCTGTCAGCGCCCTTACCGGGGTAGGTATCCTTGAGTTAAAAACGATTATTCAGGAATATGTCAGCCTTGAACCCTGATTTTAAACCCCTGCTCCAGCGGACCTCAACAGTGATATCACAAAGGATTCAGAACCCCCACATCCTCATCAATCAAAAGATAGGGATGCTGTTTCAGTCTTTTTTCTGATGGTAAAACCGTTCCCACCTTAGATAACTCAACTTTTGGTCGGAAGCGTCTAATTTCCTGATTTTTTATCAAATCAGCCATCAATGCTTTGGTAAACGGAAACATCGCCCGGGTATGGACTGTTTTTTCTGATGGCATAACCATTGCCGCAATTTTTTCAGCACACAATCCAAAGACAGGTCTTAATCATCATTAATAATTCTTTTCCTTATCATTCTGATTCATATCCATCCTACCTTCTATTCAACATTTTTACACAAACGAATGCTGACGATAAATATCACGATCAGATAAAGCATTAACACCGCTGCATGCAGCATCATATTTTCAGATGTTTCCCCGGTTGTCCGCAATGCCATATTGGTATGGGTCAGGGGTAATAAATAAATAAACCATCGCAAGATTTCCGGCATTTTATCAATCGGGAAAAAGGTTCCACATAAAAAGGACATCGGCGTAATCACAAAACTCATAAATTTGGACATATCAGCATGAGAATTAATCAGTAAGCCAATTAAAAAGCCCAGGGCCGAAAAAACAAAACAGTTTAACAACGCAATAAAAATAAAATATGGCGTAATCACCAGATCCGATGTAAAAATCGAAACAATCACCGTAATCAAGATTCCGGAATAAATACCATAAAAAGCGCCGGCAATTATTTTTCCCAATGCGTAAATTGTCATATTAATGGGTGAGATCACATAATATTCAAAGGTCTTATAAAAGATGCGCGAAATGTTAATTGAATTGGCGGTATTGTTAAAACTTGTCATCATGGTATTCATGGCGATAATCCCCGGTATGATATAGGCCATATAGGATACCCCATTGATCTCCATGCCACTTCCAAGCCCCCAGCCAAATGCCACCAGATATAAGATGGGCGAAACTAAAAAACCAATCGTTGTGGCCCAGAATTTTCGTTTAAAGACAATAGATTCCTGCCATAAAATGCCATATAATCCATTCATTATGCTTCCTCCACCCTTCTGTTGGTAAATTTCAAAAAGACATCTTCCAGATTCGACGGCCGGATGCGCACATCCCCTTCCAGTTCACCAGCATAAACATTGGCTTCTTCCCGGGATCTGAAAAATTCTTCCTGGGTTTCTCCGTCTTTAAAATATTCAACTGTCACCTTACCAACTTCTTCGATCAGGTTCCAGGGGGTATCCAATTTTAACAGTTGTCCTTTATTAATCAATCCAACCCGATCACATAAAACCTCTGCTTCTTCAATATAATGGGTAGTCAGCAAAACCGTTAAACCATTTGACTTCAATCGTTTTAACAGATCCCACATTTTTCGTCGGGCTGATGCATCCAGCCCGACGGTCGGCTCATCCAGCAGCAAAATCTCCGGTTCATGAAGTAACGCTCTGGCAATCATCAGTTTACGCTTCATCCCACCGGAATAGGTTTTAACCAGATCGTCTTTGCGCTCGGTCAAGCCGGTAAATTCAAATAACTCTTCAATCTTCTTGCGTCGCTTTTCCTTGTTAATTCCATATAAGATGCCATGTACTTCCAGATTTTCCCAGGCTGACGTCTCATTTTCCAGATTATTCTGCTGTGGCACCACTCCAATTTTTGCTTTAATCGCCGTTAAATTCCGATCAATACTTGCTCCGTCAATCACGATTTCTCCCGACGTTTTTGGCGTAATGGTACTGATCATGCGAACCGTCGACGTTTTTCCGGCACCATTGGGCCCCAGCAAACCAAAAAACTCGCCATCTTTGATGGTTAAATCAAGATGATCCACCGCTGTAACAGTTTTATACTCTTTGGTCAAATTTTTAATTTCCAGCATTTTTTCCCTTCCTCCTCAATCACTCCAGGCCGAAACAAAATTTCTGTTCCAGCCATCTTTTGTTTAGAACTTTTTTCGTATTATTGAATCAATTTTCACCCCCTTTCCTATTCACTGAATCCTTCAATGTCACCCTCAATATCCATATACATGTCGCGAAGCTTTTCCAGACTTTCGGCTTTTGCGTCCCACATGCCCCGTTGTGCGGCTTCCAGCAGACGCTCGGTCATATTTTGAATGGCCCAGGGATTGACGTCCTTGATCCATTCCCGTCGCTCATCGTTAAAGAGAAAATTTTCACTGATTTTCTCATACATCCAATCTTCAACAATATCGGAGGTGGCATCCCAGCCAAAAACGAAATCAACCATTCCCGAGATCTCCTGAGCCCCCTTATAACCATGTTCTTTCAAACCGTCAAACCATTTAGGATTTAAAATTCGGGCGCGCATAATTTTAGCGGTCTGCTCTTTAACGTTATTTAAACCTACCCGGGATGGATCACTGGTATCCCCGCAATAGGAATGCGGTTTTTCACCCGATGCCGTCCGTACCGCGGCAATCAATCCGCCATGATAATTATAGAAATCATCACTTTCCAGCATATCAATCTCCATCGATGATTCGTTTTTGACCGTTATCTGAGCCATCGATAGACGCCTGGCAAACACTTCAGTCACCCGTTTCCCATGTACATTTTTACCATAAGCGTGACCGCCCCAAAAGGTATAAATGCTACCCAGATCGGTATAGCTCTCCCAGTTTTTACTGTTAATCAACTGGGTGACACCGGCTCCATAGGTTCCTGGCGGATCACTGAAAATTCGCATCCCGGCTTCTTCCTGAGCCCCTTCAAGACTGGCCCCGTTTTTAATCAGTTCCCGCACTTCATTTTGAAAATTCCGTTTAATAAAATTATCCTCATCCGCTTCATCCAGACAGGCCACCATGTTAACCGCGGCTTCGACCGATTCAATCAGATTCGGGAAGGTATCCCTAAAGAGACCGGAAATTCGCAATATTACATCAACCCGTGGCCGACCCAATTCTTCCATCGGAATCACTTCCAGTCCAATCACCTTGTCCGAATTTTCCAGCCATATTGGTTTAACACCCAATAGGTAATAAATCTCGGCAATATCATCGCCAGATGTTTTCATGGTCTCGCCAGCATAAACGACAATGACCATTGTTTCCGGAAATTTGTTTTCATCCTTAACATAGCGGTCAATCATTTTCTGTCCCAGCTGCTTGCCAACTTCCCAGGCGGCCCGGGTCGGTACTGCTGAGGGATCAATGGCATAAAAATTCCGACCGGTCGGTAAAATACTGACCCGTCCCCTTGTCGGTGCGCCCGAACCCCCAGGCGGAACGAATTTTCCATCCACACCATTTACCAGATATTTCATCTCATCTGTCGTTGCATCCAGTTTTGGCACAACCGTATTTTCGATGAATTGGAATACCGTCACCAGATCCTCAAGATCAGACAATTCCGCTGTTTCAAAATAGACGCTCGCTTTTTCCAGAATAAAAGTCGGTTCCAGCTGGTTGCTGAAATAATCCATCACCAGCTTCCGGCTAATCGCTTCAATTTCATTGAATTTCATCAAATTGGTGATTCCCTGTTGATCAACTGCCTGCGGTTCGTTTTTAAGGATCTCATAATCATAGCCTTTGGCCCGACAGGTGGCCTGGGTCAATGACGGTACCTTCCCATTGGACAAACGCAACAATGCGCAAACCAACTGGTGACGCTTTTCTTCAATCGGTGCCTTGCCAAAAATATGAAGCCCATCTTTAATCAAGGTATTCTTGATTTCTTCAACCCAGGTATGTAACTTTTCCACAAATCCCGAAAAATCCGATTTCATCGCTGCGACGGTCAGATTCAAATCTTTTAAATAGTCGCCATCAATGACAATTTTCTCAATATTTTCCTGAACAAAACTAATCTTGCCAGCATCAGTACTTCTCGCCCGATAATACTGCTTAATCAGGTCATCCAGTTCTTCCATTTCATCATAAGCTCCACTTAAGGTTAATGATGGAATCAAATGATCCAGAATCACTGCATAGGAGCGTCTTTTCGCCTGAATTCCTTCCCCTTCAACCGTGATACTGTAAGGATAAAGATGGGGAATATTGGAAATGGCAATATCGGGATAACACCCAGATGACAAGCCGATTTCTTTTCCTGGCAGCCATTCCAGCGTCCCGTGAGTGCCTACATGAACAATCACATCAGCCTGAAACCGATACTTGATCCATTTATAAAAGGCGATGTACTGATGAGGTGGCACAATATCCGTACTGTGATAGACCTCATCGGCTTTATCTTCATAACCTCTGGCTGGTTGCAGTCCAATAAAAATATTCCCGTTAAGAATACCCGGTACGGGCATTCTACCTTGATGAACCATATTTTCTCCCGGGGGCTCTCCCCAGTCACGGATCATTTGCTGACAGCTTTTTTCATCCAAGCGATTAAACCAGTTGTCGTATTCGTTTTTTTCAATAATCGCAATACTTCGCCCAATCGCCTGTTCTGCCGACAACCACCGGGTATCATTGCTGACCCCGTCAATAATATTCTGGATGATTTCATCCCCGTTTTTAAAATCATAGGCCGTTGTGATCCCATTTTCTTTAAGTGCCTTGACCATATCAAAAACGCTTTGCGGCGTATCCAAACCAAAAGCACAACCAATCATATCATTTCGCGGCGGCATATTGTGAAAGAGAATAGCAACTTTTTTGTCTTTATTATCCTTGTGTGACAACTTCGCCCAGTTAATGGCCAGTTCACAAAGACTTGCTACCCGATCCGGAATCGGCTGATTGATTGTTTTCTCACCGATGTCATCCCGAATGATTGTAGAGTATGCAAAGGTAAAACTAATGATCTGTCCGTCAAACTCGGGATAATAAACACTTCCGGGAAAAGACATATTATCAATCCCGCGAAGATTCTCCTGCCAGTCTTCATAGCTCTGATAGGTACTGAGCCCCTTAATCACTGGGACATCGATGGTTTCGTAAATACTTTTTTCAACCGTCTGCGAGCCGTCACCCGGATCTGAGAGAATACTCTGTGAATGACTCATGGTATTGATAATGACATCGACGTTCCGCTTGCCATCGGTTGTAAACACATGATCCACAACCCAGTGAAAGCCCCGGCATCCGATGGTCGGATCCGGTGCTGATGCCGAATAAACCGCCAATGGATGAGCCCCCTGCTTTTCAATCTCGGCAATCAATGCGACAATGTGTGCGATATTATTTTCCTGCATCAACCGGCTATAAAGCAGAATGCCGATCACCGGTTTGCCACTTTCTTTCGCTTCCTGCAGAGCTTCCTCAATACTTAATTCTTTACCCGGGTAATAAATCCCCTCCCACTGGGCATGGGCTGGTGCCAAGTATTCAAGTTTCAGATTTCCATAATAAACACCTAAGTATTTCAGCAGGTTCATCGCATTAAAGGTACAATGATCCATCACATAGCGCTGAATCGCTTCATGTTCCATCGGTGAAATGCCAGATTTTTTTAATGCCAGCCGGTTTTCTTCATCATAACCCGACCAGATGAAAAATCGCTTTTTATTTTCAAAGGTCTCTATTATCGTCGCATACGATTTAAATTGAGTCAGACCACCATGCATAAAAACAAAAATAAAATCAGCCATTTCCAGCTTTTCGATGGCCAATAGTTTTTCTTTCGTTGAGTCATCCATTCTGCTGCTATCAAGAAAATCAACTGAAATATCCGCTGTTTCTTTTTTCAATTGCTGTGCAGCATCCTTTATATGATAGGAGTGATCCATCGGTGAACAGATAAAAACAATTCGATACATTATTATTTCCCCTTCGCTAGTTCTACACAGCCAGCAATCATCTGCTCTGTCATCACATGAATTGCTTCATCTTTTGACGCACTGGTTATCGCTATCGGCACATCGATTTCGTACTGATTCAACATTCGCTTCAAAATAACCATCCCTTCCTGAATAACCTGATCCAGAACCACTTGATCCCAATCCAGCCTGGATTAAGATTGCTTCTTAAAATTTTATTACAAATACCAATCCGGTAAAGTATTTTAAAGATAATAATTGCGAATTTTAATAACTACCCCTGGCAATCTCAAACGCCGTTTTTTTAAGTACACAGTCCATGGAAACACAATCCGGCTCACTGGCATTGATAATCAGCCGTGACGGACAGCCCCCGGAACAAATCCTATGGTAAGTACAGGTCTGACAGTATGCTGGCTCAACTTTGTCAAGGACAATGCTTTTTAACGACTGCTCCATAACATTTCCCATATAATACTCGGGACTATCAATCAACGAACCACAGGGATAGGCATCACCATTGGGAAGAATAACGTAGGACAAACCACAGGAAGCATAGCAGTATTCCTTACTGCATGATGATTTCGCAAGCCGCTGTTTGGCTTCCTGAATTTCACGAATGACGATTTTTTTACCCGTTAGTTCATATAATTCCCGTGACGTTTCAACCATTCCAATTAACGCAGACTTCAACTGTTCCGGTGTAGCCTTTTTAACCACACCTGGATAGGCTTTGGCACGCCCAGTCTCCCTGAGCAGATCCAGTCCGATCCCAGCTACATTACCCAGATAGAAGGCAAAATTGACCAGCTTCGGCAATTTCTCAACGTTATAACTGGTCACTACGCTGTTTAGATTAATTTTAATATTCGCATCGGCCAGACATTGAACCCCGGCGATGGCTTCCCTGGTTTTTCCCCGTAAATATTCGTTGATATCCGGAGGACCATCCAGACTGACCCCCAAGGATATTTTCATTCGCTTAATTCCGGCGGCAATCTCAGGCGTAATACCAGTTCCATTGGTCTGCATCTGAAAGGAAACGTCATAGCCATTTGACCGCACATACTCATAGATCTGGCAGATCAAAGCATAATTCAACAACGGCTCTCCTCCCGCAAACTGAACTTTCATCGCATAATCTGAAAACTGATCCAGCGTCCGGGCGGCCGTCTCAAACGCCATGTCCTGCAGCTGATCTGTTGTTCCGGCATAGCAATATTTGCAGGACAGATTACATCGACCAGTTGTCCATAAAACAATCAAAATGCGCTGCTTAGCTATCATTTTACTTGCTAGCCAATTAAATCATTTACAATTTCTTCAATGCTTCCCCGGCTGAACTGGGAATCATCAAAAGGTCGTTTGCGCATCCGATGCGGGAGTACATAGCCGGCAGCTTCTTTGACATCTTCTTTAGTCACTTCCGCTCTACCATGATAAGCAGCAATGGTCATTGCCGTCTTCATCATAACGATATCGGCGCGATGACCATCCACGCCAAGGGTTGTTGATATCTTAGCGATGGTTTCAAGCAATTGATCATCAAAGGTAACATCTTGCAGGAATTCAATGGCTTTTTGAATCGTATCCGCCAATGTTGTCTGTTCCTGATTAAATCCCTGATGAAAAACGTCTGATTCTTTCTCGAAATCTAACCGTCTTTTGATGACTTCCACGCGTTGACCAATATCCCCTTCACCCAAAACATCCACCACCAATCCAAAACGATCCAGGAGCTGAGGACGTAAATCGCCTTCCTCTGGATTCATGGTTCCGACTAGAGTAAACTTAGCAGGATGCGTATATGAAATGCCTTCCCGTTCAATGGTATTCACTCCCATGGCAGCCGAATCCAGCAGAATATCAACCACATGATCGTCCAACAGATTCACTTCATCAACATAAAGAATATTCCGGTTGGCCTGAGCCAGAATACCGGGTTCAAAGCGTTTTTCCCCTTTTTTAATCGCATGTTCGATATCCAGCGTTCCGACAACGCGATCCTCGGTAGCACTCACTGGTAAATCAATCACCTTCATTTTTGTTTGAACTGTCTTGACTTCCTCGCTTTTAATTTTTTCCAGACACTCTGAACAAGCCTGATCCGTATTTAACGGATCACATGAAAATTTACAGGCTTCGACCTGATCCCGTTCCGGCAATAGATCTGCCAGGGCTCGTACGGCCGTTGACTTGGCGGTTCCCTTTTCGCCTCTGATCAATACCCCACCCAGTGAAGGATTAATAACATTGAGAATCAATGCCAGCTTCATTTTTTCCTGTCCGACAATGGCTGTAAATGGGTAAATTTTGATATTCTTTTTCATTGTTTTTCCTTTTCTTATTCTATAATTTTGTATCGAATCACATCAAAGCGATAATGATACGGCAGTCATCAGACTATTAGCCTGAAGCTCTTCAATCTGATAGCGGTCAGCATCCATCTGAACTGCCAGTTTTTCGGCCAGATTAAGTTTTATAAAACTCTGATCGGTATCAATGACAATGGTCTTGATCTTTTCGGCCCGAATTCGATCAGCCGCTTTCATCGCTTCTCCAAAGGCATCTTTCCCTTGACCACTATAAGTAGCCCGACCATCGGAAATCAGCACAATCACCGGCAACATATCCTTATCTTTAATTTTCCCAGCTTTAACCACTTCAAAGGCCATGTTAAGGCCAGCTGCCAGCGGTGTTCTGCCGCCGGTCGGCAAAGCTGTCAATTTCTTTTCAGCCAGTTCGACACTGCGGGTGACTCCCAAAACCAATTCAGCGGAATGATTTTTAAAAACGATCATCCCGACTTTATCCCGCTTCTGATAAGCATCGTTAAGCATCGAGATAGCAGCTCCTTTAACAGCCTTCATCCTTTTATTGGCACCCATGGAGCCGCTGGCATCAACGACAAAAATAATGGTATTCCCAGTTCTTTTTTCCCGGATCTTGACCCGGATATCCGATTGATTAATCGCAATGGCCATGCCATTTTTTTCGCGGTACCGTTGATAAGGAGCGGCAGTTCGAAGTGTTGCATCAATGGCAATATCCTTGATATCGCCTTTAACCGGACAACGATTTCTGACATATCGTCCCTGGAGCGATGAGGTTACCATCAAGCTTCGTTTTCCACTTCCTTTTGAAATGGTCCCTTTATCAGTTTCTGACATCCACCGGGCAATTTGAAAAATCTGCTCCGGTGCATCCAGGGTTTCTTCTCCGCCCTGAAAAAAGTCATCATCCGCCTCAGTTTGATCATCTGCGGGATCTTTCGGCATTTCAGAATCCGACTCCTGTTCCGGGTTTTCTTCCGCTTCATCGACCTGATCATCCGCCTGTTCTGATCTGTCTTCTGTTTCATTCCCCGATTCGTTTTGTTCCTGTTCTTGCTGTTCTTGCTGTTCTTGCTGTTCTTCTGATTCTTCCGGTTCTGGTGGCGGTGGCGGAGCTTCCGACTGATCATTATTTTCCCGAATCCGGTGCGGCAGCGCATATTTAGCCGCTTCTTTAATATCGTTGATGTTCAGCATTTTTCTGCCATCCATAGCCGCAATGGCTTTCGCTGTTTCGATGATCACCAGTTCCGCCCGATGACCGGCACAATTGGCTTCATCCACCACCGAGGCGGCCAGCTGCATGGCATTATCAGACACGACAACCTTACTCAAATCCTCTCTGGCCCGTTCAATCCGATTGCTCATTTCGACAATCTGATCCTGCCATTTTTGTTCAAAAGCAAGCGGATTCCGTTCATAGTCGATCCGTCGCCGGACAATTTCAGCCCGAACCCGGGTATCAACTTCCCCCTTTACTTCAACATACAAACCAAACCGATCCAGAAACTGCGGCCGCAACCCGCCCTCTTCTGGATTCATACTACCGACCAAAACAAAGTTTGAGGCATGTCGATAGGACATGCCTTCCCTTTCGATGATATTTTCACCGGATGAAGCCGCTTCCAACAGTGATTTGACTAAGTGATCACTTAAAAGATTGACCTCGTCCACATATAATAAATTACCATCAGCTTTTTTAAGAATCCCGGCTTCAAAGCGTCGTTCTCCAAATCTGATGGCATGTTCGAAATCAATGTTACCAAGCAGTCGATCTTCAGTCGTGTTCAGCGGCAACTCAACCAGTTCGGTGTCGGCGGTCAATTTGCAGACCCCTCTGGCTAACGACGATTTCGCCGTTCCTTTTTCACCACTAATCAACACACCGCCGATTTGAGAATTGATTACATTCCATACTAAAGCATTTTTTATTTCCTCCTGACCCACAACGGCCACAAAAGGAAATACTGTATTATTTATCATTTCCAACTCCTCTTAACCAAGTGATTCCAGATTACCTTCCATTTCGAGGTAGATTTTTTTCAGCTTCTCCACACTTTCTTCGGAAGCATGCCACATCCCCCGCTGATTGGCTTCCAGCAGCCGCTCGGCCACATTCTGCAGGGCCCAGGGATTGACTTCCCGCATCCAATCGGCGGTTTCTTTGTCAAAGGTATAACGGTTGGCAATGGCGTCATACATCCAATCATCGATAACCCCGGTGGTGGCATCCCAGCCAAAGGTAATATCAACCATCGCCGAAATTTGTTTGGCCCCCCGATAACCATGGTTTTTCAATCCCTCAATCCATTTGGGATTATTAACCCGGGTCCGCATGACCCGGGAGGCTTCTTCATGGAGACTCAGGGTTTCAATGTGGTCGGTGTCCGAGGTGCTGGGCACATAGGCCGGTTTCTGGGAACCACTATGAGTGGTAATGGCCGCAACCATGCCGCCAAAATAATTATAAAAATCGTCGCTGTCGAGCATATCCACTTCCCGAGTCGACTCATTTTTAACCGCCACATTGATCTTGCTGAAACGGCGGGTAAAGACCTCGGGCATTTTTTCACCATGGACATCCTTGCCATAGGCATGACAGCCCCAGGTGGTGTAGACGGTCCCAAGATCGGTGACATCATTCCACTTTTGGCTTTCGACGACGTTTTTGGTGCCGGCCCCATAGGCTCCCGGCGGATCGCCAAAGACCCGCAACAGGGACTGGCGCTCGGCCTGCTCCAGCGAGATTCCCTGGCTAACCAAATCGGCCACCTCTTCTCTGACATGCTTACGGATATAGTTCATCTCATCCGGTTCATCGAGGGCGGCGACCAGATTCACGGCGTCTTCAACCCGTTCGATCAGATTGGGAAAAGCATCCCGAAACAGACCGGTGATCCGTAGCGTCACATCGATTCTGGGGCGTCCCAGCTCTTCCAGAGGAATCGCTTCAACCCCAATCACCCGGTCGGTATTCCCCAGCCAGACTGGCCGGGTTCCCAACAGATAAAAGGTTTCAGCGATATCATCGCCATAGGTTCGCATCGATTCAGTGGCATAGACCAGCATTGAGACACTTTCCGGATACTTGCCCTCGTCTTTCTGATAACGTTCCATTAACTGATTGCCGAGAACCTGACCAATTTCCCAGGAGGGCCGGGATGGCATCGCACCCGGATCAACGGAATAAAAATTGCGGCCAGTGGGCAGAATTCCGGCATTGCCGCGGGTCGGGGCGCCCGATGGTCCCGGCGGAATAAAGCGGCCTTCAACCCCATCGATAAAATGCGCCATCTCATCGGTGATTTTCTCCACCCGTGGTTTGATAAAGCTGCAGACGTATTCCAATGTTTCTCTTAAGCGCCGACTTGAAGCCTGCGGCTTAGTTTGGAACTTGGCAATAATATCGGGAATTGTCTGAGCGTCGAAACCACTGGCTTCCAGTTCGTAAAAAATATCGCGGCCCAGTTGATCCGCTTCAAGCAGTAAAATACCATAGGATTTTCCGTCAGCAGTAGCTTTGTCCGGCTCAGCCAGGAGGCTTTCATGGTCGTAACCCAGCAGGTCACAGACTCCATCGCGCAGTGATGGGATCTCACCATTGCGGTTTCGTACCAGCATTTTTAGCATGTTGCGGTATTTATCCCCTTCCGGGACCATGCCAAAAATGTGAAAGCCATCATAAATATCGCAAGCCTGAACGTTGGTAACCCATGAGTGAAATTCATGGATGCAGCTATCAATGTCCGCTTCCATTTGTTCAGTAGTAATGCCAATATCATCATGCAGATTCATCTTGATGGCCAATTCCTTGATTTCCTGCTGAATAATCGGCAGCTTTTGGGGATCGGCACTTTGAATATGATAATACTGTTTCATCAGCTCATCCATCTCGGCCAGTTCATCGTAAACGCCGGCTTCAAACATCGATGGCACCATATAATCTAAAAGGGTGGCATAGGTCCGCCGTTTAGCCTGAGTGCCCTCACCGGGAGCATTAATAATATAGGAATAGAGATGGGGAATGGTGCCGATGCAGATATCGCTGTAACAGTTTTTGGACAGCCCCACCTCTTTACCCGGCAGCCATTCGATGGTGCCATGGGTACCGACGTGAATAATCACATCCGCCTCAAATATTTTCTCAACCCAGTTATAAACCCCAATATACTGATGGGGACAGGGGATATCGGTACTGTGGTACATTTCTTCAGCCTTATCTTCAAAGGCCCGGGGGGGCTGCAAACCGATAAAAACATTGCCGTTTAATATTCCCGGCACCAGCAACTGATTCTCCACCGCCATAAAATCCCCAACTGGCTGATCCCAATATTTCACCAGATTTTCCTGAATCCGGGGAATAAAGAGATCAAACCACTGCTGATACTGTTCTTTTTTGACCGTGTCAATGCTTTTTTTAAGCATCGTTTCCGGCGAAGACCAGCGACCATCGTTGGTCAAACCGCTGGTGATACGGTCGATAATTTCTTTACCATCCTCAAAATGATAGGCGGTAAAGATCCCACTCTCCTCCAGAGCATTCATCATCTGATAAACCGAAACTGGCGTATCCAGGCCGGCGGCCCCACCGATATTGTCATTGCGCGGGGGATTATTATGCAAAATAATTGCGACCTTTTTCTTCGCATTGTCCTTATGTCTGAGCTTGGCCCAATTATGGGCCAGGGTCACAATCCGCTTAACTCGTTCAGCAATCGGTTTGGAAACCCGTTTTGAACCCAAGGGTGTCTCTTCATTTTCAGTTGAGGCAAAGGGATAGGCAATCACTTGTCCATCAAACTCCGGCTGAAAAACACAAAAGCTTAAAGAAAGCGGATCAAGACCCCGCACCGACTCATCCCATTCGGCAAATGACTGCAGGGTCGTCATCGATTGCAGGACCGGCACCTTAAACACTTCAAAGATACTGGTGTCTTTGGGCTTTGAACCATCCCCCGGATCAGACAGGATCGTCAGACTGAAGGCCGTCGTATTGATGATGGCGTCAACGATCACCTGTCCGTCCTGAATCATACAGCGCTCCAGCACATTGCGAATCCCTTCGCAACCCAGATCCAGATCCGGCAGCATATCCGAATAAACACAAAGGGAATTGAGACCCTGATTTCGGATTTCCCGAATCAGGGCATCGATATGGGCCAGATTATCCTTCTGAATCAGCAACACGTTGATGATGATGCCGATGGTAAATTTATCATTGTTTTGAAGCGCGGCTAAATATGCCGTCTCATCGGTGGTATCACGATCGGGGTCATAGATGCCACTCCATTTTGGCAGTACCGGGGGATCAAGGGGATATCCCCCACTGGCAAACTGATTGGCAATCCACTTGATCAGGTTTTCAAAATTTTCGATACTAGTAGATTTGAAATATTTATATATCGTCCGGAAGTCCTCCGGCATAATGCTGCAATCCGGAAAAACCTCACCGACCTCTTCTTCAATGGTGGTATTGATAAAGAAAGGCTTTTTCTTTTTAAACAATTCAAAATAAGCATGAAAAGGCTTAAAAAAAGACAGCGAACCATGTAGATTCATAAAAATAAAATCAGCTTTTTCAGATGCCGCCAGACACCGCTGATAAACCTCAGCCTCTTCAAGTTCAGTGGTGTTATAAAGCTCTACCGAAAAAGCCTGGGGATAATCGTTTTCTAAATTGACCAGAGCCTCCCTGAAAGTCAGGAAAGGCTCCATGCTGGTCATAATAATTACCAGATTAAGCATCGGTTTCACCCTTACTTAGCTACGGCTGGCATATTAACAAACTGAGTGACCTCATAATCCGGGTACAGCGCAGGATGGAAGATCGCCGCCAAATCCAGGTATTTCTGATCAATGGTATGATAGGATGACCAGAAGTTATCGGTGATCTGCCAGACATTACCACTTTTGTAAATGGCCAGATCCGCCAGGGTTGGCACTTGGTCGGTAATCGATTTGATATCCGGACCATATTTTGGCATACCTGAATTAATATAATAATCCGCTTTGGCAACCCGGCTATAGAATTCTTCAGGAGTCAAGACTGTCACCCCATCCTTACCAGCGCCAATATCATCAAAAAGGTACTCGCCACCGGCGTCGCGGACCATTTGGGCGGCTTTTGATCCGGCATTCTGGACATAAATTTTACCGGATGAAACAATGGCCCAGGCAACCTTTGGTTTTTCGGCTGTTTCAACCTTTGTTTTCATTTCGTCAATTCGTTTCATGGCCGCGTCATAATACTCGGTGGCTTCCTTTTCGAGATTATAAAAAGCCGAGTAATATTTCATCCATTCCATGGTCCCCCGATAATCCGCTTCGGTACTGGATGAATCGTAAAGGTAGGGAATATTGCTTTGTGTCAGCATTTCCATCAGTTTTTGCTGTTCACTGCCCATCCCCGTCGAGGTGAAAACAATCTTTGGTTTCAGCGATTGGATGATTTCATAATCATAAGAGGTACTGGTGGTTGAATTGGAACCGATATCCTTAATCTTGCCTTCTAGCATCCGGTTTTTCATCGCATCAAAATCCCAGTCTTCGGCCTTCATCCGAACGCCGACGATACTGTCAAAGAGACTTTCGTCATCAAAGGCCCGCAAAAATCCGACCTGGGTGGTACTGGTGTAAATAGCCTGATCAATGGGAATGGTAATTGCCGGCAGATCCTTATATTCCTCTGGTGCTTCCTGACCTTTTTGCAGCAATAACATCTGTTTGCCTTCGCCATCGGTGACAATCTTGTTATTATTGTCAAGATATTCGATGTTAAAATTCTTGGCATACTGTAATTTGATGGTATTCCCATCCTCGCTTTTGTAACTCTTGTCACTCGACTGACAACCCGTCAGTCCTACCATTGTTGTCATTGCCATGACCGCCGTGATCGCAATCACCGCTAACTGTTTAAACTGTCTTTTCATTACTACTCTTTTCTCCTTCTGAGTTTGTTTTTATTTCACTTGCCATGACCATTTCAGAAAGGGTCGTCACAAAAGAATTTACCATTTTTTGAATCACTACTTCCGTAGATTCATCCTCTTTGCTCGATTGTTCAAGATTAACTGACTGCGTCCTGGCAATCTGCTTAAGAATGATTACCCCGCCATTGATGGCTTCGGCTCCAGACAATAACCCCCAGCCCATCTGATCCAGCAGGTGGACATAGAGGGAAGTCCAGGTTACCAGCTCATCCTCCTGATCCAGCCGATGAAGACGGTCGATCCATTCGGGAAAGTGGCGCTGACCTTCCTGACTGAGTTCGTTGAATTTTTTAAAAAAAGTTCCCTCAGTAACCCCATAGCGTTTCATTCGCGCTAAGAGCCGATGCTGGGTAAGCGGATTTAAGTCCATATGCATGTTAAGGGATTCTTTTACCGTATCCCGGACCAATCGCCCGATCAGTTCTCCCAGCTTGCCATGCTTGCCAGCATAGGTCAGTCGGTTCGTTGACTCACTATTACAAATAATCATCAGATTATCGGTACCTGATCCGGTGGCGATGCCGGTTGAATATAGGCTGCCAGCCATCAGCTCCTGACAGGCGGCCGTTTTAGCTTCGGCCGCTGTCACCATGGCCCGGGCCATACAGCCCGGTGTCATATTGCCGCTGACAAAGACCATACTATTAATCGTTCCCGGCCTTAAATTGACATACTCACCGTTTTTTTCATAGCTGGTTGCTGGCTCGCCGATGCGACCACCATTTACTTCCAGACTAGCAGTGGTAATGACCGTCACCGTCAGGATGTCATAGGTTTCACTTTTAATCGCTGCACTTTCCATGGCCACAATGGTCGCCATCCGGGCCACCGTGTCAGGATCCAACCCCAACTCCTCCCGGATAAAGGCCTGCATTTTTTCCTCCTGACCAGGTTCCATGTGTTCACACAACCGACCCGGCCCGGGGTTGACATCCTGATTAAAGACCGCCGTCAGATTTTCCTGATAACCACCGTGCTCCATGGCGGTGCTCATCACCTTTCGTGATCCCGAAAAAGGTACCACCAGACAGCGGTGATAGCGATGGATCGGATCGCCAGTAGCTGTTACCCCCAACATCATCTCAACACCCGCTTCCCGTTTGCGGTGGAATGATCTTGAGAATCTCCGCCGGATTTTTACAGCATTTGATTTTTTCAGACCAGTCCCCGAAGCGTCCTTTTAATTCACTTTGATCCGTTAAACTAAAAACGGTTTTTCCCATTTTAATCGCCTCAATGATTAAATCCAGGTTGTGTTCATTGGTCTTTCCCACCGGAAAGCCGGTATCGATCACATAGTGCATTTTGGCCATTTTGGCGGCGGCATCCGCATAATGCTTTTCACTGATCCGACTGAAAGATGCTTCTTCAATGACATCACAATTAAGTGCTTTGGCTACATGTAAATCAATATCATTACTGTGCAGAACCCCGCAGCACATCCCAAAACCAGCCCGGGATACGGCCCGATAAACACCCGTACCTGTACCATTGCCCCCGGTAATAAAAACCTCTGGAACCACCGGCGAACAGAATTCCAGACAACCCAGCAGCTCATTATAATTGGCCCCCTCAATTGAATAAAGATTCTGAATCGTGCCGGTTTTGATGATCTCTTCCGGTGTTCCCTGAGCTTTAACCTTGCCCTTTTCGATTAGCAAGATCTTTTGGCAGCCTTTAATGGCAATATCAATATCGTGGAGGGATAAGACCACGGTAATCCCTTTTTCCAGACAGAGTTTTCTTAAAATACTGACGACCTCAACTTTGTGGCGGACGTCCAGATGACTGGTGGGTTCGTCCAGTACAATCAGCTCCGGCTCCTGAACCAGGGCCCGGGCAATCATGACTTTTTGTTTTTCGCCGTCGCTAAGTTCAAAATAATAACGATTTTTCAACGTACCGGCGTCAACCAGATCCAGAGCCTCATCGACGATGCTTTCATCATCTTTTGATAATTTCCCCAGAAAATTGGTGTGCGGATATCGCCCCATCGAAGCAATTTCAAAAACGGTCAGCAGTCCTAGCGATACCTGTTCAGTCAAAACAATGGCCATTTTTTTAGCCAGCTCTGCTTTTTTAATGGTCGCAATATCGATACCATTAATCTCAACCCGCCCGGTTACTGGTGGCTGTAACCCCGTCAAGGTCCGTAAAATGGTTGATTTTCCTGATCCATTCGGACCTAATAAGCAAATCAGCTCCCCCCGATTTGCACAAATATCGACTTGTTCAACAACTACCTTTTTATCATAACCAACGTTCAAATTTTCAGTGAAGATTACTGGTTTCATAGCTCATTTCCTTTCGTTTTATGGACGAGTAAGTAAACAACAATCGGCGCACCGATTAAAGCCGTAATAACCCCCAGGGGTAGTTCAATGGGGGAAAGAATCATCCGGGCACAAAGATCACAAACCCCGGTCATCAAGGCCCCGGCCAGGATCACCCCGGGAATCAAAATGCGATTATCGGAAGTTCCCATAGTGATTCGCACCATATGGGGAACAGCCAGGCCGACAAAGGAAATGGGCCCGGCAAAAGCCGTGATGGTTGCCGTCAGGACACTGGCAATCAGAATCACAACCACCCGAAATTTTTTCATGCTGAGCCCCATGGAAATCGCATAATTTTCGCCAAAGAGCATGGCATTGAGTGGTTTACTGAGGACAAAGGCCAAAATAATCATCGGACAACCGATGCCATATAAAAACTGAACCTGCGGCCAGGAGAATCCCGAGAAACTACCCATCGACCACATCACAAAGCCATGCAGCTGTTCTTTGTCGGCGAAAGCCGTAAGGATACTGGTAAAGGCATTGCAGATAAACCCGGCCATCATCCCGATGATTAAGAGGGTCGTGATGTTTTTGACCTTTTGAGAAGCAAAAACCACCACCACCATGACCAGCATGGCCCCCAGAAACGCCCCGCCAAATAAACCCATCGGCGGTAGCGACTTCAAACCGAATGAGAATCCCCCTAATAGTACCAGCCCCACAAATAAAGTCGCCCCGGACGAGACCCCCAAAATATACGGCTCTACGATGGGGTTCTTAAAAAATATCTGTAGCAGCAAACCAGAAAGTGCCAGACAGGCTCCCCCCATGATGGTCGCCAGCGTTCTGGGCAGGCGGATGTTCATAATAATCGGGCCAAAGGTATCATCGGCCACTGCTTTTCCCGACAAAATGGATAGAATATCCGGAATACTGATATTGATGGAGCCGACGCTGATGCTGTATAGTGAGACCACCACAATGGCCACAAAAATCAAGACCAGGATAGAAATTTGTCGGGCTTTTCTGTTTTTTATACTTTCCATTACCACCTCTGATTCATAATTTTCGCAACTTGTTTTGTCATTATGAAACCTTCATTTAAATTGATCACTTATCACAATGATTTATTATTTACTTAAAAATCTTCATAAAAAAAAGACTCATTATCTCTGAATAAGACAATGAGCCCGCAAAAATGCGTACGCAAATAAAACCTATATTCTGTCTCTCGCAGAGTTTTGCATAAACAGGCAGGTCTCCTGGCTCAAGCGTCAACATACTCTCCTACCTTCCCATATTGCTACAGTGGCATTCCTGGAGGATACTCGTCTCTTACAGTGGCGGGACCGCGGGGGATTTTCACCCCTCTTCCCTTTTAATCGGCCCTGCAATACAAAGGATTGCAGCCGACACCTGTTCGTTAATTATTCAATTTTTCGTTTATTAAAACGATCTGTTGCTATACTGGCAATCTACTTGGTTTTTTTCTTACCCGTCTTACCTTCTTCCTGCTTTTTCCGTTCCACAAATCGTCCCATTACAAAAGCAATGATGCCGACGCCAATACCGGTTTGTAGACAGAAAAACATACTTTCCACTTCGCCTGGTAATTCTCCGCCAAGGGCTGTTTCCATCACCGGTGTAAACCATGGTTCATATTCGCCCCCCTGGATCTCTGAAACGACTTCACTACCGGCGTTGTCAGCACCGCCGAATTCGGCATCCTGTAACATGAATAAAGGTACCAGGGCAATCAATGCCACCACTACTAAAAGACCTATTACTGTTTTTTTTGTCGCTGTCATTATTTTATACCTCCAGTAAGATAGCCCAGATCATTCAGTTCTGGTTGCGCATAGGTTTCCAGACCGATGATGATGACCACGGTCAGAATCCCTTCGATAATGGCCAGTGGTACCTGGGTTGGCGCAAACACCGCCAAGAACTTGACTGCTGATGCTGCAACACCACCACTTTCGGAGGGATATGCCAGAGCCAACTGAAAACTTGTCACGAGATAAGTGAAAAAATCGCCGATAGCAGCCGCCAAGAATACTACTACACGTTTGTTTATTTTTAGGCTCAGACCTAATTTATAAATCCCATAAGCAGCAAACGGACCGGCAATGGCCATCGAAAAGGTATTGGCGCCCAGAGTTGTCAGTCCACCATGAGCCAGCAAGGTTGATTGAAATAATAAAACGATGATCCCTAAAATACTCATTGGCGCCGGTCCAAAAAGAATTGCACCCAGCCCGGTTCCGGTCATATGCGAACAGCTACCGGTGACCGATGGAATTTTTAAAGATGATAACACAAATACATAGGCACCGGCCATGGCCAGTAGAGTAATGGTCTTAGGGTTTTCCTTGAGTGTTTTTTTAATTGACAGGTAACCGGCAATTAAAAAGGGGATACAGATCACCCCCCAGGCGATACTGAAACCAACCGGTAGATAGCCTTCCATAATGTGCATGGCATTGGTCACCGGGGTAAACCCGAAAACCAGGGCAATGGCTGCTACCACTGCAACGAATCTTTTTTCTCTGGTGTTTAAACGTTTGTTCATAGTTCCTCCTCTTGTTTTTGTTGTTTTTCTATATATTAAGGGTTTGCAAAACTCTTGAGCGCTCATATTAAGTTTTACAAAACCTGCTTAATCGATTTCGCATTCTTTATCGCGACTCCCGCCGATATCGACGCTGATAGTTCAGGATAATGCCAATTGTTGCTCCAGTATAGTCCTTAATTCCTCCGGACTGGTGGGATAATCATCGGTCTTCTTAACCATTTTTTTCTCCACCAGCATTTCATAGACATCCAGCATCGCTGGCTGTTTCAGATTGGCCTGTTTTAGAATATCCCGGTTTTTAAAAATCTCCAGCGGGGTGCCATCGGCTATGATTCTGCCCTGATCAAAGACAATTGCCCGCTCGGCCCAGCGGTAGGCAAAGTCAACATCGTGGGTGGAGATTAGCATCGTTTTACCTTCTTGACCCAGTTTCACCAGTACCTCTTCCAGCATTTGGGCATTGAGGGGATCCAGGGCGGCGGTGGGTTCATCAAAGATAATCACCTCGGATTTCATGGCAATAATATCAGCAATGGTTACCCGCTTTTTTTCACCCCCGCTTAAATAATGGGGGGGGCGATCCTTAAAATCGAGGATATTCATGTAGGTCAGAGCCTCATCGATCCGGCGGAGCACTTCTTCCCGGGGCAGTTTTAAATTCATTGGACCAAAACCAACCTCGGCCATCACCGTCGAGGCAATGATCTGGTTATCGGCATCCTGAAAAACAATGCCGATGTTTTTTCGCAGTTCCTTTAAATTTTTTTTATTAATGACCGTCCCCTGATAGCTGATCTCACCATGATCGGCTTTTAATACCCCATTTGCATTAAGAAAAAACGTCGATTTGCCGGAGCCGTTGGAGCCGATTACGGCAATCTTTTCGCCTTTAAAAATATCGACACTGACCCCTTTCAGGGCCGGGTTGCCGGTTCCATAACTGTAATGGAGATTATTAACCTTAAGTATTGGTTCTTGCATCGATTAACCTTTCAAATTGAATCATTATTTTGTAAAATACCAAAGCAGCAGCAGAAAAATCACAAACCCGACGGCGTAAATCACCTGACTGATCGAAAACGGTTTTTCATCCTCCAGAAAAACCAAGTCACCTTCATAGCCTCGGGCTTCCATGGCGGTATAATAGGCATTGGCCTTTTTTAGCGAAAGTACCAGCATATTACTGGCAACATGACCAAAGGTAGTGCAGGATGTTTTAAAATCACAATAGCCCTGCCGGGAATCGGCGGAATTGCGCATGTTATTAAATACATCCAGCAGAATAAAAATATACCGATAGATCAAATTCATTAGTTCAATGATCAGCTTGGGCACATGGGCTTTTCTCAGGACCCCGATAATTTCAGATGAGGGTGTCGACAAGGTCATCATGATCATCGCACTGATCGCCCCAAAGACTTTCAGCATCAGAAATGCCATTTCCTTAAGCTTAGCTATGGAGGTATACAAATAACCAAAGCCGATATAGAGATTGAATGAACCAATTGGCTGGCTTGAAAAATCAACGCCGATGGCAACGGTGCCCAAAATAATAAAGGTCAGCGGAATCATCAGCACCGACAGATAGGCCCCCAGCGGTAGCCCACCTTTAACAACTGTTAAATAGGCCATGCTGATAATCACCACCAGAGATACCAGCGGGCTATTAAGCACAATGCAAAGCAGCAGGGTTAGCACTGAGAAGATCACTTTAAAGCTGGGGTTCCAGCCTCTGATTTTTGAGGCATAGGCATAATAATCAATGGCCGATCCTTCGCCGTGCTTATGACCGATTTGATGGTGATGGTTGTTCGGATGATGGCTGTTATCGCTTTTTTCATTCGTTCGAACAAAACCAATCCGTTTGGCTGAACTGCTTTCCATCTGCGTCCATCCTTTCTTTTTTTCTATGATTTCTGTCCATTTTCAGCGCTACTTAGCCTTATCGATACTATCGATACATTTAATCAAGGCATCAACCGAACTGAATTTATTACTGCACTGCTCTTCAATCCGATCAACAAGAATGATCCGCATCCCCAGCTTTTTAGCGGCGTTAATCTTATCCACAACGCCACCCATGTTGCCGCTTTCCTTAGTCACCAACACCTTTGCCTGACAGTATTTAAAAAGTTCGATGTTGAGAGCTTCGTTATAGGGCCCTTTGATGGCAATGATATTTTTGGGGCTGAATCCCAGGCTTTCGCACTTGCTTAAAACCTTCCAGTCGGGCAACACCCGCAGATAGACCCGCCGGGAATAATCGGGAATTTTTTTAAACATTTCTATTTTATTACTCCCCAGGGTCAGCAGAATATTGCCTTGGCACTCTTTGAGCACATCACAGGCTTCACCATAATTCTTAACAATGGTAATGTCGGGATCATCCCCATAGTTGATTCGCTCCCGCTCGTAGCGAATGTAAGGTAGCGCTTCAAAACGGCAGACATTGATGGCATTACGGCTGATCTCTGAGGCAAACGGATTAGCAGCATCAATTAAACAAGCCGGTTTAAGGGTTCTGATCAAGTGAGTAATATGATCCTTGTTCAGTTTGCCCTGATATATTTCCAGGTTCTTAAATTCATCAAGCATCCCGGCACCCAGGCGGGTCGTAACGGTTACTGCCGTGTCATGTTTATTTTCTAATAGTCTCGCAATTACAGTCTTGGCATCGGTTGTCCCGGCTATTACTAATACTTTTGACATCTTAATCCATCACTCTCATTTATATTTTTGCACAAAAAAACCTCATTATCTCTAAACAAGACAATGAGGCCGCAAAAATGCGCACAAAAATAAACCTCCTCCATCTCTCGTAGAGTTTGAGATACACAAACAGGCAGGTCTTCTGGCTTGAGCGTCAACATTGCCTCCTGCCTTCCCAAATATGGTGGCATTCCTGGAGGAACTCGTCTCTTACAGCGGCGGGACCGCGGGGGATTTTCACCCCTCTTCCCTTTTCACCGGCTTATAATACATTGATTACAGCCGACACCTGTTTATTTATTTAATTCTTATATTTTTCTTAATTCTATAGTACTATATCAAATTTTCATGGTTTTGTCACGTATTTTTTATCTCAGTGATTTTACGCCCTGAATCGCTCCGTTCTTAAACCCAGTTCGGCCAATGACATCCCGGCGATGGAAAACACATAGGCTTCATCAGGGTCGACCAGCACGATGGCTTCTGAATCAATGGTATCAATCGTTTTTAAATCATCACTCAAACCGACGCCGTTTTTTTTCATCAGGCTTTCTTTTTTGGTCCAGATTTTAGTAAAGGCCAAAGCCTTGTTTTCGCTTTTACTAATTAATTTTAATTCATGCTCATTACAGACATATTCAGTCAGCTGGGCATCATAGGCCGCTACGGTTTCAATATCGACACCGACATCACTGGTATGAATGGCACAGATTACCCCATTTTTGCAATGGCTCAGATTAAAGTGGATCTGGGGATAGTCGCTTAAATGTGGCTTGCCCTTGGCCGAATAACTGAAGCGAATCTTTTCCGAAATGCCATACTCATTCTTCAAGCCAAAATTAAGCAAAACATCGCCCAATACCGACAATTTCTGATCAAGCTTTTGCCGATGCGCTGTTGCCTTTTTCTGACGTTCGTCAGGAAGCAGCATCAGACTGCGTTTAAAAAGTTCATCTGAAAATTCTTCCATTTGATCAAATAAATAAACTGCCATTTATAACCCTTCATGTTATTCTTCAGTAGTAGCACTATCTTAACAATTTTTTTCGGTCTTGACTATTTTTTTTAATAATAAAGGGCTAAACCATTCTTCAAATGAAGGTAGTCCAGCCCATTTATTTTTTAATACCGTTAATCTGAAATGATTTATTTTAGTATTCTTCCCGGACTCCAAATTCGGCGTCTTCCACCCATTCTTCCGGACGTTCGACCAGGGTGATCAGATTATCAAAGATTTTATAATGATTCTCTTCCTGCTTGACCAGGTAACCAAACAGTTTTTTAGTTTGTTCATCTGCTGATTCCTGATAAAATTTCTGATAGAGTTCGATGCTGTCTTTTTCCATTTGTAATGCCATCCGATAAACATCCAGTTGATTGGGGATTTTTTCAAATTTGTTTTTAAAATCGCTGCGATCTTTGAAGACGTTGTTGGTTTCAGCCAATGCTTCATTATCAGCCAAGTCGTAGGTTATTTTTTCCAGTTCATTTTTCAAAAGTGCAGCATGACTTTTCTCATCATCAGCCAAAAATACAAATATGATGTTCAAAGGATTATTCTGATTGTTTTCCGCTTGCTCCCGGTAATACTTTTCACCATCGAGTTCCATTTTTATTGCAAATTCAATACTATTCATTTCTTCACCTCTCATCATTTATTAACCTCGTCCTCTGACGATTTTAGACCAAACTACTCAAGCAAATTTAAATAGGCACCATAACCCTGGGCTTCCATTTCCTCGGCCGGGATAAAGCGCAGCGCCGCACTGTTGATGCAGTATCGCAAGCCTCCGGTTCTGATCGGACCATCCTCAAAGACGTGTCCGAGGTGGGCGTCGCCGGTGACGCTACGAACCTCAGTCCGCTTCATCCGCAGGCTGGTGTCACTGAGTTCTTTTACTACTTTGGGATCGATCGGTTTGGAAAAACTGGGCCAGCCACAGCCCGATTCAAATTTATCGCTGGATGAAAAAAGTGGTTCGCCAGTGGTGATATCGACATAGATTCCTTTGCGGTATTCATTGTAGTATTCATTCTGAAACGGTGGTTCGGTGGCATTTTTCTGAGTCACCGCATATTGATCCGGGGTCAAGGTCTTTAATAAGGTCTCCTGATCCTTCTTTTGATAGTTCATTATCGTTCCTGCCTTTCTCGTGATGCTTCTGTTCTACCCCATTTTTCCTGATCTTAATCAGTCTTTTATAATTTTAAGAAAGCTTTCAAGATCATTCACCGGTTGCTCGCAGCGGTAGTTTTTACAGATATAGGCAGTCGGTTCGCCATGAATCATCTGCTGATTCACAGCAAACTCATTGATCTTTTTGAGATCGGTTTCGCTTTTATTAAACAGTACCACCGAAAACGGCAGAAACTGCTGATTTAAGTGACGGTTCATTTCACGAATCGTCGTATCGCTCTCATACCCGGCAAAAACCACCTCAGTAGTAGGCTGTTCATGGAATAATTTGGCACAGAGCATCATCGTACCAGCCATCGGTGCCTGATTAAGGTTTCCGGCAAAATAGCCAAACATCCCGTTGACAATGTCGATGTATTTCTGTTCTCCGGTTATTTTTCCCAGCTTCAGCAGACAATAGGCAGCCAGAGCGTTTCCCGATGGCTTGGCATTGTCGTACACTTCCTTGGGCCGGGCAATCAATTGCTCGGTATCATTGCCGTAGAGAAAAAAGCCAGCGGTACCGAATTCATCGCCAAAGAGGTTGATCATATCCACCGCCCGGACAATCGCTTTTTCGAGATACTCGGTTTTAAAACTGGCCTGATACAGTTCCAGATACCCCCAGATGACACTGGCATAATCATCCAGATAGCCGAGAATTTTGGCCTCCCCCTTGCGGTACCGGGCGTAAAGCCGGCCACTCCGCCGAGCCATGTTGTTTTCAATAAAAGCCATCGCCTCTTCCGCCTGTCGAACATAGACGGTTTTGTTAAAAATCCGTCCCGCCATCGCCAGGGCGGCAATCATCAAGCCGTTCCAGGAAGTCAGGATCTTGTCATCTTTATGAGGGTGAACCCGCTTTTCCCGCCGGGAAAAGAGATCAGCGGTCATCTCATCGAGCGCTTTTTCCAGCTCGGGATTGGCTTCAATCAGATCGAGATCGGTATCGATCATATTAACAATGTTCTTGCCCTCAAAATTACCTTTTTTTGACATCGGATAGAATTTAAAAAAGACCTCAGCCCGTTTCTGGCCCAGTATTTTTTCCACTTTATCCATCGACCAGACATAGAACTTGCCTTCTTCCCCTTCCGAGTCGGCATCTTCAGCGCAATAAAAGGCCCCTTCCGGGGAACGCAGATCGCGATTGACATAGGTGATCGTTTTTTCGGCAATTTTTTTATAGAGTGCATTGCCAGTAGCCTGGTAGGTTTCAGCATAAACCATAATCAGCAGGGCATTATCATAAAGCATCTTTTCAAAATGGGGCACCAACCACTGTTCATCGGTTGAATAACGGGAAAACCCAAAACCGATATGATCAAAGATCCCCCCTTTATACATTTGCTGCAGGGTTTTTTCCACCATTACCAGGGCATCGGGCTGTTTAAAGGCCTGATAGCAACGCAACAGATAAAAAAGATGATGGGGGGTGGGAAATTTGGGCGCCTTGCCAAAACCACCATAACGGTCATCAAAGCTTTCATCAAAAAAATCATAGGCATCAAAAAAGATCGTTCGTTTCAGTTCCGCCTCCCCTTTTCGCACCTCCAAATCGTTGAGCAGCCCGGTCATCCGATTGGCAGAATCGATGATGTCTTCATTGTTTTTTCGCCACTGGCTTTCAATACCCAGCAATACATCGATCAGGCCAGGGTTTCCGAGGCGGGAGTATTTGGGCAGATAGGTGGTGACATAAAAGGGTTTGCGGTCAGCCGTCAGAAAAACGTTAAGCGGCCAACCACCCTGGCCGGTGCTGACCTGGGCAAAGGTCATATATATCTGATCAATGTCCGGTCGCTCTTCCCGATCGACCTTGATGCTGATAAAATATTTATTCAGGATTTCGGCCACGGCTTCATCCTCAAAGGATTCTTTTTCCATCACATGACACCAGTGACAGGTGCTGTAGCCAATTGAAAGGAAAACTGGTTTGTCCTGTCGCTTGGCCAGATTAAAGGCCTCGTCCGACCAGGGATACCAGTTGACCGGATTATAGGCGTGCTGTAATAAATAAGGACTCATTTCATGAACAAGTCGGTTTGCTTTCTTCTTTACGTCGTCAAGAGCCATTGTGTCAACTCCTTTTTATAGTTTTCATTACTTGCTATTATGCCCCTTAACCATTAACCTGGGCTTTAATTACCTTCAAAATTCAAAAATTCTGCTTCCAGGCGACGGCTGATCACCTGGTAAAAAACCACACTGAGAATTGCGCTGATCAGGGCAAATACTCCGTAACCCAAAATTGGATTGACAAAATACCCCAGCAGACCACCGATCCCAATTAACAGCCCGGTATAGGCCATCCCCACAAAAAGCGTGATGACCACATTCATATTGTTTTTAATGGCCTTTTGGGGGTTATCCCAATTGAGCAGTGGTCGGTTCATATCCATGAATAATCCAAACAACAAAATCGGCAGCGACCCCAGTATCCCCAGAATGATGGTTATCACAAGAGTGGACAGCGGTAAGGGGAAAATAAGTTGTACCGCAACAATGGTAAAAATAATCCCCAGGCTTTGAATAAACATTGCCACTCCGGTTCGCCCCACAATCTGATCTCTGGCAGTCACCGGAATCATCCGGGTCAGCCAGGAGGCTTTTCCTTCCCGGGAAAAGGTCGAGGCGGTGGTGGCTGAGGTACCTCCAAAAAAGATAAAAAAGGCAATCAGTAAAAAGTTGATCAAAATTGGCATGGCTCTGAAAAATTCCTGCATCCCCTGTAAATCTTCCGGGGGGATTTCAATAAATGAAACACTGAGCAAAATGCAAAGCGGCGCAATAATCACCACACTGACATTATTAAAAAAGTAAACCGGGGTTCGCAACAATAGCCGCAAATCCATGGTAAATATCGCCATCGCTCCGTGACTCTTTTTCCCCAGCACCTTGCTGCGCTGGGCGCCGCTTAATTGTTTACCCTTTTTAATTATTTTTCCGCTGACAATGCTCTTAAGATAAACCCGATTGCCAATTGTAACCATCAAAACACAGGATAACAGGGTGATTCCCAGTAGGGCTCCCACCCAGCCCAGCGACATCAGGGAGATTTTATTGAGCGCCCAGGCCATTAAAAAGCTGGTCGGCATCAGGTAGCCGATGCTGTTCAACAAGCCTTCATTATTAGTCAGAATTGTATTCATCAACAGCTGAAAATCTGCCTCATCACCGCTTCCCAATTGGCTGGTAAACCAGATCTGAACCGTGAAAATGACGGCAATCCCGATAAAGACAAAGACAATTTGAAGCATGTCCTTGCGTCCTTTGAGGGAAGCCGATTGCATAATCAGCATGATCACGGCGGTCATTAATGAGAGCGGCAGCACCGGCACAGTTAAAAAAACCAAAAACGACAGCATCCCATAAAGCAGTCCCATCCCCTGACCGACACCATAAATAATCAGAATCGGAATAAAAATAAAGGCGGCAAAAATATATTCAAACACCAGAATGCTTAAAAATTTTGCAATGATCAGTTTTCCTTGACTGATCGGCAGCGGGATCAGTTCTTCAATGTTGTCGGAGAAATAGAATTCTGAAAGAATGTACATAACCCCAAAAACAATGATCAACACCGTTGCCATGATATAGCCGATGCTTAAAAAAACCGAGGTCTGATTAATCAGTGTCAGTCCAAAATAGGTGGCTGACATCAGTGAAACGTACATAAAAAAAGCCGGGATCAGGGCCACTGGCACAATAATCAGGGTAAATAACTGTTTATAAAATTCTTTTTTATTAAACTTCTGATTGTAGAAGAACAACGAAAATCCCAATGATTCGTTGATAAATAATTTGGTTAACGTGATAATTTCTTTCATTATTCGGTCAACTCCAAAAAAATATTCTCAAGTGACTCCTGACTCCCGGCTTTTTCGCGAATTTCAGCCATCGTGCCCACCTCAATGAGTTTGCCCTTCTTAATGATGGCAATCCGGTCACAGATTTTTTCGGCCACATCCAATACATGGGTGGAAAAGAAAACCGATCGGCCCCGGTCGCAATGTTCCCGCATGATTTTTTTTAGCTCAAAGGAGGCCTTGGGATCCAAACCGACCATTGGTTCGTCCAGAATAAAAACCTGCGGATCATGAATCAGTGCTCCCACCAGGGCCAGCTTCTGCTTCATCCCATGGGAAAAGGATCCAATCGGATCATTGACGGCATTTTTGATTTCAAAAATATCCAGATATCGTTCAATCCGTTCCTGTCGGTAAGAAGCGGGCACCTGATAAACATCGGCCATGAATTTTAGATACTCGATGCCCTTAATCTTTTCGAACAGCTCCGGATTGTCCGGTACATAGCTGAACTGTTTTTTTGCTCCCAGAATGTCCGTCTGATTATCGATGCCATTGATCCTTATCTTCCCGCTGTTGGGTGCCAGCAGGCTGACAATCATTTTGATGGTCGTGGTTTTTCCCGCTCCATTGGGCCCGACAAATCCGAAAATTTCTCCAGGATGTACTTCAAAGCTGACATCATCGACAGCTTTTTCGTTTTTATTGCCATAGGTTTTTGAGATATGTTCAAGTATCAGCATAGTCGCTCCTTTTTTCTTGGTGATTCTGTTTATTTTAACACAACTCTGGCCGTTTGCGACGATAAAATTTAATATTGTTTTTAGAAATAAGGCATACAATAGAGATAATACATATCAGCATTCAAAACGGATAACTGGTCGGCGGCGAAAATTTTTTTTCATTTGCGACCACTTATTTTTTTGAATTGCCTCACACCTTTAGGAAAGCAGGTAATCGCGTGATCACAAAAAACGAAATTGCAGAATTGAAAGCCCAGGGGATCTTAGCCCAGCAACAGGAAGGATATTTTTCGATTCGGGTTTTAAGCCGGGCCGGAAATTTGACCTCAGCTGAATTAAAGACCCTGGCCGAAATTGCCGAAAAATACGGCCGGGGCTATCTGGGCGAAACCACTCGCTTAGCCGTCGAAATTCCCTGGATCACTTATGAAAACCTGGATGCCGTTAAAGCTGCCCTCACTGCCGGTGGACTGGTTTTCGGCGGCACCGGAAAAAAGATCCGGCCTCTGGTAGCCTGTAAGGGCACGGTTTGTCAGCATGGCCTTTATGACACCCAGAAACTATGCGGCATCTGCCATGACCAATTTTTTGGCCGGGATCTTCATGCCAAAACAAAAATCACCTTTGTGGGCTGCCCCAACAATTGTGCCAAGGCCAACACCAATGACATTGGCCTGGTGGGACAGGCTTACATCCAGTTTGATTGGGATGCCTGCCTGAATTGTGGAAAATGCACCAAAGTCTGTCGAACCCAATCGCTGACAATGCTCAATCAAAAATTACTTTGGAATGAACGTCAGTGTGTTAATTGTGGAAAATGCGCCCAGGCTTGCACCACTGGTGCCATCACCGAAGAGGTAAGGGGCATTGCCGTCTATCTGGGTGGCCGAATGGGTCGGGGGTACCGGTTTGGGGACCGTTTAACCGACCTTTATGCAGCTGAAGAGATTCCTAATCTGATCGAAAAAATTCTGGAAACCTATCAAGATCTCGGTAAAGACGGGGAACGGATTTCTGCCGTACTTGACCGCATCGGGATCAGCGCCTTCGAAGATGCCTTGCAGGAACGGCTGGAAGGCTAATTACCGGTCTCTTACAAAATGATACCAAACATACAAAAGGGCTGATTTCTCAGCCCTCTTTTTGTATTCAATACGCACATTAAATTCGTTAAGTGGTGTCTTTTAAAATGGTTCTTTCTAAAACTCTTTTTTACTATAAATCCTAAGCGAGATTCGATACGAAAGAACAACCCCGACAACAGAAAAAGCGATTAATAAGATCATATAGATCCACGGATTTTCGGTAGTTGGTAAGGGCACACCCAACTGTTCCACCAATAAAATCAAGGCCGTGGGCAGCAGCGCACAAAGGAACATCATCAGTCGAGCTTTTTCGGTGCCAAATTTATAAATCAGCGGAATAATTACACTACCAAAAATAAAAGCAATGAGATAAATTAGCCCAATAATAGCCAGAATTTCCAGGTCAAAGCTTTTTTTCATGATGATGCTGCCGACTACTCCAACAATCAGAGATAAGACCGCCCCCAAGGTGTTTAAGAGTGCCATCACCAGATATTTACTGAGCACCATTTCTTTGCGGGTCACCGGCATGGTTAAGGCATAGGCGTCCCACTTGGCCAGATCATCGTAGCTGATTGTCGTCACTACCATCATGGCAAACATTAAAATAATTATACCAAAGACAAAGCCATTTCCCTCTCGCAAGAATGCAACGGCGAAAAAAACGATCATGGCTCCCAGCATTTTAAAGGTACTTTTTAAGTTAAGCAAATCTTTTAAGATCATTCCCTTCATTATTTTTGCCCCCTTACATAAAACAACATGATTTCTTCAATGGTTACCCCATCCACAACTGCCTCGGGGTATTTTTTGCGGATGGCCGCCTTATCCTTCACCAGCACCTCAAAACTGAACTGATTCTTGCGATAGCGGATAAATTCATTGCTGTCAAGTTTTCTAAAATCTGCTTCACTGCATTTCAAAATTCCCATTTGGGAAAGCAGGGTCTCTTTTTCTTCGTCAAGCAAAATTTCACCCTGATGAATAAAGACAATATAATCCGCAATCTTATCGAGATCACTGGTAATATGTGAAGAAATCAGGATGGCATGTTTCTCATCCTGGATAAATTCCATAAAAACATCGAGAATTTCCTCCCGGACAATCGGGTCCAGTCCGCTGGTGGCTTCATCTAGAATCAGCAACTCCGCTTCGTGGGACAGCGCCACGGCAATCTGCAGCTTCATTTTCATCCCCCGGGAAAATTCCTTGATTATTTTATCTTCCGGTAGCCTGAATTCTTTCAGATAGTGCTGAAACATTTGCTGATTCCAGTTTTTATAGATACTCTTCATCATTTTTGAAATATCACCGGTCTTTAAATTGTCGTGAAAGTTACACCCGTCCATCACCACCCCGACAGACTCTTTGATTTCTTTCTCATCGGTTAAGCTATCCATGCCCAGTAGCTCGATGGTTCCCTCATCCCGCTTGACCAGATTCAGAATCGCTTTAATGGTCGTGGTTTTACCTGCGCCATTCTCACCGATAAAACCGACAATACTACCTCTGGGTACCTTAAAACTGACATCTTTTAGTTGAAAATCCTGATAGTTTTTGTTTAAATTTTTGATTTCGATGGCATTAATCATCTTATTCTCCCTTATACAATAGTTCTAACAGTTCACTGAGCTCTGCCCAGGAGATGTCGCTGCTTCTGGCAATATCCACTGCTTTCTGCAAAAACTCCTCGGCCAGCCTTAGTTGCTCTTCCCGGATGAATGATAAGTTCTGGTTGGCCACAAAACTACCTTTTCCGGTGACGGTTTCAATAAAGCCATCCCGCTCCAGATCCGAATAAGCCCTCTTGGTGGTAATCACACTGATTCGCAGCTCCTTGGCGAGAAAGCGCATGCTTGGCAGCGCTTCACCGGGACTCAGCTCGCCGCTGATAATCAGCTTCTTGATCTGCTGGGCAATTTGCTCATAAATCGGTTTGTCACTGGAATTGCTGATGACAATATTCAACGTTCCACCTCATTTCGTTCGTCTTAGTGTATATATACTATATATACACTATAAACTCTTCTTCCGCACTTGTCAAGTTTTTTAAGCAAAAAAATAAGCGAGAAAGTCTCGCTTATTCCCAGCACTGGACGCTTAATTTTTTCTGGAGGAGTTTTAGATTTTCCCGTTCTGCTTGGTAATTGGGTAAAACCTGTTCGACGATTCGCCAGAAGCTGGGGGAATGATTCATTTCAACAAGATGAGCCAGCTCGTGAACGACCACATAGCGAATGGTGGTTTCTTCAGCCATCACCAGATACCAGGAAAAATTGAGATTGCCGGCGCTGGAGCAGGAACCCCAACGGGTGCGGGCACCGTTAATTTTGACGGCCTTGGGCTTTAGTCCCATATGTTTGGCCATTTCTTTTACCATATCGCTGAGCACTTTTTTTGCCAGGGTTCGGTAGACACCCACCAGACTGGTTCTCAATTCCGCAGCCGACATCTGGGCATAAGCATAAAAGTGCTGGCCATCAAAACCGAAAGTTGGTTTTTCGACTGGCTCCAGAGGAAATTCGTGACCCAGAAATAGGAGCTTGGCCCCAAACCGCAGAGCGAAATTTTCCCGCTCTGCCACCTGTAGGGCCACCGCCCCGTGGTGGGTGTTAACCCAATGTTGGTGCTGGGCTACAAAATCCGCAACGACCTTCTGCGAGGTTCCATTGGGAACCCGCACCTCAATTTCAGCGTTTTTAGTGATATAGAGTCCCATCGTTTTTCGTTTTGAATACTTGATTGTATAATCCCTTGTCATTGTTGTCCTTTTATATTTTAATCCATTTATTTTTCAATTCGTACCTTGCTGCCGCCGACTCCGGCTTCACCGGGGGTAATCAGTAGCTTAACCGGCATCCGGTTCTTGATCGATTCGACATGGCTGATGATCCCCACCTTCAGGCGATCGTTATGCAGCATTTCGATAGAATTCATCACCACCTCCAGGGCATCTTCATGGAGCGAACCAAAACCCTCATCCAGAAAGAAAAATTCCAGCGGTGCCCGTCCTTTTAACTGGATTTCGGCGGACAGTGCCAGCGCCAATGCTAATGAGGCCAGAAAGGTTTCCCCACCGGACAGGGTTGAGGCATCCCGAGGGGCGCCCCCATTTTTGTAGTCCCGGATAATGAATTTCCCCTCATCATCAGCTTCCAGTCCGTAATTGCCGTTGCTGATCTCGGTAAGCCGTTTGGATGCCGCAATGGAGATGTACTTAAGCCGAGAAACGGCCACAAATTCGACAAACCGCTTGCCGGAAAACAGTTTTTCCAGATCGGCAATCAGGGCCAGCCGGTGGTCCACCTGTTCCTTTTGCTCTAAATAGTTCGCCAATTCGGCCAAACGCTTTTGTAATTCATCAACACTGGTTTTTAAGCGAATATCCAGGACTTTCTGTGCTTCGATATCTGTTTCCAGGCGCTGATGAACCGAGCAAATCTCGGCATAGGCAACATCGGTCATCTCCCGGCCATTAATTTTCTGGTTCAGATCTTCCAGCTTGCCCGCTAATTTGGTGTGACTCTGACGATAACCCTCTATCTCCATTTCCAGATTTTTGATGGTTTGATCCGGAATACAGGCATTTAAGGCCGCAGTCAAATCGAGAAAGCCGTGCGCCATCAGTTGTTTTTTTAACCCTGCAGCGGTGATATCATACTGGTTTTCCAGCGTTGTCAGATTTGCTTTTTGAATGGTTACCATTTCCTGCGTTTTCTCGTAAGCTTCCCGAGCCGCATCCAGCTTTGTTCTGGACGTATTCCAGGCATTTGCGATCCATTTTATATTACCTTCGAACTTATTTTTCAGTTCATCCAGCTCAGGCAACGGGTAGTCTTTTCCCAGTTTTTCCTCAATGGCCGTTCTCTTTTCTTTAAACTGCTGAGCCTTTTGACCGATCAGCAACAAAAATTTCTGAACCTGTCGGTTGACCCCATGAATGACTTCACTCCGTTTTTCTAGCTGTTGCTGTTGGTCATTGACCGCCTTTTCCAGTTTTTCAAGCTGATCCATCAATTCACTGCGACGCTGATCCAGCTTTTTAATGGTTTCATTGGCGGCGATAAAATCATAGGCTTTGTTAACCATGAGCTGCTTTCTTAATTCCGCCCCTTCTGTCTCCAGCTCTGCAAAAGCTGTTTCTTTTTTGCTTTTAAGCACTTGCAATTCCCTGGTCTGAAGCAGCAGCGCTTCCCGGCTTGCGTTTTTTTCTTTGAGATCCCCTTCCAGCTTTAGCAACTGGTTTTTGGCCTCCTGATTTTGGGCTTCCAGCTTTTTCAAATTCGCTTCCCAAACTTCCAGTTCCTGACTCCGCTTCGTATTGGCAGCCACCAGCAACTCCGGCTGTCCTTCGGGTATTGCTTCACCAAGACTGGCGATTTCAGTTTTAAGCTGCTTCTGATTTTCAACCCGGGTGGTGAAACTGCCAGTTAGCTGGGCAATTTCAGCAGTCAGTTGACTTAATTCCTGCACCTGTTCCTGGTAAGCTTTTTTTATCACCGCCTTGCGAATGGCATCGTCTGATTCATCCCGAAGCTCGGCCAAAGGATGCTCTGTTGCGCCGCAAACGGGGCAGGGTTTTCCATCTTTTAACAACTCTCTTAGTTTAAGACCGAAATTCTTGTTTTCCAGCTGGATCAGTTCTGCTTCCACCGCTGCCATCTTTTCGTTTAACAGCTTTTCCGCCGCCTTTTTTGTCCCAATGGTCTGAATCAGATCATCAATCTGACTTTCCAACGCAATCAGACTTGCATTTGCCTGCTGTTGTTTAAGAAAAAGATTCTGGCAGTGAAGCGCCGCTTCCTTTTCCTTTCCGATACTGTCCCAACTTGCTGGCCGAATTTGTTCGTGGTCTTGAAGCGCCTGATCAAAACGTGACTGCTCCTCTTTAATTCCCTGCTTTTGCGCCTCCAGCTTCTTCTCGCTTTCAAGCAACGTATTAATCTCAGTCTGGTTTTTTTCCAGTCGTATTTGATCATCCGCTATTTCATTTTTTAGCCGGATAATTTCTTCGCTAATGGCCATCCCCCGGGTGATTTTTTGGCGATACTCCGGTTCGATCCGGCACTGTTTTTCTTCCCGGCGCTGAGTAATTAGTTGTTTTTTTTCTTTTTCCAGTTCTTCAAGCAACCTGGTCTTGTCATTTTCCAAGTTGATTTTTTGATGATTCGCCTCATCCATTTTTTTATTCATCTCACGAATTTCTTTATCCAGGGCCAGCTGTGCTTGTTTCCAGCCAATGGCATCATCCACCTTTTCCAGCTTGCTCTGAAATTTAAAGAGATTTTCGGATTTATACGTATCGGTTTGATTAAAACTTTTTTCACATGTCTCTTTTTCACCAAACAATTGGGCCAGCTTTTCTTCGCTGTCAGCCAGGCTACGCCGACCCGTTTCAACCTGGGTTTTGAGCGTTTCAAAGGCTTCCAGAAAGGGACGCACCTCCAATGCCTTTTTCCCCAACCACAGTTGCTGTTCCTTGCTTTTTATTTCAGCACTTCTCGCTTCCAGGTCTGTAAGTGCTGCTTTTGTATCTTTTTGTTCTGCCAGCAACGCCATTAATTCTTTTGCTTCCGACAACTGACTATCGAGCGTATTAAATTTTTCCCGGTTTGTTTGAAGCTGTCGCTGATTTTCTTCATAACTGTGCTCTTTTTCGGCCAGCGCTTCCGGTGTAACCCCTTCATAGGTGTTCATGCTGCCGACGATCTGGTTGAGTTTCTCCACCTCATTGATCCGCTCGGACTTGAGCCGATTGGCAAGATCATCCCCATATTTAGACAAATTAAAAAGCCGCTCCAGCATATCCCTGCGGGGCTTTCCCTCCAGCTTCAGAAAATCGCTGAATTTACCCTGGGGCAACACCACCGTTCGGGTAAAATCGGTCAGACCCAAACCAATGATTTCCTCACAGGCATTGGTTACCTCGGTGGTTTTATCCGCCAGCACCAGTGGCCCTTGCGGCGTTAATTCCAGCAGCTGACATTTTCCCTGATTGATGCCTTCGTTTTTATTGCGCTTAAACTCCCGACTGACCCGATAGGTTTTTTCCTCCGCACCGGAAATGACAAATTCATAGACGACACTGGCCTTGTCGTCGTTGACATTGATGTAATTGGTGCTGTTGCGGGACAGCTTACCATAAAGCGCCAGGGTAATGCCATCGAGAATTGTCGATTTACCGCTGCCAGTCGGGCCAAAAATACCAAAAATCCCCGCCTCGGTCAGGGTTTTAAAATCAATTTGCTGTTCGTCCTGAAAACTGTTAATGCCTTTAATTTTTAGCCTTATCGGTCTCATTGTTTATCCTCCTCAACAACCAGCGACAGCAGCAGCGAAAGCACCTCATCATCAGCTTCGGTGCCCCGTTCCCGGCGGTAAAATTCTTTAAAGATATCGCCAAAGGATTTATCGGTCAAGGCTTCGAGGCTAGCCTCAGTTTCCAGGGTGGTCAGCCGGGGGATCACCTCCAGAATATCATCCTTATGGGCCTTCATTTTTTTGATTTCATCTTCCCGGATATAGTGATCCGTCTCAATTTCCAGATAAACCCAGCAGGATCGATCCGCATTGGCTGCGCAGCGGGCGATGGCATCATCGACATTGTCACATTTCCAGACTTCGATGGGCTTGTAGATTTTAAGATCAATTTCACTGATTTCATTTTTGACCGTCACGCCATTGCTAACAACAATTTCAGCGACTATGCATTTTTTCCCGTAGGCAATTTCCCGACGGTTAAAATGAATCGGCGAACCGGCATAGCGGCCCCGGCCATTGGTGCCGGGAATCACCTGGGGTTTATGAATATGTCCCAGTGCGATATAATGGGCTTTTTCAGGAAAGCACTGGCCATCGACAATATAGCTGCCCCCCAGCTGAATCGTCCGCTCTGAGCCGGCTTCCTCGCTGCCCATGGCAAAGATATGGGTGGTGACCAGATTGATGGTATCGTCCCTGAAATGAGACTCCAGTTGCGAAAAATAGCTGTGAATCCGATCACTGTAGGACTTGTGGTTTTCTTCTTCGGCGGTGGTCAGATCATATAAAACCTCATTGAGCCGTTTCTCACTGGGATAGGGCAGCAGCAGAATCACGGCCCGTTCGCCGTTGATCTCCAGCTCGACATAACCTTCTCCTGATGCCACCACCTGATGCTGGCCATAGGCCCCGGTTGGGATAATCGTTTTAGGCACCCCAGCCATCAGAATGCCATGATCCCGGGCCAGTGGTCCGGGCGCTTCAAGTCGCTGGGGATTGTCGTGATTGCCAGCAATCACCAAAATCAGCCGTTTGCCACCATCGGACAATTGCTTTAAGGTCTCATAAAACAATTCCTCGGCTCGGGCTGGTGGATTATAACTGTCATAAACATCCCCGGCAATGATCAGCAGATCTATTTTTTCGTCTTTGACTATTTTAACAAAGTCCGCCAGAAAGCAGGCCTGCTCATCCATCCGGCTGTGTCCTTCAATATTTTTGCCTAAATGCCAATCGGCGGTATGTAATATTCTCATTTGGGTGTCCTCACTCATATCCGTTTTGTTTATTATCCCACAGCCGCTTTTTTTTGTATAGACTAAAAAAGCTCCGGCAAATGCCAGAGCAGGAGCTTTTGTGTGCTTGTATTATTTTTTGATAAGGGGTTTTATTCGTTAATCCAAGTCAGCTAATTTTAATTTCTTTTGCGTCAAGCAAGCCTTCAAACATAAAGAATCCAGATAAAATCGGAATCAGGCAAATTAATTGGGTCATAAATTTTTCGCTATAAATAAACGCTGGCATTGGCACAAGGATACCTAAATGTATCATAACATATATTGCTGTACCTATAAGTGCAATTACAAGATAAAAGAGGTCAACTTTAAATCTAAGCTTCCCGCTCTTACTCATAAAATGCAGCAGAAAGCCAAGCATAAACCATTTTAAAAAACCAATCAGCATCATCCCCCAATAGCGACTTGAATAAAAACCATAACTCAGCGATTCCATCGTATTAAAGCTGTTCTGGATGGCTAAGACCCAATAATCCATCACTACAAAAAAACACAGGTAGCCAATTATTAAAGCAACTTTTATCATTTTTTCCTTCAACACTAAATCCTCCTTGCCTAAACAATACCATCTGCTACCGCCGCAACCGGGACGGGGCAGTCTTTTCTCCCCTTTTTATTTTTTCAGGTTCAGCTCTAATTACTCGGTCAGCAATTTTAATTTGCGATAATTGAAATCATTCAGGCCCAGCTTCAGCACTTCTTTGTTCTTCATATAAACAATTAAGAGATATGTATCCAACGTTTTTTTCTTCATCTCGTA
>MTLE01001338.1_pt1 | contig 45106 bp, 31 predicted proteins | sample 1982461 | NCBI WGS metagenome assembly MTLE01 (sample SAMN05712605, study PRJNA340218) | biofilm metagenome | isolation source: sample SPL anode biofilm adapted to -200 mV | place: USA | collected 2012-02-03
CATGCCCAGGCAACTAACTTCGGTGAAGCGCCCGCCGCTGGCCCCCACATAATAGGCGTTCGAATGCGTGGGATAAAATTGCGGGGGCAAGCCCACGCGCCAGTCTTTGTACGAGGGAATGGGCTCTTCCATGTAATGGTAATATTCGCCCTCGGAATATACCAGTTGGCCAAACCCACCGGCCTTATAGATCTGGCGCATGGCGAAGAGTTCTTCATGGAAGTATGAAGTCTCGAACATCATGTATTTGCGGCCGCTTTTCTTAACCGCCGCGAGCAGTTTTTCGGCGTCTTCCAGCGAGCCAAAAACCGCGGGCACCGCCGTGGCTACGTGCAAGCCGCGTTCCAGCGCTAATATGCAATGCTTCGTGTGGCTCGGGGCGTCCGTCGCCACATACACGGCCTCGAGCCGGCTGTCCTTGATCATTTCCTCAAACGAAGGATATGTCTTAGAACAGCGACACGCCTTGGCCAATTCGGCGCAGCGGTCGGGGAACAAGTCGGTGACGGCAATGACCTCGACGTTGGGATGATTTTGAAAACCAAAATCCGCGCCAAACCGGCAGACGCCATAGCCGGCGATGCCGACGCGCAGCTTGCGGTCGGAGAATGGCTGCCAGCCTTTCGAGGCGTCGGCCTCGGTGGCGGTGCGCTCGAAGCCTTGAATGGCGGGTTCCGCCGCGCGCGCTTGGGCGGCGGCACCAAGGGCGGCCGCTCCTAAAGCGGCGGTTTGGATAAAAGCGCGCCGGTTAAGACCGCTGGCGCGAGAGTTGGAGGCAATTAAATCCTGACGCGGAGATTCTGGGTGTTGGTTCATGTTTCCAGTATGTGAACCACCCACCAGGCGTCAAGCCCATTTCCCGCGCTTCGCTGCCGCTGGATTTACGCAAACGGCGCGCCTTGAGCCAGGCGGCGGTCAGCCGGGATGGGACGCGTCTGATGATAGCGGATCAATTGCTCCCGCCACCACGCGGGGTAATCGGGAATCGTCTGCACTTCCAATTCGTCCGGCTTCCCTTGGCAACCGAGTTCCATGATCACTTCCAGGTTCGCCAAGTCGGGCTTAGGCAGCGCGCCTTGCTCCCACTCGCCCCACATTTGCCGGTACAAATCCTCCAAATGGTTGACCAGGCTCGGCGTGTTAAAGAGGACGCATGTGTCGCGATTGGCGGCCAGTTTTTCGCGGAGCGCGCGGAGGGCTTCGGGATTTTTGCCCAGTTCCACGGCGCGTTCGATATATTCGGTGGCGGTTTCGCAAACCATCTCCGGCAAGCCCGCCGCGCGGGCCAGGCTGCCGCACACGCGCGAGGCAAAGGAACGCCCGCTCCACGTCAGAATGGGCACGCCCATCCATAAGGCGTCCGACGCCGTGGTGTGCGCGCCGTACGGCGTGGTGTCGAGGAACAAATCCGCGAGGCGGTAACGGGCCAGATGCCCGGCATTGGCTAATTTGGGCGCGAACACGAGGCGCTCGGGGGCGATCCCACGTTGGGTGGCCCATTGGCGCAGGCGCGCGTGCGCGGGTTCGGTGCTGCTCAAGAGCCAGAGCACGCTGCCCGGTACCAATTCGAGAATCATCAGCCAGCGCTCAAAGGTGAACCGGGTAATCTTGTGCGCGCCGTTGAAACAGCAAAACACCGTGCCTGTTTCCGGCAGGCCCGCTTCTTGCCGGGTGAACTGGTGGTCCGCCACAACGCGCCGCCGATCGGTGGGCTGATAGCACGGCAAGCGCAGGACCTTTTCCGAGTAATAGATTTCGTGGCCTTCGGGAATAATCCAATCGTCAGCGATCAGATAATGATGGTAAGGGCTGGCCATCGTGCCGGGATATCCCAGCCAGTTGGCGATCACCGGCGCGGGCCGCAGCGCCACTAATTTCGTGCGGCCTTCCCGGGTGTAACCGTTGAGATCGACCAATATCTGAATGCCATCCGCCACCATGCGTTGCGCCGCCACTGCGTCATCCATGGCCGTTATCGGCACCCAATGATGGGCGGAGTTTTTAAACCTCGTGTGCAACGGGTCGTTGGCTTCCGGGCCGCAATAATAAGCGAACACCTCGACGTTATGGCGATCGTGATGTTCGAAAATCTCCGCCAACAAATGGCCTAGGGCGTGTTCGCGAAAATCGGAACACAAGTACCCGATACGCAAGGGGCCAGGTTCTTTCGTCGCCTTGGGCCAAGCGGTGATTGGGGCCGCCGGGCTGCCCACGTCTTGCTTGTTATAATTCCAGGCGACCGCGAGTTGAAACAACGGGTCATCGGTAAAGGCGGCGGCGGACAAAGGTGACAGTCCGCGCATCAATGCGTCTTGGCTGACGCGTTCCCAGGGCGTAATCACGGGCCATTCGCATTGGCGCTGGCGCAAGGCGAGAAAATGTTGGGCCACTTCGCGCTGGTGGCAATCTAACTCCAGGCTCTGCTTGAGCATGCTTTCGGCCGGCTCATCTTGGCCGGCGGTTTCCAGCGCGCGCGCGCTTTGGTTGAGCGCGGTGGTCTTGTAAGTGACCGCGGAGCCGTTGACAGGGGCGAGCTTGGTGAGCACCGCCGACCATTGCACCAGCCCGGCGCCGGCCGCGCCTTGGCGCTCGTAAATGCGGCCCAGGTTAATGTACGCCGGCATGAACTCGGCGTTCAGGGCAATCGCTTTTTCCAGGCACTCGCGCGCGGGATTGAGTTCGCCCTTGTCGGAAAGCACGACGGAGTAATTGAACAACACCGCGTAGAGCAGGGGATGATCCGGGTTGTGCTGGATCCAAGTGGCGTAAAGGGTGCCGACCGAGGCGTTCTGGCCGGTCTGCTTCAATGTTTCCGCCGTGCGGATGAGATCGGCCACGCTTAAATTGCGGGCCATCGACTGGATGAGTGCCGACGAATAGATATCGGTTGCCATGTGTTGATAATAATAGTCTCCCCCAGCGAGTTAAAATCTTTTTCCCCTTACACCATGGCTTCGTTCAACGCGGCGAGTTGCGCGGAGGACAAGACCGCCAGTTGATCGGCCGTGAGCGCCCCGAGTTGGGCGCCGGTGAAGCGCTCGATGATCTCCGGGGTCAAGCTGGCCAGCATGGTGGTGGTGAGGTCCTGCATGGTGGTCGTCGTGATTTGCGCGAATTGGGTGTCCGTAAACAGCGCCAATTGATTCATGTTGAACGCGCCCAGCTGCGGGCCAGTCAAGCCGCCGATTTGAGTGGGCGTCAGCGCCTGCAATTGCGCGGCGGAAAGGTTTTGGAATTCGGTGGCCGTCAGGTTCGCGATTTGCTCGGGCGCCAGCGACGAAATCTGGGTGGTAGTGAGCGCCGCCAATTGTTCGAGGCTGAGCGAGCGAATTTGGATGCGGCCCAAACCGGCGAGCTGAGTCGCGGCCAAGCTGGCGACTTGCGTGGTGGTCAAATAGTCGATGGCGGTGGTGGTCAAGGCTCCGACTTGCGCCGCCGAGAGGCTGGCCAATTGGGTTTCCGCCAGCTGGGTGATTTGCGTGGTGGTCAGGCCCGAAATACCCGTGGTGGAAAGATTCTGCAATTGGCTTGGCGTCAGCGCGGCGAATTGGCTTTGCGAAAGAGTGCCCACTTGGGTGGCCGTCAGACCACCGAGTTCCGCCACGGTGAGCAAGCCGATTTGAGTGGTCGTTAAACGCGCGATTTGGGTGGTCGACAACCCCGTGATGCCAGTGGCGGACAAGCTGCTGAACTGCGTGGTGGTCAAGGCGGCGAATTGGTCGGCCGTCAAGCCCGTCACGGCGGTGGAAGTCAAAGCCGACATACCGGTGGGGGTCAAAGCGGCGAGTTGCGTGTAAGCCAGGCCGGCAATTTGGGTCGAGGTCAATCCGCTTGCGCCCGTGGCCGAGAGCGCCGCGATTTGCGTGGTGCTCAGCGTTTCCATCTGGGTTTTGGCCAGCGCGCCCACTTGGGTCGAAGTTAAATAACCCATTTCCGCCGCCGAGAGCAGCCCGATTTGCGTGGTGGACAGCGAGGCTAGCTGCTGGACGGTCAGCGCCGCAATGCCCGATTCCGACAAGCTGGTAAATTGCGTCGTGGTGAGTGCGGCGAGTTCCGCGGCGGTTAAGCCCGAAATGGCGGTGGTCGAGAGCGCTCCCATCTGGATGGCAGTCAGCGCCGCGAACTGTGACGGGGTAAAGCTGGCAATTTGCTCCGCCGCCAAGCCGGCGATGCCGGTGGTGGAAAGCGAGGCGATTTGCGTGGTGGCTAGCGCGCCCAATTGAGTGGTGGACAGCGCCGCGACCTCGGTGCCCTGCAAGGCGCGAATCTGCGTGGTGCTTAACTGCGCGATTTGCGTGGTGCTGAACAGGCCTATTTGCGTCGTGGTCAGCGCCGCCATTTGCGCCGCGCCCAAGGCCGCGAGTTGCCGCGTAGTCAAGGCCGCCAATTCGTCGGCGGTCAAACCGGAGATAGCGGTGGTCGGCAGCGCGCTGATTTGCGTGGTGGACAACGCCGCCAATTGCGTCAAAGGCAACTGCGCCACTTGGGTCGAAGTCATCCCACCTAATTGAGCGGGGGTAAACGCCGCCATTTGCGTGGTGGTGATGGCGGCCCATTGCGCGGCGGTGAGCGCGCCCAGGCTAGTGCTGCTGATGCCCTTGAGCTGGGTGGTGTCGAGCGCGGCCAGCACGGTGGTCGTGATCGTGGACACTTGAGCCGGCAAAAATCCGCCCATTTGAGTGGTGGTCAACGTGTCGAGTTGCGCCGCGTTCAGCGAGGAGAGTTGGTCGGCGGTAAGGCCTTTGACGCCCGTGGTCGAGAATCCGGCAATTTGGGTCGTGGTCAACGCCGCCATTTGTGTGGTCGATAACGTACCCACTCCCGTCGAGGTCAGCCCGCCCATTTCGGTGGCAGTGAAGGCCGAGAGTTCCGCCAAAGTGAATCCCGCGATCTGGGTCGTCGTCAGCGCTCCCATTTGCGTGCTCGTGAACGCCGCCAGTTGTTTGGTGGTGAGCTGGGCAAATTGCGCGGCGGACAAACCCTTGATTCCGGTGGTGGAAAGCGCGCCCATTTGGGTGGTGGTGAGCGCTGCCAATTGGGTTTGCGGCAAGGCCACGATTTGTTCCGAAGTTAGGCCGCTAATTTCGGTGGCGGTCAACGCGGCGACTTGCGTGGTGGAAAGCGCGCCCAGCTGGGTAGTGGTGAGGGCCGCGATTTCCGTGCTAGTCAGGCCTTTGATTTGCGTAATCGTGAGCGCGGCTAGTTGCGTGGTGGCGAGAGCTCCCATTTGCGTGGTAGACAACGCGGCCAGCTGGGTGGCTAATAAATTCTTAACCTGGGTTTCAGACAAATCCGCGATTTGCGTGGCAGTCAGGCCATTGATTGCTGTCGTGGAAAGCGCGCCCAATTGGGTCGAGTTCAGCGTTTCGATCTGGGTGCTGGTGAACGCGACAATTTGGGTTTCCGTCAATCCGCCCAACTCAGCAACGCTTAGAGCCGACAATTGCGTGGTTGTCAACGTGCCGAGTTGCGTCGTGGTCAAAGCGCCGAATTGCGTGGCGGTGAACGCGGCCAGCTGGCGGGTGGTCAAGGCGGCCAATTGCGCTGCCGTCAGCCCGGTGATGCCGGTGGTGCTGAGCGCGGAAAGTTGCGTGGTCGTGAGCGCGGCCAATTGGGTATCCGCCAGCGTGGCCACTTGCGTGGTGGACAAAGCCTCCAGTTCCCCGGCCGTTAGCGCGGCGGCTTGGGTGGCGGTCAAGGCCGCGACTTGGGTGGTGGTTAGGGCACCGATGCCAGTGGCGGCGAGGCTGCGAATTTGCGTGGTGCTTAACGCGGCGACTTGGCTGGGCGTCAGCGCGGCCACTTGCGCTTCGCTCAGGCTGGCCACCTGCGTTTCGGTCAGCGCGGATAATTGAGTGGTCGTGAGCGCGGCGATCTCCGTGGTGCTGAAACCATCGATGCCGACCAGTGACAGCGTTGTCATCTGGCTGGGCGAAAGCGCCGCCAATTGGGCCGGGGTCAGGGCGGCCACTTGCGTGTCGACCATGCCGCTGATTTGCGTCGTGGTGAGCGCGGCGACTTGGGTGGTGGTGAGCGCGGTGACCTGCGTTTCGCTCAGGCTGCCCAATTGAGTGGAAGTGATGGCCACTAATTGTTCCACCGAGAGGGCCACTAGATCCGTGGTGGACAACCCAGCCATGGCGGTGGTGGCAAGCGCGGCGATTTGCGTGGTGGCAAGCCCGGCGAGTTGGGCGTCCGTAAGGGCGTTGATTTGAGTGGAACTGAGCGCTGCCATTTGCGTTCCGGCCAAGGCATTGATTTGCGTCAAGGCCAGCGCCGCCACTTGGGTGGTGGTCAACCCGCCCAATGCGTTGGCAGACAGGGCTTGGATTTGGCTCGAGGCCAGGGTGCCTAGCTGCGCTACCGACAGCGCGCTGACTTGGGTGTCGGCCAGCCCGGTCATTCCCGTGGTGGTGAGCGCCGCCAGTTGGGTGGTCGTTAAATTCTGGATTTGAGTGGTGGTGAACGCTCCGGCTTGGGAGGCCACCAGGGCGCCGAGTTGTTTGGTCGTGAGCGCTTCGAGGCCGGTGGTTGAAATTCCCCGCAACCCCGTGGTCGTCAGCGCGGGGATTTGAGTGGTGGTCAACGCGGCCAAAAGGGTGGTGGCAAGGCTGCCCAGCTGGGTGGAAGTCAGGCTGGCAATTTCGCGATTTTCGAGCGCGGCGAATTGGGCCGTCGTCAAAGCCGCCAATTGCGTGGCCGCCAGCCCGCTCATTTGGGTGGTGGTCAGGCCATTGAGCTGCGTGGTGTTGAGGCTCGCCAATTGCGCGCCGGTGAGGGCCGCCATTTGATTGTCGCTCAAGCGGGCGATTTGCGTCGTGGCCAGCTCGGCGAGTTGCGCCGGGGATAAATTGGCAATGGCGGTGGTGGTGATCCCGGCGATGGCGGTGGTGGAGAGCGCGCCAATCTGAGTGGCGGATAAAGCGGCCAATTGTCCCAGCGAAAGGGCGGCCATTTGGGTGTCCACCAGGCCCTTGATTTCCGTGGTGGTGAGCGTGGCCATTTGCGCGGCGCTCAAAGCTTGCACTTGCGTGGTGGCAAACGATCCCAATTGTGTGGCGGTCAGCGCGCCAAGCTGGCTGGCCGTCCAGCCGGCCAGGGTTGCGGCAACGAGTCCGCTGAGAGCGGTCATGGACAGCGCGGCAATCTGCGTGCTGCTCAAAGCCCCAAATTGAGTGGTCGTCAAGGTTGCCAGCCCGGTGCTGGTGAGGCCGCTGATTTGGGCCGCTTGCAATGCCGCCAGTTGCGTGGTGCTGAGCGTGGCGATTTGAGTAGCCGTCAGTGAGCCCACACCGGTGTGGGAGAAGCCGCGGATCTGCGTGGTGGTGAGGGCCGCAAGCTGTTCCGCGGAAAGTGTGCTGACGGCGTCGGTGCTCAAGGCTGCCAGTTGGGCGGATTCGATGCCCGCCAATTGTGTGGTGGTGAGCGCGGCGGTTTGGGTGGTCGTCAGCCCGGAAATGGCGGTGGTTGTCAGTGCGCCGAGCAAAGTGGCATTGAGGCCGGAAAGTTGGGCATTGTCTAAGGCGGCCACCTGCGTGCTGGTCAGTCCGCTGACTTGCAGGGTAATGAGCGCCGACAATTGGGCGCTGGAAAGGCCAGCCAATTGAGTCGTCGTGAAAGTGCTTAAATCATCGCCCGTCAGGCCACGCAATTGCGTGGCGGAAAACTGGCCCAGTTGAGTGGCGCTGAACCCGGCCAAGGAATTCGTCGCAATGGAAGCGATTTGGGTGACGGACAAGGCCGCCAATTGCGTGTCCGCCAAAGAGCCGATTTCGGTGCGGTTCAGGCCGCGAATCTGCGTGGTAGTGAACGCGGCGATTTGCGTGGTGGCCAGAGCCGCCAATTGGGTTTCCGAAAGGGCGGCAATGCCCGCCACGGAAACCCCCTGCCACTGCGTGGTGGTGAGCGAGGCTAATTGCGCGGCGGAAAGCTGGCCGATTTGCGTGGTGGTGAGCCCGCCCAGCGCGGTGGACGTCAAGGCCGCGAGTTGCGTGTTGGCCAGGGCCGCGAGCTGTTCTCCGGTGAAACCTTGGATTTGCGGGGCCGTCAGCGCGGCGATTTGCGTCGTGGGCAAGGCCGCCAGTTGCGTGGTGGACAGCGCGCCGATGGCCTCGCTGCTTAACGCGCGAATCTGGGTGAGCGCCAGCGAAACCAGCTGCGTGGTGGACAATGCGGCGGCGGCCTCCGTGGAAAGATAAGGCAGTTGCTTGACGGTGAGGCCCGCTAATTGGGTGGTCGTGAGCGCGGAGACTTGGGTGGTTGGCAGGCTATACAAAGTAGTGACGGAAAGCGCCGCCATTTGCGCGGCGGTAAGGGCACCCAATTGCGTGGCGGCCATCGCCGACATTTCCGTGCTGGTCAAACCCGCGATTTGCGTCGTGCCTAGCGAGGCGATCTGCGTGGTGGACAGCGCGGCAATTTGGGTGTCGGCCAAGGCGCTGAAGCTCAGGCTGGATAATCCGCGGAGCTGGAGCGTGCTTAAGGCGGAAATCTGGGTTGTGGCCAGCTGCCCGATTTGCCGGGTGGTGAGCGCGCCCAATTCGGTGGCCGTCATCGCGGCCCACTGCGCCGCCGTCAAATTAGACAATTGTTCACCGGTGAGACTGGAAACTTGCGCCGGCAGCAAAGCGGCGATCTGAGTTAAAGCTAAGCCCGCCACTTGGGTTGTGGTCAGCGCTGCCAGAGCATCGCCCGAGAGATATTTGATCTGGGTGCTGCTCAAGGCCGCCAATTGCGCCGCGCTTAAGACGGACATTTGCTCCGTGGTCAGGCCGGATATCGCGTTGCCCGAAAGGCCCGCGATTTGGGCGGCGGCAAGACCGGCGACCTGGTCGGTCGAAAGCCCGCTGGTTGCGCCGCCGGTGAGCGCCGCTAATTGATCCGCCGAGAATGCCGCGAGTTGTGTGGCGGTGAGGGCGTTGAGGCTTTCGCTCGACAACCCCTTGATCTGCGTGGTGGTCAGCGCCGCCAAATGCGCCGCATCGAGGGCGGCCACTTGGGCCAACGATAAAACGCCGATGTCCGCGCTGCTAAAACCTTTCAACTGGGTCGTGGTCAGAGCCGCCATCCAAGTGGCGGGCAGCAAACCGATTTGGACCGTGCTGAGCGCGCCCATTTGGGTGGAGGTCAACACCGACAATTGGGGGATAGTCAGAGAAGTGAGTTGGTCCCGCGTCAGGCCTTGGATGCCCGTGGTGTTGATCGCTGCCAGCTGGTCAAAGGTTAAGGCGGCTAATTGCGTGGTCGACAGCGCGCCAATGCCGGTGGCCGCGAATCCCTTGATTTGTGTCGTGGTCAATGCCGCCAGTTGCGTGGTGGCCAGTTGGCCAATTTGTGTTGTGGTAAGCCCGGCAATGCCCGTCGTGGTCAAACTGGCGACTTGCCCGAGTGACAGCGCTGCCAGTTGGGTGTCCAGCAATCCGCTGACGGCCCCGCCGTTCAACGCCGCCAATTGCACGGTCGAGAGCACTTTGATTTGGTCCTGGCTCAGCGCGCGCAGGCCAGTGCTGGTCATGCCTTTCAACTGGGTGGCGGTCAATTGGCTGATCTGCGTGGTGCTCAGCGCCGCGAATTGCTCGGCCGATAGATTGGCAATGGTGGTGCTAGCCAGCCCCCTGAGTTGCACGCTGCTCAGGCCGGTTAAAAAAGTCGTGGATAAGAGCCCTATTTGCGAGGCGTTCAAGCCGCTTAACGTGGTGGTCGTCAGCGCGGCTAGCTGCTCGTTCGACAAGGCGGCGAATTGCTCGCCGGTCAGGCCTTTGATTTGCGTGGCTGTGATCGCGGCGATCTGCGCGCCGGTCAGCGCGGTTATTTGGTCATTTGTAAGCTGGCTAATGCCGCTTTGGGCTAAGCCCGTGATTTGGGTGGTGGTCAGCGCCGCGATCTGCGCGGCGGAGAGCGCGTCCAGATAAGTGGTCGTGAGCGCGCCAATATTGGTCGACGTCATTCCGCGCAGCTGGGTCGTGGTGAACGCCGACAACTGGGCTTCGGAGAGAGTGTGAACGGCGGTGGTGGTGAGCGCCGCGATTTGGTAAGGGGATAAAACCGCCAGTTGCGCGAAGGAAAGCGATTCGATGGCGGTCGTGGCCAGGCCCTTGATTTGAGTGGTGGTCAGCGCCGCGATTTGCTCGGTGGACAAGGCCGCCCATTGGGTGTCCGCCAGGCAGCCGATGCTGGTGATCGAGAGCCCGTTGAGCTGCGTGGTGGTCATCGCCGCCAGCTGCTCCGCAGGCAATTGGCGCGCTTGGGTAATCGTCAAACTGGCCAGCGCCGTGGTGGTGAACGCCGCCATTTGGGCACCGCTTAACGCCGCCATTTGCTCCCCGGTGATGCCGTGGATTTGCGCCGCGTTAAACCCGGCCAATTGGGTGGTGGTCAGCGCCCCGATTTGCTCCAGGCTCAAGCCGCTAATGGCCGTGCTCGTGAGCCCCTTGATTTGCGTGGTGGTCAGCGCGTTCAACTGCGCCAGGCTCAAGGCGGCGGCGGCGGTGCTGCGCAAGCCGGTCAAGGCGGTCGAAGTCAAGGCCGCCAGTTGCGCGGTGGAAAGCGCCGCAATTTGTTCGGGCGCCAAGCCCGCGGTGGCCGTTGAGGTCAGCGCCAGCAGTTGTATGCCGCTCAAAGCGCCGATTTGCGCGGCGGATAACTGGCTGGCTTCGGTGTTCGTCAGGCCGGCAATTTGCGTGGTGGTGAACGCGGCCACTTGGGTGGTCGTCAGGGCGGCGATTTGATCGACCGTCAACACCGCGATGCAGGCGCTGGAGAAGCCGCGGATTTGCTCCGCTGACAGCGCCGCCAATTGGGCCGGCGTAATTCCGTTAACATGCGCGGAAGTCAAACCGCCCAGCGCCTCGCTCGTGAGTGACGCTAGTTGCATGGCGGAAAGGCCCGAGAATTGCTCGCCGGTGAGCCCTTTCATCTGCGCGGCGTTCAGGATGGCCAGTTGCTTGGGCGTTAGGCTTTCGATTTGCTCAAACGACAGTGTGCTCAGCACAGTGCTGGTCAGGCCCTTGAGCTGAGTCGTGGTTAGCTTGGCCAATTGCACCGGCGAAAGGGCGTCTAAGGTAGTGGCGCTGAGGCCGCCGATGACAGTGGAAGTGAGCGCCGTCAGTTGCGTATCCGCGAGCCAGTTGATTTGCTCGCCGGTCAATCCGCGAATGGCCGACGCGGTCAGCGCGGCTATTTGGTCATCGCTCAGCGCGGCGATCTGGGTTTGGGCCAACGCCGAGAGTTCTTTGCTAGTCAACCCGGACAACTGAATAGCGGTTAATGAAGCCAGCTGATCGGTGGTGAGCGCGCCCACTTGCTCGGTGGTCAGCGCGCCGATGCTGGTGCTGCCGAGTCCGCCCAATTGTTCGAGCGATAAAGCCGCGATTTGCGTGGTGGCCAATTGGCCGACTTGCGTGGTCGATAAAGCCCCTAACTGGGTTGCGGTCAGGGCCGACAGTTGTGCCGGTTGCAAACCGTTAAGCTGAAGTCCCGACAAACTGCGCAGCTGGTTGCTGGTGAGCGCCGAGATTTGAGTTTCAGTTAGCGAATCGAGCTGGGCTTCGGAAAGGATGGCAATCCCGGCATTGGTCAAACCGCGCAATTGCGTCGTGGAAAGCTGGGCTAGTTGCGTGTTGGTTAACTCACTGACCTGCGTGGTGGTCAGATAACTCAGTTCGGTCGAAGTCAGCGCCGCCCAAAGCGTCGTGGGCAATTCCGCTAGCTGAGTGGAGGTCAACCCTTTGACTTGCGAGGCCGTCAGCGCCGCAATTTGGGTTTCGGTCAAGGCCGCCAGTTGGAGGGTGTTCAGCTTGCTGATGTTCGTGGCGGTCAGGCCTTTTAACTGGGTCGTGGTGAGGGACGCCAATTGCGTCGTGGTCAAAGCCACTGTTTGGGTGGCCGTCAAAGCGGTCAATTGCGTGGCGGTTAAACCGGCGAGTTGCGTCGTCGTGAGCGCGGCAATTTGGGCCGTCAGCAATTGCGTGACTTGCGTGGCGGTGAGCGCGGCCAATTCGGTAGCCGTCAACGCCGCCAGTTGGGCCGCGTTGAGGGAACCGATCTGATTCTCCGTCAGCCCTTTAATGGCGTTGTTGCTCAGCAAGGAAATCTGCAGGGCGGAGAGCGCGGAAAACTGGGTGACGGTCAAGTCACTGATATCTGTGCTCGTCAGGGACTGAATTTCCTGCGCGGTTAAATTCTGTATGTCCTCTTCCGAGAGCAGGTTAACTTGGATGCTCTGTTTGACGACCGCCAATTGGGAGGCGGTGAAAAGGGAGGATTGGGCGGCGTTAAAGCTCTTTTTTTGGAAGGTGTGGAGTTCCTCCACCTCTTTGGCTGGGAGATCAGTAATCTGGGTGTCCAACAGCGAAGCGAAAGTGGTCGTCGCCAGGCTTTTCGACGCGGTGGTCGACAAGTCGTCGATATCCGTTGTGCTGTAAGACTTTATGGAAAAAATCGACACGGCGGCAATTTTTCTCAGTTTAGACCAAAGGTTTGACCGGCACCCTTCGGGCCATATAGCCAATACCTGAGCCCTGCCCGGCAGCATTTACACGCTGGCGGGCAACAATTTCCAGGCAAGCACCCCGACTTGCCTATTTTTAAGCAATTCCACATCGCCGTAATCCTTAATGCAATTGTCAGGCCAACCGCTGGGAAATTTATGGCGCAAGAATGGAAGCTGTCATTTTTCCTAATTAGGGACAGACACCAAAATCTAAGAGTTATCACCCCGTCGAAGTGATTGTTCTTGAGGCGAATGGATTTGGAGTGGGGGTATAAGTGGCTTTTAATCTGATAGATTAGTGCAAAAGGGAGTGTGGTGGGGTGAAGGTGGGGCAAGGTGTAAACTAGCTCCATTTGCTCGAAGTGGTCATTTCTCCTTGCTCCCAACCGGCCGCTTATTTTGGGTTCGAAACTGGCCTGCCAAGCGACTGTTACGATCTCTCAAGTCCAGAGTTGGCGGTCCAGCGAGCGGTATTGGATGGCTTCAAGGATGTGGTCGGAGGAAATTTGATCGACGTCCGCCAGGTCGGCGATAGTGCGGGCGACTTTTAGGATGCGGTCGTAGGCTCGGGCGCTCAGGCCGCGATCCGTCATGGCCGCTTTGAGCAATTCCAGGGTATCCGGTGCCAGGGCGCAACACGCCTTCAATTCCCGGCTGCCCATGTGGGCGTTGCATGTGATGCTCCGTTTATGGGCGAACCGCCGGTGCTGCCGCTGCCGCGCGGCGATCACGCGCTCGCGGATTTGCGCCGAAGCCTCGCCCGTGCGCGCGCTGGCGATTTCCCGGAACGGCACCGCCGGCACCTCCACGTGCAAGTCGATGCGGTCCAGCAACGGCCCCGAAATGCGCCCCAGGTAGCGCTGAATCTCGTGCGGACTGCTGCGCGATTCGCCGGGCATCTTGCCGTCCGGACTTGGATTCATCGCCGCCACCAACATAAAATGCGAGGGGAAAGTCACCGAGCCGGCCGCGCGGGAGATCGTCACCCGGCCGTCCTCCAGCGGTTGTCGCAACGTCTCTAGCACGTTGCGTTTGAACTCGGGCAATTCATCCAGGAAAAGGACCCCATGGTGGGCAATAGATATTTCGCCAGGAGTTGGATTGATGTTGCCCCCCAAGAGGCCGGCGTCACTGACCGTATGATGCGGCGAGCGGAAAGGACGCTGCGTCACCAATCCTTGGCCGGGACGCAACAGCCCCACGATGCTGTGAATCTTCGTCGTCTCCAGCGCTTCGTCCAGCGTCAGTGGGGGAAGGATCGTCGCCAGCCGTTTGGCGAGCATCGATTTCCCGGTGCCGGGCGGGCCGACCAAAAGCACATTGTGATTGCCCGCCGCCGCGATTTCCAAGGCGCGCTTCACGGATTCCTGGCCTTTCACCTCCGCGAAATCCACCTCGTCGTCCGGGTGGTAGGCGAACATTTTGGCCAAGTCCACTTTGGTGGGGGCGATCTGGAACGTGCCTTCCAGGAAACTCGTGGCCTCGCGCAGATTGCGCACGGGAATCACGCACAGCCCTTCGACCACCGCCGCTTCGGCCGCGTTTTCCACCGGCACGATCACCCCCGCGCGCCCTTCCTGCCGCGCCCGCAGCGCGATGGGCAACACGCCCTTGACCGGCCGCACCGCGCCCGTCAACGCCAGTTCACCCACCAGCACGAAATTTTCCAGCTGATCCGACTCGATCTGCTCGCTCGCCGCCAGCATCCCCACCGCAATGGGGAGATCGAAACTCGGTCCTTCCTTCTTGATGTCCGCCGGGGCGAGGTTGATGGTCGTTTTGCCCACCGGAAAATTGAAGCCCGAATTCGTCAACGCCGTGCCCACGCGGTCGCGCGACTCCTTCACCGCCGCGTCCGGCAACCCCACGATGACAATCATCGACTCGGCGAACCCGAAATTGACCTCGACCTCAATCGGGCACGCCTCCACGCCAATCACCGTGGCGGAGGAAACTTTGGCTAGCATGAGGGGAGTTTATGGCAGGAAAAAGCCACGGTCGCAAGGACGGAAATTGCCGTACGGCGAACGAATGCCGGAATTTATTGGTGGCTTTACGGACCTTTTAGGAGCCTTGCCTGGCAAGCAGAATTCGGTTAGCGTTCGGGCCGCTTTAAGTTGGAAAACCGCATATCTGTTATGAACGAAGAAGTTGCCGCAAGACTCACCCGCTTGGAATCGCATATCTCGCACTTGGAGCACCTGGTTGACGAATTGAACGGGGTGGTCATTGATCAGGGACGGCAAATCGAGCAACTGAAAAAGCAGGCGTTGCGGCAATCGCAGACCATTGAAACCATCGAGCTGGAGCGGATCAAATCCACGAATTCCAAGCCGCCGCATTACCAATAGGCCGCAGCCCATCCGAGACGGATCGCCATTTTTGGGTTCGCTAATTGAGCAGACTGGAATTCCTCGTGACTTGTCTCGGGTTCCTTTCTAATCTTCTCCTTATCAAATATGCCAGCCACGTCCACTTCCTTGCTGCGTGCTTCCGATGCTTGGTTTGTCACCACGCATTGGACGGTGGTGCTGGCGGCCCAGGAGGCGGGCACGACGGAATCGTCCGCAGCTTTGGAGACGTTGTGCGGCGCTTATTGGTATCCACTTTACGCCTACGTCCGGCGCTTGGGGCACTCGCCAGTCGATGCGCAGGATTTGACCCAGGAGTTTTTTGCGCGGTTGTTGCGGCACGAGTGGCTATTGCGGGCCGATGGGGAGAAAGGCAAATTCCGCACGTTTCTGCTGGTGCTTTTGAAACGGTTCCTCGCCGATGAATGGGACCGGGCGCAAGCGCTCAAACGCGGTGGCGGACAGACGCCATTTTATTTGGATGCGATGGACGCCGAAGAGCGTTTCCGTCACGAGCCGGTTTCAAACGCCTCGCCCGAGAAAATATTCGAGCGGCGCTGGGCGCTGACGTTGCTGGACCGCGTCACGGAACGGTTGCGAGGAGAATTTGCCGACGCTGGGAAAACGGCCGAGTTCGAGCGGTTCAAAGTGTTTCTCGCCAGCGCCCGGGGCGAGGTTTCTTACGCGGACACCGCGGCCGCTTGGGGGCAAAGCGAGGCGGCAGTCCGCCAAGCGGCGCATCGGGTGCGTTTGCGTTTCCGCCAGTTGTTTCGCGAAGAGATCGCGCACACGGTGTCCTCGCCCGAGGAAATTTCCGAAGAAATCCGCCACCTCATGGATTTGTTTGCCGAATAATTGAGAATTCGTGTCACAAACCGGCAAAGGTTCCGAATTAACAGGTGATGAATGCCAATCCGTCCCCCGCAAGTTGCCCGCGTTGCGGCACGCAAGTGCCGGCGGATGCGCCCGCTGGCTTGTGCCCCCGTTGCCTTCTCGCCCTGAACTTAGAAACGGAATCCCCCTCCGAAGCGGCGAGTCGCGCGGCGAATAGCGAAGCGCGCGCGCCCGCCACTCCGCCACTGCCCCTCGCCGAAGTTGCCCGGCTTTTTCCCCAGTTGGAGATCGTCGAATTTTTGGGCCGCGGCGGCATGGGAATGGTGTACAAAGCCCGGCAGCCGCGTTTGGACCGCTGGGTGGCTTTGAAAATCTTGAATAGCGATCCGGACCCGCTTTTTGCCGAACGTTTCGCGCGTGAAGCCCGGGCGCTGGCGAAATTGAGCCACCCCAATATCGTCGCCGTGCATGATTTCGGTGAGGCCGACGGGCACTTTTTCCTCATCTTGGAGCACATGGACGGCATGAACTTGCGCCAGTTGATGCAGAAAGGCCGGATCAGCCCGATGGAAGCCCTGGCCATTGTGCCCAAGATTTGCGATGCCCTGCAATATGCGCACGAGGAAGGCGTGGTGCACCGGGATATCAAGCCGGAGAATGTGCTTTTGAACCAGCAGGGGAAGGTCAAAATCGCCGATTTCGGCATCGCCAAACTGCTGCGCCAAGAACCTGGCGAACGCACGCTCACGGGCGATCATCAAGTCATCGGCACGCCGCATTACATGGCGCCCGAGCAAGTGGAAAAACCGCAGTCGGTGGACCATCGCGCCGACATTTATTCGCTAGGTGTGGTGTTTTACGAAATGCTGACAGGCGAGTTGCCGCTGGGCCGGTTTGCGCCGCCCTCGGGCAAAGTAATGGTCGATGTGAGACTGGACGAAGTGGTGCTCCGCGCGCTGGAAAAAGATCCTGTCTTGCGCTACCAGCACGCGGGCGATTTGAAGACGCAAGTCGAAACCTTCACCCGGCAATCAGGAGAAACCTCCGCTACTTCGACCGTTGGCGGAGATTCGAACGCGTGTGCGCCCACGGGCCAAAAAGGTGCAAATCCACCGATTGCGGGACAGTCAAATAGCAAAGAATTGCTCCCAAGTTCCACACCTAGCAATGAGTCCTGCCCAAAAAACGCGACAACCCAGCAAGGCTATTTGAGTTACGCGCTCAAGCCTCCGCCGCTCGATCTTCCGCGACAACTGGAGCGGATGCGCAAGGTCGAAAGAAATATCGCGCTGCCGGTGCGAATCGTGCTGGTGGCCTATTTGTGCTTTACCTTTGCCCTTCGGGTCGACCGGGATGGGGCCGCGAGCACGCAAGATGTGGTAGTGGCGGCCGGTCTTCAATACTTGCTCGTTTACACCGTTCTACAGGCTGGCATTGGGGCGCTATTCCTGGGGCCCAAGCAAACGCGATTTCGGGTTTTAAATTGGGCCGCGTGGGCTAGTGGCTTTTTGGATTGCCAATTGCTATCCTGGTTGGTTTTGATCACGGGCGGTTTCGATAGCCTGTTTTTTATGGCGTTTATAGCGCTGATTTTGCGTCACTCGTGCAGCTTTCCTCCCGGCTATGGGCAATTAATATTAAATATTCTGGTTTGTGGTGGTTACGCCGGCGCGGGCTTGTTTGAAAGAACGATCTCGAATTTTGAGCCGCAGCCACTAAATATGGAGATTTTAGCCATTGAGGACAATTCCATGGCCGTGGTTCGAGTCTCGATTTTGATCGTCCTTACATCGGCCGCTTACACGTTTCAAATCATACAGGAGAAGCAGCGGCAAGTTGCGAGGTGTAATATATAGATTGAAAAAAGATATCAGGAATAAAATACGGATACATCAATATCCCGGTAAAACCATCGTTTACCCAAAATGCTTTTATGGGCACTTGGAGCGTCGGCTAGCCCCGAGGTCATCGGATAATCCCATGGTTATTAACTGTGATCGACTTTGCGGTGGATGACGCACACCCTCTGTCATGCTTTTTACGACCTGTTTCGCTGGAAATGGGATAATATCTAGAAGGAGCTTTTCATAATCCCAATTTAAAAAAAGGAAAACTCGGCGAGTTTATGGATCTCCAAAGATTCATGGTGCGAATCTCAGCCGCTAAGAATCTAAACGGAGAGACCCTTCAAATATTCCATCTCTAAGCCTGGGTTCATAGATTCCGGCTTGGAACCGAGTAGCTGGTGTTGGTCAGAAAATTCCTTTCAGTGCCGCAAGCCCACGCGGAGCACGTATGGCTTTGATGTAGAACGATAATGGCCAGCCCGAAAGCGAGCGAGTGTGCCTGCGAACTCATTCGGGCCCAGTTATCCCGGCCCCTGATTAGCGGGAGCTTGCTCCCTGGGAATCGTTCGCCCTGGCGGCCAGCCGGGTTTGCAATCGCTGACGTTCCATTTCAGCGGCAGCAACTTTCTGGCGCATATTTTGTTCCAAAGCTTGGCGGTGACGGAAACTCACAGCCCAAGCCATCCGGGTGCTGAGGTCGTAGACTTGGCGCACAAAGGCTTCTTCTTGCTGGATGAATACCTCCACAGGATCAGCTTGAGAAATGAACTCTGTTAGCGATTTATGCGCGGCTTGCGCCTCCGCGGGCGGCATTTTATCCACCAGATTCTCCAACCGCTGGCACGCCATCTTCTCCATGGATAGCCCGACGAGGGCGTCTAAATAATCCCCGCCATGGCTGGCGGCGCGACTCAAGCGCAAAGCATCCCAATAGGATTTTACGGCGGCGCTGATTTGCGCTTGCTGTTCCGCGACCAAGCCTTCGGCGATAAGCAGTTGCGCCAGGCGTTTGAAAGCCGCGATATTGGCGCCATGTTGGAGCAGGTATGGTTGCGAATATTCCACGGCCACTTGGCAGGGCTGGCCTAGGCTGGAACGCACCTGCGTCAGCGTCTCTTTCTGGCTTTCCACATAGGCTTTTAAATCCGCCAATGAATTTTTGTCCACTGCATCGTTGGGCAACGCTTTGGTCATCAATCGCCCGGCATAAAGGAAATTGGTGTAAGCGTTGGGGCCAACTAGCTCGGGGAGCGCCTCGGGGGCGGGTTTCCAAGCCAGCCACAACACCGCCCCAGCTCCCAGCAATAAGAGGAGCGCCAATCCCACCGCCAATTTGGTGATGCGTTTCATTGCGCGCCAGTTTAGGCGCAGCCGGCCAGCCCTGTCAAAAAAGCAATTGACCAGAATTCAGGGCCAATTTCGGGCTTTTCACCCCCCGGGCGGCGATGCCATACTGGGCGGATGCTAACTCGGAGCAGATCGGACGCGTTGTTTGCCGAGGCGCTGCAATGCATTCCCGGCGGGGTGAATTCGCCGGTGCGCGCTTTTCGGGCCGTGGGGGGCAATCCCTTTTTTGTGGATCGCGCCCAGGGCGCCCATGTGTGGGACGTCGATGGCAACGAATTGATTGATTATGTCGGCACTTGGGGGCCCGCCATTTTGGGCCACGCCTATCCCAAGATCATTGAGGCCGTCCGCACGACCGCCCTGGCGGGCACGAGCTTTGGCATTCCCAATCCCCTCGAAGTGAAACTCGCCCAGCGCGTGCGCGCGGCCGTGTCCTCGGTGGAGAAAGTGCGCATGTGCAACTCGGGCACCGAGGCCACGATGTCGGCCATCCGCCTGGCGCGGGGCTTTACTAAACGCGATAAAATCATTAAGTTCGAAGGCTGTTACCATGGCCACGTGGATTCCCTATTGGTGAAGGCGGGGTCCGGCGCGCTGACCTTTGGCAGCCCGGATAGCGCCGGGGTGCCGGCGTCCTTTACCCAGCACACGGTGGTTTTGCCGTTTAACGATTTGAGCGCCGTGGAGGCCGCGCTGAAGGCGAATCCGGGACAGATTGCGGGAATCATTTTGGAACCCGTGCCCGGCAATTCCGGGGTGTACGCGCCTTTGCCGGGTTATTTGGAAGGTTTGCGAGAGTTAACTCGCCAGGATGGCGCGCTATTGATTTTTGATGAAGTAATGACAGGATTCCGGCTCGCTTATGGCGGAGCGCAGGCGTTGTACGGCATCCGGCCTGACCTCAGTTGTTTCGGCAAGATCATCGGCGGCGGCCTGCCGGTGGGCGCATTTGGCGGGCGGGCGGAGATTATGGATTGCCTGGCTCCGCTGGGACCGGTGTACCAGGCGGGCACGCTGAGCGGCAACCCGCTGGCGATGGCGGCCGGCTTGGCCGCTTTGGATGAATTGGCTTCCGGCCAGGTTTATCAGAAATTGGAGCAACTCGGGGCGCGTTTGGAGCGGGGGCTCAAAGCCGCCGCCGTGCAAGCGGGCATTCCGCTGCAATTCAATCGCGTAGGTTCCATGTTCTGCGCCTATTTCTGCGAACATCCGGTGCACAACCTCGCGGATGCCCTGCGCGCCGACCGCCAGCGGTTCATCCGCTATTTCCGAGGTTTGCTCGACGCGGGCATCTACATCGCGCCGTCAGCCTTCGAAGCGGGCTTCCTTTCGGCCGCCCACACGGAAGCGGACATTGACCGCACGGTGGCCGCGGCCGCCCAGATTTTTGCCACGTTGAAAGATTGATTCATAAATTATGCGCATATTGGCCATCGACCACGGCTCGACCCGAATGGGGATCGCGATTAGCGATGAAATGCAGATGATTGCCCAGCCGCTGGAGTTTATTCCGGCGGACCCGTTCGACAAATTTCTCGCCCGGCTCAAAGAAATTTTGGCGGAAAAAGAGGTGGAATTGGTATTGGTGGGCATGCCCCGCAACATGAACGGCAGCTACGGACCCGCCGCCGAAAAGGTGCGCGAATTTGTGGAAGTGCTGAAACAATCTATCGTCATTCCCATTCAAACTTGGGATGAGCGCCTCACTTCCGCCCAAGCCAACCGCTTTTTGATTGGCGCCAATATCAAGCGCGACCAGCGCAAACAGAAGGTCGACAAGACGGCGGCCGCCATCTTGCTGCAAAGTTATTTGGATCGCAACGGCTGACCTTCGCCCGGCCCCGGTTGGCGGCCCTTCCATGGAAGATTCGCTCAAATTCAAGCTGATCGTCGCCTATGATGGCACCGGTTATTCCGGCTGGCAGACGCAGAAAAGCGGGATCGGCGTGCAGCAGAAGGTCGAAGCCGCCCTGGCGAGTTTGTTCGGCGGCGATCCCCGGTTGCACAGTTCCAGCCGCACGGATACTGGGGTGCACGCCTTGGGCATGGTGGCGCATGTGGAACTCCCCCGTGGCAAGGTGCGCATGGTTCCGGAAAAAATGCTGCTGGCCATCAACGCCCACTTGCCGCTAGATATCCGGATCACGGCGGTCAGCCGTTGTCCCGCGAATTTCCACGCGCGTTTCGACGCTTGCGGCAAGCAGTACCGTTACTTCGTTTGGAACCACAGCGCGGCCAATCCGCTGTTGCTCAAGCAATCCTGGCACGTGCCTCAACGGCTGGACTTGGCCGCCATGCGTCGCGCCGCCCGGCATTTGGTGGGCCGGCACGATTTCCGCTCTTTCGCCGCCAATCGCAATTACCCCACGCTGGACACCGTGCGCACACTGCATCGGTGCGACGTCAGATGCCAGGGGCCGCTGATCACTTTTGTAATCGAGGGCAACGGTTTTCTCTACAAAATGTGCCGGGGCATCGCGGGCACCCTCATCCAAGTGGGGCAGGGGAAGATCACAGCGGACGAAATCCTGGATATTCTTGCCAGCAAAGACCGCCGGGTGGCGGGCATGACCGCGCCTGCCCACGGGTTGGTCTTGTGGAAAGTCCTCTACGGCGCCGGCAAAACCACACCAACAAATTCTGAGACCGGCGAAGAGTGATCTGCGGCCTTAACTAGCATGCCCTTTGGGCGGCTGAGTTGAATGCCGGTGCGCCGCCAAACGCGCTCGAATTGCTCCGTGGGATACACCACCAAGCCGCGCGAGGGATCGCCCGCCACCACTTGCTGGGCGTCCGCTTTGAACACCGTGACATAATGATCCTCCAATAATCCGTGGCGAATCACCGCCAGCACCAGGCCGGCCTCGGCCAGTTCAGCCACCGAGTCAAAATAGCGGTATTGGGAAACGAGACCTTGGGGGCCAAACCTTTTTTGCAGCGCGTTGCTTAAGACATCCGGCGGAGTGCCCATGACCGAAGTGCAATGGGACAAAATCACAATTTCCCCTTCCTTGGCGGGCAGGCCCAAGGCGCGCAGGGCGGTCACGGCGGCGGCGGGGCCGCAATCGTAATCCGTGCGCTGGATGCAAATATTGTTGCGGTCAATCCGGGTCTGGGCCTGAAGCCAGTAGCTGCGGTTGAAGGCCGGCGCCAGGAACGGCGCGACGCAATAATAGAGCAGTAAAATGAGCATCAAACCTAACACCGCCTTGCGATCGCGCGCTTGGGGCAAACGGGATAAAGGCGTAAGCAGCAAGAGGGGGATGATAAACGCGGCGAGCGCAAATTCCGTCCGCCCCGCCAACAGCCAGGCAAACGGAGGCGCAAACTCGAGCCGGCTAGCAAAGCGGGGAATCGCCACCAGAAAGGTTACCCCTAGCGGGATGATAAAACCTAAGACCCAAAATGGCTTGCATTGCCGGGAACACCAGAGGCCCAGTCCCGCGCCTGACACCGCCAGCAGGAGGATTCCCGCCGTTTCAACCCATGCATCCATCGGCCATAATATTCCCCAGGTTGCCGCAAAAAGACAGTTTTTTAACCGGCGACGTTCCCTCCCGAAAGAACTCGCTGGCTGGCCTTGTTTTTGCTACAAGCTCACTCCAAACAGATGAATACGCCTGTTAAACGTTTAGCGTGGGTGGGTTGTTTGCTGGGATTTCTGGCTGTTTGCTTGCCCGCTTTGCACGGCCAGCAGACGCGCCGGGAAGAGGTGGCCGATGCCATGCGCCAGCGTCCCACCGATCCGTGGCCGCGCGGGGATGGCCGGGTGATCTTGGCCCCCGGAGGCAGCTATCTGGTCAACAAAAGTTACCACGAGCCGGGCGGCAGTTTCAGCCCCGAGTTTGGCAGCTTCGGGATTTCGCTGTGGCTGCAAGACAAGTCTGGTGTCGTAAAAGTGACCAGTGACAGCCTCCCGATGGATCAGGTGATCCAACGACTGTTTTATGGCGATGCGCGCACGGGGCCGGGGATTGTCACCGACACGCCCTATTACAGCGCGATATGGTCGCTGGGCGGGCCGGGCACCTGGAAATTGGATTTGCAGGTTAAAACCAATGCGGGGTTGAAACCCGTCTTAGTCGTGCGCGGAGTGGGGCCGGCGGCGGGGCCCGTTTTGGGGCTTTCGTGGAGCGCCAATATTTTGACCATCAATCGCCGGTGGAACGTGCGGCCCATGCCCGCGCCCGAGGCTTGTTATTTGGTCAGTGAAGGTTCAACCAATTGGCTGACTACGATCATTGCCACCAACTCGTTGAATGATGCCCAAGGCTGGGGGTGTGCCCGGATGGAACTGGCCGATGGTAAACGTTATTCCATAACGATTCGGGACTTTGTCTCCCCGCCCGCGCCGTTGCTGGCGGTGAGCAGCCTGCGCTCTCCCCTGGAATTGAGCCTGCCGGACACCAATTTCGTCGCCTGCCTCCACGCGCAAGTGGCCCATCTGATCATGGGCCTCAACGGCCGCGAACCGCGCGCTTGCGAACCCGCCCAAGCCGCCCAGCTTTGGATGCGCGACGCGGCGCAAACCGCCGTAGCCCTGGCCCAGGCAGGCCAAGTGGAATTAGCACGCCAGTTGTGCGTGCAATTGGCGGAACAGGATTTCCTGGGCGGTTTCGGCCCCGAAGCCGATAATCCCGGCTTGGCCCTGTGGGCGATTGGCGAAGTTTGCCTGCGCCTGCAATTGCCGGCGTTTGACGAATTACTCTTTCCGCATGTCGTTCGCAAGGCGCGCTTGATCATGGAAATGCGCACCACGGATAAAGCTCTGACCCGCACCCCCACCGCGCCCGTCAGCCCCGCGCACGCGCATCATCCGGATTTGTCGTTGCTCTGCGATCCGTCTCGCGATGGAATGATCCACGGCAAAGTGGCTTGGGAACGGCCTTCATTTTACGTGAACGCTGTGAGCTTTCGCGGTTTGCTGGCCGCCGCCGTTATGGCGGACCGCATGAAAGACACCCTAAACGCGGGTTTGTGGCGTTCCCACGCCGCTGATTTGCGCCGCGAGTGGCTGCGCATGTATCCGAACGGAGACAGCACCTCCGCTTTTACGACCCAGTTCGCACTTTGGCCGGCGCAAATTCTCAATGACCGCACTGCGTACACCAAGGCGTTGCAAACGCGCTGGGGGGAGACGCGTGATTCGCGCGGCAGTTTTCGCGCCTTCCCGGCGCATGGCAGCCAAGACTTGGCGGAAGCCCACCAATGGCTGTACTTAAATCAAGTCGAGCGCGTTTGGTCCACGCTGGTGGGATTCTGGGAAAAACAAACTTCGCCGGGGTTGTACACCTGGGGTGAAGATCCGAGTCCCTACACCGTTTCCGCTGCCTGGTCGCAAGTGCGCGCGGGCGCGACGCCATCCCAAGTTTCACCGCACTATGGGATCGCCGCCCAAATGCTAATGCTGCAAATTGAAATGTTGGCGGCGATGGACGAAAGCGGCAGCGAGCCCACTTTGGTGATTGGCCCCGGAGTGCCGGTCAACTGGGTTGATTATCCCATGCTGGTCCGGGGCTTGATTACTCCTTTTGGCCGGGTGGATTGGCAATGGGGGGGCAACGTCATGCAGGTGGCTCTGAATGGGTTTCGCTGCCGCGTGGTGCTGGGTTCGGCCTTTCCCGCCAATGCCACTTTGCGGGTAAACCAATGAGCTGGGGAGTTAGAGCCAGATTTTGAAGGTGCCTATTTTGGGTGCCCGGCGTTAATGGGTGCGCGCTTTGAGATGGAGCAACTCAAGCCAGGAGATTCTCGCCAGATTGCGCGTCAAACCAATGGCTATGGGCCAAATCTAATTCCACTTTGGCCTCTCCTTCCGGCAGGGTGTTCGTGAGTCCTGAGGGAACGGTGATCGTGATGATTTGCTGGCCCTGCTTGAGTTGCCAGAGATCGTGCGCGCCTTGAGGCTCTATCGCCAGGAGTCGCGCTTTGATCGCGGTTTCCGAACCCGCCGAAGCGGGTCGCAAATGTTCCGGACGCAAGCCCATTTCCACGCGCTTGCCGGTAAAAGATCCGAGCCGGGCGGCTAAAGCAGCGGGCAGAGGGAGCCGAAAGTCGCCGCCCGCAAAAACCAATTGGCCGGGGGCGGCTTCCAGGGTGCCTGCAAAAAAATTCATGGCGGGGGATCCAAAGAACGCCGCCACCGCGTGGTTGGCCGGCTTTTGATACAGCTGCTGGGGCCGATCCAATTGTTGTAGGACGCCGGCCTGAAGCATGGCCACCCGATAACCTAACGCCATGGCTTCGCGCTGATCGTGGGTGACGTAAATGCTGGTGGCGCCCGTTTCCCGGTGAAGTTGGCGAATTTCCTGGCGCAACTGCACCCGCAACGGTTCGTCCAGGCTGGCCAAAGGTTCGTCAAACAGAAACAGGGCCGGTTTGCGGGCTAAGGCGCGGCCCAGGGCGGCTCTTTGCCGCTGGCCGCCGGAAAGCTCCTGGGGCAACCGCTCGAGGCAATCCGCGATGCCCAGGCGCTCCGCAATGGATTGCACGGTTTGCTGGATTTGGGGACGCGGAACACGCCGTAATTCCAACCCCAGCCCGATATTTCCCGCGACCGTTAAATGGGGCAACAAGGCGTGGTGTTGAAAAACCATGGCCAAGTCGCGTTCCTCCGGGGGCAAACGGGTAATGTCTGTTCCCTGCCAAAGCACCCGGCCTTGGCTCGGGTTTTCCAAACCCGCGATCAAGCGCAGCAGAGTTGTTTTGCCGCTGCCCGAAGGGCCGACCACCGCCACCAATTCTCCCGGTTCGATGGTGGCGCAACAATCCCGTAACGCAGTGATGGCCGCGCCCGCCGGGCCGGGAAAAACCTTGTGCAAATGCTCCAGTTGCAGGCCAGGCATGGCGGTTGAGTTGTTTCCAGATTGGGTGCGCGCGCCCCGCGGAACGCAAAGGCGCGCCGGAGGCTGGCGGCTCGTTATTCGTTATCGCCGTCGATGAGGCCGCCGAGGCCTCCCAAAATCGAGCCTTCACCCTTGCGCGTTCCGCCCGCCCGGGGCGAGGCCGCGATAATGCGATCCGCCAGCCGGCTCAGGGGCAAAGATTGCAGCCAGATTTTGCCGGGGCCGCGCAAGGTGGCGAAAAACAGCCCTTCGCCGCCGAACAGGGCGGATTTGATGCCGCCGACAAATTGAATGTCAAAATCCACGCTGGGCTGGTAGGCGGTGATGCAGCCGGTGTCGACACGCAGCGTTTCCCCGGGGCCCAGCTCACGTTGCATGAGCGCGCCGCCCGCGTGGATGAACACCCAGCCGTCGCCCGTCAGGCGTTCCATGATGAAGCCTTCCCCGCCAAACAGCCCGACGCCCATTTTTTTCTGGAAAGCGATGCCCAGGCTGACGCCTTTGGCCGCGCACAGGAAGGAATCTTTTTGGGCGATGAGTTCGCCTCCAATTTCCGCCAAGTGGATGGGGATGATTTTGCCCGGATACGGCGCGCCGAAGGCCACCCGTTTTTTGCCCATGCCCTGGTTTTGAAACGCGGTCGTAAACATCGATTCGCCCGTGAGCAGCCGTTTGCCCGCCCCCATCAGGGCGCCCAAAAAGCCTTTTTGCTGGGCCGAGCCGTCGCCAAATATCGTGCTCATGGCGATGCCGTCGTCCATGTACATCATCGCGCCGGCTTCGGCGATGGCCGCTTCTTGGGGATCGAGTTCGACCTCCACAAACTGCATGTCGTCACCATGAATTTCGTAATCCACTTCGTGCATCAGCGCCATAAAATCCCTTTCCTGGTTAAATTGTTCCCGGACATGCTTGAGATTCTCCGCCGAGGTGTCAAGCCTGGCCCTTGGGGTGTTTCCCGCTTGCTAAATGCGGCCTAATCGGCAAGATGTCTAATATCATGACGGGGGTTCGATTCAGCCAGCGTTCATCCCAGCCCATGGGGGTAATCGGCAAGCTTTTTACCAGCTTGTTCTTCTCGGCGTTTTTGGGGATGGGCCTGCTTTTCGCGGCCTTTATTGGCCGGGAAATATTCGGCGAAATGCAGTCGTGGATGTGGACAGCTGTCGATTGCCAAATCGTGGCCAGCCGGGTGGACGATGGCACGGCAGTGGAAAAAACGAGCCGATCCAATCGCCCAGGCGGCGCCTTCTATTTCGAGGTCAAATACACTTACCAAGTGGAGGGCAAGACTTATACTTCGGAGCGCTGCCAGTTTAAAGACTCGGGATTCTCGGATTACGGCAAGGCAGCCCAGTTAGTGGCAAAATACCCGGCCGGCAGCTCCACGCGTTGTTATGTCAACCCGGCCAATCCCTCCGAAGCGGTTCTTAAACGCGGTCATCCCTTGTATCCACTGGTGCTTTTATTCCCCTTGGTTTTCGTGGCGATTGGCGCGGGCGGGATTTATTTCCAATGGCGTCCGAAACCGGCCAAATCCGAAGTGGAATCTCCCGTCAGCGAGCGGATTTCTCCTAGCAAGGGCCGGGCCTTGGGCGTCGCCTTTTTCCTGGCGTTTTTGATTCTTGGATCGGTGGGGCTTTATTGGCTGTTGGTGCGTCCGGTCCAGCAAATGATCAACGCCCGCAATTGGCGAGAAGTGCCTTGCGAGGTTATTTCCAGCACGGTGGAGACGCATCGTGGCGATGATGGTTCCACGTATAGCGTGAACATTTTTTACCGTTATGAAATCGACGGCCAGGAGCATAAGTCCAATCGGTACGATTTCATGGGCGGTTCCTCCTCAGGGTACGAGGGAAAGGCTAGCGTGGTCCGGAAACTCCCTCCCGGAACGCGCGCCGTTTGCTTCGTCGATCCCGCCGATCCGGACAGCGCGGTGCTCTCGCGAGAGGCTAGTTCCACCATGTGGTTTGGTTTGATTCCCGGCGTGTTTGCCTTGGTGGGGGCGGGCGGCATCTGGATGGTTTTGCGCCAACCCAAGGGTAAGTCCGTGGCAGCCGCGATGCCGTTTGGGAAAGCAACTTCGGGGAGTGGATTCCCGCCTCCATCGGGTCGCCCCCGGATGCCTGCTGGTCGTGCTGGCGCGCACGTGTTCCAAGCGAAGCCTTGGCACAAGTTGCTGGGCATGTTTCTGATTGCCGCCTTTTGGAACGGCATCGTTTCGATATTTGTGTTCCAGGTTTTTAAAAGCTGGCGCTCCGGGCATCTCGAATGGTTTCTGGCTTTGTTTATGATCCCCTTTGTGGCCGTGGGGCTCGCGATGATTGGGGGCGTGATTTACTTCGCGCTAGCCATGTTCAATCCCCGCCCTAAGCTGACGGTTGCGCCCTCGGAAGTGGCTTTGGGGCAAGCTTTGCAGGTAGCATGGGAGTTCACCGGAGATACGAGCAAAATCGTGCGGTTGCATCTTTACTTGGAGGGACGCGAGGAGGCGCGGTATCGCCGGGGCACCAGCACCAGCACGGATAAAAGCGTGTTCGCCCGGGTCACCATCGTGGAAGTTCTGCCACCCCGCGACCTGCGCCGGGGCGCCGCCACCGTGACGGTGCCCGCGCACCTCATGCACTCTTTTGACGCCCCCAATAACAAAATTATTTGGACGGTATGCATCCAAGGGGAAATCCACAAATGGCCGGACGTGGTGGAAGAATTCCCCATCACCGTAACCCCTGGCCGCCCAACCCAAGCCGGAGTATGAACGACACGTTATCGCTCACGTTGGCCCAAGATCAAAAGGTGTTCGCGCCTGGAGCCAAGCTATCCGGCACCGCCCGCTGGCAAATGGATAACATGCCCCAAATGGCCACCGTGCGCCTCCTCTGGTTTACCCGGGGCAAAGGCACGGAAGACGGCGACGTGGTGGAGTTTACGCGCTTCGATCTGCCGAAAAAGGTGGATGCGCGTGAGTTCAGTTTTCGTTTGCCCGAAGGCCCGCTCAGTTTTTCCGGCCAGCTCATTTCGCTGATTTGGGCGGTGGAATTAGTGGCCAAACCTTCCCCGGCATCGGCCCGGGTGGAATTCATCGTGGCGCAGGGTGAACGGGAAATCGTGCTGGAACGGTTGCCCGACCTTAAACGGCCGTTCCAGTTCACTCCCAGCAGCTGATGAAAGCGCACGAAAACCCGTTTCGCACCGGCCAAGTGCTGCGGGTGCGGTATGAATTGGAGGGGATTTCGTGGCCGGATTTGCTGGCGCGTTGCCAGGCGTTGCGCTATCGCGCCGCCATCATCGGCCCGCATGGCGCGGGCAAGACGACGTTGCTCGAGGATTTGTCTTCGAAACTCGAAGCCCAAGGATTGCGCCCGGTTTTCTTGCGTCTTGATGAGGATCAACCGCGTTTCTTGCGCCGCCAGTTGCGGCCTGTGATCGCGCGTCTTGAGCGTCGGGATATCGTGCTATTCGATGGCGCAGAGCAACTGCCGATGCCCCATTGGTTATGGTTTCGGTGGCAGACGCGCGCGGCGGGTGGTCTAATAATTACCACCCATCGACCAGGCCGCTTGCCCACCTTATGGGAGTGCCGCACTTCGCCCGATTTGCTGGCGCGCATTGCCGCGGGCTTATTGGGCGCGCCGCGCGAAGTTGTCCAGGCGCAGGCCCGGACTTTATACGCCAAGCATCGCGGCAATGTGCGGGATGCTTTGCGCGAATGGTACGATCTGGCGGCGGCGGCCTAAGTCGGTTGGACTTCCCAAGGGCAAACCGGCGGCTTGTCAGGGTGGTGGTAATCCAGTACTACTGAGGTGCGCGCCGGTCGTGGCTGGGCGCAAACATTAAACCATAGGCATAGCATGACTCAGGCAATTCCTTATTTGGATCTGGCGGCCCAGATGGCACCCATTCGCGCGGAAATCAATGAAGCTATCGCGCGCACGCTCGATAGCTGCTCGTTTTGCCTGGGGCCGGACGTGGCCCGGTTCGAGAAAAGCTTTGCTTCCTACTGTGGCGTCAAACACGCCGTGGCGTTCAACAGCGGCACTTCCGCCTTGCACGTGGCCATGCGCTTGCTCGATTTAAAGCCGGGCGACGAAGTGCTTACCACGCCTTTCACCTTCATCGCCACCAGTTGGGCGATTGTTTACACCGGTGCCAAACCGGTGTTTGCGGACATTGTGGATAGCTCTTTCAACCTGGACCCGCGCCTGGTGGAAAAAGCCATCACCAAGAAAACCAAGGCGATCATGCCCGTGCATTTGTACGGCCATCCCGCCGACCTCGAACCGCTGCAAGCCATCGCCGACAAACACGGCTTGCCGTTGATCGAAGACGCCGCCCAGGCGCATGGCGCATTATACCACGGCCGCATGGCGGGGTCTTTCGGCCAGACCGCTTGTTTTAGTTTTTATCCCGGAAAAAACCTCGGGGCGTACGGCGAAGGCGGCATGCTGGTGACGAATCAAGATGCTTTGGCCACCCGGGCGCGCAGCCTGCGCGAACACGGTTCCACCCAGCGGTACTATCACGACGAGATCGGCTACAATTACCGCATGGAAGGCATCCAGGGCGCGGTGCTGGAGGTCAAGCTGCGCTATCTGCCGCACTGGACCGTCGAGCGCCGCCGCGTGGCCATGAAATATCGCGAATTGCTGGCCGGCCTGCCGCTGCAATTGCCGCAAGAAGTGGGCGATGCCCGCAGCGCGTGGCATTTGTTTGTTGTTCGCACGCCTTTGCGCGACGATCTCAAAAAGCATTTGGAGGCCCACAAAATCGGCTGTGCCCTGCATTATCCGGTGCCCTTGCACTTGCAGAAATGCTTTGCCGACTTAGGCTACAAACCGGGCGCGTTCCCGGTAGCCGAGAAAGCGGCGCGCGAATGCCTGAGCTTGCCGATTTATCCGGAGCTGACGGATGATAATGTGGCCTATGTGTGCCAGGTGATCCGCGATTTCTTTAAATAACCCGCCGGGCGTCCGCGCCCGTTTGAAGCCTGGGGTATGGACAAGCCAAAGGATAACCACGCGAAGCCGCCCGCCGGGGTTTCCTTGCTCACCACGCCCTTGCCCCGCTCGTATCTCCAATATACCGGCGGGAGTTTGATCGGCCTCGGCCGATTGATCCGCGGCTTGGGCGCGTTTACCCTCATCACGCTGGGGGTGATGTTCACCAAGTGGAACCGTTCGGCGCGCGTGATCCATCCGATGATCCGGGCGCAAATCGATTTGGCGGGCGTGCGCCTGCTGCCCATCGTTTCGTTCGTAGCCTTCATCCTGGGATTCGTCGCCATTGGCCAAACGGTGTCCTTGCTTTCCCAAGTTGGCGCGACGCAGTACGCGGGAACGGCGATGGTGATTGTTGTGGTGCGGGAATTGGGGCCGCTGGTGGCGGCGCTTCTGGTGCTGGCGCGGATTGGCACCGCCACGGTTATTGAATTGGGCCAGATGCGCTCCCAAGGAGAGGTCGAAGCGTTGGAGGCCTTGGGCATCGATCCCATTCATTACCTCGTGGTGCCTCGAGTCATCGGGCTGGCATTGTCGATTTTCGCCCTGACCGTGTACTTTATTTTAATCGCGCTGTTTAGCGGCTACTTGTTCGCTTTTTTGCAGGACATCCCGTTGCTGCCGGGGGCTTACGCCGGACAGATCGCCGCCGCGCTGCGCTGGGAGGATTTTGTGCTGCTGGCCCTGAAAACCTCCGTGTTCGGGAGCGTGATCGCGATGGTCACCTGTTACCAAGGCCTGGGCACGCCGCTGCGGCCCGAGGAAGTGGCCAAAGCCGCCACGCGGGCCGTGATGCTGAACGTGGAATTGTGCATCTTGCTGGATGCGCTGTTCATGATTTACTTGTTTCTCTGATGCCCGGCGAAATCACAACCGAAGCGTCCGCCTTGATCGAAATGGAAGGCGTGGCCGCGGCGTCGTTGGAGGAGCCGGACCGCCCCGTCGTGCGCGGAGTGAACTGGACGATCCGCGCCGGCGAATGGTGGGTGATTGGCGCGCTGCCGGGCGGGGGTAAAAGCGGGTTATTGGCCACGGCAGCCGGCATGATCCAGCCTTTGGAGGGCCGGCAGCGGTTGTGGGGCCAGGAAGTGGCCGGGCGCATGGGCGACGATTTGGCGGCGGAACGCCGTCGGATCGGCTTCGTCTTCAGCGATGGCGGGCGCGTATTCCGCAATTTAACCGTCGCCCAAAACGTGGCCTTGCCTTATTGTTACCATCAAGATTGCCCCGTGGAAGAAGTGCTGGGGGAAATTGCCGAATATCTGGAATGGCTGGGGCTTACGTTCGTAGCCCAAGTTCAGGCCAGCCGGCTCAATCCCAGCTGGCGCCTGCGCACGGCACTGGCGCGGGCCTTGATTTTGCGGCCGGAAGTGTTGTTTTTGGATGATCCGCTGCTGGGCCTGGACCGCAAGCAGCAGCGCTGGTGGCTCGATTTTTTGGCCGCGCTGCACACGGGGCACCCGTGCATGGGGGGCAAACCGATCTCGATTGTGGTGGCCACTTACGATATTGTTCCGTGGTTGAAGAACGGGCGGCGATTCGCTTTACTCAAGGACAATCAGTGGAGCCTGTTGGGGGCTTATGAGACGGCGGCCGGTTTTGACGATCCGTTGTGGCGGGAATTGCTCGCTGAGTCCACTCCCGCCCGTTGACGTATGGCGTTACAAGATTTAACCCCGCAATTGCGGACCCGATTGAACCGTGTGGAGCGCACGGTGGGTGTCTTCGTTATCTTCGCCACGTTGCTGTTGATCGTGGGGTTGAGTTACTATCTCTACCACACGGCCAAGCGCAAAGGTTGGTTCGTGCAAAAGGCGAACTACTTCACGATGTTGAACGATGCCACGGGATTGCACGAAGGGGATCAGGTTATGCTGATGGGGTTTCCCGCCGGTGAAATCACTAGCATTATGCCCAATGACCCTGGAGATCCTCTCTACAACGTCACTGTCACCTTTCAGGTGCGTAAACCTTATTATGGTTATATCTGGAGTGATTCTTACGTGAAAGTGCAGGCATCCTTGTTGGGGACTCGATATTTGGAAATGATCAAAGGGGGCATAAGTCTCAAGGAGAAGGAAAAAAAAGACAATAAGGACGACGATAAGCCTAAACCTGTGTTTGCCACTTACAAAGACGCAGGCGACTCCAAGGATTCCAGCCACGTTCTGAAAGTTCTGGTGACGTGGGATCCAATACAAAAAAAAGCCACTAACGCTTATGTCCCAATAGCAGAATATCCAGATCGAGATAAGGGGTTTTGGTTAGTGGGTTACGAAGCGCCCCCGTTAGCGGAGCAAGCTTCCAAGTTGATTACGATGGTTGAGTCGGCCTTGCCCAATTTCTTAGCCCTTACCAATCAAGTCAACGCCTCCTTAAGCAACAGCGCGAACTTGCTGGTTTCGTTGAACGAAACGGTGCAAAGTGTGCGGCCGGTGGTGACCAATATGGCCATCATTTCCACGCATCTGAGCAATCCCCAAGGTTCGCTGGGTGAGTGGCTGATTCCCACCCAGATTAACCAGCAATTGCAGGGAACCCTGGCGACGGCCAGCAATACGGTTTACACGGCGGAAACCAATCTGGTGCTGGTGGTCTCGAATTTGAACCGCAGTTTGGACAGCGTGGCGGGCATCACCGCGAATTTGCGCCAGCAGGTGCAGGCGAATAGCCTGATGCTGAGCGAAATTTCCAGCCTGGTGATCAACGCCGATGATTTTCTGCAAGGGCTCAAGCGCAACTGGCTCTTGAAAGGCGCCTTCAACGCGCCCACTAATCCCTTGCCGCAAAGCATCCTCAAACCTGGCGTGGGAGGCCGGCCATGAACCAGATTGAAAACTCAATGTTGAAATCGTCGAAGCACGATGCATCAAGCATTCTGGTTGGGACACAAGAGCCAGTAAATTGGAAAAGCCGGGTGCGTTGCGCTATGGCTCATTTCAGGTATCCCGGAGGGATTAAAGAATATAGCCCAGCGTTGGGCGAAGCCCTACGCTGGGTACGTAAAGCATGGGCGTCAACCCTGAAAGGGTTGAATAGGGAAGGGGAGCAAGTTTCCAATGGGTGTCGATATACGGCGCTGAATTTGCGTTTTAAAAATTACGCTTATTCGCTGGCCAGGAATTGGGGTCCAATGTCGGCCCGGTTATTCAACCCTATCCGGGTTGGAAATAGTTCTACTTGGGACGATACCCAGCGTAGCCGCTGTCGCGGTAACGCTGGGCTACGCTCTTTGCACTCCTCCGGAGTGCGTTCTGAGGCGGTGGCAAGGGATCGCATGAGGCATTCACCACATTTGTTTTTATGGTTATCTGTGGCGCTTCTATGCGCTGGGTTGACGGGGTGTTCCACCACGCCACCGCGGCCGGTGCCTTTGGCCCGGCAACAGGCCATCCGTCAGGCCGAGACCGCTGCCAAACTTTCCCAAGCCGAGAATTGGGCCGCCGCCGCACCCGCTTGGCAGAACGCGGTGGACCGTTTCGCCCTGCTCAACGACCGCGCGGGCGAAGCGATGGCCTGGCACAATTACGGACAGGCCCAAAACGAATTGGGCGATACGAACGCCGCGCGCAACGCCTTCGAACAAGCAGCGCAAATCAACATGCAACTTAGGTCGACCAATGCCTGGTGGCGCAATCAGTTGGCCTTGGTCCAAATGGAGATAGGCGATACGAATGCCGCCGCCGCCCGTTTTAAGGCGCTCGATGCCCGCCACGTGCCCGCCGAATTGGCCGGTTATTACCAAAACGAATTGGGCCGCTGGCAAACCGAGGTAGGCGATTACCCCGCCGCTGCCCGTTCTTTTGCGCTGGCGCAAACCAATTTCCTGCACGATCCCGCCTGCCTCGCCGCCGTGCGCCTGAACCGCGCCGCGCTCCTGACGCGCCAGCAATCGTACCCCGCCGCCCTGGCCGAATGGCGCGCCGCCCGTGCCGCGTGTGAATCGCTGAGCGATCCGCTGGGCATCGCCCGCGCTTTGCTGGGTGAAGGGCAAACCCTATTGGAATCGGGCGAAAATTTGCCTCTAGCTGAAACGCTCCTCCGCCAAGCCGCCCGCAATTTTGCCACCCTCAACCGCACCGCCGAGCATAACCGCGCCCTCGCCTTGCTGGCCCGGTGCATACAGACGCAACGTAAGTAAGCGACTCGAATTTCGTATCCGATAAAATCTAGGATTTAGATACCGATGGGCGTTTAGGAAAGCTGGTCGATCCGCCAAATGGAGGTGGCTTGATTGGCCATCCAATTTTGCCGGGCGGCCAAACGTTCGGGATTCCAATCGGCATTCTCCTCGGCAACTTTGCGGGTGATTTGGAAAGAGCTGTCGGCGTAAACCGGCCTTTTGATGGGATACGTAGAGTTCCCCAGTCTCTTGTTTGCGCTATTAGTCAAAAGGGTGAGATTTCCCAAGCGGTAAACCAGGGCTTCCTCTTCGTCTTCAGAGAAGGCATCCCAGCCTTCTTCCGGGTTTTCCGGCAAGATATGTTCCAAGTTAAAGCTATCGCTTGCAAAATCCACCGCCACGCCGGAAAGCTTTTTTTCGAGTTCACTTAGGATGTAACGAACTACCCGCTTATTGCGAGATTGGCTGGTGCGCAGCGATTTTTCCGCAAAGGAGGCGCGGAATGCGTCATCGGAAGGATAGATGACGGAAAGAGTTTTCAAAATCACTTCCTCATTCTCTAATTTGCCTAGAGAAATGCTTTCGGCAGTGGCGTTGTAAGCCCGTTCTTGCTCGTTGGTGGGCAGGCTGCCGATAACATTGTAACGGAACGAAATGATGGCACAGGCTCGCAAAACGCTTTCGAAACTTTTCCCGGGAAGAACTCGGCAGGCGGCCAGGAGCAAGGGGAAGGGCTGCCGCACGCTAAACATGCGGAGTTCGCCCGCATAGCGCTTCAAGCCGGGCGGCCAGGAGGATGCCTCGGGTTGGGTCAACGCCATGTAAGCATCCACATCTTCTTCCATGTGGCGGATTAGATCGAAAACGGCGTCGCGCGTTGAAACCTGGCCGCGAATGGTTTTAAACAGCTCCGTTTGGCGGACAAAAGAGTGCCGGCTGTTCCAGTGGACGCGCAAGAAATCGGGGAAACTCTCACTGCCCAGGCGCCCCACCATGGCTTCCCAGCGGGTTTCCAGGGACTTCATTTCGTGCTCGTGCTGGCCATCTTTATGGAGCACCGAAAACAGGTAATTCTTGAGGAGGTCGGTGGCGGATAGGCGGACCCCCCGCGCGTTAAGTGTTTCAAATACTTTGTAGGCGTTCAACTCATCGGTCACAGTGATCACGGTAAAGAACAGCTTGTCACTAACGGACTCGATGAACTGGGCAAGCTTCATGCCGGTGTCACCGCTGCCGGCAGTGGCGTATTCAGCAAGGTGTTTGTCAAACCATTCGAAGGCTTTTCGCAGGCTGTGTTCTGAAGCGCGAAAGCCCCGCACGGGCAGGTGGCCTAATGGAACAAGATAATTTTGGTAATAACTGTCATTGTTCCGGTTTAACATCAGCTTGGTTCTAGGCACCAAAGTGACGGGGTCCAAATAGCCGATATAAGTCTGCCGGATTTGTTCGAGGCGCTGTTTGTTGCGTTCGGCATCCTGGCCAATATCGACCAGCCGTTGAAGATTTTTTAACACCGCTAGAGTCAGGAGGCTTAAAGTGGTGAGGCGTTGCTGGCCGTCGATTACGTCGAATACTTTATCGTTTTCCGATTGGAGCACGAGATATCCCATATAATGGGCTGGTTCTCCGCCGGGCTTGATCGTGGCCAAAATATCCATCCAAAGATCTTCCCACTCCTCCTCCGTCCAACTGTAATCTCTTTGGAATCGCGGGATGCGATAAGTCAAGCCGTTGCCCATCAACTTTCGATAAGTGTCGTTTTTCGTGTTGAAGTTGGTCGCTGACATAGTTGTCTGATGCTAGACCATGGAAAGTTAAATTCAACCTGCAATGCGGCGGAATCAGCTTGGCGACGGCGATTCGCGGCCGCCCGTTCACCCCGCAAACAACTCATCCACCACCACCTGCAGTTCGGGCAGCAATTGCTCGTTCAAGACATCGCGGCCGGCGAGGATGCCTTTTAAGGCTAGGCCGTAGGGAGTGCCGTGGTAGATTTCGACGTTATGGTAGCGCGGGTCGATCATCCACAGGCGCGGGATGTTGGCGTCCTCGTACACCTGCTTTTTCATGACCGTGTCGGCGTGGTGATCCTCGGAGTTGATGATTTCCGCCGCCAGGAAGAGTTTGCCCGTGGCCACGGTGATGAGGGCCAGGTCGGGGCGCACGGTGGATTTGGGCCCAGCTTGCACCGGATAACGCGGTTCGATCAAACGGGCCACGGCTATGCCCGAGAGGCTGCGGGTGACATGGGCATGCAGGCGGGCGCAGATGGTTTCATGCCGCTGGCTGGGGGCGAAACGCAGCACCACCTGGCCGTCCACAATTTCTTCGTAGGCATCGCTCATGCGCCCCCAAGCATATCCGAAACGGGCGCCATTGCCCACTTAAAAATCGACTATTTGCCCAGGCAAAACTGGCTGAAAATCGCGTCCAGCAAATCGTCGGTCGTGGTTTTGCCGACGATCTCGCCGATGGCATTGACGGCCGCTCGCAGGTCCAAGGCGACGAGTTCCAGGGATTGCCCGGCGTGCATGGAGGCCAGGGTCTCGCGCAGGGAATTGCCCGCGCGGCGCAAGGCGTCCTGATGGCGCGCGTTGGTCATCACCGGTAAATTATCCGCGCGCAATTCACCGTGCCACACGAGGTGCACGATGGCTTCCTTCAGCGCCTCGATGCCCGTGCCGTTCAAACAACTGACCTCTACGACCGGAGCGTCCAAGCCCGCCGGGGCCTCGCCGCGGTTGGGCAAATCGGCCTTGTTGCGGACCAGAATTCGTTTTTTGCCCGCGTGTCCGGCCCAATCCGGGTCAGTGGCGGGGTCCCAAGGCGAGGAAATGTCGATGACGTGCAGGATTAATTCCGCGCGGTCCAGCGCGGTTTTGCTGCGCCGGATGCCCTCGCGCTCAATGGGGTCCGCCGCCTCGCGCAACCCAGCGGTATCGATGAACACCACCGGAATGCCCCGCACATTGGCGGTTTCTTCGATGGTATCGCGAGTGGTGCCGGCGACAGGTGAAACAATAGCGCGCTCGTGGCCCAACAGTTGGTTGAGCAGGCTGGACTTGCCGGTATTGGGGCGGCCAATGATGGCGGCGCGCAATCCCCGGCGCAGGATTTGCCCTTCGCCCGCGGTGCGCAGCAGATCGGCGATAAACTCTTGCGCGTGGCGGCAACGGCGGATCAACGCCTCGCGCGTGTCAGGGGCGATGTCCTCCTCGGGAAAATCGATGTGAGCTTCGACGTGCGCGAGGACGCCCATCAAATCTTGGCGCAAGGTTTCGATGCGCCGGGAAAGTTTGCCTTCGAGCTGCTCGCTGGCGGCGGCCAGGGCGAGCTCCGTGCGGGAGCCGATCAAATCCGCCACCGCCTCGGCTTGGGCGAGGTCAATTCGGCCATTCAAGAAAGCGCGTTTGGTGAACTCGCCGGGCAAGGCCAGGCGCGCCCCGGCTTCCAGCAAAGTGTCGAGCACCAGTTTTGTGCACAGCATGCCGCCGTGGCAGGAAACTTCCACCACGTCCTCGCGCGTGAACGTGCGCGGCGCGCGCATCACCGCCAGCATGACCTCATCTACCGCCCTCTCCTGGCGGACAATGTGGCCGTAATGCAGCGTGTGTGTGGGGCAATCCGCCAGCGCGGGGCCGCCGCGCCGCCCGGGGCGGAAGCAGCGTCCCGCAATAGCCAGGGCTTCGGGCCCGGAGACTCGGATTACCGCTAGCCCGCCCTCGCCGAGGGGGGTGGCGATCGCCGCAATGGTGTCGTTAAACATAGTTCTTATCCGGCCAAGTCGATCCGCCCTGCGGCGAGTGCCCGGCCCGTGCCAATAAAACGCAAACTGGCGGCCAAGGCAATCGCGCAGAATTTGGTTCTCCCCGAATGCCGCGCGAAAAAATCCTGTAACGTTTCATCAAATATCCGTATGGGATAAGCATGACCAACGGCGCAACGTCCCGGGGCGGCCCCCGGGTATTTCCAGTGACGCAATGGACCGTCGTATTGAAGGCGGGGGCCACACCTTCGCCCGAATCGGCGGCGGCGCTGGCGCGTTTATGCGCGGCCTATTGGTATCCTCTTTATGTCTACGTGCGCCGCAGCGGTTATGCGCCCGCCGCCGCCGAGGATTTGACCCAGGAATTTTTCGCGCGTTTGCTGGAACACCAGTGGGTGGCGCGGGTGGACCCGGACAAAGGCCGCTTTCGCTCGTTTCTGTTGATGGTCATGAAACGGTTTCTCGCCAAGGAATGGGACAGGGCGAAAGCCGTCAAGCGCGGCGGGCAGGCGCAATGCGTTCCGCTTTCGTTTGACACCGCGGAAACGCGCTACATCCAGGAGCCCGCCGATACTCGCACGCCGGAGCAGGTCTTTGAAAAACAATGGGCGCTGACGCTGCTGGCCTCGGTGCTGGGGAAGTTGCGCGCGAGTTATGAACAGGACGGCAAGGGCGAGTTGTTCCGAGTGCTGGAACCGTGCCTGGTCGGCGCTCGTGAAAACCAGCCTTACGCCGAATTAGGCACGCGATTGGGCCTGGCCGAGGGGGCGGTGCGCACGGCGGTGTTCCGGTTGCGGCAGCGGTATCGTGAGTTCTTGGAGGCGGAGATCGCCCAAACCGTGGCTTCGCCGGAGGAAATCGGCGAGGAATTGCGGCATTTATTCCGGGTCATGGCTCGGAGTTGAACTTTATGCGATTTTGCCCGTAACGTTTTGCCATCCATCCGTAGTGCAGAGGACGGAGAGATGAATATGAGTACACCAAAAATTTGCGCCGGTTGCCAAACACCCATCGCGGATGACGCGCCCGACGGTCTCTGCCCCAAATGCCTGCTGCAAGCGGGCTTGGGCACGGGGTTCGATTTGGGGCCGGAGAGCCAATCGGCCGGCCCGCGCCCGCCCTTTGTCGCGCCTGCGGTGGAAGAGGTGGCAAGATTGTTTCCGCAATGGGAAATCTTGAATTTGATCGGCCAAGGCGGCATGGGCGCGGTGTACCGGGTGCGACAAAAGGAGTTGGGTCGCGTGGCCGCGCTCAAGCTGCTGCCTCCAAGCGTCAGCAGTGACCCCGTGTTCACCGAGCGGTTCACGCGCGAGGCGCGGGCGCTGGCCCAGTTGAACCATCCCGGCATCGTTACGCTGTACGAGTTTGGCCGGGCGGGCGGGCTGTTTTTCTTCCTGATGGAGTTTGTGGACGGCGTGAACCTGCGGCAAATGTTGGGGACGGGCCGACTCGCGCCGCGCGAGGCGCTGGCGATAGTGCCCCAGATATGTGACGCGCTCCAATACGCCCATGACCAGGGGATCGTGCATCGGGATATCAAGCCCGAGAATATTTTGGTGGATCGCCAGGGGCGGGTGAAAGTGGCCGATTTTGGGCTGGCTAAACTGGTTGAACCCATGGCCGAACCCCAGGTGGGCGCCAGTCCCATCGAGGCCACAGCCACCTTGACCGAAGCGGGCCGCGTCATGGGCACGCCGCAGTACATGGCCCCCGAGCAGCGGGAACACCCGGCCGCGGTGGATCATCGCGCCGACATTTACGCGCTGGGCGTCGTGTTGTACCAGATGCTCACGGGCGAATTGCCGGGGCGCAAAATCGAGCCGCCTTCGAAAAAAGTGCAAATCGACGTCCGGCTCGATGCAGTGGTGTTACGCGCGTTGGAACAAAAACCTGATTTGCGATATCAGCAAGCCAGCATCCTAAAAACCCAAGTCGAAACGATTTGCGCGACGCCTGCCCAAGGTTCAGCCCGCCAGTTGGTCGCGCCCAATCCGGAACGGGAGAAACGTGAGAAGCAAATCATTATTGCCGGCATGGCTATTTTGGCGGTGTGCATCGTGGCCTGTCTGGCGCTGGTGGAGGCTTATCCGAGGCGCGCGTTCTTGCCGCTGGTCTGGATGGCGTTGAGCGCTCTGGGGCTGGTGGTTTGTGGCATTCGCTTCGCCGGTTACTGGCCCTTTCCCTCGTTGTGGTTTCCCGCGCCCAATTTTTCTTCCCGCCATTTAGCCAAGGGCGAGACACCGGAACCGCATGCCCGTGAAAAGGGGTTCATTTTTTTGGGCATAGGCATTTTGACGCTTTGCTTTTTTTTGTGCCTCGCCTTGGCGCTGGCCTATCCCCGGCAGTCGTCCCCGTTTTTGTTATACCTGGCCCTGAGTTCCGTGGGTCTGGTCGTGTGCGCGATTCGGCTGGCGGGATACTGGCCGTTTCCTTCGATGTATTTTCCTCGCCCCAACTATTCCTCGCGGAACCTGTCGCGAGACGGAGCGGGTGGGGGAGGGCAGCCAAAGATTACTAATTTAGAATCGGCAGCAAGCCCGAAATCGGCCTCGCCGCATATCTCTCGCACGGCGATTTGCGGGGCGGCGTGGAGCCTTTTTTTCGTGCTGGCGGCGGGACTTTGGGTGGGGAGCGTGGCGACAATAAGCGGCCCCGCTCAGGATACTTCACCCCGCATGGCTTGGTGGCAATGGGGATTGGCATTAACCGTGCTGCCCTTGGGAGCCACCGCGCCGCTGGGCACGACGTTGCTGGGCTGGATCGCGGTCAATCAAATCCGCCGTTCCGCTGGCCGTTTGTACGGGCTGGGTTTGGCGGTATATGACGGTTTGGTGTTTCTGTTGCTGGCGCTGGATGTTTTGATCGGCGTGGGTTGCTTCTTCTTATTGCATTGGGCCTTTGATTGGTCGCGCCACGATCCGGATGGCGGCATGACCATCCACACGATTAGCTTCAACATGGTAGCCACCGTTTCGTTAGTGGTTTGTTTGATCGTGGATATCTTGGTCATTCGCTGGGTTTGGCGGGTGGTGAACCGAACTGGAGACAGCGGACAGCCGTCCGCGCCACCGGGCTAAACATGACTGACCTCCTGTCGTGTTCTGGAATAACTGTGTGGGCAGAGGGTAAATGAGTTGATAAACCATGGGTTTCGCGGACACGGTTGGAACTGCTTTTCGCGGGGGTTAAGTATTCCGTGTTTTTGAGGGGGTAGCGTTTAAACCTTAATTCCAAGCCGTTTACGCAAACCCTGTCGGCTCTTTTCGCGGGCCTTTTCCAAATCGTTCAAAAAACGCCTTGCTCCCGTCACCTGGGCCTATATGCTGGGCGTCCGTTCGGTTGGCCGAGCCAGGCATCGGCGCTGATTTTCGTTCGATTCAAGCAATCAACTTTACACGACGTGAAATTATTTAGCGGGACTTCAAATTTGCCGCTGGCCAAAGCTATTTGTGCCAGTATTGGCGTGGATCTGGGAAAGTGCGTGGTCACGGCCTTCCCGGATGGTGAGACTTTCGTCAAGATTGAGGAAAATGTCCGCGGTGAGGATGTTTATGTCATTCAATCCACCTGCCCTCCCTCCAATCATAATTTGATGGAGCTGTTCATCATGATCGACGCCTTGCGCCGGGCCAGCGCCTCGCGCATCACAGCGGTGATGCCTTTTTACGGCTACGCCCGGCAGGATCGCAAGGACCAGCCCCGCGTGCCGATCACGGCGAAGTTGGTGGCGAACTTGTTGGTGGCGGCCGGCGCGCACCGCGTGCTGACGATGGACCTTCACGCCCAGCAAATTCAAGGGTTCTTCGATATTCCGGTCGATCATCTGTATGCCGCGCCGGTGATGTATGATTACATCAAGTCCAAGAATATCCCGGATCTGGTCGTGGTCAGCCCGGATGTGGGCGGGTTGAAAATGGCGCACGCGTATTCGCAGGTGCTCGGTTCCGGCCTGGCCATCGTGGCCAAGCGGCGCCGCAGCGCGACGGAAATCGAATCGATGACCGTGATTGGCGACATCAAGGACCGCAACGTGTTGCTGGTGGATGACCTGACGGAAACGGCGGGCACGCTCGTTACGGCGGCGGCTTTGCTGAAAAAAGAGGGGGCCAAAAACATCACGGCCTGCGTGTCCCACGCGATCCTTAATGATTTAGGGGTGCAAAGATTGCGCAATTCGGATATTGACGAGATCATTACGACTGATAGTGTACCCCACTCTGTTATTGAAGGGGTGAATTTGGTCGTCCTTTCGGTGGCGGGGTTATTGGGCGAAGCAATCAAGCGAATTCATAGCAATTCGTCGGTTAATTCGCTGTTTGAGTTTAAAGGCGGACGCACGAGCTAGTCCGGAAGCGCGCCGACTTTGAGTGCTAAGAATAAGGCTGAAATAAGATGAAATCGGTATCGTTGACAGTTTTTCCGCGGACGCTGGCCAAGCGCATCGGAGTGAAAAAATTACGCGCCACTGAACGCATTCCTGCGGTGATCTACGGCAAGCACAATGCGCCGGAGACATTGGAGCTGAATGTGTTGGACTACCAGAAGCTCTTCCATCACGGCGGTTCGGAGAGCGTGCTGCTGAACCTGGACGTCCAAGGGAGCGATCGCGCCAAGCGCATGGCCTTGATCCAAGACATCCAACGCCACGCTTTGAGCGGCAAGATTTTGCATCTGGACCTGCACGAAGTGCTGGAAAATGAAAAAGTCTCCGTCACCGTGCCGGTCAACACCACCGGCGATTCGGTGGGGGTGAAGAATGGTGGCGTCATTGAGCACATCTTGTTCAAGCTCAAAGTGCGCGCCCTGCCGAAAGATTTGCCCGAAGCCATCACGGTGGACATTACCAGCCTCGAAATTGGCAAATCGGTGCACATTGGCGATATTCAGCCGCCCGCCGGGGTCGAAATTTTAGGCGGCAAGAAGATTGTCGTGATTTCCTGCGCCGCGCCGACGACCGAAGCCGAAGAAACGGCCGCGACAGCGGCGGCGGCGGCGGGTCCGGCTGAGCCCGAGGTTCTCACCGAGAAGAAGGCTGAAGGCGAAGCGGGTGCCGCCGAAGGCGACAAAGCCGCTGCTCCGGCTGCCGCCGAGAAGAAGGCCGAGAAGAAGAAATAACGGCCGCCTGGGCTGCGGGCAGGCCCTCCGATGGATGGGACGCTCATGGAAAACATGTCGCTCATCGTTGGTTTGGGCAATCCCGGGGCCAAGTACGAACAGACCCGGCACAATGCCGGGTTTATGGTGGTGGCGTCGCTAGCTCAGAGGTGGGCTGGCCGCTGGCAGATGGAGAGCCGGTTTCAAGCGAAACTAGCTCGAGTCGAAGTGGATGGCCACAAAGCCATCCTGTGCCAGCCGCAGACTTACATGAATTTGAGCGGGGAAGCGGTGGGCGCGGTGGCCGCTTACTATCGCGTGGCGATAAGCCAGGTGTTAGTGGTGGTAGACGATGCGGATTTGCCGCTGGGAACCTTGCGGATGCGGCCTGGCGGTGGCGCCGGGGGGCACCACGGGTTGGAGTCCATCACCCAACATTTGGGGGGGGCGGACTATGCGCGAATTCGCTTGGGCATTGGCCGCCAAACGGAAACGGGCCGGCAGATTGCCGGGCACGTTTTGGGCAAATTTCAGGCGGAAGATTTGCCGCTCTGGGATCAAGTAGTGGCTCGGGCGGCGGATCAGGCAGCTTGTTGGCTCTTGGCGGGCAGCCAAAAGGCCATGAATCAGTTTAACGGAACGATCGAAGGAACAAAGGATAGTTAAGTGAAAAGATACGAAGGTTTGTTCATCTTAAATACAGCGGGCAAAGAAGAAGGTGTCAAAGAGGTGATCGACAAGGTTACCGCCGAGATCAACCGCTTGGGTGGCCGCGTGGAAACCGTGCAGAAAATGGATCGCCGCCCCTTCACCCGGGTGACGAAAAAAACCCATACTGCCGGGTTCTACGTCAACCTGATCATTGACATTCGCGAAGAGGCGATTGCCCAGTTGCTCAAGACCTTTGCGTTGAACGACGAGATTTTCCGGGTGCTGTTCACCATCGCCCCGCCCGCCAAACCGGTGGTTCCGGAAGCGGTCAACGCCTAATCTCCCGCCCGCATGGCGAGCTACAACAAAGTCATTTTGATCGGCAATTTGACGCGCGATCCCGAGCTGCGGTACACGCAGAAGGGCACCGCTATTGCCAAGATCGGCCTCGCCGTGAACCGGACTTGGCGGGATGAATCGGGCGCGCAACGCGAAGAGGTTACCTTTGTTGATGTCGAAGCCTTCGGCAAGCAGGCGGAGACGATCGGCCAATACATGAAGAAGGGCCGGCCGATCATGATCGAAGGCCGGTTGCGGCTCGATAGCTGGGAAGACAAGCAAACCAATCAGAAACGTTCCCGCTTGGTGATCGTGTTGGAAAGCTTCCAATTCCTGGACTTTGGTGGCCGTTCCGGTGAAGAATCCGGGGAACGCCCCGCGCCGCGCGCCGCCGCCGCCGCTGCTCCTACCCGACCCGCCCC
>MTLE01001912.1_pt1 | contig 44422 bp, 27 predicted proteins | sample 1982461 | NCBI WGS metagenome assembly MTLE01 (sample SAMN05712605, study PRJNA340218) | biofilm metagenome | isolation source: sample SPL anode biofilm adapted to -200 mV | place: USA | collected 2012-02-03
AAGGCGTTGGCCGCTTTGGTGGCCACCATGCCGTTGGGGTAGCCGACCGGCAAGTCTAACCCTTCTAACAAAGAGAACCGTCCCCGGGTGTAAGCAAAACAGCTCATGCCAATGTCGGAGATGCCTTTAACCACCCCTTCGTAGCATTGATCCGCTTTGGTGAGGGAACCCGCTGGGTATATGGTGATTTTGACCCGGCCTTGAGTGCGCTTCTCGATTTCCTTGGCCCAGTCCGCGCCGGCGATGCATTGCACATGCGTGGGCGGGAAAAACACGCTGTAAGAAAGTTGAATCGTCGGCGCCGCCGAAGTCCCACTGGTGGCTCCTGGGGCGCCTTCGTTCGGTTTGCAGCCGGTAATGCAGACAGCGACAAGCGACGCCAAGAGGCTAAACATTTTGGCCCAGTTACCCAATTCGGTGGTCTTCATGGTTAAATGCAGGTTATGTAATCCGTGCACACCTCACCTTGGCAAGCTCAGGCTACAGCCTGGCCGCAGGCGGCTTTGGATTCGGCACTCTTTTTAAAGGGTTGCGCCGGGGAACGCAATGGTTTTGCCGGGATTTTTGCCGTCGGGGAACTGGACAATCAGCGAGCGGGCGGTAAGTTGGACCGTATCCAAAATGGCGTGTTTTGGGAAATCTCTAACGATAATGAAGATAACCAACCCTATGTTATACCCGGTTTATAATCGCTCCGCGCTCAATTCCATGGCGTTCGTTTGGGTGAAAACCCTGGTTGTCCTGTGGATTGCTGGGGTGTTCGCCCCTGCCGCCAAAGCCCAACGCCCACCCCAAGGGCCCATCTCGACTAATCAATTCATCCCCGCAAACCAAGGCTACGAATTGGTGTGGGAAGATTCTTTTGACGGGACTGCGCTCGATCCCAAGAAATGGGAAGTGCGCGGGGTGGGCGAGCGTGCGTTGGGATTCGTTTCCCCGGAAGCCGTCAAAGTAGAGGGCGGGAATTTGCACTTAATGGCTTTAAAGAAAGAGGGCCGCATTTTACTGGGAGCTGTGGGCACTCAGGGCCGTTTCATGACCAAATTCGGTTATTATGAATGCCGGGCTCAGCTGCAGAAATCACCTGGAGTGTGGGGGGCGTTCTGGATTCAATCGCCCGATATTTCCAAAGGGGAGGACCCTTGGGTGTACGGCGCCGAGATCGATATCATGGAATGCTTTCGCAAACTGGGCACCGACATCGTCTCCCATAATGTCCATTGGGCCTATGGTCCGAATCAAAAATCCACCCGTGGCATGCAAAGCTATCTCAAAGGGGTAGGGGAAGGGTTTCATACTTTCGGCCTGGAATGGACGCCTCAGAAATATGTGTTCTATGTCGACGGCTACCGCTTTTACGAAGTGACGCAAGGCATCTCTAATTTGGAGGAGTACCTCATCTTGAGCATGGAAATTCCTTCCGAAGTGAAGGAGATCGAAAAAACGGTGTTTCCCGATGATTTCATTGTCGATTACGTGAAGGTTTATCAAAAGAAACCGGCCCCGGCGGAGAAATGACACGTTGCCGCCGCCCGCACGCGAGGTGTGTTGGATTTGGTGTTTTATGTCTCGTTTTGAGGCGGTTTCTTCGGGTTTGTTTTACGGGGTTTATCGATAACTCCTGGGTTTTTCGCGATTGGCGCAGGATCTGCTCACATTCTGGGCGCAGACCATGGTGCAGGATCAGAGTTCGAGTGCTCTGATTCAATTGACATGGCTTGTGTGCGATAGGGACGTTGCACTGGCGCAGATCGGAACATGGAAGTTAGCTTCTGAGTCTGCCCTCGTGTCGCCGTTATCCAGCCGCTATGCCGCCTGCGGCTATCGCCACTTAGCTTTGCCTCACCCAGCTGCCGGGCCGCAGGAATGCACGCCCGTAAATACATGGAGGTTGATGATTTTCAGCGCCGCTCCCCCCCAAGCCGGCAATGATGAGGATCAGCCCGTCTGGAGCATTATGAGCACGGCAAAGTGGCTGTTACCGTTAATTGTTTTATCCGCGATCTTAAATCCGGCGGTGTCGGGAGCGCCCGTAGGGCAAGCGGGGGCCGTTTCCGCCGCGAAACAGTTTTTTAGCCAGCGTTATTCCACGGCGCAAAAAGCCGCCGTGAAAAACCAGCTGCCAACCCCGGTGGAAGTGTTGACCGATGCCGCGGGCCGGCCGGCGGGTTACGCCCTCGATTTGCCGGGGGGCGGCTTCATCATTTTAAGCGCCGACGACCACATGCCGCCCGTCAAGCTGCATAGTGCCACCGGCCAGATCAAAGATATTCCGCCAGAATTGTTCGAAGTCATTCGGGAAGAGTTGGCGCAAGATTTAGCCGAGGTCGAATCCCCCTTGTCGCTGGCGGCGTTGGATGAGAAATACGCGGGCCAGTGGGAGCAACTGCAAGCAACCGGCGGGGAATTCAACGCCGCCGCATCGCAAGCCCAGTTAAGCACCGCCGTTTGGAATCAGAATTATCCCTACAATAAATATGCCCCCACGGTGAGTTCGGGCGGTTCGGGCGGGCATGCATATGCCGGTTGTGTGGCGACCCAAATGGGCATCCTCATGCGCTATCATCACGCGCCGGATAAAGTGCTCAAAGACGGCAGTTACACGGATAGTTTAGGCACCTGCAAGGGCACGCATGCGATCCATGATGTGAGCATGGCCAATTACGATTGGGGCAATATGCCTGAGGCGGGCATTACTTCGCAGAGCCCCGCCGCGCAGCAAGATGAAATCGCGCGTTTGCTGTATCATTGCGGCGTTTCGGTGAGCATGAATTTCGAGGCTGGGGGCAGCGGGGCGGGAACTATCGTCAATGCCATCACCAACTATTTCGGCTATCGCCACCAAGGTCTATACTACAAACAGAATTACTCGATTACGGATTGGTACGAGATGATCGCCGCCGACATCGATTCTGGCAAACCCATTCCCTATTATTTTACCAGCTCCTTGGGCGGCCATGCCGTGGTCTGCGATGGTTATCGCAACAGCAATGAAATCCACCTCAATTTCGGATGGTCCGGTTATGAAGATGCTTGGTTTAACATGGACCGGGTTACCGCCCAGAATGTCTCTTGGACGGGTCATTACGCCATCTTCGGCCTGACTCCGCCCAATCCCAACGCGCCTCAGTTGTTCCCGAAAAAATCCCAAGTCATCACGGGTTTGGGCAAGAGCGCGACGTTGGCGGTGGATGCCTACGGCACGCCCACACCGTCGTTGCAATGGCGCAAACAAGGCGTGGCGATTTCCGGAGCTACGGACTCTACTCTGACGCTCAATAACATCCAGGCGGGTGACTTTGTGAATTACGATGTGGTGGCCACGAATAGCAATGGCTCCTGCACCAGCAGTGTGATCACCTTGGTGATTGTGCCTTTAACCGCCGCGTCGCAGCCTTCTAGTTTAACCGTGGTTCCCGGTATCACCGCTAACTTGGTATTTAGTGTGACGCCCACCAATGAAGTCACTTACCAATGGTACGGCCCTCAAGGGGCGCTGGCAAATGCTACCAATGGCTCGTTGGCGGTTAGCGCTATCACCACCAATAACACGGGAAATTATTACGCCGTGGCCGAAAATCCCAGTTGCACGCTGACCAGCCAGGTGGCGCATTTAACGGTAAACAACGCGTTTCTCTTCACCACTCCTCCCGCGGGCACAAATGTTCCCGTGGGCAAGACGCTAACCCTCTCGGCGGAAGCGGCGGGATTGAATAACATTGCGTATTCCTGGTATCGCAGTGGCAAAAGTTTGGGGAAAACGGGGCCAACGCTAACCATTGCCGCGGTGAAAACCACGGACGCGGGCAATTATGCCTGCGTGGCCAGCGCCATGTCCATTGCCACCACTTCGGCCGTGGCCGTCGTTAAAGTCGGTACCGCCCCGGTGATTTCCACCCAGCCAGCGGCGGCGCCGAAGGTGTTGATCGGCTCAACCTTGTCGCTGGGGGTCGTTCCTGCCGGCAGTTCGCCTTTTGCCTATCAATGGTATTACCAAGGCAGCGCCATTACTGGGGCCACCAATTCCTCCTATAAACAGGCGGCGATGCAAACCAACCAGGCGGGCGCATTTCAAGTGATTGTCCAGAATGTTTATGGGGCAGCCACCAGCCGGGTGGCCAATGTGTATGTCTCCTATCCGCCGGCCATCAGCAATATCGTGACCAAGGTGCTTGCCGACGAAGGTTCAAACACCAATTTGAGTGTCCTGGTCGCCGGCCGCCAGCCTTTCTCGTATGCTTGGTACCGTGGCTCCACCTTGGTGGGCAACGAGGCCACCTTGGCCCTAACGAACCTCGGGCTCATCGACAAGGGAACCTATAAAGTGGTGGTGACGAACATCGATGGCAAAGCCACGAGCGGCAATATCACGCTAACCCTTAACGAAAATCCCCGCTGGGTTTCCTTCCCCAAAGCGGGCAGAGCGGTGGAAAATGGCCGGTTAACCTTGACCGGCAAGACCACCGGTGTGTTGCCCATGGCTTATTTTTGGTATAGCAAAACCAACCTGGTAGGCATCACCACCAACGCCAGCATCACGCTGACGAACGTGCAGACCAACTACGAGGGGGGCTTTCATATTACCGCGAGCAATCGTCTGGGGCAGGCCACTTGCGAGAGTTTCCAAGTCTACGTCGTGGACGCTCCCACCATGACCCAGAATCCCACGAACTCTGTGGGCGATGAATGCGACTCCATTTCCTTCACTGTGGCCGCCGCCGGCCGCGAGCCGTTGACGTATTTGTGGTATAAGTCCGGCCTGAAAGGGGTCTTAGCCCAAGGGACAACCCTGACGCTGACGAATTTAGTTCCGACCAACGCGGGTTCGTACTACGTGGTGGTCACGAATATTGACGGCAAAGTCACTAGCAAATCCGCCGCTCTGGCCATCAACGCCAAGCCGCGTTTCAGGACTCAGCCCGTTAACAAAACCGTGGCTAAGGGCGGCACTTTGACGCTGACCGCCAGTGCCACCGGGGTGGCCCCGATGACGTACTTGTGGTATTTCGGCACCAACACCTTCTTGGGCACGAACGCAGGCACGCTTACCCTGAAGACCATTAATACGAATTACGAGGGCAATTTCTTCGTCATTGCCACCAATCGTTTGGGCACGGCCACCAGCACCAATGCCTTTGTATATATCAAACATCCCCCGGTCATCACCACCGCGCCCAAAAGCGGCTTGGGTGACGAGGGGAGCAACTTCACGTTCTCCGTGGTGGCCGCGGGCCGTGAGCCGCTGAGTTATGCTTGGCGCAAGACGGGTTCCACGGAGCCCATTGGCTTCGAGAGCAGTTTGGTGCTGACGAATCTGGCAACCAATAGCGCGGGCAGTTATACCGTGACGATCACCAATGTGGATGGCAAGGTGGCCAGCGCGGCGGTGGTCTTGGGGATCAACGCCAAGCCGCGCATCCTCAGCGCGCCGGGGAACACCAATACGATTAACACTTCCAACCTGACCTTGGTGGTGAAAGCCAGTGGCGCCGCTCCGATGACTTATATTTGGAGCGCCAACGGTTTAGTGTTTGCCGTGACCAATAACGGCACGATCCGGCTTTCCAAAGTCCAGACCAACCAAGCCGGTGAATATTCCGTAACGGTCAGTAATTGGATCGGCAAAGCCACCGCCAGCTTTAACCTCACTGTGGCGGACCCGCCGGTGTTCACGCTGAATCCCGTGAGTGGCAAAGTGCGCGAAGGCGACACTCTGACTTTAACCGCCAACGCGACCGGAAAGTCGCCGATGGCGTATCAATGGAAACGCGGCGCCGAATCGATCTCCGGCGCTACCAACAGCACGCTGACGGTAACCAATGCGGGAGCTTCCGATGGTGCTGTATATTGCGTTACCGCGAGCAACGCCGATGGCACGCGCGATAGCTCCAAAGCCACCGTGACGATGCTGCTCAAACCAGTGTTCACCAGCCAGCCGGTGAGTGCCACCGCCACCAATGGGGAGCGCGTGACCTTGCGCGGCACGGTCACCGGCACGGGCATCACGTATCAGTGGCAATTCAATTCGGCGAACATTTCGGGCGCCACAGCCTCCAGTTATGCTTTCACGATGGCCGCGACCAAGGTGGGCGCGTACAAGCTGCTGGCGAAGAATGCTTGGGGCACCATTACCAGCGAGGTGGCGCAAGTAACCTATCCCAATAGCTCGCCAGGCAAAGATGTGGTGGAAAAGGTGGGCTTGGTTATTGGCACGCCTGCGACTTGGCTGCGCTGGCCGGGGGCGGAGGTGTCCTTTGCGCCGCCAGTCACCGGAGCCAGCGAGACCGCTCAATATCAATGGTACCACAACGAAACCTTGATGGCTGGCGCCACCAACGCGCATTTAGTTCTTACTCAAATCAGCGCCGCTGACGCGGGCTTGTACCGCCTCGCCGTGCAAGATGGCGGGTTAACCGTGTCCGAACCGGGCGAGTTGATTTTGGCTACGCACCTGACGGCAGATCACGTGGCTCAAGCGCTGCCGGGGCAAATTCTGGCGATTGGCCAAACGCATGGCGGATCGCCTATTCTCCTCTTTACGGCCGACGCCGCGCGCGGTTACGACGTTGAATTCTGTCCAGATATGCAAGCGCCTTGGACGCCGGTGGCTCATGGCGAGGCGGGGGCGGAGGTGCTCCAATATCTCGAGGAAACCCCCACGAACCAGGGCTTCTATCGGATCAAGCTGAACTAGGAAATGAGAAAGGGGCAGGTTTTTGGCCTGCCCCTAAAAGTTCGCGGCGCAAACGCAATTAGTGTTTGCGGGCAATCGAAGGCAAACTGGCCGCGGCGATGGCTTGGCCGTGGCGTTTGTCCTTTTCATTCGGCGTGTGGAATTCGATCCGGCTGGCTAATTCCGGGAACTCCACGCGCAGCACGGCTCGCGCCCAGGAGAGGATGATTTCACCGCCCGCGCCCGAGGTCACGCGGCCCAGGATCAACAGATTGTTGAAATCATAAAACTCGGTGTAGTGAGCCACGGCATAGCCGAGGTAAATCCCGATGGTTTCGTAAATTTTGCGGGCGCGCGGATCGCCATCGGCCATGAGTTTCTGCACTTCCTTGAGTTTTTCCGGCAATGGCATTTCTTTGGGCAAGAGGATGCCCGCCGCGGGCAATAACCGGCCCACCGCTTGTTGCGAAAAATGCTGCACGCCACAGCCGATGTCCCCGCTCCACTCATCCACCGGCGCTTTGGGGGAATAGTCCACGGGCGCAAAGGCCAGTTCGTTCAGCCAGGAAGTGATATTGCCATCTTGCGTTACGTAGCCAGCGGCTTGGCTGGTGCCGAGTGCCACGCCCAGCACGCCGTTTCGTTGCAGCGACATGGAGCCCGCTAGCGCGGTGACTTCGCCGTCGTTGACTACTTCCAGCGGGATGCCGTTCCACATTTTTTGAATTTCGAAAAACATGTTTTTTACGCGTTTTTCGAACTGTTCCGGCGAGACCCCGCGGAAAAGCGACGCCACTTTCACGCGGTTGTTCACGTAAACGCCGGCGGCGCTGCCCCCGATGGCGTCCACGCGCGGCAGATGCGCGGCGGCCTTTTTTAGCGAGTCCATGACCCCATCGATGTGGTATTGCGGATCGGGCTGGTGATAAGGATCCCAGAGGGTTTCCTCGCTGAACACGACTTCGCCTTCGCGCACGGCGGCCACCTTGCGGTCGCTGCCCCCTAGATCAAAGCCGATGCGGCAGCCATCGAGATGGCGGCCCAGCGGGGTGGTGCTGGAGCGTTGGGGCGGCAGTTCCTTGGCCCAAACAACTTCAAAAGGTTTTTCGTAAACCTTTTTGCCCATAAGATCGGCGTCGAATTTGCCCGGCGCTTCCGAGGTGAAACGTTGCTGCAATTGCTTGGCCAGCGCTTGCGGGCCATCCACATAAACCCGGAAACCGCCGCGTGACCACAGCATGAATTTAACCAACCGCTCGACGTGGAAATAATTCAGGGCCGCTTGCGGATGGCTTTCCGGCAGGATTTCCGTGACTTGGTGGAAGACTGAGCCATCGGCTTGCTCTAAGGCAATCCGCACCGGCACTGGGGCGCCGGTAGCCTGGGCTGTTGCCCGGAAAGCGTGGCAAACCAAGGCGGCCGGCTGGAAATGGGGGTCTAATTCAGGATGCAATTTGGGGTTGGAGCACAAACAGCTATTCATAGTCAAACTAACACGTGTTTATTTGGTCTGGGCATCATTCTCGCCCTGTTGGAAGACCGGCAAGCCGACCTTCCATCGGATGGCTATGAGCCGGAGCACCAGCACCACCGCGGTGCTAATCAGCATGTTTTTCTGCTGGGCGATGGCCAGCCATGCCAACCCGATGTAAACCGTCGCGCCCACAAGCGCGGCGGTGGCATATAAGTAAATCTGGGGCCGGAACACCAGCGGAATTTCTCCGGTCAGAACATCGCGTAGCATGCCGCCCGCCACGCCGGTGATGACTCCGATGGTGACGGCAACGGACGACGCCATGCCGAAGTCCAGCGCTTTGCGGGTGCCGAGGATGGTGAACAAGGCCAGCGAGAAGGCGTCGGCAATCAGCAGTTCACGCTGGAGGGATACGAATAAACGGGTGGCGATAAACGCCGCCAGCGAAGCCCCCACCGCGTTAAGCAAGTAATAGGGATCGTGCATCCAAATGACCGGGGCATCCCCCAGCAACAAATCACGCACCGTGCCCCCGCCGAAGGCGGTGACAATCCCCAAGACCACGACTCCAAATAGGTCCACCTGTTTCCCCCGGGCGCCTAAGACGCCGCTGACCGCGGAGACAAAGATGGCGAAATGCTCTAAAGCATACTGCATATCGCGCGCAAGATACGCTGAAGGGGCTTATACGCCCAGCTTCTTTTTGACGGCCCCGAATTTGGCGATGGCGAAATCCAGGTCTTGGCGCGAGTGTGCCGCCGAAAGCTGGCAGCGGATGCGGGCCTTGCCTTGCGGCACCACGGGATACGAAAACCCGGTGACATAAACACCTTCGATAAGCATCTCGTCGGCAAACCGGCTGGCTAAAGCGGCGTCTCCCAACATGATGGGAACGATCGGGTGTTCGCCGGGCAAAACGGTAAAACCCAGTTCCGTGATGCCTTGGCGGAACCGGCGCGCATTGGCTTCCAGGGTGTCGCGCAGGGCGGTGGATTGGCGCAGCAATTCGAGCACTTTCAACGTCGCGCCCGTGATGCTGGGGCTCAAGGTATTGGAGAATAGATACGGGCGCGAGCGCTGGCGCAGCAGTTCGATAATCTCCCGCCGCCCGCTCGTGTAGCCACCACTGCTGCCGCCCAAGGCCTTGCCCAAGGTGCCGGTGATGATATCGATCCGGCCCATAACGCCATGGTGCTCGTGCGTGCCGCGCCCTTGCTTGCCCATGAAACCCACCGCGTGCGAATCATCAACCATGACGATCGCCTGGTATTTGTCCGCCAAGTCGCATATCGCGGGCAAATTTGCCAGGCTGCCGTCCATGGAGAACACGCCGTCGGTGGCGATCATTTTAAAGCGCGCGCCAGAGGCTTCCTTCAACTTGGCTTCGAGGTCCGCCATGTTGTTGTTGGCGTAGCGATAGCGTTGCGCTTTGCACAACCGCACGCCATCGATGATGCTGGCGTGGTTCAGTTCATCGGAAATGATGGCGTCCTCGGCGCCTAACACCGTTTCAAACAGCCCACCGTTGGCGTCGAAACAGGACGAGTAAAGAATCGTGTCTTCGGTGCCCAGGAACTCGCTCAATTTGGCTTCCAGAGTTTTGTGCACGCCTTGGGTGCCGCAAATGAAACGCACACTCGCCATTCCGTAGCCCCAGCGCTCCAACGCCTCCTTGGCGGCGGTCACCACTTCGGGGTGTTGGGCCAGCCCTAGATAATTATTGGCGCAGAAGTTCAGCACCGGCGCGCCGTCCGCCACGCGAATGGCCGCGCCTTGCGGGGTCATGATCACCCGCTCTTTTTTGTAAGTTCCGGCGGCACGGATGCCGTCGAGTTGGGTTTGGAGATGACTTAGGAATGGTTTCATAAAAGTATGCGGGCGCGTGCTAAGGCGGGGTGATGACCACCCAAGTCCGGCCGCGAGCCGGGATGTCGACCGTGATTCGCGCAGTTTCGTCAGGGGCGATGGTTATTCGCTTGGCCGGGTGGCCATCCACCGAAATTGCCGCTTTGCGAGTCAAGCCGGTGTAATGCAGCGGCAGCTTGATCTCCCGCTGAATCGGTTCGCTTAAGGGATTATAAAACACCGCCAGGGCACGCTCTTTCAGTTGGGCGTTTACGTGCATCCAGCCGTCCCAGTCGTTGCCATCGGGACGCCGCAGATGCAGCAGATCGGAGTCCAATATCGCGCGATGTTGCCGGTAAAAATCAGTCCATTTTTTAACGACGGCACGGGTCTCCGGGGCGTCGTAGAGCCGGGGTCCGCGATAACAGGCTTTCACGCCCGCGCCGAATAAATTGGCGAGGCGGGTTTCGTAATGGTCCAAGTGATCGCGCAGCGGTTCTATGGTCGCGGCTTGGCCGCCACCGTGATACTCCACCAAGGGCACGAACATCCAGCCCATGGAGGGCGCTTTTTCCCAAGTGCCATCGTATATGTTGAGGCGCTCGATGATTTCCTGTTCCGCGCGCGGCAGGGACCAGTTTTCCTCGCGGTATCCCATGCCGCATTTGCTGGAGCCGGTGAGGAAATGCCAATCCGGCACGTTCAGATAAATGCCGCGCGCCCGGCACCATTCATAGAATTCCGAGATCATTTGCCATTGCACCCACTGGGAATCACTCAACCCGCGATGTCCCGGGTGGTTGGTGGCGGCGCAGGGATCGCCCGGATAAGAGCCGTCGTGCTCCAAAATTTCGCAGCCCGTGGCTTCGTAAAAGCGGCGCAGTTTGGCGAAATAATCCTGGCCCCAGCGGCTGGCCAGACACGGGGAATGGCCGAAGCGCAGCCCGCCGGGCTTGCCCGTAGCGGGATTGATCGCGTCGTTGGCGTCATCGATATGGCGGCTGGCCAGCAAGGAATAACCGCCCAGGGCGATGCCTTTGCCGCGCGCATAGTCCGCGAGTTCCTTTACTCGCGCCAATTCTTCGGGCGCGGGATTTTCAATATCGATCCCGCTGCCGAAGGTCATGATCACCATCTCAAAACCCAACTCCGCGCATTGGTCAATGGCCAGCCGCACCGCATCGGATTTGGCCGAACGCACATGCATGAGGGTGGGGCTTTCTTGCACCCACGGCGCCAGCGCGCGATACGCTTTGCGCATGGCCAGGCCGCGCCGCTCGCGGTCCGTGGAGTCCTGCACTAATTCAAACACGCGGAACGATTCGAGCTTTCCTCCAGGAGCCACTTGCGTATCCGGCCCGTACGGCGGGGCGCATTCCAACAGGCAGGGGGTTTGCCGAGGATAATGAATTTGGCTTTGATATAAAGGATCGGAATTCCACGCGACGGCGGGATTGTCTGACGCCAAGTTCATGTTGCCGCCGAAAGCATAATCCGTGAACACTTCCAGCCCCCGATAGGTGCCCCGGAAAAAGTTGGTCGAACCATCGACGATACTCTCCGGCTCCACTACGGCCAGGCGTTCCGCAATGAAGGAATTCACCGTGACCGGTGTGGTGGAATTGTTTTGAACGGTTAGCCATTTCGACATCAAAGGCAAACCATCGTACAACTCGTAATGCACCTGAACGCTGACATTCGAATGGGAATTTCCAGCGGGCGGCGCATAGGTGAAAGTAACGCTTACTCCGGGTGGCGGCCAGGCGGCAGCGCTGCTCAGCCATTCGCGGTGCGGTTTCCAGGCGAAACGTTCCGCGGTCTTGCCCTCCGTAACCGAGACGCATTGCCAGGCCTTGGGATCGGCTTTTAATTGGCTGCGCCATTCCGCCTTGAGGTAATTGTGGATGGGTTGCCCGATTAACCCGCCAATCGCGAATTTCTCCCCGTTAAGTTCGACGATGGCTTCCTCGCGCACCGAGCGCAGCAAAGCCTGGCCCGACTGCAAATCGTCCACGCGCACGGTGGCGGCGTTGGGCTTGATCTGAAATACCCGGCGCACCAGGCCGTTGTTCAGCTCGATTTCGCCCCCCTCCGCCCGGCGCGTGATTTTTGCCTTATAGGGACTCGGGTCCACGAGCCAATCGGGCATGGCGGCTGCTGGCAGGCTGGCGGTGGCGCTGAAGGCGAAAGCCAGAGCGCAGAAGGCATGCTGAGGCCAAAACCTGGCGGGCGCCAGTTTTTCAATCCGAGAATGGGTGCCGGTAAATTTCATGGCCTCATTATTTCACGGTCATTGCGGTTTGTCGTTCCGAAATGATCGGGTGAACATAACGCATTTGGGCCATAGGCGGGCAGGGGAGCGGGGGTGGGGGGCCGCTCCCCGTGCTCAGGTGCTACCGCCAGTGCAATACGACTTTGCCGGAGTTGCCCGACAACATCGCCTGAAAACCTTGTTCAAATTCCGTGTAGTGGAAACGGTGGGTGATGATCGGCCGGATGTCCAAGCCGCTTTCCAGCATCACCGTCATCTTGTACCAGGTTTCGTACATTTCCCGCCCGTAAATGCCTTTGATCGTCAGCATGTTGAAGATTACTTTTTGCCAGTCGATCGTCATGCCCGCCGGGGGGATGCCCAACATCGCGATCTTGCCGCCATGGCACATGTTGTTGACCAATTCCTGCACCGCCGCCGGATTGCCGGACATTTCCAAGCCAACGTCAAAACCTTCCTTCATGCCCAGCTTTTTCTGGACGTCGGCCAATGATCCCGTTTTGATGTTCACCGCTTCCGTCACGCCCATCTTGCGCGCCAAATCCAAGCGGTAATCGTTGACGTCCGTAATCACCACATACCGCGCCCCCGCGTGCTTGGCCACCGCCGCCGCCATGATGCCGATGGGGCCGGCGCCGGTTACCAGCACGTCTTCGCCTAACACGGGATGAGTAAGCGCCGTGTGTACCGCGTTGCCAAAAGGGTCGAAGATGGAGGCCACCTCGCGATCGATATCCTTGCGGTGATGCCAGACGTTGGTCATCGGCACGGAAATATACTCGGCATACGCGCCCGTGCGGTTGACGCCGATGCCCTGGGTGTCGCGGCATAAATGACGGCGGCCGGCCAGACAGTTGCGGCAGCGGCCGCAGACCACGTGGCCCTCCGCGCTGACCGTGTCACCCGGGAAAAAATCCTTCACGTTGGAACCCACTTGCACCACCTCGCCCACGAATTCATGGCCTACGACCATGGGAACGGGAATGGTTTTTTGCGCCCATTCATCCCATTTGTAAATGTGGACATCCGTGCCGCAAATGCCGGTGGCATCCACGCGGATGAGCACGTCGTTAATGCCAATGGTCGGCTCGGGCACGTCTTCTAGCCAAAGCCCGGGTTTGCGTTCTTTTTTGACGAGTGCTTTCATAAAAAAATAACTCTCACGTATGGCCGCAAATCCCGGTTGCCAATTCGGCCCGGCTGCGGCATATTTCCATCATGATGGAAACGTTTCTAATATAGTAAACCCCTTGTTCCATTATGCAAGAAATATTTCCATTATAATGCACATGAATTCCAAACACCATGCGCCGGAAGAGGATAAGCCGGCGGATGCCATCAGCCGGCACCTGGGCGGCCGGGTCAAACAATTGCGCGCCGAGCGGCAATTGTCCCTGGAAATGCTTGCCAACGCCAGTGGAGTGAGCCGCTCCATGCTCAGCCAGATCGAGCGTGAACAGGCGAATCCCACACTGGCGGTCACCCTGCGCATTGCCCGCGCGTTTGGCATGGGCTTGGGCGAATTGCTGCAGATGCCCGAGGCGGCGTCCGATGTGATGGTAATTCGCGCCAACGATCATACCTACCATTACCGTTCGGATAAAGAATACCGCATCCGCACGCTTTCGCCTCTGAACTTGGAAAAAGACGTCGAGTTTTACGAGGTTCAACTGGCGACTGGCGGCGCTTTGCGAAGCGCGCCCCATTTCGAGGGCACCCGCGAATTTTTGACCGTCCAAAAAGGCGAGGCGAAAGTGGAATCCGGCGGCGACGCTGAGGAATTGCGCCCCGGCGATAGTGCCAGCTACCGCGCCGATGTCCCTCATGCCATCATCAACACGGGCAAAACCGAGGCCGTGATTTATTTGGTGGTGATTTACCGGTAGTCTTCAGATTGTTTCTGTCTGGTCGCAGTCTTCCCGACCGGAGTTCAGGGGATTTGAAGAAATTGAGACACCTTGTTAGTGGCAAAAGCGTTGGTGACGCCGGGCACATGGGTGAAATTGAAATGGTCCAGCGTGAGCCGAGTGACCTCTTCGGCGTGGATCACCGGGCGGTAATCATCTGTCGCCAGGCTGAAACGGGCGTCTTCCACCGTGAGATTTTGGACCTTGCGAACGTATAACCCCCAGGCGGGCAGGGAGCGGGCGTCGACTCCAGGGCCCTTGACTTTCTCCAATGCCTGCGTGGCTTGGCCGCCGCCAGCGAATTCCACGTGCACGTCGCGCAGGACCACATTGGTGATGGGAGAATCGGTCCAGCTTTCCGCGGAAAAGGCGGCGCGATAAACCCCGGTGGCCTGCAATCCGGAGACCGTCACCCGGTTCGCCGTGTTGCCCGGCTTGATCCAGAGGGTGATCGGGGAGGCGACCTGCTCCATGACATTGTCCGCCATAAACACCTCGTCCAGCGGACCGCGCGTGGCGTCCCAGGCACCCGGCTGGAGAATGATGCCTGAGAGCATATTGGTGCGGCGTTGCGCCCCGGAAGTGCGATGCGGTTGCTCACCGGGGCCGCGAAACACGTTGTGCGCAATGGTTAGCCGGGTGGCTGGGCCGATGAGCCGGATGCCGTTGCAGGAGGAGTTAATCAAGCAATCTTGAATGAGAGTGTTATTCCAATAGCGGCCCGCGATGGCATCATCGCCAGTGTAGAATTGGCAGTTGAGGAGCCGCACGTTTTGGCACCAGCGTTCGGGGGTGCCGCGCCAATGCACGCCGTCCCACCCGCCCACGATCTTGACGTTGCGAATCTCGACGTCATCGCTCAATTGGAAAAAAATCGCGTAATTGCCCGCGTCGACTAGGGTGACATCGCGCAGGCTGATTCCGCGGCAATTCACCATATTAAGCGTGTGCGGGCCGCGCATGCTTTCTTCACCGTGGGGATCGAAGACTCGATTGCCATCAATGGTCCCCGCGCCGGTGATCGCGACATTCTCCACGCTATCGCCCACCAGGAGCGCGCGATGCCACTTGCCCCATTTGGCCTCAGGCATGGACTGTGGTATTTGGGGCTGCGAATATTCCGCTAGATTGGTTGTGCCAATGAGCCGCGCCCCCGCCTCCAGGTGCAATCCCACTCCACTGCGCAAACGAATGGTGCCCGAGAGATAACGCCCGGACGGAAAATAGACTTGCCCGCCACCGGCCGTGGCCGCGGCGGCCATGGCGGCTTCGATAGCGGCCGTGTCCAGCGTAGCGCCGTCGCCGGTTGCCCCGTGGGCGCGGACATCGAACACGCCTGATTTGCCTGCTGCCAGGGCCAAAGTGTTAGAGTAAGCGAAAAAAGCCAGACAAGCAGCAGCCAGCCCGAATAATTTATGAAAGGAGGCAGTCATTGATTCGCCCCAATAATCCTATTTGCCACCGTTCTTGCCAACGCAAAATTGCGGCTGGGGACCACTAATACGTCCGATTGAGCCTTATTAGTGGCAGTGGCTTGAGGCGGAGGAAAAGAGTCCCAGCGATAGTGCCATCTTCCGCGACTAGGTTCCGTATGCCATTATTAAAACCGCAAAAATGAAGCGGCGCTTTTTTCGGTGGTGATCAATCGGATACTAAAAATTGGGGCATTGCTGGGCATTGCTGGGCATTGCTTGGCGGTCACAGAATGCGGTGCTGCCAGGCCTATTTGCGGATGACCGCGCGATAATATCGGTGAGGGTACGTCATCGTCGAATTATCCAAAAATGCGGTGGCTTCGAATGTGGCGACTCCTGCGCCTACCGAAGTCCAATCCACAAGGTTATCCGAGGTTTGCAGGTCAAAGGCTAAACCGGTTGGGGCCATTACTTTAAGGGTAGCGAGATGGTCTGGCAAAGCTTTCGGGTATCCTAACTGGATGAAATCCAAGTCGCTTGACCAGGGATCCGACTGTAAAATGGCTCCTCCAATTCCCACGGCAACGAATGTTCCTTGCCCATAGGCAACCCCACGAAAAGTGGTGAATGGAACTTGCAGGGGTGTCCAGTGCGCTCCATCTGAGGAAGCGGCCAGCCCGTTAGTGCCGGCGGCGATAAAGCGGCCGGCCGCGTATACGATTTGGTGCAGGGACTTGATTGGCGCACTGAAGCTTTGCCAGTCCAATCCATTGGTGGAGACAAGAATCGTAGGGTAATCGCCTTCTGCTCCGGCGACGAATCGATGATTGGCAAAGGCTACGGATTGGATTTTGTACGTTGTAATATACGGATGCGGCGTCCAGTCCAGGCTATTGGACGACGTTAGCAAGGTGCCCTTATCGCCGGCTGCCACAAACTGGCCATCGCCGAAGGCCACCGCATGAAGTGCGGGGCAACTATTCACGTTTTGGGCAGTCCACTGCTTGGCATCGGGTGAGGTTAGTAAAACTCCGTTAGTTAGCAGGGAATCGCATCCCACGGCGACGTAGCGGCCGTTGCCGTGAGCAATGCCCTCCAAGGCGCGGGCGGCAACGCCTTCAACCGAGGACCAGTTAAGCACATTGGACGAAGTCACAATGATGGCGTTTGAAGTGCCACTATTATTGCCAACGGCGACATATTTGCCCTGGGCATAAACGATTCGGCGTAGAAAATTAGTTCCCGTACTGTCTTCGAGACCGGAACTTTGCTTAACCCAATCCTGCGCATTGGTGGAGGTTTGGATTGTTCCGTTGGCCCCCACGGCAATGAACTGTTCGTTGGTAAAAGTGATATCCAATAAATCCGGACTCGCGGCCTGTTGGCGTGACCAGTTGGTTCCATTGGTCGAATTCAACAGCACGCCATCCTGGCTAAAGGCGAGAAATTTGCCATGGCCATAGGCGGCAAAAAAACGGGGCCAAACCGGGCCCAACTCTTGCCGGATCCAATGGCTACCGTCTTCGGATGTAAAAAAAGCGCCATAATAGTCACATCCCATGAATAGACCGCCTGCATAGAGGAGCTCTCGAGGTTGGTCTTCATTAGAAGTGGGTTCAATGACCTTCCAGTTTATGCCATCTTGAGAGGTAATTAACTTTCTAGAATTCGCCACGAACTTGCCCGCGCCGAAGGTGATGCTGGTGGAGTAAGAGTACCAATCGCTTAAATCGTCGCCTAACAAATGTTCTACCCAAGTAAGGCCGTCGGTTGAAGTTAGGACAAAGTTGTCGAATGTTTCCGAAGGCATGGACAACAATTCATACACTCCCGATACGCGGGTTCCAATGATCACGAAAGTGCCATTTCCAAAAACAATGTTGGCGAAGTAATAGTTGGTGAGATCCCAGCGTCGCGGAACGCTGTAATCTGGACGCTGTTCATAGTGCGAAACCGGCACCGACCAATCTAGGCCATTGGAAGAAACACAAATAGTACTGCTGCCCTGGTATCCACTGCTAATGCCGACAAATAGGCCGTTGCCAAAAACCACCGATCCAATGCCTAGGTTGGTTGGCGTGGTGCTCCAATCAATTCCATTGGATGAGGTCAAAATAGAGGCGTGATCGAAAGGGTACCCAGAAACGCTGGTGGCGAGAAAAATTCCATTCCCATAAGTTAGGCCGCTTAAGCCCAGACTTGTTCCGGATTTTTGAGGTGTCCAATTTTCCCCGTCCGGGGATGTTAGCAAGGCTCCGCCAGCACCCGCCGCCACAAATTTATCTTGCGCGTAAATGAGGTTGTATACACTTTCCCCTTGCAGTTGGGTTCGCCAATGCCAGATTTCCAGAGGACTAGCCAGTGAATTGAACGAAAAAAGGAACAGCCACAAGGTAAAAAGAAATACTCCGCCTCCCACAACAAGCTTCGATTTCATAGTTGCACATTTATAGCATAAATAATGCCATCTGGATGCAATATTAGTTTAAATATTGATTTAAAGCAATAATAATAACGAGAGTGGGAATTTGCAATGGCCACTATCAGCCCGCGCTAAATACCGTTATCGCAGTATCGGTGGAGGCTGAAGAACGCCTCTTCCTAGCTTTGCTTGCTGGCGGTCTGATAGGAGTCAGCCGAAGGAGTTTTTTTCGACCGCTTAGTTATCGTGAAAATCGGGGATGGCGTCTTGCGCCATCTCCCATGTCACCAATGAACTCAATTGCGGCGAAAATAGGGAGTTTGCCCTATGCTCAATATTATTCCCCCGCCAAATCCGCGGCGAATGCTTTGGCGTTAAGGTCGGCGCCAGTGGCAAATTTGGTCAGGGCATTCCACGGCAGGGAGCGGCCGGGGGCGAAGACTTTTTCGCGCAGGAATTGGCCCACTTCGGGATGGTCATTGTAGAGCGCCTGGGCGGGCTCGGTGTGGAGCACTTCGCGCGCGATGGCGTGGTGCAATTGCGAGGCGAAGAGTTGGCCGAGTTGGTAGTTGTGATAATACGCGGGCGCCGAGACGATATGGATCTTGGACGCGTAATCCGGGGCGTTGCGGCCCGCCGGGCGTTTGAGCCCCTGGTAACGTTCCACCAAATCCCACCACAGCTTGTTCAGGTCCTGATCAGGGTTCGCGTAGAGTTCTTTTTCAAAGCGGAACATGACTTGGCACCAGGCGGCGAAGATGAGCAGATTATGGCGTTCGAGATGCGCCCCGGCGGCGGCGAAGGCCTTGGGGTCCGCGACGGGCAGGCCCATCTTGGTTAGCCAAGCGGCATTGTGGGCAAAGACTTGCATCATCATGGCGATGCCTTCGGTGCAAAGGGTGTGGGCTTCGCTGCGCAACACATAAGGCATCGCGGATGGGATATTTTTGGAGGAGTAAACTGAGTGGCCCAGTTCATGGAGCATGGTGTTCATCCAATACTCATTGGGCACGATGTTGGCCAGCACCCGCACATCGCCTTCGCGGTCGATATCGGTGCAAAAGGCGTGCGGACTCTTGCCGGGCTTTTCATAGAGATCGCTTCGCGCCAGCACATCTTCGATGGGCAACCCAATGCCTGTGTAAAACTTCTTGCACAATGCCAAGATGTCGGCCTTGGCGAAAACGGCGTCAAAATCGATATCGCCAATCGGCGGGGCCTCTTGGAAGAAAGGATCTTGGTAGTGCCAAGGTTTGAGATCAGCGACGGGAACGCCAAAGCGGGCGGCCAGTTGAGCATCAATCTCGGCTTTCATCCGCAGGAAGGCGGGGTGGGTCAAGCGATCCAATTCATCGAACAGTTTAAGCACGTCCTCCTGTTTTTGCTCGCCCAAGGTAAGTTGCAGGACGTGATAATCGCGGTAACCCAACTTGCGGGCGGCTTCATTGCGCAGCTTGACGATGGCTTTCAGATCGCTTTCAAGCACGGGGCCCACCGCTTTGCTCGCTTCCCACACGGCTTGCAAGTATTTGGAGTCTTTCGAATCTTTCAGCGCCTGGCGCACTTGGCTGTCGGTCATCTCCTGTCCGTTGACTTTGGCGCGATATTGGTTAAACGCTTTTTCGATGGCGTTGCCCTTGGCGCTCATTTGTTGGAGCAGGGCGGGGTCCACCTGTTTTTCCAAGTATTGCAGGTAAAGCACGTCAATCTGGCGGACGAGCAGGGGATCGGCCGGTTTGCTCAAGCGGCTTAGCGCTTGGCGAATGGATTTCAATTTAGCGAACTTCTCCGGCTGGGCCAAGGCGGCGTCGAGTTGATTCTGCGCGTCTTCCTTGGCTTTGAAATCGGCGTCTTTGCCAGTGACATTGGCGTTCCACCAAGCCAACCCCATGGCTTTCTCCAAGGGGCGCACATCGGCTTCGTGGGCGGCGATAAATCGGCGGGCGTCTGCGGCGGGATCCGGTTCCATGGCTTGCGCCAGGCATGGCAGTAAGAGGCCGCATCCCAGCAGGCATAACGCGTAAAGCAAAGTTACTTTCATGGTTTGAGAGGTTATCGTAAAACGTCCTATAATCCCAACAAAAATTAGTGGCAGCCGTGGCGTGAGGGAAAGGCCCGGGCTTTCATCTGTCCCAAAAGCCACCCACTCAAGCTGCCCTTTCGACTTCTGTCAGATGGGTGCATGATTTTGTTGGTTTCGTGGATCGAATTTAGGGCGCGTGAAAATCACGCCTAACCGTAGGGGATTAACGCGCGACGGTCTGCGACAATCCTACTGGATCAGCCAAATGGTGGTCAGGTTTCAATCTAGCTGTTTGAAGGGCAACACGTTGAGTTTTATTCGGGTTTCGAAACGGGCCTTCGCTGGACAAAACAAAACTATCGCTTATGTTAGGCATAATAAATGCTGTTTCTAATGGCAGTTAGTAGCCAACCTTAGGAGGGCTGGCTGCGTCGGGTATCAGACAACATTTTGGGAATGCCGAACGCATGAAGCGCAGTAAACAAGGGACTGCTTCCGTCATCATCCGCTCGCCAGATGATGCTAACTTATTCTCCCGCTCCTCACGGGTTTCCACTTGGGGTTTGGCTGCTGGATTATGCCTCCTGCACCAGGCGCGCGGCCGGGCTGAGGACCAAGCGGATTACCGTTTTGAAAATTACCAAGAGGAAGGGAATCGGATTCATGTCCAGACCCACTCGGTATTGCTGGAGAAGGCCATCACCTCTTGGTTGTCGTTGAAAGGGGACATGGTTTACGACGCCATTTCTGGCGCCACTCCCACCGGTGGCCCGGCGCCCGCGCAAATCGCGAATTTGCTGCCCCCTTCCACGGAACCGTTTAGCAGCCAAGTTCCCACGCAGCACATGGAGGACGAACGTTTTGCTGGGTCGGCTCAAGCGGCTTTCAATTTTGGCCGGCATCACATTACCCCAGGCTACGCCTACAGCACTGAGAACGATTATATCTCGCATGGCATATCACTGAATTACGCCATCGATTTAAACGAGAAAAACACGACGCTCAACGCCGGGTGGTCGCATAATTTCGACCGCATTCTGTCGAATTCCGGCACGTACATTGGGGATCCCCAGAATAAAGAAACGGATGATTTCATAGTGGGGGTTACCCAATTGCTGGGGCCGAAAACCGTGCTCACCGCGAACTTCACCTTCCGCAACTCGCACGGGTATCTCGACGATCCTTATCGCGGAGTGTTATTTGATGGTTATCCGCAATTCGACGGTAATAGCTTGAGCTTGTTCCCCGAGCACCGCCCGGGGCGGCGGGAAACTTACATTGGCTATGTTTCCCTCAGTCATTTTGTGACCAAGCTTGAGGGCAGCGTCGAAGGGTCCTATCGCATATTTGACGATTCTTTCGGCATTTTAGCCCATACGGTTGGGGTGGCGTGGCACCAAAAGATTGGAAGCCGGGTCATTCTTTCGCCGGTGTTTCGCTACTACCGGCAGTCAGCGGCGGATTTTTACGGGGTCCATTTTGCGGGTGATCCCTCGAATCCTTTCGACCCCACTCCCGTGCCTGATTATTACTCGGCGGATTACCGGCTCTCCGAAATGGAGACCTTTGTCGGCGGCTTGGAGTTGAGCGCCAAGCTCACCGAGCGTTTCTCACTCGACGTTGCTTACAAGCGATACGAAATGCACGGCCTGGACCGTGCCACTTCACCTAGTGCATATCCCTCAGCCAACATCGTCACCGCCGGATTTCGCGTATGGTTCTGACCACTCCCAACAAACAAGCCCCCGCGCCCCGTACGCAAGTTCAAAGTTCGGCGCCGATAACCTCAGTCGCGAACGGGTCCGCGCCATTGGTATTAGAACGAGTGCAGAAATCCGCCAATTCGACGGTGGATAAGGGCCTCTATCAACTTTCGTTCCAGGCGATGAGCACGCCATGCCGGGTTTCGTTTCACGGCCTCAACGCCGCGCGCGCCCGCGAGGCGCAGGCCGAAATCCTGCGCTGGGTGGCGGGGTTTGAAGCGCGCTATTCCCGGTTTTTGGCGGATAGCATCATTAGCCAAGTCAACGATCAGGCTGGCCGCCAATGGGTGGAAGTCGACCCGGAGACCGACGCGCTGCTTAGCTTGTGCCATGAAATGGTGTTTTTGACCCGAGGGGCGTTTGACCCCGCGTCATTGCCACTGATTCGCTTGTGGAATTGGAAAGCCCACATCGTGCCGGACGAGAATTCGATTCGCGCCGCGCAGGAACTTTCCGGCTGGCGCCGGGTGCAACGCCGGCCCGGGGCTGTGTTTTTGCCGCAACGCGGCATGTGCCTGGACCTAGGTGGAATCGGGAAGGAATACGCGGTGGATCGCGTGCTCCTATTGCTTCAGCAAATGGGTGTGGCGAATGCGCTCGTGGATTTTGGTGGTGACGTGCGGGCGCAAGGCGCGCCGCCCGGAAAACCCGCGTGGCATGTGGGGTTGGAAGATCCGCGCCAACCGGGGCGTTGTTGGACGGGCGTGGCCGCTTCGGCGCACGCCGTGGCAACTTCCGGCGATTACTTGCGGCATTTTACCGAGGGAGGGCGGCGTTATGGCCACATCATTGATCCCCGCACGGGATTCCCCGTGGATAACGGGGTGCGCGCGGTGAGTGTGATCGCTCCGCACTGCACACAAGCCGGTATTTTGGCGACCTCCGCTTTTGTGCTGGGACCCAAGGAAGGACTCAATTTGCTCAGCCTTTGCCCGGGCGTGGAAGGCTGCCTGACGACCGACAACGCCCGTTTCCCGACGAAAGGATTTTATGCGTATGCCACTTCTTAATTCGCGCCTCATGGCAGTCCTGGCTTCGTTAACACTCACGTGTTTGCTCTCCTCGGTCCAAGCCGCCTGGAAGGTGGGGGATACGTTGCCCGCACTCGACACATTCGGTTTTGAAGGCAAGTTGCCTGAGGGTATCAAAGGCAAAGTGGTGCTGCTCGATTTCTGGGCTTCCTGGTGCGCGCCCTGCAAGGCGTCGTTTCCCGCGATGGATGAGTTGCAGAAAAAATATGGTCCGCGCGGATTCGTCATTCTCGCCGTGAACGTCGATGAAAAAGGCGCCGACATGGAGGCCTTTGTCAAGAAGAGCAAGCCAGTCTTCTCTGTAGTGCGCGACGCCCAGCAAAAGGCGGTGGCGGCGGCGGAAGTCAAAACCATGCCGAGTTCGTTCCTGATCGATCGCGAAGGCAAAGTCCGGTTTGCCCACAGCGGGTTTCGGGGGGCGGAAACCAAAACGAAATATGAGGAGGAGATTGAGTCACTGCTCAAATAATTTCATGAAATCCAAAATCACACTCACGGCGGCCTTGATGGCTAGCGCCTGGCTCCTCTGCGGCTGCCAAACCGTCAAGCCGTGGCAACGCGGGGCGCTGGCCGATCCCACGATGTTGCCCGATCGCGATGTGCTGGGGCTGGCGCTGGATGAGCATGTCTATTTCTCGCGCGAAGCGGCATCCGGCGGGCGCGGGGTAGGGGGCGGGGGCTGCGGTTGTAACTAAACGTAATCTATGAAAATGCGACAATTACCTTCACTCGTTTTATCGCTGGCGCTCCAGGTTTTGCCGGTCGCCAAAGTGGCGCAAACCGCCTTGCCGGCCGCGCCCTCCAGTTTTGCCATCGTATTCCAATGGCTGGCCGGAGCGGCCGCTTTATTAGGTGGCTATAATGCGGTATCCGCTGCCTCCGCCGCCGTGGCGGGCGTGGCCAATACCAGTCCGTCCGGGCCCGTTACGCAAACGGCTACGGGCACGGTCAACACGGCGTTTTCTTATCGAATCATTGTGACGAATCCTGGCTCTGATACCAGGAATTTTTATTATAACGCCAAGCCATTGCCACCCGGTTTGACCATTAACACCAATACGGGAGGCAACGGTTGGATAACCGGAACCCCAACGGTGGCGGGGACCTATGCGGTCACCGTGTCGTCAGGCTACAAAAGCCAGTTGGTTAGCAAAGCGATTACCATTCAAATTGCGGAAGGCGCCTCACCGCCGGCGATTACCAACCAGCCGCAAGGCCAGATTGCGCGCGCGGGCTCTAGTGTGGCCTTAAGTGTGGCCGCTTCGGGGAGTTCTCTCGCATATCAGTGGTTTTTCAATGACGCCAGTTTGGAGGGCGCGACCAACGCTCTGTTGGCTTTGGATAACGTAACCACCGATTCTTCAGGGCAGTACTACGCGGCCGTGAGTAATTCCTTGGGCACTGCCACCAGCGATGTGGTGCGGTTGCTCGTCGTGCCCGCACCCAGCCATGGAAATGCGCCCGCCTTCGCGCTGGCGAAAGTCAACGAAGCACAAGCCGATCTCGGTTTTACGGCCCTGGCGGGATATCGTTATTTGATCGAGTATGCGGACGATTTGCTCGCCACGAATTGGATCACTCTAACCAATCTGGCGCCCGCTTACACCAACGCGGACATTAGCCTTCCGCAATCGCTTGCCGATGCCCCGCAGCGCTATTACCGCGCTATCGTCTCCGTTGATTAAGGAATGGCAGCCGCTCAATTACCCCCGTAAACGCGGTTTGCCCCTTCGCTGGAGCTTGGCTGGTGAATCCTCACCCCAAGCTCCAGTTGAGCTATAACCGTTGCCATTTTCAGGCTGCATTTTTCATTTTTTCCATTCGGCAGGGAGGGAGCCGTTTTGACAGCGAAAGCGAAATCGGCCGTAATCCATCAGCAGGCACCGGCTAGGGTTCTTTCCGGTATTAAGTTCAATCAGGTCTACTCCCTTTTCACGCGACATTTCCAATGCTTTTTGCCGAGTCAGAATTCCCAAGGCCATACCCGTCTCATCGATTAATTCGACACTTTCCGTTTTGATTCGGCCATTTACTAAAAATTTTGTTGGGGCTTGCGAGGGCGTGGATTTCGGTTTCAAGTTAAGCCCGGCGGACTTGCCTGCTTTGGGCAGCAAATAGGATCTTTTTCGATAATTTGGGCTAAGATCTGACCTTAGGTTATGGTTAGAGATCGAATGCCGAAATTCAACCGTAAAATCCCAGCCTAACGGTGGTCATTGGGGCTTTGTATATGGATAATGCCATCCTTTGCGACCGCCAATTAATTGGTTCGCACGCCTGCCTCCGGATGGGTTGAGACCACTTGCCAGACGGTTTGTTGGATGAGCGCCGCTAGTGGGGCGTCCATTTTTCCATATGGCGCGGTGGGCAAACCCACCGGCGATTGTTTGGCCAACGTCGCGTAATAAGTGCAGCCCACCACGTAGGAGCCGGTTTCATTCAAGTGGATGCCATCTTTATAGAGTTGGTAAATGTTCGTATAACCGGGGACTTGGCCGGCTTTCATCTGGCGATGCAGTTCGCCCATGACATGCCCCACCGGCACCAGCAAGGGAGGCTTCTGGAGGAACGGCGTTTCTTGGCGCACCGCTTTCATGAGTTGGTCAAAATAATCGCGCGTTTCGTTGCTCGCGTCCCAGCCGCCGGTATAGGCCGCCTCCCAGCGGGCCGTATAGTCGTCAACGTGCGAAAGATCATTGCCGCTGCCGGGCTTGGCCGGATCGTAATCATTTTTATCGAAGGGCACGGATTTTCCAGCGTGCGTAACGCGCGGCCACCGGGCATAGAGGTAGATTTGCACGGCGGGATTTTGGCGGACCGCCAGTTCGGCGAACTTCTTGATGCGCGCCACGTCGCCGGCCTCGTAGCCGCTGGCTTCGGGATCGCGCAAATGGCGGTCGAAGGGTTGCAACGAAACCACGTCCCAGGCGAATCGAGTTAACGCGTTGGTCCAGGTGCCATAGGGTTCCCGAGTGAAACCGTCGCTGGGATGGGTGGCAATCCACGCCAAGGGCGCGCCGGGAATCATGGTGCGCCCCCATTCCAGGTGTAGATTTCGCGCCGCCATTAATTGGGCGAGTGACTCGTAGCGGATGGTGTCGGTGACGCTATTGCCGATAAAATAGACGCGCAGTTTATTGGTTGGAATGTCTTGGGCCCTGGCAACCATTGCCCCTCCTAGAAATAGGAGCCACCAGAGTTTTAAGACTTGGGTTAAACCGGTTTTGAGTTTCATGGTGCCAGCTTGGTGGCGCGTTTTATTAGGGGTTGCCAAGATTGGCGTGGTTTTGCCGATTAACTGGGCTTCGACAGCTTGCCAAGCACCGCTTCGGGGGCCAAGCCACGAATCCAGACAACTTTGTGCCGGGAGGTTTGGCCGCGCAAGAGTTGCACGGCGCCGCGGGGGCAGCCCAGCGTATCCGCCAGCAAGCGCAAGAGGGCTTCATTGGCGGCGGAATCAACGGGTGGCGCGGTTACCGCGATGCGCAATTCCGCTCCCAACGGGGCCTGGATTTCATTGCGCGAGGCCTTGGGCTGAAGCTTGATTGCCAAGCACGAGCCTCCATTTTGCGGCCGAATAAAGCTGGGTGTGCCCCGTGCTTGGGCGGGGCCAACGGGTTTGGGGACCGGGCGGTTTGAGGAGCGAGATTCGTCGTTCACGGCGGCATTTTTACCAGGCGCCAAGCCTTGCGGCAACTCAGGGTTAGCGGGGGCCTCCTCAGGCGCCTATCGGCAGTTCGGTGCGCAGCGACGCGATTTGCCGCTCGGGCAGGTCCACCTGCACGCTGGTGCCCTTGTGTTCTTCGCTAACAATCGTGAGGTGCCCGCCATGGAGATGCACAATTTTGCGGCAAATGGCCAAGCCTAGACCGAACCCGCGACGGCGATTATTCGCGGTTTTGGTGGTAAACTCGGGATTTGTCACGCGATGGATATTGGCCCGGCTTATGCCTTCGCCAGCGTCGATGACTCGCAAACGTACCCAGCCACACTCGGCCGAGGGCGGGGAGAGCCTTTCTAAATGCACCTGGAGGCTGCCACCTTCGGGCGACGCTTCGATGGCATTGGAGAGCAAATTAGCGAGCAATCGCTGGAATAGCACTTCATCCATTTCCACTAGGACGTTATCCAAGGATTGGATCTTGGCGGTAAGGTTCTTTTCCTTTAATATGGCGCGAACCAACTCCATTCCATCCTGGATGGCGCGGTCCATGGCAAAGCTTTTCACTTGCAGGCCTTTGGTTCGCGAGAAAAAGATCGATTCCCGCACGTAGGTGCGGATGGCCTCGAGGTTGCGCATGGCGGTGGGCAACAGTTCTTCCCAGGCCGAGCGATGGTGGTCGGCGCTGGCCAGTTGCATGAACGTGGTGATGGGGGTCAGCAAATTATTCAGGTCATGGGCGATGCCGCGCGACATGGTGCCCAGCAACTCCATTTCTTCCGCCAGCATCAACTGGCGTTTCAACCGCATTTGTTGTAGCACCAAGCCGAGGTGGCGAGAGGTTTGAGCCAATAGTTTTAAATCCGCTTGAGTCAGGGGTTCGCCGGAGGTTTTTTCCATGACCAGCAGCAGGCCGATCGGGGTTTCATCCGCCGCCAATAGAAAGCAATGCTCCGGGTTGAAGGCCTGCACGGCCACGCGCGCATTGCGCTCCAGTTCAGGCTCAAGCGGGTCCACGAAAGCTGGGTTGCAGGCCAGGTTCGCTGCTGGATTGGACTGGAAAAAGGCAAACACGGGTGAATCGGGCGCTAGCGTGGGGCGCATGCCATCGGGAATCGGGGGATGGCTGCGGACGAGGAGAAAGGAATGCCGGGCGTCGTCCTGTAGAAACAAGTGAAAGCCTTTCACGCCCAGCATTTGCAGCAACATGGATTGCAAATCGCTTAAGAGCGCCTCGGCGGTGTGGTAGAAGGGGATGGTTTCGATGAAACTGCGCATCCGGTTCTGGTATTCGTAGCGCCCCCCCATTAACCGGGATTCCAATGCTTGCTCACTCTTGACCATTAATCGTGGCAAGAGCAGGGTGGCCAGCACGGCGGTGGCCAGCAAGGCCAGCAGCGTGCCGACCAGTTGATGTTGCTCGGGAACCGTCAGGAAGATCAGCGCGGTGAGCAAAAAACCCGCTAGAAACACGGCGAAAATGCGCAGCAATTGCGCGGCTAACCGGCTCAACGCCGCGTGGATGCTTAGGAATTCATGTTGAATCACCGCGTAAGCGACGATGGATCCCAACCCCAAAACCGCCAAGTTACTGACCGGATAAAGGCTGGCCGCCTGCCCTTTGGTCAAAGGCAAGCAGAAGGCCGAGGCTTGGAATCCGGTGGTGGCAATGGTGGCCAACGCAAATCCCAATAGAGGCAAGCGCGCCCGCTGGGCCGCCGGCATAAGTGGCGTTGGTTTGAGCAAAAGGACGGCCATGGCCACGACAGTGGAGATGGCAAAAAAACCGTAACCGAAAAACCACGGGCCAATGCGCAGGGCAAACCCTAGCGGGTGCGCCTCACTTTCCGGGGTAATTCCCGGCAAAAAGAGGCCGCCGGCAAGCAGGATCGCCCCGATTAAATTGTAGGCGAATAGCCAGCCACGCTTTTTGCCTCCCATCAAAGCGTATAAGCTCGCCGCTGCCAGGGGCAACAATACCAGGGCTAAACTCTGCATTCGCGCCCAAAAGTGGCCGGCGGCGGGATCTTTTAGGGTCCAAGCTTGGCAATTCAAGTACCCCGCCCAACTCCATAAAGCCAGAGTCCCACCCCATAAAACGTATGCCTTATGAATCGTGGAGCGAGGATCGCGGCCGAAGATAATAATGGCCAGCACCAGGTGAAACACCCCGGCTCCGAGTGCGGTTAACTCATAGTAATACACAGAAAGTGCGTCCTTGAACTACCAGGTTTTTGCGGGTTACGCCAAGCTTAATTGCAGGAAAATGGGGGGCGAGGCGGCTGCGGATCAAACATGGCAGTAAGTGGTTGCTCTTAAAGAACTGTCCAATAATTGAATTGGCTTATCCGCTTTCTAGCCAGTTCTAGGCGATTACACTTGCTATTTACCACTAGGTAGGGCATATAGATGGGAATTACCCCGATATTAGGGGGAAAGCTGTATCTGACTGTATTGCGGATCGACCTGCCCGATCTATCCGGAAGCTTACGGTCAGCTTCTCTATTTTTCCGGATGTTGATGTGAAAACCGTATTGGTGGCAGGACAACCGGGAGCGTTCGCCGATGAGGTGCGCAACCAGCTAGACCCCAAAGTTTTCCGTGTGTTACCTCACATGGAGATTGGGGCGGCCGAACCTTTGTTGCGTCAAGGGTTTGTGGATCTCTGCCTCGTCGATGCTGAGCCCGAATCAGGCCAACCCTTAAGGGTTATTGAACAAATTCACAGTCTTGCCGCCCAATGCCCCATTTTCGTGTATGCCGGTCCTCAGCGACAAGGTTGGGAGGAAGAGGCGTTCTTGCATGGGGTGGTGCATGTTTTACCTAAACCGTTTCGTAGCTGCGTGTTACAAGCATTGCTCGCGCGGCTATGGCCCGAGCCAGCCCCCGTGCCCCCGCTACCCGCCCCTCCGGTTATGGGACGCGAACCAGGTTTGCCATCGGGAGCGTCGGGTTCCCGGCAGACCTTAGAAGTGATCCGGGATTTTTCGGGGATTCTCTGTCACAGCTTATGTTCGGAAGCTTTGCTTAAGCAGTTTCTACTACAGCTGCGGGAAATCATTGGCTTTAACCGGGCGGTCATCTTCTTGCGCCCGCCACCGGCAGCGCATCACACCGCGCCGAAATTGGTGGAAGACCGGCGCATGCAAGCCGCCTGTTCCATTGGCATTTCCTCGAGCTTGCTCCAGCATTTCAACCTTTCGCTCTCGAGCGGCATCGGGGGGCAAGTGAGCCGCCGAGGACACATTTTGCGCACCCAAAGCGATGCCTGGCAACGCGATGCTGAGATTCGCAAAGAATTTGAGTTGCTCGGGGCGGAAGTGGCGGTGCCGATCTGGGATCGCGAATCTTTGATCGGGGTGGCCGCCTTTGATGGACGCGTCACGGGCGAGCCGGTAACGAGCGAGGAATTATCGCTGATATTTTTGTTGTTGGAGCAATTGGGTTTGGCGCTGAAAAACTCCTGGTTGCACGACCAGCTTTCGGCGGGCCATCAGATCATGATGGATATTTTGAACCAATCTGGCTCAGGCTGTTTAGTCGTGGGCCGGAATATGGAGATTTTGCACCTCAACCAGACCGCGCAGCAGTTGCTGGCCAACGGCAAAAATCGGTCACGCTTTGAATTTGCGGATGTGCCCCAGCCAATTGCCAGCCTGGTGTTTGAGATGCTGCGCACGCACCAGCCTCAGGCCCCATTTGTGTACCGGCCTTTGGCTCCGGCGGGTGCCTTGTACCAGATCAAGCTCAGCTTATTCCAGCATAAGAGCAATGGGGCTCCCAATGCCGTGCTCGTGTTAGTGGAGGATATCACTCAACAGGAAAAAGCCCGGATGTTCGAAGTTCAAAGCGCGAACCATCGCCTCTTGAAGACCATGGCCGCGCAATTAGCCCACGAAATTGGCAACTCTCTGGTGCCCATTTCCACGCATCAACAATTGCTGCCGAGCCGCAAAGGGAATGCGGAGTTTTGTCTTTCGCTGGAAAAAGTCTTGGCTGATGGAGTACGGCGGATTGGCCGTTTATCCAACCAGATGCTTTACTTGACGATGGGGGACTGTGAACGCGATGCCAACGTCACTGCCCGGGAATTGCTGGAAGCTGCCTTTGCCGAAGCCAAAGGGTACTTTGGCGCCACGGGTGGCAGCTTGACGATTGAGGAAGAACCGCCGGTGGCGACCTTGCAAGTGCACCGCCGGGCGATGCAACATGCGCTAACGGAGGTGTTGCTTAATTCATTGCAAGCCAATCCAGCAGTGCCACAAGTGGCGGCCAAGATTCAATTGGAAAACCTGGCTGTTGGCGGCTTGGCCGCGGTGATCCAACTTACCGATAACGGGGAAGGTTTTGCAGAAGAAGCCATTTATCGGGCGTTCGATCCATTTTACACCACCCGTAGTGTGGGCCTAGGATTAGGGCTCACGGTGGCGGGCAAAATTATTGAAGCTCATCAAGGCCGTATCGAGATCGTCACCCAACCGGAAACTCGCCGTGGCGTGGTGCGCATATCATTGCCATTAACTGGGGCTAATGGCGGGGGCGCTTTTTAAATAATTCTAGTCTTGATTAGCAGAACTGCTTTCTGATAAATTGAAGTCCTACTCTGGATCATAAGCACGGCTTGCATTGAGCAAGCGAAGGGGAATCAGGGTGCCAGCCGGGCTTCTGGACCGGAGCGATGAGTATCTTAGGATGGGGTTGGCGGCTTGTCTGCGGCAGAGGGATGCTACAGCAAAGTCAATGGCCAGCGAGATCCGAGACAAGCCGACATGCAACTGCACTTTCAGTTGGACGCCCCTTCGGCCGAGGTGGAATGCCGCGGCCGGGATAAGGCCCGTCGTACCCTGCTGATCGTCGACGATGAAGAAGGGCCCCGGCAGGCCTTGCGCATTGTGTTCAAGGACGATTACAGCCTCCTGCTCGCACCGGATGGCAATAAGGCTTTGGAACTTGCGAATCAGCACCGGGTGGATGCCGCCGTGCTGGATATCCGCATGTACGGCATGTCGGGCATCGAAGTGTTGGAGCGCCTCAAAGCGATCGATCCCGGCATCGAAGTAATCATGCTGACGGCTTACGAGACGGTGGAAACCGCCCGGCAAGCCCTCCGGCTCGGGGCCTGTGATTACCTGAACAAGCCTTTTGACATTGCCTCCGTCCGCTCTTCCGTCCGCCATGCCATGGAACGGCGCAGCATGGCCGATGAGATGCGGAACAACTCGCACAAGCTGGCCAAGCTTAAAGAGGACATTTCCAAACTTCACACCCAGCAGGAATTGCTTCGGGCGCGGGGCGAGATTTACGCCAGCATCATGCACGACATCAACAACCCGATGACCAGCATTTTGAATTTGATCGATCTGATCAATTTTCAAATTGCCGATTCCACCCGGGTTGAGGGGCAAGAGTTGGTAAAGATCAAAGATGACCTGTCGAACATCACCAAACAGGTCAATAATTGCGTCGAAATTTCCCGGCGCTATCTGAAGTACCATCGCGATAAAGGCAAAGACACGCCGGCCGTGGCGGTGAATCAAGTGCTTGCCGATTTGCATCAATTACTGCGATTCCATCCCAGCGCCCGGGGGCAGAAAATCACGGTCAGTCCTTTGCCTCACGATACGATGGCCCGGATTAACAGCACCGAGTTAATCCACATCCTGTTAAATCTTTCGATCAATGCCTGCCAATGCGAGAAACATCCGCACAATGTGCATATTGCCGCCGCTTTGATGGACGATCCGGTGCCAGCATCCGTTTGGCGGGAATCAGCCGAAACCCGGTTTGTCAACGTCAAAGGCTTTGTCAATCAACCCCCTTTAGTGGCCTTTACCGTATCCGACGATGGTCCTGGCATTGGGGCGGATATTCTAGGCAAAATCTTCGATCCTTTCTTCTCCACCAAACCGGCGGATGTAGGCACCGGCCTTGGATTATCGATTGTTCAGAGATTAGTGACGGAAGCCAAAGGGGCGGTTCATTTACATACTAAGCCCGGGAAAGGCACGGAATTTACGGTTTACCTGCCAGTAGCAGCGGTGCCCGCAAAATAACCGGCTTGGGTTAGCCGGTTATTCCAAGAAATCAGCTGGTTCTTCGACGGCCGCAGTTGGTTGCCGGTTTGGTTGGCGCGGCGGTCTTGCTTCAGTGGACCAGAGCTTAAGGCTTTGTGCTTTCTCGACGGAATCACTTTGGAAAACGGCTTCGTCAGCGCAAATCTTTTAGCATCAGTTCTTTGTGCAATTCAGATTAAAGCCAGTCTGACTCTTTGAGATGGTTTTTGAGTTGGGCAAAGGCAGCCACTAAATCTGGATAAAAGCCCGACGCTTCGGCTAAAAGGCCGTTTTTAGCAGCGGTTTCCATCATTAAAGCCAAGGCCATCATGCGCTCGGCAGATACCGTCGCCGCCGCGCCCTTCAACGTATGCGCAACGCGAATGGAAGCTTGGACGTTTTGCGCGTCCAACATGGCCTTGAGTTCGCGAATGTGTTCTGGGGCATCCTCCAAGAAATCGCGCAAAAGGGCTTTGGCCAAGGCCTTTTCCTCCATCATTCGCGTGAGCAATGCCGGGCCGTTAAAAATACGGCTGTCGGTGGCGGCGGCTGTGTCCCCGAGCGGGGATTCTGGCGGTAGGTCAGCCACCAAAGGCAGAGGGCCCAGCCACCGCTCCAGCATAGCTTGCAAGTGGTGTGGCTGGATGGGTTTAGTGAGAAAATCGTTCATCCCCGCTTCCAAGCACTTTTCCCGATCTCCCCGCATGGCATTGGCGGTCAGGGCGATAATGGGCAAATTGGGGGAGGGCAACCCCGTCGCCGGATTTCGAATTAGCCGGGTCGCTTCATAGCCATCGATTTCCGGCATTTGACAATCCATCAAAACCAAATCGAACTTCGCATGCCGCAAAGCGTCAATCGCTTGGGCCCCATTTTCCACGGTTTCGGCGTGACAACCTAGTTTTTGCAGGATGGTGCGCGCCACAATCTGATTCGTAGGATTGTCTTCCGCTAATAAAATGCGCCGTTTTTGGCGCGGATTTGAATCTGTCAATGGCTTCGGTTTGGAGGGCAATTCCAGGGCTTGGGACACCCAAACAGAGCCTGCCAGTGCTTGCGTCATGTGCTCGCGCAAAATTTTGCGGCGGATTGGCTTGGCCATTACACTGGTTTCGTGGCCGAACGCCGCGTGGGGCCAGGAATGTCCAATCGGTGCGAGCCAAATCACTTTCAAGGAGGCAAGATGAGAAGCTGTGGAAAGCCGGCGCGCCAGAGATGACTCTCCCAGGTTATCTGGCAAGGATTGGTCAAGCAGGGCAAAGGTACAAGGCTGTCCAGCGCCAGCGGCTTGATCCAGGCATTGGTAGGCGGCCTCGGCGTCACAGGCTTCTTCCGCCTGGCAGCCCCATTCCAGCAAGAGATCCCGCAATAGGTGCCGGTTGCCGACGCTAGGACTGGCGATCAACACCCTCAAGCCCGCCAAACCAGCGGGGATTTCTTCCGGTTCTTCGGCAGTGGTTTGCGGGGGGAAGGTCGCCGTGAACCAAAACGTGGAACCTTGGCCCAGCTGGCTTTTGACTCCGATTTTTCCCCCCATGAGTTCGACAATTTGCTTCGATATCGCCAACCCCAGGCCGGTGCCGCCGAATTTGCGGGTGGTGGAGCTATCCGCCTGCATGAAAGGGGCAAAAAGTTGTGGCAAGCTGCGTTCCGGTATGCCAATGCCGGTATCGGTGATGGTAAACCTTAAACCGATTGCATCGTCGATGGTAGGTTCGGAGGACACTAGTACGCTTACTTCTCCGGTGGCGGTAAACTTGATGGCATTGCCTGCCAGGTTAACGAGCACTTGGCGCAAACGGCCCGGGTCCCCTTGCAGTCGATAGGGGGTTTTACGCTCGAGCCGGCATGAAAACTCGATTTTTTTCGCGAACGCTCGTGGCGCCAGCATTTCGGCCAAATCCTCCAAGAGGGTTCGCAAGTCAAAGTGAACCCGTTCGATGGTGAGCTTGCGGGCTTCAATTTTGGAGAAATCCAAGATGTCATCGATGAGGGTCAACAAGGACTCCCCACTGGTCCGGGCAATTTCCGCATATTGGCGTTGCTCCGCCGTGAGCTTGGTGCCCAGCAGTAGGCTGATCATACCCACAACTCCATTCATAGGAGTGCGGATCTCATGGCTCATGTTGGCCAAAAACTCGCTTTTGGCGGCGTTGGCTTCCTCAGCTTTAACGGTGAGTTCCTGGGCTTCACGAATAGCTTCTTGCAGGCGCTGGTTATTGTTTTCCAGATCGCGGCGGGCGTGCACGAGTTCGGTCACATCAACCACATTGACTAATGCCCCGTCATAGCGGCCATCTTGATAGATGGGTTGCACCCGGAAAATCACTTCGGCTTTGCCGAAGGGGCGCTGGCGCACCCACGCCGGGGTGTTGGAGTTTTTGCGGTATTTATCGATCAACCCCAAGATTTCCTTGGCAAAGGGAGCTGGATGGATGGTTTCGATGGTTTTGCCGAGCACGAGCGCCCGGTCCACCTTGATAAACCGGCAGAAGAAATCATTCACCTCCTCGATCACATTGGACGCGTTGGCGAATACGATGCCCTCCTCCATGCCCGCGATCATGGCTGACAATTTGGCGTTTTCGCGCCGGGCGGCATTTTCCGCTTTCGTGCGTTCGGTGGCATCGTTGAAAACTGACAGCAAGTGGATTTGGCCTCGCAAATGGATGACTTGCACTGAAAGCAAACCCGTGCGCAAAGCCTGGTTTTTGCCGCGGATGCTGATTTCCAATTGCGATATGGAGCCGTGCTCTTCAATCAAGTGTTGCATCCGGGCGCGATCTTCGGGGTGGGGCCAAAGGCCCAGTTCGATCGAGGTTTTGCCAATGATTTCTTCGCGGGTGTACCCCAGGGTCGACAGCAAGGCGTCATTGACTTCGATCATCCGGCCTTCTTCCAAAGTGGAAATGCTCATCAGCGAAGGGTTGGCGCTAAAGGCGGACGCGAAATTTTCCTCGCTGGCCCGCAAGGCATCTTCGGCCTGGCGGCGGGCGTGAATGTCGTCAAGGATCCAAATGGCGCCTTCCGCCAGGTTTTCCGGGGTAATTGCCCGGCCCGTCAAATGGCACCAGAAGACGCTATGATCTTTGCGCTTCATGAGCGCATCGGTTTGATAGATGCCGCCGGCGGCGAGTTGGGGGTAACCTTCAGTTCCCACGCGTTTGCAGGTCTCCAGATCCGCGTAAAAAATGGAAGAGGGATGGCCCTTAATCTCTTCCGCCGTGTATCCGAACATTTTCAGATGCGCCGGATTGCACCATTGAATTTTCCGGTTCTTAAGAAAGCTGACACCCACTGCGATGGAATCGAGAATGGTGCGTTGCTCGCTGGCTAGTTGGCGCAATTGCTGGCGCACCCGGGTTTCTTCGGTGACATCGCGGAACACCAGCACTACCCCCAGGATTTGCCCCCGGGAGCCGCGAATGGGGGCCGCGCTGTTGGCCACATCCCGCGGTGAGCCATCGCGAGAAAGCAAATTGAGATGGCTCGTTTCGCCGGATGAGGTGCCATCACGCAAGGTGGCTCGCACCGGGTTTTCGGCCGGCTCATGCGATTTGGGATCCATCAGGGGAAGGACTTCTTCCACGGGCCGGCCTTGGGCCGCGGCCTCGGTCCATCCGGTCAGGGTTTCGGCCGGGGCATTAATCAGGGTGACGCGCCCCCAGGCGTCCACCACAATCACGCCATCGCCTATCGAGCGCAAAGTCACATTTAGCCGTTCCCGTTCCCGTTCTAGCTCAGACGTTCGCTGCTGGGCCAAAATTTCGGCCTCCATGCGCGCGGTGGCCACCCGATTGACGTAAAGAGCCAGTAGAAAGGTGAGTATCAGGCCAGCAGGGATTGCCCAGAGATAAACCCGGCCTAGGTGGTCATTGAGAAATTTGGGCGTGGGCCGGATGGTCATCATCCAGTCCCGGCCCGCGATATCAATCGGCTTGTGGAAGCAGGCCATAGGTGTGGGCAAATGAGAGGCCGGCAGGGTGTTTTGATAGAGCCGCTTCAGCTCCGGGGTTTCGGCCAGGTCGATCAATTCCACGGAGAATTCTGCCAAGGCGCTCGCGCCTAAAGCGGATTCGACCAAAGTTTGAATGCGGAATGCCCCAATGACAAAACCGCGCAATTTCTCGTGGCGTTCGGCCAAATTGGCGGGCTGATCGGCATAGACGGGAACCATTACAAAAATGCCCCTGCGATCACCATTCCCCCGCAGTAACTGGATCGGTTCCGAAGCCGTCATTAACCCAAAACTGCACGCTTTTTCCAGGAGGATGCGGCGCGCGGGATTTGCGTTTATATCGTACCCAAGCAGGGAGGAGTTGACACTGGCGGGTTCGAGAAAAATGCTGGGATAGTATTCCGGCCGGGTTTTCGCCCGGATGAGGCCGCCTTGGGCGTCGAACTCGGTGATCTGATAGCGAGCCCCGGCGGTTGATCGGTGTTCCGCCTCGAAAGCCGCCCGGGCGGCGTCGGTGACGCGTGGATTCCAGCCAATGGCTTCCAGGGGCAATTGCTGGATAATCGGTTTAACGAAATGGGTGAATTGCGCGCCGGTGAGTTGCGGAATGCCTTCCACATGGCGGCGCGTGCTCTCGAAATGATCTTGGAAGCGCCGGGTGGTTTCGTAAAAATAATCTGCGCGTTCAGCGGCGTGAGTTCGAAAATAACCTTCGAAAACTTGCAAGGTGTTGCGCCGGACTTCGCCGAAAAGCGCGGCGGTTATGGCGAGACAGGCGGTGCCCACAGCCCACGCTGGCCCCCAGCGAAGCCAGGCGCTGGTGGGCGCTCGTTCCAAGGAATTAGCCTTGAATTGATGCAGTGACTGTCGATAGCGAAGGCCGATCCACGCGGCCAATAGCAGAGCCGCGCAAGTGGCTAATCCTTTGAGTTTTTCCTCCGTCACCGCCGCCTGCAAATGCCGGTTCGGTTGGTTGATGCCGAGCCAGGCAATAGCCGTGCCGGATGGCGAATCCATGATGGGGCAGAAACCGGTGAGCATTTCCCCCCGGGCATGCGCATAGGGGCCGGTGATGAAAGATTCCTTCCACTGAGTTGAGGGCGGCAAGCCGGTGGGTGGCACCTCCCATAGGTTTCCCGGAGGATATTCATCTTCGCTTCCCCCTTGGGTGGAGTCCGCCAAAACCACCCACTGCGCTCCAAATTTTTTAATCAGGTAGATCGATTCAAATTCTGGCCAGTACGATTGAATCGCTTCAAATTGGCGTTTCAAACGCCAATAACTGGAGCGCACGGCGTCCGCGGATGTTCCCCCTAAGCTTTCAACAAGCTGCGGACTGACCACTTTGGCGGTTTGCCGGACAACGAGCAGGAGGTGATCTTGCTGGTGGCGAATCTCTCGTTGTCCCATCCAATAGGTGAGCCCCCACCCACCCACCAACGTGGCCAGCAATAACGCGCAACTGGCGATGTGGTGGCAGCGGCTAGTGCGCAAACCGTGTTCGGAAGGTAAAATGGGAAAAAGCGATGGGGTAAATGGGACGGCTGCCTTAAAATTGCGCAAAATTCTGCCCAGCAGCCAAAGCAAGCCGCTGCCGAAAACCAGCGCATCCCAATAGTGCAGCACAAAATCCCGCATCTGTTGTCCGATCTTTTTCTGAGCCAGCAAATTGGCGAGCGCAAAATCTTCCGAAAGCTTGGAAAACCTTCCATTCTGCTGGTTTGTAACGCTTTGGTGTGCGTCTTATGGTGTCGTTAGGTCAATGCGCTTGATCCCTCCTCAGTCCAATCAATGAAAGGCTGAACCTTTCCTTGCCTATATTGTCGGTACAACGCAGGGGGGACTTAAGCCATTACTTGCTGGAAAGGGCTGCTTGGCGGGGTGGTGGTTGTGTGTGTAAATCATTCTCTATGAATATATTGCATTGTTTGAATGGCTCGCGCTGCGATTTGCCCCAAGAGCGGTTATGGGTTTCCAGCACTTGGGGCTAGTCTGAACCCGAGATTGTCAAGGAGACGGTCGCGCATTACAATGCCCCTTAATTACTCAGTTTTCGCGCGTAGATCTGGCTGGCGGCGGGATAGAATTTCCCCCGAGTTCGGCTTGCTGTCGAGTTTGCCCTCCCAGGTTGGACGCGGAACATGGCCCCATTTCGTCTTATGTGCGCCCAACCAAAAACGGCGGTTCGGAAAATGAAGATCCAAGGCCAGCTCTCCTGGCGGTTTGCCTCGGATAAAGTTGAAGCCTGGCTCACCGAATTGGGCGGGCATTTAGGGCCCATCGCCTTCACCTTGAAGGGTAAACAAATCCAGCCTTATTCTGTTGCGCCATGGGCTGAGGAAAAGGAAGCCGCGAAGTTGGTCCCCATACTCCGGGCCCTGCGAGGCGACTTTTTCTGCGCCCCCTTTGGCGGCAATGACACCCCCTGGCGCGGGGAAAAACATTTGCCGCACGGCGATCCCGCCAACCTTTGTTGGAATTTGGAATCCATTTCGGAAACGGCTGGACGCACTTGCCTCCACGCGAGCATGGAAACTCAGACCCGCCCGGGCCGGGTGGACAAACGGGTTTTCCTTCGCCGAGGTGAAACGGTTGTCTATGTGCAACATACACTCGATGGCTTAGCTGGGCCGATGAATCTGGGGCATCACGCCATGCTGCGCTTTCCAGATGAACCAGGCTCGGGCGTAATCTCCACCAGCCCGTTCCTTTTTGGCCAGACTTTTCCCGGCCAGTTCGAGAAACCCGAGAATCGGGGCTACAGTTGCTTGAAACCCAGCGCCGAGTTCACCTCGCTCGAAGCCGTTCCGACGGTGGAAGGCAATACGACCGATCTCACCCGTTACCCCGCTCGCCGTGGATATGAGGACTTGGTCATGATGGTGAGCGATCCTAACCAGCCGTTTGGCTGGACAGCGGTTACTTTCCCCAAACAACGCTATGTGTGGTTTGCGCTCAAAGACCCACAAATCTTGCGGGAAACGGTGTTTTGGATCACCAACGGCGGGCGCCATTACGCCCCGTGGAATGGCCGCCATATCAACGTGATGGGCTTGGAAGAAGTCACCACGAATTTCCCATTCGGGCTGGCGGAATCGGCCAAGCCGAATCCCGTTTCAAAAAAGGGCTATCCCACCGTGCTGCAACTCAGCGCCAAGAAACCGCTGGTTGTGCCCTACATCATGGCCATGGCCGCTGTGCCCGCGGGCTTCGACCGGGTCAAAAACATCGTCGCCGCCAAAGATGGCCAATCCGTGCGTTTGGAGGCCTGCAGCGGGAAGTCAGCGAACTTGGCCCTGGATACCCGTTTCCTAAAAGCACCCACCGGCTGGCCGCAGTGAGTTTTTAGCGCGTAGTTGCGCTGGCCTGCCATCACGGTATGTTAAGCCCGTGGAAAAGATCGTGACACGGGTGAGGGGATACGCGAGCTACGGACGCGGATGGCGTGCTTTGTGGCTGGCGAGCCTGTGTTTTTGGCTAACGGCCGGTACCTTCGCACTATTCGCGGCGGAAACCAACGCCGTGCCCGATCCCTTGACTTTGGCGCCGGTCATCGTGCGCCGCGCGTTGGAAAAAGCGGCGGCCATGGACAAATCCGAGGAACGTTCTCGGTATCTCTTTCACTTGGATACGACGGTGGAGGATCTGGACGCCCGTGGCAAAGTGAAGCATCGCCGCGAAAAGGAATACGAAGCGAAAATTAATGGCGGCTGGACGGCGCTGCGTTTGTTGCGCATTAACGGCGAGGATTTGACACCCGCTCAAATGCGCAAGGAGGAGGAAAAAGATTTGCGCTTTCGCCAGCAAGCCACCCAATCGTCCTCGCCCTTAGGCAGCGACCGCCGGGAGAATTTTTTCACACCGGAGCTTATTCACCACTTCCGCTTTCGCCTCAAAGGCCACGAAACTATTGAAGGCCGCCCCGCTTTTGTGTTGGAATTTTTTCCCCGTGACAGCGCCGCTCCCGTGAAAAACGCGCCAGATCGCTTGTTGAACCAAGTGTCGGGCACCATGTGGATCGACGAGGAAGAATTTGAAGTGGCCAAGGCCGAATTCAAATTGAACGGTGAAGTGAATTTGTGGGGCGGCATCCTGGCTTCGTTAAAAAAAATGGATGCCAAACTCGTGCGCCAGCGCCTGGCTCCGGGCATTTGGTTCAATCTAAGCTTTGACGCATTTCTGGAAGGCCGCAAGTTGGCGGACCCGTTTCACCTGCGGGTGCATTCCGCCTCCAGCCAATTTCATCTGCTTGCCGTTGAGCCGGCTCCCAAGTCAGAATAAGCGGTTACGGACGGCTGCTTCGTCTTTCAATTTGCGCGATGGCCCAGGCGGCGTGGCTGGAAATCAAGGGCTCGTGCGAGGCCGCGGCGCGATTCAACGCCGACAATGCCGATTCTTGGCCCACATTACCCAGGGCAACGCATACGTTGCGCAAAAATCCTTTCCACTTCGGGCGCAGGATTGGGGTTCCCGCAAACCGGCGCTTAAACGCGGCTTCATCCATGTCCAGCAAAGCGCACAATTCCATTTCTCCGGGCACAGTGGTCGCTCCCATTAGGTGGCTGGCTTGCGCGAATCGATTCCAGGGGCAAGCGGTGAGGCAATCGTCACAGCCGAAAATGCGATTGCCGATCAAAGGCCGCAATTCCTCGGGAATGTCGCCCTTATGCTCGATGGTGAGGTAGGCGATGCATCGGCGCGCGTCCAGAGTGAAGGGCGCGGGCAAGGCGCCGGTGGGGCAGGCGGTCATACAGCGCGTGCATTGACCGCAACGATTGGGTTCGGGCGCGTCGGGTGCGAAGGCGACTGGGGTCAGAATTGCGGCGATGAAAAACCAATTGCCCAAGTTCCTTCCGATCAGCCCTGTGTGTTTGCCAATGAATCCTAGGCCAGCGCGCTGCGCCAAATCGCGTTCCATCAACGGCCCGCTATCCACCATGGCGAGCGAAGCCGGTTCTCCCGGCCGGGGCGCATCGAGCAAGTGGACCAGTTCCGCCAACGCGGGCTGCAAGGTGTCATGATAATCGGGAAATCGCGCATACCGTGCGATTTGGCCAAGAGCCTCGGTGTTTGCTGGCTCGGGGGGCTGAGCGTTGGGATCTGTGTGATAACTGGCCGCCAAGAAAACGATGCTCTGGGCTGCTGGCAGCACGCGCCTGGGATCGCAGCGCAAATCGGCTTGGCGCTTGAGCCACTGCATGTCCGCGTGAAAATCATTCGCCAGCCATTGCCGGAAAAAATCCGCGTGCGGTGGCGGATCGGCCGTGGTGAAGCGGCACGCCTCGAAACCCAAGGCCAGAGCGGCGGCGCGCACTTGCTCTTTATCTGGCGTGGGCATGGCTCAACCGGGTTGCGGCGGCGCGGCTTGGAGGAAATGCTGCACCACTTGTTGTGCGATTCGGCTGAGCGGTCGCCGCTCCGCGTCTACCAGCACATCCGCTTGCCGATACACCGGCTGGCGAACCTCGAGCAACCGGCGAATTTTCCCCAAGGGATCAGGGTCCTGCAGCAGGGGACGGTTCGAGTTGCGTTTGGCGCGATTCCAAATCGTTTCGGGAGAAGCCCACAGGCACACGACCAGGGCGCAAATTTTTAGCTGCTCTAAATTCGCGGGATTAGCCCCCAAACCACCTCCGGTGGCAATCACCGTGCGGCGATAAGTGGCCAGTTCTAGCACCAGTTCGGACTCATATTGGCGAAACCAGGGTTCACCTTGGGTAGCGAAAATTTGCGTGATGGATTGATTCAGGCGTTTTTCGATGATGGCGTCAGTGTCGACAAATTCGAAACCCAGGCGTTGCGCGGCAATGCGGCCCACCGCCGATTTGCCGGTGGCCATAAAACCGATCAACGCCAAGTTATGTATCTCGCGACCTGCCCACATGCCTTTTGAATAACCACAAACTGGGCAAACCACAAGTAAGGATGCCAGGGGAACGCCGAAAAAGGAGGGTTTGGCTAGTTCGGCTGCGTTTCGAGTGCGGAGGCATTCGCCGGGGTAGCGTTCGCGTTTCGACGAATTCCCATGCCACGGTAAACCATAAAAGCGAGCAGGTAGAGAATGCCAGCAAAGGCCATTGCCATCGGATAGCCATAATTAAATGCGATCAATAACGCCACACAGGAACCCATCACGGTGGCCGTGCCATTGACGGCAAAACCCCAGTCGATCAGATCGCCCACCTTCGCGGCACCCAGGGCAAACGGCATGCCCATGAAATAACCTATCGGCATGGTGAAAACCATTGCTAATAGAAACCGCACTGAAAAGGGGAACGAGCTAGCGGCTACGGCCAGGGGATGCAGCACCCATTGGCCAGCGGCGAGAAGGGCTAAAATCAGGATGAAAACCGTTCGCGGCTGGAATCGCGGCGCCATTCGGCTGCCCGCGCCTCCCGCGATCAATAACCCGAGCAACACGGCCGCGAAGCTGTAGGCCGAGGCCCCCACGCTCAGGGTGTATTGTTGGATCAGGATAATTTCAATCGTGATAAATCCCGCTCCAATGGCGAAAAAATAAAACCAAGCCTGGCGATTCAGCGTGTCGCCTTGGCGCAGGTACGGGAGCAAGTTGACCGGCAACGAAAGCAGCGTCGTCAAAGCGAGCACGGTGAGGATGATCATTTTGGCGATGGGAAATCCGTTATATTCAAACGTGGTGAGCTTGGGCAGGTCGCTCAGGTGGACATTTTTCATAAGCCCCAATTGGGCGGTGAATGGACGGTTATCCGTGGCAGGGGAAAGGTCGATATTGGCTTGCGTTTGCGCTTGTTGCCAGCCGTGCAAAGCGATTTGGTTGATCAGGTTGGTCTGCAACTCCGGGCCGCAGGGATAGAGCAAGTGAATCTGGTCGTAATTGTTGGTGGTTAGCGGCCCAAAGGCGTTGTCCAAAAAATTTCGATCGAGTTTTTCTTTGGAGATCAGGATCATTTTGCGGCGCATGGCGGGAAGATCGTAAACCGCTACGTGATCCAGCACCGGTGAGACTCCTAATTCATCCAAGGCGGTCATTGCCGTAGCCAACACGCGTGGAATATAAAACTGATGTTCCATGACCATGATCCCGTGATCCGAAAGCGCGCGGTAATAATCCATGAACGCCTCTTTGGTAAACAAATAACTTTCGGCCATGGCGAATGCCCCGGAACCCAAAGCGGCGAAGGTGTTGGAACTAAGCGAAAAAATAAGATCGAACCGGTTGCGTTGGTTGCGCGTAAAAATGCGCGCGTCCTCGGTAAACACTTTCACGCGGGGATCGAGGTAAAGGTTGCCCGTGAATTCGCGCAGCTCACCGGCCATCAGCATTTGATTGATTTTCGGCAGCACTTCGACGGCGCACACTTCGGTGGCCCCGTGCGTGAGGGCTTGCAACACATCACCGCCGCCACCCGCGCCCACGGAGAGGAAATGGCAATCCGGCCGCCGCTGGATGAGTGGCTGAAGGTTGATGGCGAAACTGGGTTTTTCGGGCTTGTTGAAATTGCCGTCAAAATGAATCACGGGCGTGTTGGCCACGTTGTCGATGTTAATCCCGTAAGCTTTCTCACTATCGGCGTACACTTTGATCAGTCCCATCGAGTCCCAGTGACGGTGTTTGATGGGGGCACGCTCGGTGCGCGGAGGCAAGTAAAGCGACCAAGCGAAATAAAGCAGTCCCGCAATGGCCGCCAGGCTTGCCAGGCTCAAATATTTGATCCGGCTTTCCAGCAACAGGACCCCAATCACTAATGGCACGACGAGCAACAAGGCGGCGGCCGGCACACCGAAGGCGTTCATCAAACCCACCGCCGCGATCGCTCCCATGGAAGCGCCCGCGAGATCGCAGGCATACAATCGTGGGAACGCGGGCCCCGCCATTTTGAACAGGCGGGAGATCACCACTCCCGCGCAGAAAAATGGCGCCAAGAGCAGTAAAATTGCTGCCG
>MTLE01001349.1_pt1 | contig 44373 bp, 41 predicted proteins | sample 1982461 | NCBI WGS metagenome assembly MTLE01 (sample SAMN05712605, study PRJNA340218) | biofilm metagenome | isolation source: sample SPL anode biofilm adapted to -200 mV | place: USA | collected 2012-02-03
GCTCCCTGACGCCCCAGTAGAGCCGCGGATTCACGGCGACGCAGGGGATGAATGTATCTTTGGCGGTGCCTTCAAGTTGCACCGTCAGGATTGCCCCTACCGGCGCTTCCTCTGCATCTCGGCGATCTCGCCCACGGCCGAAACCGCGGCCTTGATGTGCTCCGGCGTGTTGAAGGGGCCGATGCCGAAGCGCGCGGCGCCGTGGAGCTTGTCCGTGCCCAGGTGCTCGTGGACCATGGGGGTGCAGTGCAGGCCCGTGCGGCAGGCGATGTTGTAGTCCACGTCCAGCATCGTTCCGGTGTCGGCGGCCTCCATGCCGTCCACGTTGAAGGTGAGGACGCTGATGCGCTCCTTGCCGGCATCCTCCTGGCAGTAGAGGGTCACGCCCTCGATGGCCTTGAGGCCGTCCCGCAGCTGGCGCCACAGTTCCATCTCGTGGTGGTGGATCGCCCCCAGCCCATGGCGGTTCACCCAGTTGACCCCCGCGTTGAGGCCCGCGATGCCGGGGAGGTTGGGGGTGCCGTATTCCATGCGGTAGGGGTACTCGTCCAGGTGGTGGCGCTGGGCGCTGCGGACGCCGGTGCCCCCGGCGCGGGTGTGGCGGATCTCGACGCCCTCGCGCACGTACATGCCGCCGATCCCCATGGGGCCCATGAGGCTCTTGTGGCCCGTGAAGCAGATGATGTCCGCGCCCAGCTCGTCCATCTTCACCGGCACCATGCCCGCGGTCTGGCTCACGTCCAGGATGAAGAGGATGCCCCGCTCCTTGCAGGCGCGTCCCACGGCCGCCGCGTCCTGCACGGTGCCCAGCACGTTGCTGCCGTGGTTCATGACCACCGCCCGGGTGCCCTTCATCATTCGGGCGATGATCTTCCCGGGATCCACGTAGCCGTCGTCCTCGAAGTCCACCCAATCGACCTGGGTGCCGGCCTCCTGGAGGTGCCAGAGGGGACGCAGCGTGGCGTTGTGCTCCAGGTGGGTGGAGATGACGTGGTCGCCTTCGGAGATGGTGCCGAAGATCGCCAGGTTCAGGGCGTCCGTGGAGTTGTAGCCGAAAACAAGGCGGTTGGAATCGGTGCCGCCGAAGAAGGAGGTGAGCAGCTTGCGGGTGGTGTCGAGCAGGGTGCCGGCCTCGATGCACAGGTCGAAGCCGCTGCGGCCCGGGTTCACGCCGTAGGTGCGGTAGAACGAGTCCATGAATTCGTACACTTCCGGCGGCTTGGGGAAGGACGTGGCCCCATTGTCGAGGTACATCAGCCCCCCCGCGGGGGATTGGGCCTGGAAGGGGGAAAGGGGTTCGGTCTGGGTCATGGCTCACCTGTAAGGGGTTCGGTCACCAGGGCATCGGCCACCATTTCGGCGACCGTCTTGATCTTCACGTTCAGCTTGTATTCCTTGTTCAGTTCCGAGAGCTGGTCGATGCAGTTGTGGCAGGGCGCCACCACCACCTGGGCTTCCGAGTCGCGGATCTGCTGGGCTTTCATGCCGCCCGAGCTCATCCTGCGTTCCTTGTAGGCGCCCATGGCCAGCTGGCCTCCCCCGCCGCCGCAGCAGAAGTTCTCCGCGCGGTTCGGGGTCATTTCTCTGAAGTTGGAGACGGTGCGGCCCAGGATGCGCCGCTGCGGCTCCGAGATGCCGCCGTGGCGCACGAGGTTGCAGGGATCGTGGAGGGTGACGCGGCCGGTGTGCACCGCCGGGTCCACCCGGATCCGGCCCTGCTCCAGGTACTCGTCCATGACCTCCAGGAAGCTCCGCACCTTGAAGGGGTAGGCCCCCTGCAACCACTCGGGCCCTTCCCACCGCGCGCTGGCGAAGCCGTGCCCGCACTCGCCGATCACCAGCGTCTCGCAGCCCAGGCGCACCATGGCGTCCACCAGGCTCTGGGTGATCGTGCCCGCTTCCTTGTCGTTGCAGTTGAACAGGCCGTAGTTGGTCAGGTCCCACCCTTCCGAGGCCAGGGTCCAGTCCTCCCGGGCGGCCCAGAAAACCTTGGCGCTGGCCTGGAGGGAAAGGGGGAAGAACTTGGGCTCCCGGGGATTCACCGTGAACAGGATCTTCGCGCCGTGGCGGTCCATGGGCATTTCGGCCAGGGGATCGCCGGTCTCGGCGCGCAGCTCGTCCTGCAGCCAATCCACGGTCTCCACCCAGTCCTCCCGGGTGATGGCCATGTTGTTCCCGTGGCGCAGCGAGTTGTCCACGGTGGCCTGCAGGTCCGCGGGCACGAGGCCCATGGCCGTCAGGGCCGCCCGGGCCGCCTTGAACACCCGCGGCAGGTTGATGCCCACCGTGCAGTTCAGGGAGCAGCGCCCGCACAGGGAGCAGCGCCCGTAGACCGCGTCCAGCCAGGCCTTGGCCATGGCGTCGTCCAGGGCCGCGCCCTGGAGGCCCAGCTTCCCAAGCACCGTGGAATGCCGCCGGAACACCTGGGCGACGAGGTCCAGCTTGCGGGCCGGGACGTTCTCCAGCTGCGGGTCCATGCGGTAGTAGTGGCAGCTCTCGGCGCAGAGGCCGCAGTGCACGCACGCACTGAGGTGCGCGGCGTCCGCCTCGCCGAGCCGGGCCTGGAACACCTCAAGGCCCTTGCGGAAATCGATGGATTCACCCATGGACGCGCTCCTGGCCCACGGGGGGGAAGGTGCCCCGGCGCCCGAAAAAGGCCCCGAGATGGTATCGGCTGAGGAAGAAGAAGACGCAGTGGCGGATCTTGCCCAGGGGGATGTAGACCAGCAGGGCCGCCAGGGCCCAGGGCAGGAGGCGCGACGTGGCGGGAGCGCCCGCGGCCAGGGCGGCGAAACCCGTGGCCAGAAGGTTGGACACGAAGTCGTCGGCGTTGGAGAGCCCGCGCAGGTGGGGCTTGACGATCCGCTTCGCCAGCAGCGCGCAGCCCGCGACTGCCCCCAGGAGGGCCAGGGCCGAGAGGGCGCGGGACGGGATGAACACCCGGGCGAAGGCGGCGGCGATTCCGAGATGGTAGGCGATGCCGGCGGCGTAGGAGACCGGGTTCATGCGCACGCTCTCCTTCGCCCAGGGCAGCATGGCCCCCGTGAAGGCGTAGCGCACGCCGGCGGCGGGATCCCCCGCGGCCGGAGCGAACAGCGGCCTGCGCCCGCGGGCCCGGGCCCGCAGCACCTGCGCGCCCAGCAGGAGCGCGCACCAGATTCCGGCGGGAAGCGCGGGGTGCATGCCTACACGCAGCCGTCGGGCTTGGGCAGGCCCGCGAGCTTGCAGGCCCCCCGGGCCGGACCGCCCGGGAACAGCTCGTAGATCTGCTTGAGGGGCACCCCGGAACCCTTGCACACCTGGCGCACCATGGGGGCGGCCTCGTGCTCCAGGAAGTGGCCCCGGATGAACCGGATCACGGACCAGTGCTGGTCGTTGAGCGCCTCGAGGCCCTCCTCCTGCAGGGCCAGGGCCCGGGCCAGGTCCTCGTCCCAGACGCCGGGATCCAGCAGGAATCCCTCCTCGTTCAATTCCACCGCGGTTCCCTTGCACGTGACACTGGGCATGGCCTATCCTCCGGGTTCCATTTTGTGTGCACGTGTCGCATGATTGTGTGCATGACAATGTGGGTTCCTCACCTTCCCGATTCGGACCAGCCCGCCTACCTCGCCATCGCCGACGCCATCGGCGACGCCATCCGCCTGGGCCAGCTCCGGCCCGGGGACCAGCTCCCCACCCACCGCCTCCTGGCCGATCTCCTGGGTGTGAACGTGAGCACCGCCAGCCGCGCCTACCGCGAGGCCGCCCGCAGGCGCTACCTGGGGGGCGAAGTGGGCCGGGGCACCTACGTGCTGGGCGTGGCCTCCGAAGCCGCCCTGTTCGCCCTGCAGCAGAAGCCCCTTGGCGGCGTCATCGACCTCTCGGCCAACATCCCGCCGGTGGCCGCGGGCGACCCGGACCTGGCCGCGGCCCTGAGGCGCCTTGACGAGGGCGCCGCCGCGCGCCTCCTGCACTACCCCGGGGCCGGGGACACGCTGGCGCACCTGGACGCCGTCTCCCGCTGGGTGAAACGGCGCTCCGTGGAGGCCGCGCCCGAGGACCTCCTGGTCTGCGCCGGGGCCCAGCACGCCATGGACACGGCCATCTCCCTGTTCCCAGACGCCGAGGAGCTGGCCTGCGAAAGCCTGGTCTACCCCGGCCTCAAGGCCGCGGCCCGCCACTGGAAGCGCCGGCTCCACGCCCTGGCCATGGACGCCGACGGCATCCTCCCCAGCGCCTTCGAGGCCGCGTGCCGGGCCGGGATCCGCCTGGCGGTATTCTCCCCCACGCTCCACAACCCCACCACCGCCACCATGGGCCTGGAGCGGCGGCGCACCCTGGTGGCCATCGCCCGCAAGTGGGACGCCCTGATCATCGAGGAGGACGTCTACGGGATGCTCGGCGAGGACGCCCCCCCCGCCCTGGCGGCCCTGGCCCCGGAGCGGGTGGTCTACCTCACCGGGCTCTCCAAGACCGTGGCCCCGGGCCTGCGCCTGGGCTACCTGGTCTTCCCGCGCGGACAGCGGGCCCGCATGAAGGACGCGGAGCACCACACCAGCTGGTACGTGTCGCCCCTGGCCATGGCCCTGGCCACGCGGTGGATGGAGGACGGCACGGCGTGGCGCCGCCTCACGGCCCAGCGCAAGGAACTCGCCGCCCGGCACCGCATCGCCCGGGACCGGCTGGAAGGCCTCGCCTGGCGGGGCGAGCCCCACTGCCCCCACCTCTGGATTTCGGCCCCCCCCGGAGGGTCCGCGGCCTTCGCCCAGGCCGCGGCCGCCGCGGGGGTGGTGGTGGTGCCCGCGGGGGTCTTCGCCTCGGGCCGGCAGAACCCGGACGGCGTGCGCGTCTCCCTGGGGGCGGCCACGGACCGGGCCGCGCTGGCCGACGCCCTGGGGAGGCTGGCCGCCCTGGGCGGCCGCACCTGACCCTTTCCCGGCGATCTTCCTTGTCACAGGGGGGGCCTTTGGCGCACCCTAATCCGCAGCAACTGAATCCGGTTCTCAAAATGGCCGGATCCAAGCGCGAGGAGGCAACATGATCACCAAGCTCATCGGGGCAGCCACCCTGTTCAGTGCCGGCACCGTCCTCCTGACGGGGACCCCCACCATCGCCGCCACCCGCGTCGCCTCCCAGGGCGGCGGGGCCTCGGTCACCGCGGCCGGTTCCTGCGGCTCGGACGCCAAGAAGGACGATGCCAAGAAGGACGCCACCAAGAAGGACGGCGCCGCCAAGGACAAGAAGGCCAAGAAAGACCACAAGGACGGTTCCTGCGGCAAGGACGGATCCTGCGGCAAGGACGGTTCCTGCGGCAAGGACCACAAGGCCAAGGAAAAGGACAGGAAGTAGCCCCGCCATGGAGCGGACCCCCTTCACCGGCGTCGGCCTGGGCCTGAGGCGTCCCCACATGGAGGCCGCGGCCCTGGACCCGGGACTGGGGGTCCCCTTCTGGGAGACCTGCCCCGAGAACCTCATCGGGGAGGGGGGACGCCACCACCGGTGGGCCATGGCCGTGCTGGACCGGGATCCCGTCCTCACCCACGGGCTCGCCATGTCCCTGGGGGGCTTCGACCCCTGGGACGCGGAGTACCTCCGGGACCTGGGCAGGTTCCTCGTGCGGGCGGACACCCCCTGGCACTCCGAGCACCTGTGCTTCACGGCCGTGGACGGCAGCCACCTGCACGACCTCCTCCCCCTGCCCTTCACCCGGGAGGCGGCGCGTCACGCCGTGCGCAGGGCCCGGGACCTGCAGGCGCGGCTCCCGGTGCCGCTGGCCCTCGAGAACATCACCTACTACGCGCCTTTGGGCCGGGGGGAGATGGACGAGGCCGCGTTCATCGCGGAGGTGCTGGAAGGCGCGGACGTGGGCTGGCTCCTGGACATCAACAACGTCTACGTCAACGCCCTCAACTTCGGCTTCGACCCCCGGGCCTGGCTGGCATCCATGCCCCTGCACCGGGTGGTGCAGATGCACATCGCCGGCCACCGGAAGATCGGCGCCCTCACCGTGGACACCCATGGCGCCCCGGTCATCGGGCCCGTGGCCGAGCTCATGCACTGGACCCTCCGGCGCATCGGCAGGCGGGTCCCGGTGCTCCTGGAGCGGGACAGCCACATCCCGGAGCTGGCCGAGCTCCTGGCGGAGCGCGAGGCGCTCCAGGCCGTCTACGACGAGGCCCTGGGGCCCGTCCATGCCTGAGTCCCGCACCCTGCATCTCCAGCGCTCCCTGGCCGCCCTGGTGCTGGACGCCGCCCCCCCCGCCGGAGAAGCCTTCGACGGGATGCGGGAGGGGCTCCTGGCCTACCGGGAACTGGCCCGGCCCAGCCTGGTGGACCCCCTGGAGTCCATGTTCCCCGTCACCCTGGCCCTGCTGGAGGAGGAGCACGCATGGACAGCCTGCGTGGACGCCTTCCTCGAGGCCCGCTGCGTCCCCAGCCCGCACCACCGGGACATCGCCCCGGCCTTCCTGGGGTGGCTGGCGCGCACCGGCTGGGGCCTGGACCGGTGGCCCTTCCTGCTGGAGCTGGTCCACTGGGAACTCCTGGAGACGCTGGTGTACCGGTTCGAGGACCTGCCGGCGCCGGAGGGCCTCGCGGCCTCGCCCGGGCCCGGGTCCCGGGTGGTGCTGGACGCCGCGGCGCAGCTGGTGTCCTACTCCCACGCCGTGCACCTCGCCTCGGAGGAGGCGCCCCGGCCGGCGCCTGGAATCGTCCATCTCCTGGCCTGCCGCGACCGGGAGGGCCTCTACCAGGCCCTGGAACTGACCCCGGCCACGGCCTACCTGCTCAAGGAAGGCGCCTCCCGGCCCCTGGGCGAGGTGCTGGAGGACCTGGGAATCGCGGACGCCGGGCCCACCCTGGCCTTCCTGCAGGAATTGCGGGGGACGGGGGCCGTTGCGGGGTTTACGCTATCGGAACCATGACAGGCACCCCCGCCATCGAAGCGCAGCTGATCCGACGGGCCTCCCAGGGCGATTCGGAGGCCTTCGGCGACCTGGTGCGGCCCCACCTGAGCCTCTTCCACAACGGCATCAACCGCATCCTGGGCAACACCTCGGATACCCAGGACGCCCTGCAGGACGCGCTCATCGGGATCTTCCGGGACCTTCCCGGCTTCGAGGGCCGCAGCCGCTTCTCCAGCTGGGCCTACAAGGTCTGCATCAATTCGGCGCTCATGCACCGCCGCACCCGCAGCAGGAACCCGGAACCCGCGGACTTCCCGGGCCTGGGCCCCTTCGACGGGGACGGCCACCACCAGGAGCGGTACGGACCCGAGTGGCACGTGGAGGCCGAGGCCCACGGCCTCGTGGAGAAGCGGGAGCTCCGCGAATGCCTCCTGACCGCCCTGGACGACCTCCCCGACGGCCACCGGGCCGTCTTCGTCCTCAAGGACCTCGAGGACTGGGAGACCGCCGACATCGCCCGCCACCTCGGGCTGGAACCCGCCGCCGTGCGCCAGCGTCTGCACCGCGCCCGCGTCCTGGTCCAATCCCGCCTCCGAACCTTCGTCCAGGGAGGCCGCCCGTGAAGCTCATGCCCACCTGCCGCGAGGTCCAGATCCTCGCCACCGAATACCGGGAAGGCTCCCTCCCCTTCGCCCAGCGCCTGGGCATCGCCCTCCACCTGGCCCTGTGCTGGGCATGCAGGGGCTTCATGAAGGGGCTGGAGGCCCTGCCGGGCCTCGGGAAGCGGGCCCTGAAACCGGAGCCGGAGGCGCCGCCGGAGGCCCTGGATGCCCTGGCCGGGGCCCTGGGGAAGATCCGCCGGTAGGCGGTGGCCCCTTTCGCGGACCGGCGACCGCCCTATTCGTACCGCAGGGCGTCGATCACATCGAGCCGCGACGCCTTCAGCGCCGGCAGGAACCCCGCCAGCACCCCCACCGTTCCACTGAAGCCCAGGCCCAGCGCCACGGCCCAGGTCTCCATCACCGCGGGCGTCGTGGTGGCGCTGCGCAGGATCCAGAGGGTCGCGCCGGCCAGGCCGATGCCGATGGCCCCGCCCAGGATGGACATCACCACGGCCTCCGCGAGGAACTGCAGCAGGATCGTGCGCCTCAGGGCCCCGATGGCGCGCCGGACGCCGATCTCCCGGGTGCGCTCGGTGACCGACACCAGCATGATGTTGGAAATGCCGATTCCCCCCACCACCAGGCTGATGGCCGCCGCCAGGGCCAGGAAGAGGGTCAGCACATCGGCCTGCTGGCTCATCATCTTCACCAGGTCGTCCTGCTTGCGGATGGTGAAGGGGGATTCGGCCCCGTCGGCCACGCGCAGGCGCTGGCGGAGCAGGGCCTTGATCTCGTCCTCGGCCAGCTGGGCCCGTCCCTCCTGCGCGCTCACCAGCAGGCTGGAGATCCGGTCGCGGCCCATGAGCTTGTGCATGACGGTCGTGTAGGGAGCGACGATGACGTCGTCCTGGTCGCCCATCATGCCGGCGCCCTTGGACTCCAGGAGGCCGACGATCTCGAAGGGGAGCTTGCCGATGCGGATGACCTGCCCGATGGGGTCCCCCCCGCCCGGAAAGAGGTTCTTCACGACGGTGGCGCCCACCACGCACACCTTGGCCTGGCCCTTCACTTCGGCCCGGGTGAAGACCCGCCCGTCCCGGAGCGTCCAGCCCTGGATGCGCGCGAAGCCATCCCCTGCGCCCTGGATGCTGGTGAGGTAGTTGAAGCTCTGGAAGACCGCGGCCTGGGAGGTCCTCACCTGCGGCGTCGCGGCCACCACGCTGGTGGCGGAGAGCTCCCCCTCGATGAGGGCGGCATCCTCCTCCCGGAGCACCTCCACGCCGCCTGCGGCCATGGGGCCCATGCGGCTGTTGGCGGAACTCCCGCCGTTGAAGATGATGAGCGTGTTCGAGCCCATGTTCTGGATGACGGCCAGCGTGGCCTCCTTGGAGCCCGTGCCGATGCCGATCATCACGATGACCGACCCCACGCCGATGATGATCCCAAGCATGGTGAGGATGGCCCGGGACAGGTTGCGGGTGAGGGAGGCCAGGGCCAGACGGAAGAGTTCGCGGAGCTCCATGGCGGCCTCAGCGGGGAGGCGGCCCGCCCGGGCCACCCAGGGGAGAAGTCTTGGCGGGGGCCGCGGCGGCGGTCTCGGTGCCGGCGAGGACCGCCAGCCCCTCCCGGATCCCCTCCCCCGAAACCTCGGAGTGCGTGCTGCCACCGGTGACGACCTTCACGGGCAGGGCCCGGGGGGCGCCGTTCTCCAGCACCCAGACCTTGTCCCCGGCCGGCGCGGACAGGCCGGCCGGATGGAAGCGCAGGGCCGCGTTGGGCACCCGCAGCACGTTCCGGCGGTCCGCCGTGAGGATGGCCACATTGGCCGTCATGCCCGGAAAGAGCGCCATTTCGCCGCGGTAGACCGGGCTTCCCGCAGGCGCGTAGCGGGAGGTGGCCGAACCCTGCACGGCCCGGCCCGCCCCGGCGGGGCGGGGCACGTTGGCCACTTCCATCACCACCGAATAGGTGACCACGTTGCTCGATACGGTGGGATTGAGCTGGACCTCGCTCACCGAGCCCTGGAAGGCCAGGCCCGGGTAGCTGTCCACGGTGAAGGACACCGCCTGCCCCGCCTGGATGGACCCGATGTCGGCCTCGTCGATGGCCGCGGTCACCTTCATGCGGGAGAGGTCGTTGGCGATGGAAAAGAGGCTTGGGGTGCTGAAACTGGCCGCCACCGTCTGGCCCACGTCCACCACCCGGGACACCACCACGCCGTCCACGGGGGCCGTGATGGTGCAGTAGCCCAGGTTGATGCGGGCCTTGCGCAGGGAGGCCTGGGCCGACTCCAGGTTGCCCAGGGCCGTCTGGTAGGCGTTGGCCTTGGCGTCCAGGTCGGCGGCGGCAAGGAGCTTTTCCGCCGCCAGGCGCCGGTTCCGCTCCAGGTCGTCCTTGGCCAGCACGCAAGCGGATTGGGCCTTGCGCAGGTTGGCCAGGGCGTCGGCCACCAGGGTTTCGTTCACGGTGGCGTCGATGCGGGCCACCACCTGGCCCTTCCTCACGATGCTGTTGAAGTCCGCGTAGAGGCTGGTGACGACCCCGGAGACCTGGGTGCCCACCGACACCTGGACCAGGGCGTTCACGGTGCCCGTGGCCGTGACCTTCCGGTTCACGTCCCCCCGCTCCACCCGGGCGAAGCGCCACTGCGCGGGGGGCTTGGGCCGCATGGCCACCCAGGCGGCGCAGCCCGCAAGGGCCAAGGCAACGGGGATTCCCAGAAGGGCGGGGGTTCTCATGGCGGATTCCAAGGAGCGGGGAGGTGGAGGTCCTGCTGCTTGAGAATAGACAGGCGGAACCCGCCTCCGTCCTGCCCTGCCGCCGGATCGAGGGCCGCCGCCGCCGGACGGCTGGAATCCGCCGCCCGGCGTTCAGTAGGCCTGGTCGTGCACCCCCGCCACGGCCCGGCCGGAGGGGTCGGCGCGGTCCTTGAACGAGGGGTCCCACGCCAGCGCCGCCGCGGTGGAGCAGGCCACGCTGGCCTCGAAGGGAACGCAGTTCACGGCGGTGGCAGCGGGGAAGTGGGACTCGAAGAGCTGGCGGTAGAGGTAGGCCTCCTTGGTGAGCGGGGTCTTCACCGGGAACCGCTCGGCGGCCCCGCGCATCATGCCGTCGGTGACCTCGGCCTGGGCATGGGCCTTGAGGGCGTTGATCCAACCGTAGCCCACGCCGTCGGAGAACTGCTCCTTCTGGCGCCACAGGATCTCGTCGGGAAGCCAGCCGTCGAAGGCCTCGCGCAGGAGGTGCTTCTCGATGTTGCGGGGGGTGTTGCGGGGGATCTTGAGGGCCGGGTCGATCATCATGGCCACGTCCAGGAAGGCCCGGTCCAGGAAGGGGACCCGGGCCTCCACGCTCCAGGCCGCGGCGGACTTGTTGGCCCGGAGGCAGTCGTAGAGGTGCAGCTTGGAGAGCTTTTCCACCGTCTCCCCGTGCAGGGCCGGGCCCGAAGGCGCCTTGTGGAAGTACAGGTAGCCCCCGAAGATCTCGTCGGCCCCTTCCCCGCTCAGGACCATCTTGATGCCCATGGCGTGGATCTTGCGCATCATGAGGAACATGGGGGTGGAGGCCCGGATGGTGGTGATGTCGAAGGTCTCCAGGTGGTACACCACGTCCGACAGCGCGTCCAGGCCCTCCTGGACGGTGAAGTGGATCTCGTGGTGGATGGCGCCGATGTGCTCGGCCACCCTGCGCGCGGGGGCCAGGTCCGGCGCGTCCTTGAGGCCCACGGCGAAGGAGTGGATGCGGGGCCACCAGGCCGGTCCGCGGTCGTCCTCCTCCACCCGGTTCTCCCGGTAGCGGGCCGCGATGGCGGCGATGATGGACGAATCCACCCCGCCTGAGACGAGGACCCCGTAGGGCACGTCGCACATGAGCTGCCGGTGCACGGCCTCGGTGAGGGCGGTGCGCAGCGCCGCGGCGTCGGCGGGCCTCGACGGCACGAAGCCGGGCTCCGCCCATTTGGGCGCGTAGTACCGCTGGAACCCCTTGTCCTTTTCGTGCCCCTGGTAGAAGCATCCCGGCGGGAACTCCCGGATGCGCTCGCAGTGGCCCGCCAGGGCCTTGAGCTCCGAGGCCACGTAGAGGTTCTCCTGGCGGTCCCAGCCCAGGTAGAGGGGCACCACCCCCATGGGGTCCCGGGCGATGAGGTAGGTCCCGTTGCGGGGGTCGTGGAGCACGAACGCGAAGATCCCGTTCATGGCGTTGAGGAACGCCTTCGGGGACGCCTCGTCGTAGAGGTAGAGGATCACCTCGCAATCGGACTTGGTCCGGAAGTCGTGGCGCTCCCGCAGGCCCTTCCTCAGCTCCTGGTGGTTGTAGATCTCGCCGTTGACCGTGAGGACGTTGCCGGTGAGGCTGTCCACCAGCGGCTGGGCCCCGTGCTCCACGTCCACGATGGAGAGCCGCTCATGGGCCAGGATGGCGTGGTCGTCGCTGTGGATGCCGCTCCAGTCGGGCCCCCGGTGCCTGAGCTTGCGGGCCATGGAGAGGGCCTGCCTGCGGAGCTCGCCGGAATTGGACCGGGTGGGGTCGATGTCGAGGATGGCCAGGATGCCGCACATGGGAGGTCCTTTCGGATAAAAAAAGCCCCACGCGGGAACGTGGGGCGGAAGCGGGGACGATCCGGACGGATCACCAACTCCACCCCGGGGGCGGATTGCCGTTGGCCATCGTATTGGACGCGAAAGTCATGGTGGAAGTATTGGTCAAGGGGCACCCCCGGTCAAGCTAGGAAGAAGCGGTAGGCCGGGTTGTCCAGCTCGTCGGTCCACGCGTAGCCCAGCTCGTCCAGAAAGGCCCGGAAGGTCCCCTCGTCCTCCCTGGGCACGTCCATCCCGGCCAGCACCCGGCCCACGTCGGCACCGTGGTTGCGGTAGTGGAAGAGCGTGATGTTCCAGCCCCGGCTCATGCGCGTCAGGAAGCGCAGCAGCGCGCCGGGGCGCTCGGGAAACTCGAACCGGAAGACCCGCTCCAGCCCGGGATTGGGCGTGAAGCCCCAGGCCAGGTGGCGCAGGTGGAGCTTGGCCAGTTCGTTGCCGGTGAGATCCACCGCCACCAGGCCGTTGGCGCGGAAAAGGGTCATGAGCGCGTCCACCTCCCCGGGGCCCGACACCTGGATCCCCACGAAGATCCGGGCGCTGGACGGGTCCGAATAGCGGTAGTTGAACTCGGTGATGGCGCGGTTCCCCACGAGCTCGCAGAAGGCCCGGAAGCTGCCAGGGCGCTCCGGGATGACCACGCCGAACAGCGCCTCCCGCCGCTCCCCGGCCCCAGCCCGTTCCGCCACGAAACGCAGGCGATCGAAGTTCAGGTTTGCCCCGCTGAGGATGGCGGCCAGGTCCAGGCCCCCGCGCCCCTCGGCCCACCTGCGCAGCCCCGCCACCGACAGGGCGCCGCTGGGCTCGAGCACCGTGCGGTTCTCCGAGAAGACGTCCTTGATGGCCCCGCAGATCTCGTCGGTTCCGACGCGGACCACCTCGTCAACGCGGTCCCGGCAGAGGCGGAAGGGGAGATCGCCCACCTGGCGCACCGCCACCCCGTCCGCGAAGATCCCCGCGTGATCCAGCTTCACGGGCCGGCCCGCGGCCAGGGCCCGGGCCAGGCAGTCCGAATCCGCGGGCTCCACCCCGATCACGCGGATGGAGGGCTTCAGGCGCTTGATGCAGGTGGCCACCCCCGCGATGAGACCGCCTCCGCCCACCGGCACGAAGACGGCGTCCAGGCCCCGGGGACGCTGGCGGAGCATCTCCAGGCCCACCGTGCCCTGGCCGGCGACGACGTCCGGGTCGTCGTAGGGGTGGATGGGCGTGAGCCCCTCTTCCGCCAGGCGCCGGGCCTCCGCGGCGGCTTCGTCGAAGGTGTCGCCGTGGAGCCTCACCTCCCCGCCCAGGCGCCGCACCGCGTCCACCTTGATGGCCGGGGTCGTCAGGGGCATGACGATGACCGCGCGGCACCCCAGCTTCCCGGCGGCGAGGGCCACCCCCTGGGCGTGGTTTCCGGCCGAGGCCGCCACCACGCCCCGGTCCCGTTCGTCCTTCCCCAGCCTCGCCATCCGGGCATAGGCTCCCCGCAGCTTGAAGGAGAAGACGGGCTGCAGGTCCTCGCGCTTGAACCAGACCCGGTTGCCGAGGGCCGCGGACAGGAGCGGGGCGGCCTCCAGCGGGGATTCCACCGCCACGTCGTACACGGGAGCGGTGAGCATCCGGTCGAAGACCGCCTGGCCTTCGGACTCTAGGCTGCCTGGCATTTGAACCTCCGGGCGGCCTGGTCGAGGAAATCGCCGGCCAAGGGTGAGGCCCCCCGGGTACGGCGCCACGCCATCCGGATGTCCCGGCCGATGGGATGCGACTTCATGCGCGGCGCCACCAGGGTTCCGTCCTGGAGCTCCCGCTCCAGGCAGAGCCGGGGCAGAATGGCGATGCCGGCGCCCGCGGCCACGAAGCGCTTGATGGCCTCGAGGCTGGGGAGCTCCATGGCGATCCGGGGCGCGACCCCCTCCTGGCCGAACTGGTAGTCCAGGCGTTTGCGGCTGGGCGACGCCGCCGAGTGGGCCAGGAAGGGCTCGCCGGCGATCTGCTGGAAGCTCACCTGGGCGAACCGCGCGAAGGGGTGGCGCGGCGGAACCGCCAGCACCAGGTCGTCGCGGAAGAGGGCCTGGGTCTCCAGGTCCCGGTGACTGGGCGCGAAGGAGAGGAAGCCGAAGTCCAGGTCCTGGTCCAGGAGGGCCGAGGGGATGCCCGAGGCCGGGCACTGGGTCAGTTCGATCTTGGCGTGGGGGTGGTCCTGGCGGAAGGCCTCCAGGAGCGGCGGCAGGAGGTAGTCGCACAGGAGCCCGTTGGCCGCCAGGCGGAGCACCCCGCGCTGGCCGCTGCGGCGATCCGCCAGGGCCCGCACCGCGCCGTCCCACAGGTGGAGCATGCGCCCGGCGTAGGAGACCAGCGCCGCGCCGGCCCCCGTGAGCACCGCGCGCCGGGAGGTGCGGTCCAGGAGCTGCAGCCCGAAGGTCTCCTCCAGGCGCCGGATGGCCTGGCTCACGGCGGGCTGGGAGCGGTGGAGTTTCACGGCGGCGCGGGAGAAGCTCCCCTCCTCGGCGAGGCACACCAGGATCTCAAGATCGGACAGGTTCATGGGGAGCTCCGGAAACGAAAAAGCCCCGCGACCTTTTGGGGTGCGGGGCGGAAGGGGTGAATCGATTCTGCTGGCTAGATGGCCCCCGCCCCGTGGTCAATAATTACGACCACCGACAGGTTGTTAAGGGCGAGGACGGTCCCCAGCGCGCGGATGCCGGCCGTTCCGGCGGGGCCGGAGGCGGGGGCGGAAGTGCGGCGCGAGGTCATCATTGACTCCCACTAGAAACAGGGATCCGGGGGGATGTCAAGGGATCCGTCCCACAGGACCCGGCGATCTGATATATTAGATATCAGATTCCTTGGGAGACGCCCATGCCCGGTTCCAAGCCCTTCGCGGAGCGCCGCAACCGCCTCAAGGCGCAGGTTTCGTCGGGCATCCTGCTCCTCCTCGGCAACGAGGAGAGCCCCATGAACTACGCCGACAACCCCTTCCCGTTCCGCCAGGACAGCACCTTCCTCTACTTCACGGGCGTGGACCGCCCGGGCTTCGCGGCCGTCCTGGACCTGGACGAGGACACCGCCACCCTCTTCGGGGACGACGCCACCCTGGACGACCTCGTGTGGATGGGGCCCCAGCCCGCCGTGCGGGACCTCGCCGACGCCGCGGGCATCGCCCGCACCGCCCCCGCGGCGGCCCTGAAGGAGCATCTCTGCCGGGCCCAGGCATCGGGGCGCCCCCTGCACCTCCTGCCGCCGTACCGGGCCGAACACCGGCTCCGGATCCTGGAGGCCCTGGGCCCCGGGGCCCCGCAGCCCTCGGCGGCCTTCATCCGCGCCGTGGCCGAATTGCGCATCCGGAAGTCCCCCGCGGAGATCGAGGAGATCGAACGCGCCGTCGCCACCTCGGTGCGCATGCACCTGGAGGCCATGGCCATGGCCCGCCCCGGGATGCGGGAGGCCGAGATCATGGGCCGCGTCACGGAGATCGCCCTGGCCGGGGGCGGCGGGCTCTCCTTTCCCGTCATCGCCACGGTCCGGGGCGGCGTGCTGCACAACCACCACTATGGGAACACCCTGGAGAGCGGCCAGCTCTTCCTCCTGGACGCGGGCGCCGAGACGGCGGCCCACTATGCCGGGGACCTGTCCAGCACCTTCCCCGTGGACCGCACGTTCACCCCGCGCCAGCGGGACATCCACGACGTGGTCCTGGAAGCCTTCCTGGCCGCGGAAGGGGCCCTGCGGCCGGGGACGGATTTCAAGGACATCCACCTGCTTGCGTGCCGAACCCTCGCGGCCGGGCTCAAGGACCTGGGCCTGATGAAGGGCGACGTGGCCGACGCCGTGGACCAGGGCGCCCACGCGCTCTTCTTCCCCTGCGGCCTGGGACACCTCATGGGCCTGGACGTGCACGACATGGAGAACCTGGGCGAAGGGTTGGTGGGCCACGAGGGCCGGCCCCGCAGCACCCAGTTCGGCCTGAAGTCCCTGCGCCTGGCCCGTCCCCTCCAGGAAGGGTTCGTCCTCACCGTCGAGCCCGGCATCTACTTCATCCCCGAACTGGCCCGGCGCTGGCGGTCCGAGGGGCGCTTCACCGACTTCATCGACTACGATGCCCTGGAGGCCTACGAGGGCTTCGGCGGTCTGCGCATCGAGGAGGACTTCCTGGTGACCGCGACGGGGGCCCGGCGCCTGGGCCCGCCCAAGCCCCGCACCGCCCTCGAGATCGAAGCGGCCCGGGGTTGACCATGGCGATCGTCGCGAAGTCCCTGCGCGAGCAGGTCTACGACCACCTGAAGGCCGAGCTCAAGTCCGGCGCGCTGACCAGCACGGCCTTCCTGGACCTCAACCGCCTGGCCGCGGAGCTGGGCGTGAGCCGCACCCCCCTCCGGGACGCCCTCATCCAGCTCGAGGCCGAGGAGTTCGTCACCATCTCCCCGCGCCGGGGGGTGTCGGTGCGCACCCTGGACGCCGCGGACATCAGGGAGATCTACCAGCTGGTGGGGGCCCTGGAGGCCAGCGCCCTGCTGGCCTCGGCGCCCCTGGCCCCGGGGGACCTCGCCCGGCTCCGGGATTTGGACCGCCGGGCCCTGGCGGCCGTGAAGGCCGGAGACTGGCACGCCTATTACGAACACAACTACGCCTTCCACGACTTCTTCCTGGAGCGGCTGGGGAACGGGCGCATCACGGCCCTGGTCCACCTGAAGAAGCAGCAGCTCTACGACTGGAACCGGAAGTTCGAGCGGATCCACGCCAACTGGGAGAATAGCGGCCTGCGCGAGCACGAGGCGATGCTCGACCTCCTGGAGGCGGGCAGGTTCGCCGATGCGGCCGCCTACCTGCGGGACGTGCATTGGGGCTTCAACGTGCAGGAGGCCTTCGTGAACCAGGTCTATTTCCAGGAGCGCGCGTGAAGGGACGGGTCTTCAACCTCCAGCGCTTCTCCCTCCACGACGGGCCCGGGCTTCGCACCACCGTCTTCATGAAGGGCTGCCCCCTGAACTGCGCCTGGTGCCACAACCCCGAGAGCCAGTCCCCCGCCATGGAAGCGGCGCTGCAGGAGGGCCTGTGCATCCGCTGCGGGACCTGCGGCGGCCTCCGGGACGAGGCCGCGGCCGAGGCCTGCCCCACCGGCGCGCGCCGGATGCTGGGCCGGGACGTGGAGGTGGAGGAACTGGTGGAGGAGGTGCTGCGGGACCGCATCTTCTTCGACGAGTCCGGCGGCGGCGTCACCTTCTCCGGCGGCGAACCCCTGGTCCAGGCCCCCTTCGTGGGGCGGGCCATGGATGCGCTGCGGGCCCGGGGCGTGCACACCGCCCTGGACACCTGCGGCCTGCCCGCGGAGCGCCTCCTGGAAACCGCGGCCCGGGCCGACCTCGTCCTCTTCGACCTCAAGCACATGGACGGTCCCCTCCATCGCCGGTGGACAGGCGTGGACAACGGGGAGATCCTCGCGGGCCTGGCGGCCCTGGCCCGCGCCCACGGGAACGTCCGGGTCCGGGTGCCGGTGGTGCCGGGGGTCAACGACGACGATGCGAACCTGGAAGCCACGGCCCGGTTCGTGGCCACCCTTCCCGGCGCCGCGGTGGACCTCCTGCCCTACCACGGCACGGGCGCCGCGAAATTCGCGCGCCTGGGCAGGTCCTACGCCCTGGACGGCGTACAGCCCCCTTCCCCCGGGCGCATGCGGGAGCTGGCGGGGCGCTTCGGGAACCACGGCATCAAGGTTGGAGGTCTGCCATGAACGAACGCACCGCGAGGCTCCGCCAGGAAAGCCTGGACGCCGTCCCCTCCCTTAGCCCCGAACGGGCCCAGCTGGTAACCGCCTTCCACCGGGAGCACCTGGGCCGGCACGCCGTGCCGGTCATGCGGGCCCTCGCCTTCGAGCACCTGTGCCGCCACAAGACGGTGTGGATCGGCGAAGGGGAGCTGATCGTGGGCGAGCGCGGACCCCGGCCCAAGGCGGTGCCCACTTACCCCGAGCTCACCTGCCATTCCGTGGAGGACCTGCGCATCCTCGACTCCCGCCCCATGACCCGGTACCGGGTGGACGAGGCCATGATCCGCGTCTACGAGCAGGAGATCATCCCCTACTGGCGCGACCGGAGCCTGAGGGACCAGATCTGGGCCGCGCTGCCCCCCGAGTGGCACGGCGCCTACGAGGCCGGGGTCTTCACCGAGTTCATGGAGCAGCGGGCGCCGGGGCACACCGTGCTGGACGGCAAGATCTACTCCCGGGGCCTGCGGGATTTCCAGGAGGACATCCGCCGGAGCGTCGCCGCCCTGGATTTCGAGCGGGACCCCGCGGCCGTGGACAAGCGCGCCCAGCTGGAGGCCATGGGCATCTCCTGCGACGCCCTCATCCTGCTTGCGGAGCGCCACGCCCTTGAGGCCGAGCGCCAGGCCGCGGAATGCGACCCGCGGCGGCGGGAGGAGCTCCTGCGGGTGGCCGCGGTGTGCCGCCGCGTGCCGGCCCAGGCGCCCCGGGATTTCCAGGAGGCGCTGCAGTACTACTGGTTCTGCCACCAGGGCGTGATCACCGAGCTCAACGGGTGGGACGCCTTCAGCCCCGGGCACCTGGACCAGCACCTCCTGCCCTTCTACCGGGCCGGCCTGCGGGACGGAAGCCTCACCCGGGAGGGCGCGCGCGAGCTGCTGGAATGCTTCTTCGTGAAGTTCAACAACCACACCGCCCCTCCCAAGGTGGGCGTCACGGCGGCGGAAAGCGGCACCTACACCGACTTCGCCAACCTCAACCTGGCCGGGCTCCTTCCCGACGGCAGCGACGGCAGCAACGAAGTCACGGAGCTCCTGCTGGAGATCATCGAGGACATGCACCTCCTGCAGCCCAGCAGCAACATGCAGGTGTCCCGCAAGACGCCCGACGCCGTGCTCAAGGGCGCCCTGCGGGTGATCCGCCGCGGCTACGGCTTCCCGTCGCTCTTCAACGCCGACGCGGTGGTGGAGGAGCAGCTTCGCCAGGGCAAGTCCCTGGAGGACGCCCGGGAGGGCGGGTGCTCCGGCTGCGTGGAGGTGGGCGCCTTCGGCAAGGAGGCCTACATCCTCACCGGCTACTTCAACCTGCCCAAGATGCTCGAGCTGGCCCTGCGCGACGGAATGGACCTCCGCACCGGGAAGCCCCTGGGGCCCCGCACCGGCAACCCCGCCACCTGCGAGGAGGTCCTGGCCGCCTTCGAAGCCCAGACGCGCCATTTCCTGGACATCAAGATCCGCGGCAACCAGCTCATCGAGCGGATCTACGCCACGCGCATGCCCGCGCCCTTCCTGTCGGTGCTCACCGACGACTGCGTCAAACGGGGCCTGGACTACAACGCGGGCGGCGCGCGGTACAACAACACCTTCATCCAGGCCGTGGGCATCGGCACCCTCACCGACAGCCTCGCCGCCATCCGGACCCTGGGCCCTGAGGCCATGCCCGGGCTCCTCGCGGCCCTGGACGCGGACTTCGCCGGCGAGGAGGCCCTGCGCCAGCGCCTCCTCAACCGGATGCCGAAATACGGCAACGACGATCCCGCCGCGGACGACCTCATGGTGCGTGTCTTCGGCTTCCTCTTCCGCGCCGTGGACGGCCGCCCCAACGGCAAGGGCGGGGCCTACCGCCTGGAGATGCTGCCCACCACCTGCCACGTGTACTTCGGCCAGGTGTGCCTGGCGTCGGCCGACGGCAGGAAGGCCGGGGAGCCCGTTTCCGAGGGCATCTCCCCCGTGCAGGGCGCGGACCGCTCCGGTCCCACCGCCGTCCTGCGCTCCGCCGGAAAGATGGACCACGTGAAGACCGGCGGCACCCTCCTCAACATGAAGTTCACCCCGGGCCTCCTGGCCGGCGAGGACGGCATCGACCGCCTCCACCACCTGGTGCGCTCCTACTTCAAGATGGACGGCCACCACGTCCAGTTCAACGTGGTGACCGCCCAGACCCTGCGCGAGGCCCAGGCCGACCCCGGCGGCCACCGGGACCTCATCGTGCGGGTGGCGGGGTACTCGGACTACTTCTGCGACCTGTCACGGGAGCTGCAGGACGAGATCATCCACCGGACCGAGCACCTGGAGTACTGACGGGGCCTACGCGCCGGTCACCCAGTTCCGGAACCTGGGCAGCACCACCTTCGGCGCGAAGCGGGCCTGGCAGGCCTTCAGGGCCATCACCCGCATCTGGTCGGCCTCGGCGTCCGTGCTCCGGAACACGGTGCACAGCGTCTCGGCCAGGGCCACGGGGGCGTGGGGCGGAACGCACCAGCCGTAGCGGCCGCCGCCTAGCACCTCCTCGGGGCCGCCGTGGTCGGGGCCGATGAGGAGGAGGCCCGCCGCGGCGGCCTCGGGGAAGACCATGCCGAACGGCTCGTCCCAGGGCACCAGGGCGAACACGTCGCAGGCCTGGCGCAGGGCCCTCAGGTCGGCGTCCGGGAGGAAGCCGTGGAAGGTCACGGCCTCGGCAAGATCCAGTTCCTCCACCAGGGCCTGGAGCCCCTCGAGCGACTCGCCCTTGCCCACCACGTGAAGGCGGGCCCTGGGGCCCAGGTGCGGCCTCGCCAGGCGGAAGGCCCGGATCACGGTGTCCACGTTCTTCATGAATTCCAGGCGGGTCTGCACCAAGACCTGGAGCCCGTCCCGGTTGATGCCGGCGCGGTGCGGCTGGGGGTCCATGGGGACCACCGGGTAGTGGACCTCGGCCCGGAGCCCGGGGTACACCCTGGCCACGCTGTCGCGCGTGTACGAGCTGTTGGCGGCGATCCCGTCCAGTTCCGAGATCCCGGCCCGGTCGAAGATCACCCCCTGCCTCCAGGCGCGGTTGTTGGCCGTTTCCCTGGCGATCTGGCGGTGGAGGTTCCCGGCGAGTTCGGGCTGGGAGCCCAGGAGCCCGGCCTGGGACGCCTCGGCGAGGTACGGGCTCGTCTGCCGGGGGTAAAGGGTGCGGGGAGGCTCGTGGCAGTACCAGAGCTTCCGGGCCCGGATCCCGCAGGCGCCCAGCACCGCCGGCGCGGGGTGGTTGTGGGCCAGCACCACGTCGGGGGCCAGCCTGCGGAGCACCGCCTCCACGCGCCTGGCCCGGTGGCGCATCTGCGCCCCCCGGTCGAAGGCGAACGGTAGGTCCGTCCAGTGGCGCTTGGGCACCACATGCACCGGAATGTCCTCCATGGCCTCCTTCCAGTTGGAGGGATCAAAGGCGAAGGTGAGGACCTGCACGTCCACCCCGGCCCGCGCCAGGTCCCGGGCCTGCACCGCGGCCAGGGTCTCCGCCCCGCCCCGCGCCTGGAACCCTCTGTGGAGAATGACAACCCGCATTCGATGTCTCCCGGTGGAACCCCATTGTGCCCGCACAAACGCAGCCCCTGGATGCCCACCGCCGGATGTGGATGCCAGGGGGCCCAAGGGCGCCGGCGGGGGGGGCGACGGTACGAATCGCGAATCCTTGGAATGCGAATCCCAGGATAGCTCCCCCCGCGGGCCCGTCCAGCATTCATCCTGGGGAAGCGGCCCGGGGCGAGGTTCAGCCGGGAGGCAATTCCAGGACGGCGCCGCGGCTGGCGCTGGTCACCAGGTGGGCGTAGCGGCCCAGCCACCCCCGCGTGATCCTGGGCGCGGGGCGGACCCACGCGGCGCGCCTGCGTTCCAGCTCCCCGTCGTCCACCAGGACGTCCAGGGTCCGGGCGGGGATGTCGATGCGGATCCGGTCCCCGTCGCGCACCAGGCCGATGGGGCCCCCCTCCATGGCCTCGGGGCTGGCGTGGCCCACGCACAGGCCCGCGGTGCCGCCGGAGAAGCGCCCGTCGGTGACGAGCGCCACGGACCTGCCCAGGCCCTGCCCCTTGATCATGGCCGTGGGCGAGAGCATCTCCGGCATGCCCGGGCCCCCCCGCGGCCCCTCGTACCGGATGATCACCACGTGGCCGGGCTTCACCTGGCGGAGCATCAGGGCCGCGAGGCACGCGTCCTGGCTTTCGAAGACCAGGGCCTCGCCCTCGAACACCAGGCACGAGGGGTCCACCCCGGCGCTCTTGACGATGCTGCCCTGGGGCGCGATGTTGCCGAAGAGCACCGCCAGGCCCCCATCGGCGGAGAAGGGATCCTCCAGGGACCGGATCACCGCCGGGTCCCGGGTGGAGGCGGAGGCGATGGTCTCGCCCAGGGTCCTGCCCGTCACGGTCGGCGCCTCCAGGTCCAGGAGGCCGGGACGGCGGCTGAGCTCCTTGAGGATGGCGCTGATCCCCCCCGCGCGGTCCACGTCCTGGATGTGCACGTCGGGCACCGACGGAGAGACCTTGCAGATGCACGGCGTCACCGCCGAGATGGCGTTGAGCCCGGCCAGGGGGAAGTCCACCCCCGCCTCGTGGGCGAAGGCCAGCCCGTGGAGCACCGTGTTGGTGGATCCGCCCATGGCCATGTCCAGGGCGAAGGCGTTGCGCAGCGAGGCCAGGGTCACCAGGTCCCGGGGCTTGAGGTCCCGTTCCAGCAGATCGAAGATCTGCAGGGCCGCGGCCCTGGCCAGGAAGGGGCGCCGGTCGTCCACGGCGGGGATGGTGCCGTTGCCCGGCAGCGCCAGGCCGATGGCCTCCAGGAGGCAGTTCATGGAGTTGGCGGTGAACATGCCCGAGCAGGAGCCACAGGTGGGGCAGGCGCTCGCCTCGATGGCGTCCAGCTCCCCTTCGGTCATCTCGCCGCTCTGCACCTTGCCCACGCCCTCGAACACGGTGATCAGGTCGGACCGCCCGCCGCCGGGCTTCTGCCCGGCCAGCATCGGCCCCCCGGTGACGAAGAGGGTGGGGATGTTCACCCGCAGCGCGCCCATGACCATGCCGGGGGTGATCTTGTCGCAGTTCGAGATGCAGATGAGGGCGTCGAAGCAGTGGGCCGTGGCCATGGTCTCCACCGCGTCGGCGATGAGCTCCCGGCTGGGCAGGGAGTAGCGCATCCCCAGGTGGCCCATGGCGATGCCGTCGTCCACGGCGATGGTGTTGAACTCGAAGGGCACCCCGCCCGCCTCGCGCACCGTGTCCTTCACCACCTTCGCGAACTCGTGGAGATGGGTGTGGCCCGGAACGATGTCCGTGTAGGAATTGGAGATCCCGATGAACGGCTTGGCGAAGTCCTCGTCCTTGAGGCCGGCGGCCCGGAGCAGGGCGCGGTGCCCGGCGCGTTCAATGCCCTTCTTGACGGTGTCCGATCGCATGGCGAGGCTCCATGGACCGGATTCTATCCCCTCCGGCGCCCGTCCCCGAGCAGTTGTGGATTCGCGAATGGACCTAATCGAATTGCCAATCGTCGGCCCGGAATTACCTGCCCAGGGTCCGGAACCGGTCCTTCAGCACCCGGGCCCGGTGCAGGTACGAGGTGAGGCCCAGGGCGGCCAGGACCAGAAGCAGGACCCAGATGCCCCGGGGCCAGAGGACCGGGATCAGCGCCGCCGGCGCCGCCACGCACCCCAGAGCCAGGAGCCGCAGTCCCGAGCGGCGGCCCGAGGTTCCCTTCACCCGCAGGAGGGGACCGGCGTGGAGGCCCCACAGGAGGATGAGGCAGACGAAGAACGCCGCCAGCGGCAGGGCCGCGGCCGCCCCCGGGGCGCCCCACGCCACCGCCAGGCATCCCAGGACGGCCACGGCCAGCGACCCGTAGTAGGCGGCCTTCAGGGGGGCGGAGACGGTCCAGGCCGGGAACAGGTCGGGCGGGACGGCGTTTTTCGGGCCCGGAACCTGCCCCATGAGTTCCTCCGTCCACCGGCAGAACTGCGCGGTCAGGGCGCCGGCCTCGAAGCGCTTCCAGGTGTCGCGCCCCAGGCGGCGCAGGGTGTCCTGCCGCTCCGGGTCCGCCTGCAGGGCCCGGATCGCCGCCACCCAGGCGTCGGGATCCAGGTAGTCGTCGATGATGATGCCGGCCTCCCCCGCGGCCTCGGGAAGGCCCCCCACCCGGCTGCCCATGAAGAGGAGCCCCGCGGACTGGGCCTCGGGGCCCATGCGGCCGAAGGGTTCGGCCCAGCGCGAAGGCATCAGGACCAGCCAGCTTTCCCCGTAGAACGCCTCCTGGGAAAGGAACCCCGAGACCCGCACGTTGGGGTGGCGCCGGGGATCGTAGCCGCAGTTCGCGGCATTGCCCCTTCCCGAAAGGAGGAACGACTGGTCCGGCATGCGCTCCGCGATCTTCAGGAACAGGTCGGCGCCCTTGCTGGACTCGGCGGACGCCATGCTGATGCACTTCCCGCCCGGCCCCGGGGGCAGGGCCACGGGCTGGACCGCCGGGTACAGCACGGACGCGTCGTGCCGCCCCAGCAGTTCGTTGGCGAGATCCGCCATGTACCGGGACGGGGCCAGGATCCGGTCGAATTGCCGGAGGATGGCCTTCGTGACGAACACGGGGGCGGTGCCCGCCACCGGGCAGAGGGCGCAGAAGTGGTCGCAGGTGGCCTGGGCCACCAGGTCGGGGCAGAGGGTGCGGCCGTCGTGAAGGCAGGTCATGACCGGCACGCCCAGGGTCCTGGCCACCTCGAGGCCCAGGGGATGGGCGCCGAACTGGGCGTAGATGGCGTCGGGCCTGGCGGCCAGGGCCTCGCTCCGCATCCGCCCGGGGTTCCCCACCGGGATCATCTCGACCCCTTTCAGGCTGGACGGTGCATCCTTGCCCCAGAAGACGGCGACGGCGCGCCCCCCCGAGGCGACCCAGGACTCAAGCAGTAATTTATCAGTGACTTCCGCACCGCCCAGGCCCGGATGATAGCTGGAACCCAGGAAAAGCAACGTCCCGCGGGCCATTGGACCTCCCGGAACCCAGCCTAGAAGGTGGGAAAGATTCGCGTCAATGCGGCAGGGGGCGTACCCCTCAGCCCGGGTAGCACCCCGGCACCCGCAGCCCCGCCCCTTCGGGCAGCCCCAGCGCGAGGTTCATGCACTGCACGGCCTGGGAAGCCATGCCCTTGCCCAGGTTGTCGATGGCGGTCAGCACCGCGCCGTTTTTCCCGTCCGAAGCCGTGGCGAGGTCGCAGAAGGCGCTGCCGGCCACGGCGCCCACCCGGGGGGAGCCCGCCACGATGCGCACGAAGGGGGCGTCCCGGAACGCCTCGGCGGCCCTGGCGGCGAGGCCCTCGCCGGTGAGGCCCGCGGGAAGCCGGAACTGCAGCGACATGAAGATCCCCCGCACCATGGGCGCGCTCTGGGGCACGAAGGCCAGGTCGCCCTGGATGCCCAGCTCCGCCATGGCGGCGTTGACTTCGGCCATGTGCTGGTGGGCCAGAGGCTTGTAGGCCCGGAAATCCTGGGCGCGCAGGGGGTGGTGGGTGCCTTCCCCGGGGGCGGCGCCGCTGCCGCTGGAACCGGTGGAGCCCGTGGCGGCCAGGAAGCCCACGTCCAGCCCGCGCAGGGGCAGGAGGGCCAGCTCCAGGGCGGTGGCGAAGCAGCCCGCGCAGGCCACGCGCCGGGCTCCTGCCAGGGCCTCCCGGTTCCATTCGGGCTGGCCGTACACGAAGCGGGAGCGGTGCTCCACGCCGCGGAAGTCGGTGCTCAGGTCCAGCAGCAGGACCTTGTCCGCGATGCCCGCGTCCTCCCAGGCGCGCTCCAGGCCGGGCAGCAGGGCCGCCAGCTCCCCGTGCGGCAGGGCCGAGAAGACCACGGGCTGTTCGCTCCCCCCGAAGGCGGACCAGTCGATGGCCGCCTCCAGGACGCCGGGCACGAGGCCCCGCAGGTTCGGGTGGACGTCCCCGAAGGCCCGGCCCGCGTGGCGGGAGGTGCCCCGCAGGCTCGCCACGTCCGGATGGCCCGAGAGCCAGCGCAGAAGCTCCCCGCCCCCGTAGCCGGAGGCGCCCAGGATTACGGCGTCGATCCTCACGGCTTCACCTCCAGGGCGGCCCGCACCTTCTCGAGGACGAGCGCCCCCAGTTCCCGCGCCTGGGACCGGGCGTTGTGGGCCGGCAGGCCCAGGGTGGCCACGAAGCGGCCTCCCACGCGGTTGTCCGTGGCCGGCCCGGCCACCACGTCCACCTGGATGCCGTAGGCCTCCTTCAGGTTCCGGACGCCGCCCTCCACGCCCACGGGATCGTTGGCGCACAGCACGTAGGCCGCGCCCCAGGCCCGCAGACCCTCGTCCTCGAGGATGGCCTGGACGCCGTACTCGCCCATGATGCCGTCGCCGGTCTCGGCGACGATCAGGTCCACGCCCCGGTCCGCGAGCTCCGAGAAGATGGCCCGCGCCGCGCCGGGGGCCGTGGCGGGCCCGGTGCAGGTTACACCGGCGTCCGTGAAATCCAGGATGGCCTCGGCCCCGTAGTCCTGCATGGCCAGGATGTCCCGCTGCAGGCTCACGCCCGTAAGCTTGGCGCCGCCGACCTTGTAGCCCGCCTGGGTGAAGGCGCGCACCAGGACGCAGGCTGCGAGGGTCTTGCCCGCGTTCATACAGGTGCCGGCCACGTACACCACCGGCACCGGAGCGGCATGGGGCTTGCCCTGCACCGCCTTCTCCTGGATGAAGGCCGGCTGGCCCAGGCGGCTTCCGAACTGGGGGAAGGAGAGCACCTGGCCCAGCACCTCCACCTCGAAGGGGGCGCCCACGCCCGGGTTGCTGGACACGCAGTGGCCCAGCACCCCGCCCAGGTTGAGGAGGTGGAGCCGGTCGCCGGGGGCGACCTTCGTGGGCAGCACGCCCTCGTAGCCCTGCAGCGCGTTGCGGTGGCCCAGGGCCCCCACGATGATGTCGCCGTCGTGCAGCACGCTCATGCGGCCGTGGACGTCCTCCAGTTCGTTGTAGACGGTCTTCTCGCCGCAGATGCGGCCGGCGATGACCGAGCCTTCCCGGGCCTCGATGGTCTCGCCCAGGGTGACCCAGCGCCCCAGGCCCATGTTCCGCGTCACCGAGGCGATCTTGTCCAGGTGGATCCGCATCGAAGCTCCCTTCATCCCTTGGCCTTCAGGGCGATCATCTGGGGCACGCCGAAGATGTGCGCGAAGCCCGCGGCCTCGGCGCCCGTCCAGAGCCGGGTGCTCTCGCCGTAGCTGGCCATGTCCGGGCGCACGAGGCTGCGCGGGGACTTCACGCCCTGCACCGCGAAGGCGCGGGGGCGAAGCTCCAGGCGCACCTCGCCGGTCACCGCGTCCTGGGTGGAGGCCAGGAAGGCCTCCAGGTCCCGGCACAGCGGGTCGAAGAAGTGCCCCTCATGCAGGAGGCTGCCGTAGAGGTTGCCCAGGGATTCCTTCCAGAAGAGCTGCTTGCCCGTGAGCACGAGCTTTTCCAGTTCCCGGTGGGCGGTGATGACCAGGTGCGCGCCGGGGGCCTCGAAGGCCACCCGGCCCTTGATGCCCAGGATGGTGTCGCCCAGGTGGATGCCGCGGCCGATGCCGTAGGCGCTGCCGATCCCGTTTAGGGCCTGGATGACGCCCACGGGGCCCAGGTCCGCGCCGTCCAGGGCGACCGGCACGCCCTTGGCGAAGCCCAGCACGAGGGTGCGCACCGGGGCCAGGGGGTCCACCTCCCCGCCGGGATAGGCCTCCTCGGGCAGGTTCTGCCAGGGGTCCAGGGTCTCCTTGCCGCCGATGCTGGTGCCCCACATGCCCTCGTTGACGCTGTAGGATTCCACCTTCTCGGGGAAGGGGAAGCCCCGCTCGGCCAGGTACGCCCTCTCCTCGGCGCGGCTGGGGGCCAGTTCCCGGATGGGGGCCAGGAGGGCCAGATCGGGCGCCAGGGCCCGGAAGGCCACGTCGAAGCGCACCTGGTCGTTGCCGGCGCCGGTGGAGCCGTGGGCCAGGGCCGTGGCCTGGATCTCCCGGGCGTGGGCCACAACCCGCCGGGCCTGGCACACGCGCTCGGCGCTCACCGACAGGGGGTAGAGCCCGCCCCGCAGGACGTTGCCCGCCACCAGGTGGCGCAGGTAGTCCTGGAACAGCTCCTCCCGGGCGTCGAGGGTGGCGTGGGACGCCGTGCCCAGCCTGGCGGCCATGTCCTCGATGCGGGCCAGCTCCGCCGGGGAGAAGCCGCCGGTGTCCACGGTGACCGTATGCACCTCGTGGCCCAGCGACTTGAGGTAAAGGACGCAGTAGGAGGTGTCGAGGCCCCCGGAAAAGGCGAGAAGGACGCGGTGGCTCATTTGGCACCCCAGGCGAAGAGTTGTTCGTAGGTCGTTTCGAGGAAGGCCCGGCGGCCCTTGATCCAGGCCGCCGACGAGGCCAGGGCCTCGGCGGTGCGCTCCAGGCCCAGGCGCACGGGAACCGCGGATTCCGGGCGGAAGGTGCCGTCCTGGATCTCGCGGGCCACCTGCACGTAGGCATCCCGGAAGGGCTGGCCCTCCGCGGCGAGGCGGCAGGCCCGGGCGGCGGCGTGCAGCTCCTGGGTGATGGCGGCGGCGCAGGCCTCGCGGTCCACCTGGAGCCCGGGCAGGAGCCGGGAGGTGATGCGGAAGAGTTCCTCGCCCTTGCCGAGGAGCTCCACGAAGGGGGCCTTCAGGAGCTGGTGGTCCCGGTGGTAGCTGGAGGGAAGGCCCCCGGCCAGGTGTCCCAGGAGGCCCGCCAGGCCCCGCAGCTCCCGGCAGCGGGCCCGGGCCAGCTCGAGGGCGTCGGGGTTCCGCTTCTGGGGCATGAGGCTGCTGCCCGTGGTGAAGGCGTCGGGCAGGGTCACGAAGCCGAAGGATTCGGTGCTGTAGAGGTTCAGGTCCCAGAGGGCCTTCTCGAGGGTGCCGGCGGCGGAGACGATCCAGGCGGCCATGGCCTGCTCGTACCGGCCCCGGCTGTTCATGACGTCCATGGGGCTGTTCTGCACGCGGCTGAAGCCCAGGAGCGAGGCGCTGCGGCCCCGGTCCACGGCCACGGGGGCCCCGAACCCGGCGGCGGCGCCCAGGGGGCACCGGTCCAGGCGGCCCCACAGGGCCGGCAGGGCCTCCAGTTCCTCCAGCAGACCTTCCGCGAAGGCCGAGGCCCACATGCCCCAGGTGGCGGGCATGGCCTTGCGCAGATGGGTGAAGCCCGGCAGGGGCGTGGCCTCCTCCCGCCCGGCCAGGTCCAGGAAGGCCCGGGCCGCGGCGTGCATGGCCAGGCCCAGGTCCAGGGCCCGGTCCCGCATGAAAAGGCGCAGGGCCGTGGCCACCTGGTCGTTGCGCGAGCGCGCCAGATGGATGCGCCGGCCGGTCTCCCCGAGGCGGCGCTCCAGGGCGTGCTCCAGGGCGGTGTGGCCGTCCTCCTCCTCGGGCAGGATGCCCAGCTCCCCCCGCAGGGCCTCCCGGCGCAGGCCGTCCAGGGCGCCCACCAGGGCCCGGGCCTCGGCTTCGGCCAGGAAGCCGGTTTCGCCCAGCATTCGCGCGTGGGCGGCGCTGCCGGCGGCGTCGCTGGCGAGGAGGTTCAGGTCCGTTTCGGGGTCGTCCCCCACGGTGAAGCGGTGGAGCTCCTCGTCCAGGGGGAGGTCCTTGGCCCAGAGCGGCTTAGACACGGCTGGCCTCCTTGGCGTATTCCCGGGCCAGGGCCGCGTAGAAGGCGATGCCCCCTTCCAGCTCGGCCAGGGAGATCCATTCGTCGGGGCGGTGGCTGCGGTGGGTGTCGCCGGGGCCGGCCTTCACGGCGGGAAGGTGGGCCAGGAAGGCCCAGTCGGAGGCCGTGGCGGAGCCGCGGGGGGCCTTGCGGCCTGAGGCGGCCAACGCCGCCTTCACCACCGGCTCCGAGGCGTCGGTGGCCACGGCCTCGTAGCGCATGGAGTGGACCGCCACCTCGCTCTCCAGCAGGAGCGCGATGCGTTCCGCCGTCGCCTTGTGGTCCAGGTTGGGGGTGGTGCGCAGGTCCACGAAGAACTCGCAGCTGTCGGGCACCTGGTTGCGGGCCCTTCCCCCCTGGATCTGGGTGACCTGGGCGCGCGTCTCGCCCAGCAGCGGATGGGGCTCGAAGGTCAGGGCGGCCAGCTTCTGGATGTCCCGGGCGGCCTTGTGCACGGCGTTCTCGCCCAGGGGGCTGTGGGCCACGTGGGCGGCTTCGCCCCGGGCGGTGCAGCGCAGGATGAGCATGCCCCGCTGGGCCGCGCAGATCTCCAGGCCGGTGGGTTCGCCCACCACGGCGGCGTCCAGCCTGCCCAGGTCCGGCAGCACCTCCCGGATGCCCTTGCCGCCCACCTCTTCGCCCTCGGTGAAGGCGAACACGGCCCGGGCCCCCTGGAGGTCGCGCAGCGAATGCGCGGCGAGGATCATGGCGGCGACGCAGCCCTTGGCGTCGTTGGCGCCCAGGCCCGTGAGGCGGTCGCCGTTCCAGGACGGCGTGAAGGGGTCGCTGCTCCAGCCGTCGCAGGGGGGAACGGTGTCCAGGTGGCTGGCGAAGAGGATGCGGGGCCCCTCCGTGCCCACCTCGAACCACAGGCTGTTGCCCGTGCGGCGCACCTCGAAGCCCTCGGCGCCCAGCAGGGCCGCCACGTGGTCCGCGAGGGCCTGCTCGGCGTGGGACACGCTGGGAATGGCCACCAGGGATTCCAGGAGGGCCCCAGGGGCCATCATGGCGCCACCTCGTTGCGGTCCCGGACCAGCATGGTGCCGCTGCCCTCGTTGGTGAACACCTCGGCCAGGATGGCGTCGGGCCTGCTGCCCGAGACCAGGTGGACGCTCTTCACGCCGCCGTCCAGGGCCCGGCGGGCCGCGGTGATCTTGGGCTTCATGCCGTCCTTGATGGCGCCTTCCAGCTCCGCCAGGGTCTGCAGGTCGGCCAGGGGCACCAGGCTGGTGGGTTCGGCCATGTTCCGCAGGAGTCCGGGCACCTTCAGGATGAAGAAGAGCTTCTCGACCCCCAGGGCCGCGGCGATCTCGGCGGCGATGGTGTCGGCGTTGGTGTTGAGCACCTGGCCCTCCGGGGTGGCCGAGAAGGGCGCCACCACGGGCACGTAGCCCCCGTCCAGCAGGTGCATGAGCACCGCGGGGTCCACGGCGTCCACGTCGCCCACCAGTCCGTAGTCCACCTCGGCCACGGGCCGCTTGTGGGACTTGACCAGGCCCGCGTCCTGGCCGGAAAGGCCCACCGCCGGGAGCCCGGCGACCTCGAGCGCGGCCAGGAGATCCATCTGGACCCGGCCCTTGAAGGCCATGCGGGCGGCGTCCAGCACCGGGGCCGACGTCACGCGCCGGCCGGCGACCTTGGTGGTCTCCAGGCCCAGCTCGCCGCAGAGCGCGTCCAGGCCGGCGCCGCCGCCGTGAACGATCACCAGGGGGATGGAGAAGCTCCACAGCAGGGCCAGCTGGGCGCACACGGCCTTCCGCAGGGCGGGATCCTCCAGGATCTCGCCGCCGAGCTTGACGACGAAGGGCTTGCCGCGGAACTTGCGGACGTACTTGGCGGCGTTGTGCAGGGCGTCAAAGGGATTCGAGGAACGTACCATGGTCTAGGCCTCCAGCAGCCACTGGACCAGGGACCGCTGCACGTGGAAGCGGTTCTCGGCCTCGTCCACCACCCGGCTCCAGGGCCCGTCCAGGACCCCGTCGGCCACCTCGACGTTGCGGCGCACGGGTAGGCAGTGCATGAAGATGGCGTCCTGGGCGGCCTTGCGCATCAGGTCGGGGGAGCAGATCCAGTCGGGGTGGTCCTTGACGGCATCGGCCTTCAGGCCGCCCTCGGTGGAAGGGCCCCAGGCCTTGGCGTAGATCACGCGGCTGCCGGCGGCCGCCTCGCCCTGGTCCTTCGTGAACGACACGCTGCCGCCGGCGCCCTTGGCCAGGGCCTGGGCCTGGGCGATGACCTCGCCCTGGAGCTCGAAGCCCTCGGGGTGGGCCACGCGCACCTCGCAGCCGGCCGCGGCGGCGGTGAGCAGGAAGCTGTTGGGCACGGCCTTGGGGAGAGGCTTGATGTGGGGGGCCCAGGTGAGGGTCACCGGCAGGCCCTTGGTGGAACCGAAGGTCTCCCGGGCCGTCATGAGGTCGGCGAGGCCCTGGCAGGGGTGCTCCCGGGCGCTCTCCATGCTGAGGGTGGGCACGGTGGAGTGGTTCCGGAAGCCGTTCATGACGGGATCCGCGTGGTCCTCGGCGTCGCTGGCGCCCGAGGCGAAGGTGCGCACGGCGAGCAGGTCCACGTAACGCGCCAGGACCGGCGCGGCCTCCCGGATGTGCTCGGCCCGGTCGCCGTCCATGACCGCGCCGGCGCGGTCCTCCAGCTTCCAGACGCCGTTGCCCACTTCCAGCACGATGGCCGAGCCGCCGCCCCGGGCCATGACGGCCTCGAAGGAGGCGCGGGTGCGCAGGCTGGGATTGAAGAACACCATGCCGAGGATCTTGTCCACCAGGTGCTTGGGGTGCTGTCCGGCCTTCCACCGGATGGCCCGGGCGAGGATCTCCTCGAGGCCCTCGATGCCGAAGTCGCTGATGCCGGTGGCGTGTCTCATTTGGAATCTCCTGCGGGGAAGGTGCGGACGGCTTCGGCCAGGGCGTCCACCGCGGCCCGGGTCACGTTGAGGGGGGGCATGAGCCGCAGCGCGTCGGGGTCGCCGCTGCCGCCCACGAGGATCTGCTTGTCCTGGAGGTGGGCCTTGAGCTGCTTCGCCCGGCCCGGCACCACCAGGCCCAGGAGCAGGCCCGAGCCCCGCACCTCGGTGACGCAGGTTCCCGCGAGGGCGTCGCGGATCTCCTGCTCGCGCACGAAGACGTTCTGCAGCAGGCCCTCCTGCCGGATCACCGTGAGGGTGGCCAGCAGCGCGGCGCAGGCCAGGGGCCCCCCGCCGAAGGTGCTGCCCAGGTCCCCGGGCTTCACGGAGGTGGCGGCCTCGGCCGAGAGGAGCAGCGCCCCCATGGGCACGCCCGAGGCCAGGCCCTTGGCGGAGGTGATCATGTCGGGGCGGACGCCGTGAAGCCCCGCGGCGAAGGGATGCCCCAGGCGGCCCATGCCGGTCTGGACCTCGTCGTAGATGAGCATGGCGCCCGCGGCCTTCGTCTTCTCCCGGACCTTCACCATGAAGGGGGCGGAGGCGGGCCGGATGCCCGACATGCTCTGGATGGGCTCCATGATCACGCCGGCCACGTCCGAGAAGTCGGCGGCCTCCAGGGCCTCCACGTCGTTCCAGGGAAGCCGCAGGCAGGGCGCGAGGAGGGGCTCGTAGGGCCGGGTGATGGCGGGGTCGTCGGTGACCGAAAGGGCCAGGGTGGAACGCCCGTGCCACCCGCCCTGGAAGGCGGCGAACCGGTGCCGGCCGGTGAGCCGGCACGCCATCTTGAGGGCGTTCTCGTTGGCCTCGGCCCCGCTGTTGCAGAAGAAGATCGAGGCCATGCCCGCGTCCCGTCCGGACTCCGCGAAGTCCAGGAGGGCCTTGGCCGCCCGGGTGCGCACGGGCAGTTCCGCGGCGGTGCTGTAGAAGATCAGCTCCCGCGCCTGGACCGCGATGGCCTCGGCCACCAGGGGGTGGGCGTGGCCGGTGCTGGCCACGCAGTGCCCGCCGTAGAAGTCCCAGTAGCTCCTTCCCATGGGATCGAAGACCCGGTCCCGTTCGCCCCGGAGCAGGGGAAAGGGAAAGGGGGTGTAGGTGGGGAGGAGGGCGGGGGGCTGCAAATTTGCGGTCATGGGTTGCAAAAACACGGAAATACCGGTCATGTAATGCAAATTGTGCGCGCCCCGGAAACCGGGGTCAAGGGGAAATGCTGTGACGGTACAGCGAATTCCCTGTCATGAATCCGTCAAGGACACTTGCAAATTTGTGCAAATCAATGCAAATTAGGCCCATGAACCTGGACGAGGCCATTCTCCGCCATCTCTCCCACCTGGACATCACCGAGCAGGGGGATCTCCTGGAACGCCTGCGGATGGAGGGCTTCGACCTGACGCTCTCCACCCTCTCCCGGCACATGAAAAAGCTCAACATCCGCAAGGAGGAGGGCCGCTACCGCCGCGCCCAGCCGGCCCTTCCCCCCTCCCACCCCTACACGCTTCAGAAGATCCCCCCCACCCTGCTCATCCTGAAGACCACCCCCGGCTACGCCCAGGCCATGGCCCTGGCGCTGGACCAGGCCGGGCTGCCCTCCCTGGCCGGAACCCTGGCCGGGGACGACACCATTTTCGCGGCGCCGACCAACGCCGCATTGCTTGATAGACTGGAGGCCGAAATCCGGGAACGACTGATTCGAGGCATCTGAAACCGGCCTGCGACGCGGGCCCCAACCAAGGAGCAGCGCATGTCCTTAATCCAGGAGTTCAAGGCCTTCGTGGCCAAGGGAAACGTGGTGGACCTGGCCGTTGCGGTCGTGGTCGGCGGCGCCTTCGGGGAGATCGTCAAGGCCTTCGTGAACGGAATCGTGATGCCGCTGGTGAGCTATGTGCTGCCGGCCAACATGGTCTGGGAGCAGTGGGCCGTGGGCAAGCTGCGCATCGGCGTGGTGCTGGGCGCCACCCTGAACTTCCTCATCATCGCCGGCGTGGTGTTCCTCATCCTGGTGAAGCTGCTGGGCGCCCTGATGAAGAAGAAGGAGGAGCCCGCGGCCCCCACCACCAAGCCCTGCCCCCAATGCCTGGAGGCGATTCCCCTGGCCGCCAAGCGCTGCAAGTTCTGCACAAGTCAGGTCGACTGACCGCTCCGTGACGGTTTCCACAAATAGAAGACTGTAAGGTAGTTGAAAGGCCGCCGGTCCTATACTGCGGGCGGACCCTTCACGGAGCACGTCTTGTTCGACCAGCCCACGGAACGCGAAGTCCGGGAACTCATCGAGTCCCAGGGTTTGCGTTACGAGGCCGGGGTGGATGAGCGGGTGGGCTGGTACGAAAACGGGCGCCTCGCGGCCTGCGGCGCACGGAAGGGCTATGTGCTCAAGATGCTGGCCATAGCTCCAGAATTCCGGGGCACGGAAATCCTGGGCGCCCTGGTGACCCGGCTCGTGCTGTCGGGCCTGTCGGCGGGCCACGAGACCGTCTTCCTCTTCACCCGGCCCCAGAACGCCGGGATCTTCGAGGCCCTGAACTTCCGGCTCCTGGCCACCCACGGCACCGCGGCCCTGCTGGAGCACGGGCCGGGCCTGGAGGCCTACCTGGCCTCCCACCCCGCCGCCCCGGGCCGGAACGGCGCCATCGTCGTCAACGGGAACCCCTTCACCCTCGGGCACCTCCACCTGGTGGAACGGGCCGCGAAGGAGGTGGACCGGCTCTTCCTGTTCGTGGTGAGCGAGGACTGCTCGGCCTTCCCGTTCGCGGTGCGCCTGCGCCTGGCCCGGGAGGCCACGGCCCACCTTCCCGGCGTCACCGTCCTGGAGACCTCCCGGTACGCGGTGTCCGCCGGGACCTTCCCGTCCTACTTCCTCAAGCGCCAGGACGAGGCCGCCCAGGCCCAGATGCGCCTGGACCTGGACCTCTTCGCGCATCGCATCGCCCCGGCCTTCCACGTCGTCCACAGGTTCGCGGGGGCCGAGCCCCTCTGCCCCGCGACCCGGGCCTACAACGCCGCCATGGCCGAGGTCCTGCCCGCGGCCGGCATCGCCCTCACCGAGGTGCCCCGCATCGAGGCCGGGGGCGCCCCCGTGAGCGCCACCCGGGTGCGCGCGGCCTTCGCGGCCGGCGACTTCGCGACCCTGGCGACCCTCGTCCCCCCATCCACCCTCCAGTTTCTCAGATCCGACGAAGCCCGGCCCATCGCCGGGCGCCTCAAGGGAGCCTAGCCCATGCAGATACACCGCAAGTCCACCGCGGGCACCATGCAGTCCAGCGACCTCATGGTCGTGGTCGAGCCCGCCGAAACCCTCCAGATCGACATCGAATCCACCGTGAAGAAGCAGTTCGAGCACCTGATCCGGGCCCGCATCGAGACGACCCTGCGGGACCTGGGCGTGGCCACGGGCCACGTCCGGGTCTCGGACCGGGGCGCCCTGGACTACGCCATCGCCGCCCGGGTGGAAACCGCCATTCACAGAGCTTCCCAGGAGTAGTCATGGACAAGGTATGGTCCCGCGAATGCGTCACAGGCCGGCGCTTCATCATCAAGATCCAGCCGGGTGCGCGCATCGTTCCCACCCTCCTGGAATTCTGCAGCGAGCAGAGCATCTCCTTCGCGTCCATGGTGTCGGCCATCGGTTCGGTGCGTGAGGTGGAGTTCCGCGACATCCAGACCGGCGCCCACCTGCCCCTGACCGAGCCCAGGACCCGCAAGCACCGCGTGGAAGGCCCCCTGGAGATGCTCGGGCTTTCCGGCAACATCGCCCCGTGCGCCGACAAGAAGCTGGGCGCCCGGTTCCACATCCTGGCCTCCAAGGCGGGCGGGGAAGTGGTGGGCGGCCAGCTGTTGGACGCCGAGGTCTTCGCCACCTGCGAAATCGTGCTGGCCGAGTACCTGGTGACGGGCATCGAGCGCTACCACTCCACCTCGAGCGGCGTGGACACCCTCTTCTTCGAAGAAAGGTAGGGGACCCATGAGACTCCGCCGTTCCCTGCTGTACGTTCCCGGCAACATGCCCGGGATGCTCCAGAACATCCCCGTCTTCGAGGCCGACGTCGTCATGGTCGACCTGGAGGACGCGGTCCCCCTCCAGGAGAAGGACGCCGCGCGCCTCCTGGCGCGGAACTTCCTGCGGTCCTACACCGACCGCAACAAGGAGATGTTCGTCCGGATCAACGGGCTCGACACGCCCTACGCCCTGGACGACCTGCGGGAGATCCTCCCCGCCCTGCCCGACGGGATCCGCCTGCCCAAGGCCGACAACCCCGAGGTGGTCGAACGGCTCGACACCCTGCTCACCGAGCACGAGGAGCAGCTGGGCCTGGAGATCGGCCACTTCAAGATCATCCCCTCCATCGAAAGCGCCGAGGGCGTGCTGAACTGCGTGCAGACCGCGGTCAGCTCCCCGCGCCTGGTGGCCCTGGCCTTCGGCGCCGAGGACTTCACCGCCTCCATGGAGATCGACCGCACCAAGACCGGGGAGGAGCTGTTCTCCGCCCGCACCCAGATCGTCTGGGCCGCCAAGGCGGCGGGCCTCCAGGTCATCGACACCATCTTCCCCGACGTGAACGACATGGAGGCCCTCCGCACGGAGACGGCCCTCATCAAGCGCCTGGGCTTCACGGGCAAGTCCCTGGTCAACCCCAGGCAGATCGAGATCATCCACGAGGTGTTCCGCCCCTCCGCCAAGGAGATCGAGCACGCCCTGGAGGTCATGGACGCCATCAAGCGCGCCCGGGAGATGGGCACCGGCGTGATCTCCCTGAAGGGCCGGATGGTGGACGCGCCCGTCGTCACCCGCGCCGCCCGCGTCCTGAAGACGGCCATCGCCTTCGGGATGATCGACTTTGACCTGACCGACGAGGTGATCCATGGCGAAAAATAGCCTCGGCCGAGAGATCCCGGCCCAGTGGAGGGGCCGCACCCTCGACCCCTACGTGGACCCCTGGAACAAGAAGCCCGAAGTGCTGAGGGCCACCCGGCCCCTGGTGCGCCGCCACCCCTCCGACTCCAAGCTCCTGCCCAGCCTGCGGGCCGCCCTGGAGAAGTGCGAGCTCAGGGACGGCATGAACATCTCCACCCACCACCACCTGCGCAACGGGGACCTGCTCCTGAACCTCCTGGTGAAGGAGATGGACGCCATGGGCCTCAAGGACATGGGCATCGCCTCCAGCTCCATCCACGACGTGCACGCCGAGATCATCCCCTACATCCGCAAGGGCGTCATCACCCGCATCGAGACCGGCGTCAACGGGCTCATCGCCCAGATGGTGAGCAAGGGCGAACTGAAGTGCGACATCATCGTGCGCAGCCACGGCGGCCGGGCCCGCTCCCTGGTCACTGGCGAGGTGGAGGTGGACGCCGCCTTCATCGCCGCACCCTGCTGCGACGTCACCGGCAACATGAACGGCGTGCACGGGAAGTCGGCCTGCGGCTCCCTGGGCTACGCCTACACCGACGCCCGCTACGCCAAGAAGGTCGTGGCCGTCACCGACAACCTGGTACGCTACCCCGCGGCCCCCATCAGCATCTCCCAGTCCGACGTGGACTACGTGGTCCAGATCGAGTCCCTGGGCGACCCGAGCAAGATCGTCTCCACCACCACCCGCGTCACCCGCGACCCGGCGGGGCTGCTCATCGCCAAGTACGCCTCCGAGGTCATCCACGCCTCGGGCCTGCTCAAGGACGGGTTCTCCTTCCAGACCGGCGCCGGGGGGACCTCCCTGGCCGTGGCCGACAACGTGCGCCGCCTCATGGCCGAGAACAAGGTCAAGGGCAGCTTCGGCTGCGGGGGCATCACGGGCTATTTCGTCGACATGCTCGAGGAAGGCTACTTCGAGACGCTTTTCGACGTGCAGTGCTTCGACACCCGGGCCGTGGACTCCATGCGGCGCAACCCCTGCCACCGGGAGATCTCGGCCGACCTGTACGCCAGCCCCTTCAACCGCGGCTGCGTGGCCAACATGCTGGACTGCGTGATCCTGGGCGCCACCGAGGTGGACGTGGACTTCAATGTCAACGTCAACACCGAGTCCAGCGGCTACCTGCTGCACAACACGGGCGGCCACTGCGACGTGGCCGCCGGCGCCAAGCTGGCCATCGTGGTGGCCCCCTCAATGCGCGGCCGGCTCCCGGTGGTGCGGGATTCCGTCACCACCGTCACCACCCCCGGCGAGACCGTGGACGTCATCGTCACCGAGCGCGGCATCTGCGTCTCCGCCAAGCACGCCGACCTGGTGGCCGAACTGAAGCGCCGCAACCTGCCGGTGAAGGACATCCACCAGTTCCACGAGGAGATCACCCGGGTGACCGGCAAGCCCCGGCCCGTGGAGTTCGAGGACGAGGTGGTGGCGCTCGTGGAATACCGGGACGGGTCCATCATCGACGTGGTCCGGAAGGTCCATGAATAGCGTGTTCCTGGAGGCCCGCGACGCCCGGGAGCGCGAGCTCCACCGGGCCCTGGCCCAGCGGGGCGGCGCGGCTTCCATCCTGTTCGTGGGCTGCAATGTCCCCGGCCCCGCCAAGCTCCGTCCGGGCCTTTCCCGCCTGGCCCAGGGGGCCCTGGACGGACTGGAGGTCCCGGCCGCCCATTCCGGTTTCGACGCCCTGGGCCCCTTCCACATCGCCTTCTCCGACGGGGACCCGCTCCGGATCAAGGCCGCCGCCGTGGCCCTGGAGGCCCTGACCCCCTCCGGGCGGATCCTGGACATCGACGTCTACCGCCCCGACGGAACGCAGGTGGACCGGGCCTCCCTGGGCCTGCCCCAGCGCCCCTGCCTCCTTTGCGACGAGCCCGCCCGGGAGTGCATCCGCGCCGGGCGCCATCCCCAGGCCGAACTCCTGGCCAAGGTTGACGCCCTGCTCCGCGAGCACGGCACGCCCCGGCGGCTCCCGCCCGGGACGCTGGCCGCCGCCCTCCACCAGGGCGCCCTGCGCGAGCTGGACCTCACCCCCAAGCCCGGGCTCGTGGACCGCCGGGACGCGGGCTCGCACCCCGACCTCACCTTCGAGGCCATGCGGACCTCGGCGGACCTGCTCCCCCGGTACTACGAGGACCTCCTGGAGCGCTTCGGCGAGGGCCGGTCCCTGGACGAGCTCACCCAGGCCGGCCGCGACGCGGAGGACCGCATGCTGCGCGAGATCGGCACCAACGGCCACAAGGGCTACATCTTCCTTTCCGGCCTGACCCTCCTGGCCGCCTGCCAATGCAAGGGCCGGTTCGACCAGCTCCGGCCATCCATCCGGGATCTGGCGGCGCGGTTCTTCGCAACCTGCCCGCCCCGGGGCACCCACGGCGCGGACCTCCGGGCCCGCCAGGGCCTGGGCGGCATCCAGGCCGAAGCCCTCGAGGGCCTGCCTGCGGTGTTCGAGCACGGCTGGCCCGCCTACCGCAGGGCCCTGGAGGCCGGCCTCGAGCCCCGCCTCGCCGGTTTCCACCTCATGGCCGCCCTCATGGTGGCGGTGGAGGACACCACCGCCGTGCGCCGCTGCGGCCCCGGAGGCCTGCAGCGCCTTCGCCAGGACGGCCAGGACCTCCAGGCGCTCCTGGACCTGGGCCGGGACCCCGAACCCTTCCTCGCGGCCTTGAACGAGGACTACCGGCGCATGAACCTCACCATGGGAGGCGTGGCCGACTGCATGGCCCTCACCTGGGCCCTGCACGCCGCATCCGCCTGAACGGACCTCCGTCCCCCGGGCGACGCCCCATTTCCACCCGCAGCGACGCCCACGGGCGTCTACAATGCCCACGATCCGGAAGGCCGTCCCCGTCCGTATCCGCGTGATCAACGCGCTGGAAACCAGAATCGGTGAGCAAGGAATTCCCATGGAACTGCGGGTGCTGGACTGGGTCGTCATCGCCGCCTATTTCATCTTCAACCTGGCCATCGGACTGTACTACCGGCGTCGCGCCACGGGTTCCACGGACGCGTATTTCGCCGGCGACCGGAAGGTGGGCTGGTTCCTGGCGGGCACCAGCATGGTGGCCACCACGTTCGCCGCCGACACGCCCCTGGCCGTCACCGGCCTGGTCGCCAAGCACGGCATCGCCGGCAACTGGCTCTGGTGGAACCTGCTGCTCAGCGGCATGCTCACGGTCTTCTTCTTCGCGAGGCTCTGGCGCCGCGCGGGGGTGCTCACGGACGTGGAGTTCGCCGAGATCCGCTACGCGGGACGGCCCGCGGCCTTCCTGCGGGGATTCCGGGCGGTCTACCTGGGGCTGCCCATCAACTGCATCATCCTCGGCTGGGTCAACCTGGCCATGGTCAAGATCCTGATGGTGATCTTCCCCGCCCTGGACAAGCTCCACGCCCTGGGCCTGGTGTTCTGCATCATCCTCCTGACGGCGGGCATCAGCACGCTGTCGGGCCTCTGGGGCGTGCTTGTGACCGACCTGTTCCAGTTCGTGTTGAAGATGGGCATGGTCATCGTGCTGGCGTACGACTCGGTCAAGGCCGCGGGAGGCATGGGCGGGATGGTGGCGAGGCTCAGGGCCATGGACGCGGCGAGGGATGGCGGCAGCATCCTGGACTTCGTCCCCGCCATGGACAGCGCCTGGATGCCGCTGCTCACCGTCTTCGTCTACATCGCCGTCACCTGGTGGGCGACCTGGTACCCCGGATCCGAACCCGGCGGGGGCGGCTACGTGGCCCAGCGGATATTCTGCGCCAAGGACGAGCGGAACTCCCTCCTGGCGACCCTCTGGTTCGCCATCGCCCACTACGCCATCCGGCCCTGGCCCTGGATCCTCACCGCCCTGGCGAGCCTCGTGCTCTACCCCACGCTGGCGGACAAGGAATCCGGCTACATCAAGCTCCTGATGGATCCCGGCGTCTTCCCGCCCGCGCTCCGGGGCGTGATGATCGCCGCCTTCGCGGCGGCCTACATGAGCACCGTGGCCACCCAGCTCAACTGGGGCGCCTCGTACCTGGTGAGCGACGTGTACCGGCGGTTCCTGAATCCGGGCAGGGAGGACAGGCACTACGTCCGGGCCGGCCAGGCCGCGACCCTGCTCCTCATGGTGGCCAGCTGCGTGGTGACCTGGTTCCAGACCGACATCGAGGGGGCCTGGAAGCTCCTCATGGCCATCGGCGCGGGCACCGGCAGCGTGCTCATCCTCCGCTGGTTCTGGTGGCGCATCAACGCCTGGAGCGAGATCACGGCCATGGCGGCCAGCTTCCTGTCCAGCATGGCGCTCCAGCACGTCTTCAGGTTCGACGCGGGCGACCCGCGGGAGCTGGCCATCCAGATCCTCATCTCGGTGGGGGTGTCCACGGCGGCGTGGCTGGGGGTGACCCTCCTCACCGGCCCCGAGCCGGACGCCGTGCTCCGCGCCTTCTACCGCAGGGTCCGCCCCAGCGCGCTGATGTGGGGACCCGTGGCCCGCGCCTGCGCCGACGTCGTGCCCCGGAACGACCTGGCCACCGCCTTCCTGGACTGGCTCGCGGGCTGCGTCATGGTCTACATGGCCCTGTTCGGGGTGGGGAAGTGCCTGTTCGGAGCCTGGGGGCCGGGCCTGGGCTTCCTCGGCGTCGCGGCCGTGTGCGGAGGCTTCCTCCACTGGCACCTCCGGCTTCAGGAGGGGTCCTAGTCGGCCTTTTTCTTCAAGTGCCCCTCGAACTGTGCAGCGAGTTCGGCCAGCCCCAACAGCCGGGCCACGCTCAGCGGAGTGTCTCCCTGTCTATTGGCCAGCAGGGGATCCGCGCCTGCGTCAAGCAGGGCCTGGACGATGGCGGGCCCGCCGGAAGAGAAGCCAGGAATGGACTTCCAGGCCAAGGCCGCACTCAGGAGGGGGGTCGTTCCGATCTCGTCCTCGTCGTTCACCCGCGCACCCGCACTCAGGGCCTCCTGGACAAGGGGGAGCGAACCGGTCGTGGCGCAATAGGCCAGGATGGAGAGTCTGCCCTCGATCCGCGTGGATGGGTCGAGGCCGTGCCGGAGCCAGAAGCGGACCCAGAAGACCATTTCCGGGCCACCCACGGACAGCTCGCCATTCCGGAAAAGGGCCGCCTTCCGCTCCTGCGGCATGGCGCGGACGAAGGGGACGGGGTACCAGGGGGGCCCCAGGCCTTCCGCCCCGGCGTTGTGCAGGACACCGGCCAGGGCGAGGTAGGCATCCGAGTCGATGGGGATGGCCTTCTCCACCAGGAGGTGCATCGCGGGCAACAGGGTCCCGGAACGGGAAACCACGATGGACTGGATGGCATTCAAGGCCATTTCCGGAGAATCCAGTTCCGTGGCGAAGAGGCCCCACAGGTCCCGGTACGGTTCCAGCCCCACGAACGCGTGATGCCACGCGCCCAGCAGAGGGGCGTCGGAAGGGATCTCCATGGGCCGGAGCCTGGAGAAGCGGCCCTCGTTCTCCAGGGAACGGATGGCGAAATGACCCGGATTGAAGGCCCATTCGAAGACCTGTTCCCGGTTGATGGAAAAGGTGAAGGTCCCGAACTCCGATTCGGTCTCCCCTCCCTTGGCGGCAACGCAGGCGAAGAACCGGCCCGGTGCCGACACCAGTTGGCAAAGGCGATCGAGCTTGCCGGTGGCCTGGGAGAGGGCCCGGCCCTCCTCCCAGGGGGCGTTGAGGATGGGATCGGGGAGCAGGTGGGCGATGAGGTTCAGCATGTTCCGGAGGCCCGTGCCCTTGAGGTTGTGGCTTCCGTTGCCATAGACGATGGGCAGGGGGTCCCCGGGGCGGTTGAGCCCGGAGACGAGTTCGCTCCATGCGTCCCGGGCCGCCTGGGTGGTCTGGCCGGAGACCTGGGGGAAAGCCCGGTAGAACGCATGGAGCGCCGCCAGTTTTTCGGTGGGGGGAGCCGGGAACCGGTGAAGGAAGGCGGTGAAGAGGTCTTCGGAAAAACGTCCATCCCGGGTCAAGGCGATGTTGAAGAAATTGCGCAGGGAGGTTTCCCCGCAGTCCGGGTAGAGGGCACCGCCGTGGCGGGCCATGCCGTAGTTGACCAGGGCGGGAATGATTCCCTTGGTGCGCTGGGATTCCAGGAACACGGCGATCTCGTCCGGAGGCACCGGCCCACATCCACCTGCCCGGTGCACCTCCATGCGTTCCAGGACGCCAGGCACCACAGCGTCGGACCAGGCCGGGTCGAACGGCGGAAGGGGCCCTCCCTGGGGCGGCCCGAGGAGCAGGTCCGGACTGAAGGCACGGTACAGTTCATCCACATGGTCCGCCACCGTCCAGGCATAGCCCAGGAGGGCCATCTCCACCACCCGTGGAGGGTAGGCGCGCCCGCCGTCGGCCACTTCCTCGCGAACGCCCCGGGCGAGCATCGTGGCGAAGGCGCCCAGGATCCGGTTGTGCCCCGATTCCTGATCGCCAGTGGCGCCCCCCAGGATCCGGACCACGTCGGCGCGCAGTTCCCGCTCCGCCTCTTCGGGCGAGGTCGTGGCCCTGGAGGAGGAGGCGCCGCGCGTGTCCTCCATGGAACCCTTTCGGAACGTGATCGCGTCCAGGAGGGCCAGGATCCTGGGCAACCCCTGCTCGCGGTCCCTGGACAGCGCTCCGATGGGGTCCTTCGTGCGCTGGTTGGGCACGAAATTCGCGCCGTCCGGGGACGGGAAAAGGTACTGGATCACCCCGGCCACCGCATCCTGGGGGTGGTCGTTGGCCCCACGGAGGCCGGGGTGCCTGGGAAGGTCCGCCCGGGGCGCCGGGCCGTAGGCCCCATAAAGGCGCAGGTTCCGGAGCAGGCCCGACTTGAGGGAGACCATGCCCCAGAGGGGGGAGAGTTCCCGGTGGGCGGGATCCGTCTGGCCGTAGATGCCCACCGCCTGCTCCACGGGGATCTCGGCCGACACGGCCAGGCCCAGGGTGAAGGGAAGGATGGGCAGGATGCGGAGGATGCGCATGGGGCTCTTTTCGATAAATTACCCATAATGCGTGCCCAGGATCACCCGAAGGTTCCCTGGAAATCCGAGGCGCCGGTCGGGACGCGCCGGACCCTGCTAGGAGGCTGTCCAAGTATT
>MTLE01000221.1_pt2 | contig 44315 bp, 40 predicted proteins | sample 1982461 | NCBI WGS metagenome assembly MTLE01 (sample SAMN05712605, study PRJNA340218) | biofilm metagenome | isolation source: sample SPL anode biofilm adapted to -200 mV | place: USA | collected 2012-02-03
CCCCCCCCCCCGCTTACGAGCCAGGGATGCAGGCAACGCCGCCCCCCAGGGGGCCCTGCGCCCCCCTTTTCTGCGGCCGCAGGATGATCCGCTGCCGCGGCAATGAATCCGTGACGCTTGTAATCCCGCCCCCCCATGGTATGAAGAGGCAATCATCCGGATTCATATCGGACCGAGCGCGAAAGCGCTCCCTTTTCAGGACAGATGGGGCACGCCGCTCCGGCGCGACAAGCGCCGCTCCCCATCGCCAGGAAACAGCCATGATCTCTCCCTGGATTCCCCTCTCCCTGCTCTGCGCCTTCTCCCTTGCCACCAGCGATGCGCTGGCGAAACGCGCGCTTGCGCGCCACGACGAATACCTGATCCTCTGGCTGCGGCTTCTGCTCGCTTCGCCGTTTCTTTTGGCCATGCTGCCGTTCATCCCGATCCCCACCCTTGCCCCCGGCTTCTACCGTGCAACGCTCGTGTCGCTCCCCCTGGAGGCACTGGCAAGTGTGCTCTACATCCGGGCGCTCAAGCTCTCCCCCTTGAGCCTGACGCTGCCGCTTCTGGCCCTGACACCGTTGTTCCTGCTGGCCGTCCCCTCCCTGCTGCTGGGAGAGCGCATCTCCCGCGCCGGCACGGCGGGTGTACTGCTGATCGTCACCGGGACCTATTGCCTCAACCTCGGCAGGGCCAGGAGGGAGTTCCTGGAACCGTTGTGGGCCACCATTCGCGACAGGGGCGCGCGCTGCATGCTGGGAGTGGCCCTGATCTACAGCGTCACATCAACCCTGGGCAAGCAGGCCGTGGCAGCTTCATCGCCCCTCTTCTTCGCCGCGATCTACATCCCGCTTCTTGCGCTCTTGCTGACTCCCCTTGCGCTGCGGAACATGAAGGGAGGGGTACGGAGAGTGCTTGCCAGCGGAGCTGTGAAGGAGGCTATCCTCCCCGCCCTTTTCTATGCCCTGATGGTGCTGACCCACATGAGCGCCCTAGCCATGACCAGGGTCGCCTACATGATTTCCCTGAAACGGCTGAGTCTGCTGATGGGAGTCCTCTACGGACATTTCCTGTTCCGGGAGGAGGGGATTGGGGGAAGGATCGCAGGCACACTGCTGATGCTCTGCGGCGTGGCGCTGATCACCCTCTATCCTTGAGGGCGCGCTCTCCCCCTCTCCAATTCCAGCAGCCTCCGCTTCATCTCCAAACCGCCGCGGTAGCCCACCAGCTCTCCGCTACAGCCGATGATCCGGTGGCAGGGGATGAAGATGGGAATCGGATTCCTGTTGTTGGCCATCCCCACCGCACGCACGGCTTTGGGATTGCCCAGTGCGGTGGCGATATCCCGGTAGCTGGCTGTCCGGCCGTAGGGCACCCGGCGGAGCTCCTGCCATACCCGCTGCATGAAGGGGGTGCCGACCGGCATGAGCGCCAGGGAAAACTCGGTCAGTCCTCCCGCCAGATAGCGTTCAAGTTGCTGAAAAGCTTCTCGCAAGAGCGGCGTCTGCCCCTGTTCCATCTCCCGCGGCACGCTATCCCTCCCCAGGAAGAGGTGGCTGATGCCTCCCCCCTCCTCGGCGATGCCGATTCGTCCCAGACAGGTTTCCTGAAAATGCACCATGGCTTCCTCCTTATCTATGCCCGCAGCATAACGCTCCTTTGACAAGGGCAGTCTGCGCGGTTTACACTGCCCCTCCCGAAGGAGGCCCGGTGTGCCCAACGTTTCAGCACTCTTCATGGTACCATTTTTGATCACCATCGCCGCCATGGTGGCGGTTGCCGTAACCAGCGCGCGCAACGTCCGCTCGGCAGGGGATTTCTCCCTGGCCGGTCGAAAGGCGAACAGCCGGGACGTGGCCGGCGGAATCCTGGGCACCCTGGTAGGGGGCGCTGCAACCATCGGCACGGCCCAACTGGCCTACCTGCACGGCCTGTCGGCCTGGTGGTTCACCCTGGGCGCCGGCATCGCCTGCCTGTTCCTCGGCCTGGCTCTGGCCCCCTCACTGCGCGGGGGCATGGCAGCCACCATCCCCCAGTTCATATCACGCTACCACGGCGAACGGGCACGGGTCTGCGCCAGCCTCTTCTCGGCCCTGGGCATGTTCATCCACATCGTGGCCCAGCTTTTGGCCGCAGGAGCGCTGCTCTCGACTCTCTTCCAGATTTCCCTTCCCGGTGGCGCCCTGGCAGCCCTCTTGCTCACCGCCCTGTTCACCGTGGGGGGCGGCATGCGCAGCGCAGGCCCCCTGGGGGTGATCAAGACGACCCTGATCTACGCCATCATGCTGGCCGGCGGCATCCTGGTCATCTCAACCGGGGGAGGGTTACAGGAGCTGAGACGCTCCCTGCCCCCCTATCCCTGGTTCTCCCTGTTCGGCTACGGCGTGCCAAACGGCATCTCCGACCTCTGTTCCCTGCTGGTGGGGGTCATCTCCACCCAGACCTACCTGCAGTCCATCTTTTCCGCCCGCGACACTTCCGCTGCCAGGAACGGCGCCCTGATCAGCGCCCTGCTGATGCCTCCCCTGGGGCTTTTGGGGATCGCCATCGGAATGTACATGCGCGTGCATGCGCCGGGCATCGACAGCGCCAAGGCCCTGCCGCTCTTCCTGGCCCAGCAGTTCCATCCAGCACTGGCCGGGGTTGCCTTCGCCGCGCTTTTGATCGCTGCCGTCGGCACCGCCGCCGGCCTGGCCATGGGGGTCGGCACGACCCTGTACGTGGACGTGGTGTCGAAACTGAAGCGGACGACATCCCACGAACTGCCGCTGATGCGACTGCTCACCCTGGGCGCCCTGTTGGCAGCCTTCGCCGTCCTGCTGTCTGATCCGAATTCGGCCATCATGAAGTGGAGCTTCCTTTCCATGGGGCTGCGGGGCGCCACCCTCTTCCTGCCGCTGCTTTTGGCCATATTCCTGGGAGAGCGCACCAGCAGCCGGGGAGGAGCCCTCTCCATCTACGCCGCCCCCAGCGCGGTGATCATTGCCGGGGTGATATCCTCCCCCATCCCGCCGCTCTACGCCGGCCTGGCCGTCTCCCTGGCTGCCATGCTGCTGGGCTTCGCTTGGCAGCACCTGGCACCCGGAGCACGAAACTGAGACATTTCCCCGTTGTATTCTGGATATGAAAAGACCCCCGGGGCAGCATGCACCGGGGGTTCTTGTTTCAACGGGAGCAGGAGCAGGACAGGGCTCAGCCCATGACGATCACCAGGTCGTCCTTCTCCACCTTGTCCCCTTCCTTGAACTTGACCTCCATCACCCGGCCGTCGACTTTGGCCTTGATGTTGGTCTCCATCTTCATGGCTTCGGTTACCATCAGCACATCACCGGCCTTGACCTCGAAGCCCGGCTTGACATTGACCTTGAACACCTTGCCCGGCATGGGAGCGCCGATATGGCTGGGGTTGTCCCGGTCGGCCTTGTCGCGCACGAACACGCCGCTGGTGACCGAACGGTCGCGGATAATCACCGAACGGTTATTGCCGTTCAGGGAGAAGGAAACCACGCGGGTGCCGTCATCGTGCAGGCGGCCGATGGCGTTGAGGGCGATGATCAGGGTCTTGCCCGGCTCGATGTCCAGGGAGGTCTCCTGCCCCGGCTCCAGGCCGTAGAAGAAGATCGGGGTCGGGATCACCGAGGTGTCGGAATACTTCTGGAGATGCTTGTCGAAGTCCGGGTACACGTTGGGATAGAGGATGGCGGAGAGCAGCGCCTTGTCGTCCACCGGGTGCCCCAGTTTTTCCTCCAGCTTGCGGCGTTCCTCCTGGAAGTCGATCGGCTGCAGGAGCTCGCCGGGGCGGCAGGTGATCGGCTGCTCTCCCTTGAGGATGATCCGCTGCAGGTCGGCAGGCCATCCCTGGTGGGGCTGTCCCAGCATCCCTTTGAACATGCCGACCACCGATTCGGGGAAGGCCAGCTCTTCCCTGGCGGTGTAGATATCCTCCGGCTGCATGTTGTTCTTTACCAGGAACATGGCCATGTCCCCCACAACCTTGGAGGTGGGGGTGACCTTGACGATGTCGCCGAACAGGAGGTTCACCTTGCGGTACATCTCCTTGCACTCCTCCCAGCGGTCGATGAGCCCCATGCCCGCAACCTGCGGCTTGAAGTTGGAGTACTGTCCGCCCGGAATCTCGTGCTCGTAGACCTCGGCCGTGCCTCCCTTGAGGCCGGACTCGAAGGGGGCGTAGTAATCCCGCACCGTTTCCCAGTAATTGGACAGCTGCTGCAGGCCGCGGCCGTTGACCAGTGGGTCGCGCTCGCTCCCCTCCAGGGCCGAGGCGATGGCGTTCAGGCTGGGCTGGGCGGTCAGGCCGGACAGGGCGGAGAGGGCCGCATCCACGATATCCACCCCGGCCTCGCTGGCCTTGAGCAAGGTGGCGCCGCCGTTGGAGGAGGTGTCGTGGGTGTGCAGATGCACCGGGATGCCGATGTTCTCCTTGAGCGCCTTGATCAGCCGGTAGGCGGCAAAGGGCTTGAGCAGGCCGGCCATGTCCTTGATGGCCAGGATGTGGGCGCCCATCTTTTCCAGCTCCTTGGCCAGGTTGACGTAGTATTCCAGCGGATACTTGTCACGCTTGGGATCGGTGATGTCGCCGGTGTAGCAGATGGCCGCCTCGCAGATCTTGCCTGTCTTGCGCACCGCCTCCATGGCCACCTGCATGCCTGTGGTCCAGTTGAGGGAGTCGAACACGCGGAAGACGTCGATGCCTGAGCGGGCCGCCTCATCGACGAAGCGTTCCACCACGTTGTCCGGGTAGTTGGTGTAGCCCACGGCATTGGAGCCGCGCAGCAGCATCTGCAAGAGGACATTGGGCACTTTCTCCGACAGGGCATGCAGCCGTTGCCAGGGGTCTTCCTTCAGGAAGCGCATGGAGACATCGAAGGTCGCTCCTCCCCAGCACTCAAGGGAGAAGAGCTCCGCACCCAGGTAGGAGGTGGGCTCGGCGATCTTGAGCAGGTCATAGCTGCGCACGCGGGTGGCCAGGTTGGACTGGTGGGCGTCGCGCATGGAGGTATCGGTCAGAAACAGCCGTTCCTGCTCCAGCACCCACGTGCAGAATGCCTCGGCGCCCATCTTTCTGAACAGGTCGCGGGTCCCCTGGGGGCGGGGGGAGAGCACATCCACCTCGGGCACCCTGGCTTCTGCAAGTTGGGACGACTTCATGCGCTCGGTGATGCCGGGAATACCATTGACCACCACCTCGCCCAGGTAATTGAGCAGTTTGGAGGCGCGGTCCTTCCGCTCCTCGAAGACCAGAAGCTCGGGATGCTTGTCAATGAAGGAGGTGTCGCACTTCCCCTCCAGGAACACCGGGTGGCTAACCACGTTCTCCAGGAAGGCGATGTTGGTCTTGACCCCGCGGATCCTGAACTCCCGCAGGGCCCGGTCCATGATATGGGCCGCCTCCGGGAAGGTAAGTCCCCAGGTGCCCACCTTGACCAGCAGCGAATCGTAGTGGGGGGTGATCCTGGCGCCGGTGGTGGCGTTGCCGGCATCCAGACGCACCCCGCAGCCGGCAGCAGAGCGGTAGGTGGTCAGCATGCCGAAATCAGGGGCGAAGTTGTTGGCCGGATCTTCGGTGGTCACGCGGCACTGGATGGCATAGCCGCGCATGTTGATGGCGCCCTGGGAAGGGATATTGATCTCCGGGTCAGAGAGGGCGTAACCGCCGGCCACCAGGATCTGGTTCTGCACCAGGTTGCGGCCGGTGATCATCTCGGTCACGGTATGCTCCACCTGGATGCGGGGGTTCATCTCCATGAAGTAGTAACGCCCCTGCTGATCCACCAGGAACTCCACCGTACCGGCATTGCGGTAGTTGACCTGCCGGGCGATCTTCAGCGCCGCGTCACACAGTTCCTCGCGCAGTTCGGGGGTGATGCAGAGGGAAGGCGCGAACTCCACCACCTTCTGGTGGCGGCGCTGCACCGAGCAGTCACGCTCGAAGAAGTGCACCAGATTGCCGTAGTTGTCCCCCAGCACCTGCACCTCGATATGCTTGGGATTCTCCAGATAGCGTTCAAGGAACACGGCCGCGTTGCCAAAGGCCGCCTTGGCCTCGCTCCCGGCCGCCACCAAGCCTTCCAGCAACTCTTTCTGGTTGTGGGCCACACGCATGCCGCGGCCGCCGCCGCCGGCCGCCGCCTTGACGATGATCGGGTAGCCGTACTGCTTGGCGAACTTCAGGGCATCCTCTTCCCGCTCGATGGGATCTTCGGTGCCGGGCACCACATTGACACCGGCTGCCGTGGCCATCTTGCGGCCGGCAACCTTGTCCCCCAGGGCGCGTTGCATCTCGCCCGTGGGACCGATGAAGACGATGCCGTTGGCCTCGCACTTCTCGGCAAACTCGGCGTTCTCGGACAGAAATCCATAGCCGGGGTGGATCGCCTCCACACCGACCTTCAGCGCCAGGGCGATGATCTCGTCGATGCCCAGGTAGGCCTCCACGGGCGCCTTGCCCTTGCCGATCAGGTAGGCCTCATCAGCCTTGTAACGATGCAGCGACAGTTTGTCCTCTTCGGAATAAATGGCCACCATCCTGATGCCCAGCTCGGCGCAGGCGCGGAAGATGCGGACGGAAATCTCGCCGCGGTTGGCTGCCATGATTTTTTTGAACTTCCTCTTCTGCATTGAATGACCTCCTGATCCTGATAAGTATCGCTATGTCCGGCAAACGCGGCGACAATCCATCGCCAAAAAAAGATACAAGCTATTTTATATAGTTACACCTCTACAAACTAGGCACTAAATCATGTTTTCCACGAATTTGTCAACAGGGTTTTTGGCCTTGCCGTAACGTAGCGGATATGATACAAAAATCTTCATTTAATGTCGTCCCGGAGGCGTTGTCATGGATATTCAAGTCCTTCCGCTCCCCGCGGAAAAAATGAAACAGAAAGCACAAGACGAAACCAAGCTCAGCTTTGGCCGGCAATTCACCGACCGCATGCTGCTGGTGGAATGGAAGGTCGACCAGGGGTGGTGCGACGCGCGCATCCAGCCCTACGCTCCCTTTGTACTTGATCCCTCCTGCTTGGTGTTCCACTACGCCCAGGAGATATTCGAAGGCCTGAAGGCCTACAAATGGGCCGACGGCAGGATAGCGCTGTTCCGTCCCGAGATGAACGCACGGCGCTTCAACCAGTCCGCCGACCGGCTCTGCATGCCGGACGTGCCCGAGGAACTGTTCCTGGGTGGCATCGAGAAACTGCTCTCCCTGGAGAAGGAGTGGATTCCCGGCGCGCCGGGAACCTCGCTCTACATCCGGCCGGCCATGATCGCCGTGGAACCGGTACTGGGCGTCAAGCCGTCAAGCCACTACTACTTCTTCGTCATCCTCTCCCCGGTGGGCGCCTACTACTCCGCAGGTTTCAACCCGGTCAGCATTATGGTGGAAGACCACTACGTGCGCGCCGTACCCGGCGGCACCGGCGAAGCCAAGACCGGCGGCAACTACGCCAGTTCGCTCAAGGGGGCGCTGGAGGCCAAGAACAAGGGCTACGACCAGGTGCTCTGGCTGGACGGCCGCGAACAGCGCTATGTCGAGGAAGTCGGATCCATGAACATGTTCTTCGTCTACGGCGACACAATCGTTACCGCGGCCATGAACGGCTCGATCCTCTCCGGCATCACCCGCGATTCCATACTCAAACTGGCTGTCTCATTGGGATACCGGGTAGAGGAACGCAGCATCGAGATCAATGAGCTGATGGACGACATCAGGGGCGGCAAGGTGACCGAGGCTTTCGGCAGCGGCACCGCGGCCGTGGTCTCGCCGGTGGGCAAACTCTGCTTCAAGGACGAGGTCGTCCACTTGAGCGGAGGCACGGTGGGTGCGGTGACCCAGAAACTGTACGACACCCTGACCGGCATCCAGACCGGGAAAATCAAGGACGAGTTTGGCTGGGTCAGGTTCGTCGCCTGACAGAGCGCAATCACGCACAATCCGCGCAGCCGCTCCCGGGCACGAACCGTTTCCGGGGACGGCTGCGCAGGCAAATCCACAACCATGAGTCCAGCACACAGTAACAGGATGAGCCAACCAGCGAACAAGCTCTGCATATCGTGTCGCCGCACCTGCAAGCAGGCGGCCCATGCCGTCGTGGCCCAGTGTCCGCGCTACTACCCCTACAACCGCGGGCGAATGAAGCAGGAATGCACCTGGAAGCAGCTGGAACTCGGCCTCTGAAGAGCCACACATCCGCTTTTCCCCCTCCCCTTCCCCGCCCATCCGAGGACCCGACCGCATGCAGACCTACGGCAGCTTCTTTTTCAGTATCTGGATAAAGTTCTTCTTTTTGCTGACCCCCTTCTTCGTGCTCTCCACATTCCTTTCCATGACCCAGCGATATGAGTCCAGGGAACGGAGGAAGCTGGCCCTGCGGGTAACCGTCGCCGTGCTGGTGGCCTGCTTCACGCTCTATTTCTTCGGCAACACCCTCTTCTCCCTGTTCGGCATAACCCTGGACTCCTTCCGCATCGGCGCCGGCGCCCTCTTGTTCCTCTCGGCGGTGCAACTGGTGTACGGCGACGACAAGGCCCCGTCGGACGGAGAAAGCGAGGTCATCTCGGTCGTCCCCCTGGCCATTCCCATCACCGTGGGGCCGGGCACTACCGGCGCGCTTTTGGTGATGGGGGCGGAGATCCAGCAGAGCTGGGAGATCCTGGTGGGCTGCGCGGCCCTGGCAACCGCCGTACTCTGCATCGGCCTGCTGCTCTTCTGCTCCGCCTTCATCGAACACCTGATCGGCAAGCGCGGGATCATCATCCTGAGCAAGATCACCGGCCTGTTCGTCGCCGCCCTGGCCGCCCAGATCGTCTTCACCGGCATAAGGAATTTCATGGCAGCCGGATGAATCAGAACGTCATGGCAAAGGTTGACAGATTCGAAAAAATCAGCTAATGCTAGTCTTCCGTTTCCCGCCGGTTTTTTGGTCAGAGACCGACAAAAGCAAGCTTTCGTGACATCAATGCCGTTTTAGCTCAGTTGGTAGAGCACATCACTCGTAATGATGAGGTCGTCGGTTCGATTCCGACAAACGGCTCCAGCAAAAACAAAGGGTTACAGCAACAGGCTGTAGCCCTTTTTCGTTCCCAAACCCTTGACTGGTATCCAGCCAGGTATCTTCTGTCCTGAAAAACAGCCCTGGTAATCGGTATTGCCTTACTCTGCCGACTGCGTCACCGCAACGCCGTGGCATCACTTACAAATCACCCGCCTTTACCAGCCCGTCCAACACCTCCATCAGACGCCGCTTGGCTTTGTACTCCAGGCGCAGGCTAACGATCAACGCATTCCATTCGACGAGACGGCCGGTCTCTCCGTACACCCTGCGCATGTGGCGCAGATACCGGGCAGCCTCCTGATACGCCTTCGGCTTGACCTGCCCGATCAGGCGGTCGGCAATTGATTTCCAGATCCCGAGGGCAACGTCGGGATGGCTTGCTGCTACGGCCGTGGCCACCTGCTCATCGATGTTCCAGCTCCAGCGCCCGGTTTTGTTCAACTCCTGAAAGAGCGCCACGGCATCATCGTGGCGTTGTTCCAGGATGGCGATCTCAATCAGCATTTCCCGGTTAGGAAAACTATCCTGTCCGTATTTTTCCCGGGACGCAGGTACCTTGACCTCAATCCCCGGCAGCGGCCAACGGCTCTTCCCCGCGCCGCCCGTTGCGGGACGCCGCCCGGTCTGGAGATAGTCCAGTATCCCGTCGCGCACTTCGGGCCACGAACCTGCCTTCTCCGCAGCCTGACGCAATTTCCGGTACGCCTTCTCCGACGGTTGACCAAAGAAATCTTCGGCCTGGTAGGCAGCCGCCAGATCCAGCTCACCCTCCTCCTCGGCCAGTTGCCGTAAACGCTTTTGCAGGGCGCTGGCTATTCCGGGTGCATCCTTTATCGTTCTGTCGAATCCCCGAATGCACCACTGACGCGCCCGGTCGGGCTCCCCCGCCTCCAGCAGGGCATTCACCAGTGTCTCGTAACTCCGGCAACGGTCAGCTTCCCGTTCCAGGAGCGGGAGGACCTTCTCCTGCCGCCCGCTTCGCCGGTAGGCGTGGCAGAGCCACCCCATGACCCGCTCGCGGCGATAGGTTTCTGAAAAACTCCCCGATTTTAGCAGTTCCCTGTTTTCCAGGCGCGCCTCAAGCGTCTCAGCAAGCTTAGACCACTCCGTTTCCCCGTAGAGCGGACCATTGAGGAGTTTATCTATCCCGGCCAGCAGAGCGTATTCATCGTCAAGTTCGTGATCCACCAGCCACTGCACCTGCTCCACTCGGGGCATTGAGCTGGAAGGCAGCGCCCTCAGCACGATCTCCAGGCAGGCGGCGATCTCCATGGCGGTATCCCCCTCGTCGTGGGAGCACTCGACTTGTTTGTTGCCCCGCTGCCACAACTCCTCCCCCAGCTCCAGAACAGCATCGGCGTGCCCCCTGTCCGATAGCGCACGCAACTGCTGCTCCACATGGGAATAGTCCGGCAGGTTTCCCTCGCTCTTCCAGGGGTTGTACCAGACATCCTCCGCTGTCAGCGAACGGATCTCCTTTTTCAAGGCACGGACGTTTTTCCCACCTGTCCAGTCTCAAGCTGCGCCGTCTCGTTGATCCGGCGGGCTACATCCGGAAAATCGGAGGCAAGCCCAGCCAGCAGCGACACGAGTTCTTCCCGGCTTTTCTCCGCCAGAATCGATTCGATCCTGGGCAAACGACCTTTGGCCTCTTCCGGGGAGGATGACTCCACATCCGGCTCTTCAGCATCCGCCCACTCCTCATCATCTTCAGGATCACCGAACATTTCCAGCGCCAGGTCAGCGCAGGGATCCAGGAAAGGGATCGCCCCCCCTCCATTCAACTGCCCGGCAGCCGCCAGCAGCACCGCAACCGCGTGCTTGCAGGGGCCGTCATCATAGGGGCAGGTACAGTCATAGTCGAAATCCTCCCTGCCATCGCGCCTGACCGTGGTGGCATATTCATCGCTACCGGAGACCCAGGCCGCCAAGGTTCCATCCTCGGTACGCGACAGTTGCGAGACACGGGAGACGTAATTTCTTCCGCGGTCGAATATCCTGTCGCCGGCCCATTCACGGAGTTCCTCGTGGGTGAGCCCTTTGAGCATGGTCTTGACGGATTTCATGGTTCATACCTTTCTCTGTTCATAGACAGCTAATCCTGCAACCGATTTCGTCCCCTACCTGCCTGGCGATTCCACAGCAGGCGACCTGATCGCATACCCCATCGCACGGTAGCCGCGTTGGCGTTTTTCCCACATGCGGGCGAGCTGGGGCTGGTCATTTTCGATGTAATCATATATGCGCACATCCTGCTTGCCGGCATGCTCCCGGTGAAGGCGGCCGGCGTATTGCTGAAGCGTCCCCTTCCAGGAAATCGGCATGGCCAGCACCAGTGTATCGAGTGGCGGGGGGCCGAACCCTTCACCAATCAGGCGGCCGGTAGCGAGCAAGACTCTTTGCGCGGATTCGCCCAACGCATCCAGTTCGTCAAATACGGCCGTTCGCTGCTTCTTCGACAAGCGACCATGGAGGACAAACCAGTGTTCGACCTGGCTCCCCAGTGCCGCCCGCAACAGCGACAGATGATCTGTCCGCTCGGTAAGCACCAGCACCTTTCGCCCTTCCCGATAGGCAGCCAGCACATCCCCGGCGATGCGCTGGCTGCGGGTCGCATCATTGGCAAGGATGCGGAACACGTCCTGAATCGGTGAATCCGGCGGAACCTCCGGCGCAGGTAGAACCTTCGGCCAGACTCCCCGTTGCGCCGGGGCGGTTTCCGGTTTGGCTGCACTGTGACGTATCGGCCCGCACTGCATGAAGATGATCGGCTGATGACCGTCACGTCGTATCGGCGTGGCTGTCAGCCCCACCACGAATTTAGCCTTTGCCTGCTTGAGGATCGCCTCGAAGAAAAAGGCCGACAGGTGATGACATTCGTCGATGATGATCTGCCCGTACTGTTCGAAGAGTTCGTCCACATCTTCGCGGCGAGAAAGTGACTGCATGACGGCGATGTCGATCTTAGCGGACGGTTTCTTTTTGCCGCCACCGATGACGCCCAAGCTTCCTTTCGGAAACTCGAGAAAACCGGTTAATCGTTCCTGCCACTGGCGCAGAAGCTCGGTGCGATGGACCAACACCAGCGTGCTCACTTTGCGGCGAGCGATCAGGGCGGCAGCTATGACCGTCTTGCCGAAGGCTGGCGGGGCACAGAGCACACCGACATCCTGTTTAAGCATCTCCCGCACTGCGGCCTTCTGGTCCTTGCGCAAGGTTCCGGTAAACTTGGCAGCTACCTTCCGTCCGGCCAGGCGCTCGTCCCGTAGCTCCGGACGACTGTCGTTCTCCTGTAACAGGTCGAGCACAGCATCGAGGCATCCACGGGGCAGGCCGATATGCTGAGGGTAATTCTCGGCACATCCGATGATGCGCGGCTTGTTCCACACCGGCAAGCGCATGGCCTGAGCCTTGTAGAATTCAGGGTTCTGGAAAGCAGCCAGCCGGATCAAGCGATTTACCAACGCTTGAGGGAGATCGACCTTGGCGATGAAGATCTGGTTGGCCAGCACAAGGGTCAGTGACTCCGGAAGCGGCCCGGACATCTTCGCCGTAACGGGTGCCGGGCGCTGCCATGGCTTACTCTCCTCTTCATCTACGGCGAAAGCCACATCCAGCGGATGACGGCCGCCACTGGCCCGCAGGATGGCGTCTTCCAGTTCCGCTTTGGATAACGGCCGAATCGAAGCAAGAAAGACTCACTGATCCGGATAAGGTTCAAGTCTCGCATCGACAAAAACACTGCGTCCCTGCTCGCGGGGCTGCTTCTGCAAGGGGAGAGCGATCAGGTTGCCGAAACCGCCCTTGGGCAGGGCATCCTGGTTGGGGAAGAGCCGATCATAGCTTGCCAGGGACAATTGCCGGGTGCGATTGCAGGTATGACTGATCAGTGCCGCTCCAAGTCGGCGCGCCTCTCGAGCCGGGACCGGCTCGGAAAAGAAGAGCCAGACATGCGCGCCATTGCCGGAGCGGGAGATTTCCAGCGCGGCGGGAATCTGCAATTCGTGGCAGGACTGCATGAACGACTGGCCGTCCTCGCGCCAGTCTGCCTCGTCGAAATCGGCCGCCAGGAAATTGCAGCTGTCGTCAGTCAACAGCGGATACACTCCAATGGTCTGTTTTCCGGCCAGATGATCGTAGATGACCTGATCGGTGACCGGTAGCAACAGACGCTGGGTGCAGTCGACGCATTTGATCTTCGGCTTGCGGCAGATGCCCGGCTTCCATTCGTTGCCGCAGGCCGGTGAATAGCCGGATTTCCCCCTGACGGACTCCCAGCGCAGGGGAAAGACGTCACTGCGCCCCCGGAACAGGCGGCGGAAGAGTGCGATTTTGTCGGCAGTGGTGAATGGGGCTGGGGGCGGTGCTTCTACGACGGCGGACTCTGCAACAACAGGGGTGACTTCTTCCCAGGCGATGCCATGACTGGTCAGCAGGGCTTTGAGGCGGGTGTTCTCTTCGAGCAACCGCTCAAGTTCGTCCGCACTGTTCGTGATCTTCTCAAGAAACATGGTACCGATGGCCGTCCTATCCCGTGAAACTTTGAAACAAAGTTCTCAGTATCACAGACATTTCGAGAATCACTCATTGCAAACGTCTCTCGCCTTTCATGCTGTCTTCCGTAACGGTAACGGTATCACCTTCGCTCCGGCCTTCAGCTCATCCAGGTAATCAGCCCAAATCTGCATCATCTTCTTGCGCTCTACAAGATGCGCTGTCCTATTGTAGGCACGGCCGTTCGGATCTCTCACGGCATGGGCAAGTTGGTGCTCGATGAAGTCAGGCCGGACCTGCAAAACTTCGTCAAGAATCGTCCGCGCCATTGCCCGGAAGCCGTGGCCTGTCATTTCATCGGAAGCATAGCCCATGCGACAGAGAGCCGCATTGATGGCATTGTTTGTCATTGGTCGCAGCGGGGAACGGTGACAAGGGAAAACATAACGGCCAAAACCTGTTAAGGGCTTCAGTTCTTCAAGGATCGTTACGGCCTGCCGACAAAGTGGAACGATGTGTGCCTGTTTCATCTTCATCTTTTCTGCCGGAATGTTCCATTGTGCCGCCTCAAGATCAAGCTCTGCCCACTCCATCTGTCGCAGCTCGCCAGGCCGTACAAACAGCATGGGTGCCAACTTCAAGGCACACTTCACATGGAATGTTCCTTTGAAACCGTCTATTGCGCGCATAAGTTCGGCAACCTCTTTCGGGTCGGTCAAGGCAGCATGATGCTTTTCACGTACCGGTGGCAATGCACCCCGCAGGTCTGCCGCTGAATCACGTTCAGCGCGTCCCGTAGCCACGGCATAGCGCACTACCTGCCCACAGATGGTTCTTACCCTGTGCGCCGTCTCCAGCGCCCCCTCCCCTCTATCCGGCGCAGCACGCCCAGAAGATCTACCGGCTTGACATCGGCAACCGGCATATTGCCAATCCAGGGGAATACGTCCCGCTCCAAGCGGTTCATGGTGGTTTTAGCATGGCCCGGCGACCATTGGCCGGAAAACTTCCCATGCCATTCGCGGGCGACCACTTCAAAGCTGTTTTCGATGATCTCCTGTTGCTCCTGCTCCGCCCTCTTCAACTCCTTGCGCTCGGTTCCGGGGTCAATGCCGTTGGCAACCATGTTGCGGGCTTCATGCCGCTTATCCCTGGCTTCCTTCAGGGGAATGTCAGGATAGGTGCCTAGGGCCAGCAGTTTCTCTTTACCCCCGAAGCGGTACTTGAAACGTCACCGGTTGCCGCAACCAAAAGAAACAGCCCGTCACCATCGGTCAGCTTGTAATCCTTCTCCCTTGGTTTCGCCGTCTTTACCTGAACATCTGTCAGAGCCACAATATACCCCCGCTCCTATCCCAATATACCCCCACCACATTTACAACTACCCCCCAATATCCCCCCATGTTTGACGGATTTCAGGGTACACCACTGGACTACACCGGACAAGACAAAAGAAAAAGCCCCTGATTTCTCAAGGGCTTTTTCTTTTATCCGGATGGTGCCGGACTGCTAAATTGGTGGAGGTGGTGGGAATCGAACCCACGTCCGAAAAACCTAGCATCTGAGATTCTACACCGTTAGTCCATTGCTCGATTTAACCGACTGCCTGCGCAACGAACAAGGCAGTCAGGCGGCGATCCCGTTGAGTTTCGGGTTGCGCTACGGGCGTCGCGTTTCCCTATCCGGTAGTAAATGACGCCCCCGTTGTACCACCGGCATCTTCATTGGGGACGCCTGTTAAGCCGCTAAGGCTACAGGGGTGTTATAATTGTCGGCAATTAATGCCGTGCAGGTTTATTAAGGTCGGCCACCTGCCCCGACCCGGTGCTACCCAGATTTTCAGTTCCCCGTCGAAACCTTTACACCCCCTTTTATTGATAAGGAGTGAAGAGTAAGGGGTTAGGAGATTGTATGCTCCTCACGTCTAACTCTTCATACCTCACGAGCTTTACCTATTTTTATGCTTGAGCTCATGGGACAGTTCGCGCTGACTGTCCTTCTTCTTCATGTCTTCACGTTTATCGTACAGTTTCTTGCCTTTGGCAAGCCCTATCTCGACCTTCACCAGACCGTCCTTGAAATACATGCGCAGGGGAACGATCGAATAGCCCTGCTCCCTGATTCTGCCGTACAAACGATCAATCTGCTTGCGGTGCAAGAGCAGTTTTCTATTGCGATCGGCCTGATGGTTCTGGCGATTGCCGAACTCGTAGGGAGAGATGTGCAGATTATGCAGAAAGGCTTCGCCATCGCGCACCAGCATGAAGGAGTCGTTCAGGTTGGCTTTGCCGGCCCGCAAGGATTTCACCTCGGTTCCCAGCAGGACAAGACCGGCCTCCATCTTTTCCTCGATAAAATAGTCGTGGTAGGCCTTCTTGTTATTACAGATCAGTTTTTCACCCATTGCGCGATCCTAACAGATTTACCGAAGAAAGGGAACGACCAGATTGGGAGAACAGCAAACGGGAATCCGTGAATGGACTCCCGTTTGAAATATGCGATGAAACGATTCACCACTCTGCTCGGATTCAGCCCTGTCGCCTCTTCTTTTGAGTCGTTCTCTCCGTTCCGTCTTCCCGAGACTCTTCAGCGAGGCGAGAGGCACGGGAATTCATCGTTGCAGCCTGGGATGAGATGGTTACAGTATCGGTTTTGGTCTTGACAAGCGCACCTTGGGCGGCCTGACTTGCCTGGGCCAGAGCGGCATGCTGCACACTCTGCGTTGGCGCATTGACCTGAGAAGGAGCAACGAGAATACTGTTTGGTGAAAGCTGAGCTATTGACATCCGTATCACCCCCTCCGGAAAGCACTTTTCTTTTATCGACTTTCCTTCAGACATCTTAAGAATTATTTCAATCTTCCCCGCTTTTCTCGCCGCCAGGGGCTTGCATGACGTGACCGGCACTCCCCCGGAACTCACGCTCCTGCGTTTTTGGTTCACTTTCTGCATGACGCAAGCGCCAGACAGCGCAGATGTGTCGACCAGACGCACCAATGGACAAGCCTGCGCTGCATCCTGCGCTCAGGATACCAGTCGATTCTGCCCAAACAACGGGCAGCAGATGACACCGACATGTGCCAACAACGCCAGAGGAGAAGAACATGCAGAAGAGGACAGAAACAGACCGTTACGTGACATTCAAGGGAATTGACGGCGACGGCAATGCCCGGCGATTGGTGGCGATGTTGCGACATCACATCGACGACCCCGCCAAAACGAACCTGTTCTGGGAGAAATTCAAGAAAAAGCTGGCGCTGGCCGAATCGCCCGACGCCAACAATACTCGCCGCCTCGACGAACTATTCCTGATCCACTCCTACATCAACAACATATATGATCTGCTTGAGGAACACGGAGACCAGGAGGCACTGACACTGCTGCGCCAGATCGAAGTAGAGTCATGCTGAGCCCTGTCCCCACGTTACAGTTCGGGCGGAGCGATTCCACCGTAACCGACACTCCCCGGACGGCGCCGACAACAACCTCCGGTATCAGAGGAAGGAGCCGGCATGTCAGCGCAACCCATACAACTGCCTATAGGTGGCGGCTGCGGCATAGACCTTCTTGACGTAGTCGCGAGTCTCCTTGTAGGGTATGCTTTCGATGAATTCGTCCTTATCAAGCCCATTAAGCCTCTTTCTCCAACGCGCCACCGCACCTGCTCCGGCATTGTAGGCGGCGACCGAAAAAACCACATCGCCGTCATACCCATTCAAAAGATCGCGAAAATGCCGCGCCCCCAACATGATGTTGTAATCGGGTGTTGTCAGTCGAGCGGGGTCAAAGGCGCCCTTTTCGCGGGCAGTGGCCTTGGCAGTTGCCGGCATGAGCTGCATCAGGCCGATGGCACCTGCCGGAGACTTCACTGTAGGCGAGAAACTGCTCTCGGCACGAATCAGGGCATAAATCAGCGCCTCGGAGAGGCTGTTGGCAGCTGTCTGCTGTGCCACCTGCCCCGTATAGGCCAGGGGATAACCTGCGGTCCAGAGCGGCAAGCTTTCCTTTTCCCACTTTAGTGAGCGGTTCTGCTGGAAGAGGTAAATGGCTGATCCATAATCGCCCATTTCCAGATAGAGTCGCGCAAAGCCGGGAAACTGCCCCTTTTTGTCACCACTCTTCCGCCGGACAGCCGCCTCCCGACGGGCCTCGTCACTCATACCCAATGAAGCCAACAGAAGCGGCTTTTCATAACCGGCCGGAAGCGGCGAAGTAATCATGGCGGAACGCTGGGCAAGGGATTCACGACTGTCCTGGATTCCCTTCTGCTCCCGGTGCCACGCGGCGTAGAAGCCTGCCGGATATTCATTCAAAAGCGTGCAGTAATAGTCGGCTGACTCGGCATTGCCGCTGTTCTCCAGCACACGTCCCAGCCAGTAGAGAGCCTTTTCCCGCTGGCTGTCATCATTCAAAAGCGCCTTGAACGACACGGCAGCCGCGGCATGTTCTCCCGCAAGGTAGTGACACCAGGCCGACTCCCAGGCAGCCCGGCTGACATGCTTTGATTCCGGGCAGATTAGAGCAACTTTTTCAAACAGAAGAGCAGCCTCGGCATAGTTCCCCGTCCCCTTGCGCAGGCTGGCGGCCTCCATCAGGGCATCGTCGGCGAATTCCTGCTTCTGACCCTCGCCAGCCAATTCCATTAACATGGCAAAAGCCCGTTCACCCTGGTCGAGATGCTCCAAGGCCTTGGCCTGCCAAAAGCGAGCCTCGGATCGTATGGAGACACTGTTGCTGGCGCCTGCCCTGGCCAGACTCTTTTCAGCCTCCTTCCAGTTGCGCATGCGATACTGGTTCAGGCCGGTACGCAACACGACGAGTTCGACCAGGGCCGCTGACTGTCCTTCCAGCGGAATTGCCTGGAGTGTCCGCAGTGAGTGCGAAAAGGAGTTTTTTGCGGAAAACGCGGAGGCGCGGCGAAGCAATTCCTCAGCCGTAAAAGAGTTGCTCGCGATGCCCCGCTTCTCCAGTTCCTTGAGGCGGTCCTGGGATTTCACAGCCTGTGAGGCAAGCGGGGTATTCAGCCAGATACTCCGGTAAATCTGGACCGCGCCGTTTGTATTACCCAGCTCCTCGCGGCAGAGGCCGGACAGGAAGAGCGCGTCCACGGAATCCGCGCCAGAGGGGTATTTCTCGACAAAAGCCTGGGACAGCTTGAGCGCTGCGGCGAAATCACCAGCAGCCACAACGCTGTCGAGTTGAAGCTTCAACGAACGCCGGACCAGCAAAGAAGCCGGATACTCCTTGGGTATGGCAACCGCCTTGGCGGCTGCCTCGGGATACCTTTTCAGCTTAAACAACGCCTCGGCCTGGTAGTAGGCGGCATAATCCCCCAGAAGCGGCAATTTCTGCTCAGCCTCGCCCAGCAGAGACAGGGATTCTTCGGTCTTTCCCTGACGAAGGGCGCGGACCCCCAGGAAAAACGTACGCTGCGGAGAATCGGCGGATTTCAGTGTCTGAGCAAAACTGTCCGTATGATCCTGCTCCCGAAACTGCGACACGGCACTGGTGAGCGCATCATCGGCATGGCAGGAGAGACTGACAAGGGAAACGAATGAAATGCCGGCCAATGCGATGACAAGAGTTCTGCGGGTGGTTTGAAACATGAATCTGCCTTTCGTGAACAAGGCCCTGGGTGGACGCCCATGGCCTTGGAATAGCGTTAATCAGATGACACAACATAACTCATGCAAACCCTGCGCTGCGTTCCGTGGCAGTCACCCCTTCAGACGTGAAGCAGTGGAAGCGTACGGGACCCGACACCACATCCAGCCTGAAGGCGGCAACAGCTTACAGTCCCCTTCTGGCCAACTCATCCTGATAAAACTTCTGATACAAGGCGTCCCAGTCACGACTCCCCTGGTCACGATTGCGCAGTTTGGCGCGCACGGTTTCGTCAATCTCCTCGGCCACCTGGAAGAACGACATAAGCGACTGCTTGATCCTGGCCAAGGTACGACCCTCGTCTGCTACATCCGCAAGGTCATCGCGCCAAAAACGCTCCTTAATCTCATGGGACAGGTTGGATATGCGGTCTTCGGAAAATACCATACTATGTCCACCTCATTAACCGGTTTCGAAAGAGAGGAACTGACCTCAGGGGCTAGAGTACAATCTTGCGATCCTTTGCCAGTTTTTCCTTAATCATGCGCAGCATCCTGCGACGATCAATGTCCGCCGCGCCACGCCCCATGGCGGCAATGGTATCATCCAGCATCCGCTCGGCATCCTTTTCCAGCGTCTGTTCCCGGCGAATATCCTGAATGATCGCTCCGACTATACCCTCGACAACCGCGTTGCGTCCCTGCTTCGGTACGATCAGGGCCTCAGCCATCAGATCACTGAAGACCTTTTCGGCCAGACGCCGTATCTGCTCTTCTCTCAGTCGCATAGTACCTCAAATGAAAAAGGCCCACCAGCGGGCAGGCCTCAACACGGATTGTCTCCGCTCTTACGGGAATGTTCCGAGTTGTTGCGACTGTCCATCCCTGACAGAAACGTTTGACGCGGCTTCTGGCAAGCATGCCGCCTGACCACTCAGGCCAGTGTTACTCTGTCCGAAAACCTGCTCTTCGCGGCTCGTTGCCTGAGCCGCTACCGTCAACAGTGCAGCAACGACAAATGCCGCAATTATGGTAATTGCGCGTTTCATCACGCATCTCCTTGGTGAAAGTGAATTTCAAACATCTTACTCATTTCGCCCAGAATTGCAATTCATATTATTCGTCATCTCTGCCGGTTCCGAATTAATAAATAACTGTAGCGCCCAAAACGGAGGACTTCACTGCAAAACCAACCAGAATAAAAAAACAGGTTCAGTTTGTGCTCTCAGGGGATTTTGCCCGCCTGCGAAGAAACAGCGAGAAGAGACCAAAGGCGCCCAAACCCGCCCCCAGCAGAAAAAATGTGCCCGGTTCAGGGGTCACGACATGATTGGGGGGAGGCTTTGGTGATGAGTACTGGCCAAAACCGGGATCATCAGGGGAGCGTGACGGGTCTGAAGAATGGCCGGGGCCCCAAAAGAGGGGCAACCCCAAGTCGCGGGGGACCCGATTGAGGGTTTCGGGGGTAACGTGTGTCGGATCATCTTCGGGCGACCAGGACGCCACCTGCTGAGGAAGATCATCGGCAGACTCTGGTTTGTTCAACCGACGGGGAGGAGCGTCAACCCGTTCAACGGGATCTTCCGGTCCCGTCCCCCTCGGAGCGGGGGCAGCAACATAGTCATTGCAGCAGTAGGTGCGGACCATATGGGTTCCGTCGGTAACATAGCCATCACCTTTGGGCAGCCTGACCGCCCTTGTTGTCCGCCTGACAACCTCACCCTTTCTGTAGGAAACATATGTCCATACCGGCTTATCCTGTTTCCCAAGCCTGGCGTTATCCCAGTTGAACCCGGCGAAGTGGGCGGCCAGCACCGGATCGTTTCGGACCGTAGTGCGGAAATCCTCCACCGAGTGAATGTTGTTTTTCTTGCACAGCCCGTAATACTTCCCGTCGATTTCACTGCTGGCATCGACCGGCTCCTGGCTCTTCTGCACGACTGATCGCACGGGAGTTTCGCGCGAAACACCCTTCCCGTTCATGAGAAATGACCTTATCAGGAGACCTGTCGCCACAAGCGCCAGCACAACAAGCACTGCCACGCCCCACCGGTGGTTAGTGAAGCCGGCAAACGGCTTTCTGGCCTTATATTGCCTCTTGTCTGGCATGTTGTTGTCTCCCATGGCACGGTTCCTCAAACAAAGTCAATGCATCGACATGCGCCAACGCATGTCAGAGATTCATTTCATCGCATAGTTTTTCGCTGTCACGCAAGCCTGCATCGGACCGAGGGGATCTGTCAAAGAGCCAACCCACATAACAGCATAGTTTTTATGGATACCGACACCGAAAGCCAGAAGGTTGCTCCCCTTCCAGTCACCGGATTCGAGGAGGATTGCATTGTGGCTCGGGCTCGCCTTCCAGGCCTCCAGCACACGCGCCGGATTGACCTCTTTTTCACTAGTGGAATAGGCATTTTCGTAGCCATCTCCTATATAGGTGAAATTGGTGATCTCGCGTGGCTTGTCCCACATTGCTTCGGCAAACGCATGATCCTTCGTATAACACACCGGCTTCCAGGCCCCCTTATCCGACCAACTATGCAACGAACAGGCCAGGCCACGGTTGTCTGTTCCTTCGGCCGGCTGGTTTTTGCAGAGATCAATGGCATGCACGCGAGCAACCTTGTTCAGCGAGCGTGAATTGACTATCGGTGGCAGTCCATTGCTTTCGCGATATTCATTCACAAGCCGGTACAGCTCCCTTTCCTTTGCCGAGAGGCACGCGAATTCTCCCGATTCATTGAGCGCGCTCTCCATAATGTTCTGGGTAGCGGAATCGGAAAGAGGGCTGGCAGTGGCTACCGCACCCATTTCAAGGGAAACCACGGCGGCAAGAACAGCATTCATCAGCATCTTCTGCAGGCGAATGCCATACTTGACACGACTGGGACGTACATACCCCGCTTCTACAAGTATTTCACCAAGCCTGCCGTGAGTCAGTGATTGCCGGTGAAGCGCAAATTCCAGCTGTTCGCGGGTAATATGCCCCGTCGCGACCAGAAGCTCGCCCAGCCTGAGGGGAGAATTGCCGGCGCCCCCCTGGTTTAACTGCACGTCAAGAAGGGCACTCAACTGCCTTTCCGTGAGCATGCCGAGACGCTTGAACACCTCGCCCAGCTTTTCGCCGCTTCGCCGCTGTTCGGAGATTGCGAAGTCAAGCTGTTCGCCGGTGATGCGCCCCGATTGCACGAGCAGTTCGCCCAGCAGTTGTCGTTCGCCGGCGGCAATTTTCACCGCATCGGAGAGAGAGCCCAGATGTCCCTGCACCATGAGCGGGAGCCTGACATCATCGACCCCCAGCATCCCCATCCTGACCAGTACCTGCCCCAGAAGTTCCTTGGTTCGCTTCTGTTCCTCCAGGGCAGCATCAAGGCTCCGCTGTGACAAAAACCTGCCATCCAACAGAATTCTGCCAATATGGCGCCGGATTGATTGTTTCACAACCTGACTCCTTGTATATCTATTCAGTCCTTTTGAATGCGTACGGTTAGAATGTATCATCGCGGAGTCACCAGTGTCCACAATATTCATTAACGCCGAATCCGATAGTTTCCGCGCAGTTGCAACCCTTTAAGGCGGCATAGTACTGTTCACTTCGGCAGGCGGGCGAGTTGACTCAAGACAAATGTGCCCGACGTGCACATGCAAACAGAGTCGTGCATCAAGAGTTCCGGAAACAAAATAAAAACCTGGGCACGCTATCGTGCCCAGGTTGCGACTACCCAGAACTCCCTTGCCCTACCTAAAACCAGCAGAAAAGAAAGACTTGTATCCGCATGCAGCCCGCTCACTACCTACTGGCACGAGGCACCGAAAACAGATTCGGACCCCTGTTCTCCAGCACCGTACCAGCCAACTGCCGACACGCTCCCCTCCTCACCCCGTTATTTCCGTGACCCAGTGCGGTTCCCTGTGCCCATCCCTCGCTGTTCAGAATCCGTGCAGGTTTTCCACCTTGACCGCCAGTTCTTCGCCGCGAATCCTCCTCAGGGTGGCGGCCACCACCTCCACGTCGTTGTCAAAGGAGCCATGGGCAAGGGAGATATACTCCTGGCCATCGAACACCTTCGTCCGTTCCTTGGTATGAACCTTGACCGTCTGCATTCCCCCCATGAACATGCGCCAGCGGGCGACGTCGACCGTTTTGCTGGCGTTCCACAATTCTTTAGATTCCACCGACGGATTCCAGGCCGCTTCCATGCCGAGCAGCGGCATCTTGTGCACATCCTCCAGCGCCCTGCTGACCAGGTACAGCAGAGACTTGCCGTACGGACCGACCGTATCGGCCAGTTCCCGTTCGTCACTGAGAATATCGAAGAAAAACCGCTCTTTCGACAAGATATTTTTCTTCACAGCCGAGGCATAATGCTCCAGAGCAAAACCGACCGTGCACGCCGGGGCGTACAGGGACAGGCTTTCGACCTGGAGCTTCTTTAGCGTCAACTGGTCCAGCAGGTGGCCATGGAGGATGGAACCGGCAGAATGCCCCACCAGATGGATCTGGAGCGCAGGGATGCGCTGCTTCAGTTCCACCAGATGCCCGGCCAGCAGCGCCAGGCCAGCGTCACGCTCCACCGCGGCAGCCGCATTCTGCTTCATCTGCATCCAGACCGGCTTGACCAGCAGCTTTTCGCAGGCCAACTCCACGGAACGGTCCTTTGCTTCCTGCAACTGGTTCTTCACATCAGACCAGAATCCGCGTGAAAGTTCTCCCTCTGACGTCCTGAAATACTTGGACACCGCATCATCGAGGATGCCGGAGATGCTCTCCCCGAAACCGGTTTTCCAGGTTACGAAGAGCGGATAGATTCCGTTCTCACTGAAGTAAGGCGCCATCACCCGGATCCGCTTTATGGAAGCCTCCTCGTCGTTCAGGCCGCCGTGGGCGTAGATGGCGATGATCGGTTTCTGCTGCCCGTCAAGCCAGGCCAGGGGAAGATTAAGCGCTGCTTCCCGGAACCCAGCAACCGCATCCGCCACGTCAAGAAAGCGGTTGATGGGGCGACCGTCGTTTCCCAGCACCAGGGTATGCTCGTAGGCCTCCCCCTCGCTCCAGGGGTGAACGGCGGGAGTGGCATGAGTGTAGGGGATGGCGGTGCTGTCCGAAGACCAGGACCACTCGGACCTGCCGCTGACCGCATCATGCAGGCTCAGGCTGGTGCGGGTACGCACCGCATCCACCAGTTCCATGGGAGCTCCGCACACCGCCACCCAGGCATCGGAACCGTTGCGAATCCAGTCCTCGTAGCCCAGAATGGCGAATCCCAGACAGCCCCATCCATCTCCCCAGGAGTTCTGAACGATAAAGCCCCGGGTGGTATATCCGGTTATGGCAAAGGCATGGCCGCCGGCAACCTCCGTCATAAACGGAATCATAGGTAGAGTTGACGATGCACCGAGAAACCACCCCTTGTGGACCGAGGCAGACACATAGATCGCTCCCACCTCTCTGATGGCCGCCTGCATATCGGCGATGGAATCCTTGTTGATACGGTAATAGGCACCCAGCGGCCGTTGCGCCGCATCCTGCTGCCACCCCTCCTTGGGGGGGACGAATTTGGTTTTGTACGGCCAGAACTGTTCCGTGCAGATACCATGGCGATGCCACCCCTTCATGGCACCGCGGCAACTGGATCCCTCGTAGTCCTCGCCCGGCCATTCATCATAGATACGAGCCATGTGGTAGAGCATGCGCGGGCTGACCCTGGCAATCCTGGACACGCTTTTGCCGCCATCCTTCCCCGCTTCCAGACATTCCTTCCAGAGCAGGTAGTTGATGACTGCGGCCAGCCCGAAGCCGGTGCAGGCCCCCTCCTTGCCCTGATTCAGGATCAGCTTGTGCTTTCTGGTGTAGTCGGCCAGGTGATTTTCGATGAACTCCGGTGAGGGATACTGCTGGGGAAGACAGACCAGTGGCGGATTGTAGACCCGGTCGCGATAGTCGATACGGTCGGGACGGGCATCAAAGGTGCGGTTGGCGTCAGGTGTGCTCGGCATAACGATCTCCTTTTTCGCACTACGAGGCGCCCCCACGGGGCACCTGTCTGCTGGTTTTCGATTGAAACCAAAACCACTTTGTTCCGGGCTGATCGGCATCAAGGCGTACACAAGCGCCAGACCTGACCATGAATTTATCGGCCAACAAAGCGGTGGTTTTCCGAAGAAAGCATACCACTCTCTGACAACTTGTAAATTAAAACATTCAATAAATACACGACTAACGATCTGGTCCAAAGTTGCCGTGTCGCGCACGACACGGATGAACATGGGTCGCAGTAGCGGTGGAGAGGCATAGTCGCGGCATATCTGCAACCGGTCGTTTTCCCGCAGAAGCAGCGGAAGACATGCACAACCGGCGGAAAAATGAATTGCGCCATTGACCGCCATGGGTCACTATCAGGGCGTGCACGTCTCCGCAACCGGCTGCGGGACACCCCGACGCGGTGAGCAGTCAGAGTACCGAAAAGGAGTTACCTTCCCCATGTTCACCCGCCTCTACATCCACATCCCCTTCTGTCTGCACAAGTGCCCCTACTGCGCCTTCGTCTCCCAGGAGGGCTCCCCAGCCCAGCGGGAAGCATACGTGGAACTGCTGCTGGCCGAGATGCGCCTGGCCCATGCCGGGATTCCGTCCGGCCGCCCCCTGGAGTCGGTCTACTTCGGCGGAGGAACTCCGTCCCTGCTGGAACCCGACCAGATCGGACGGATACTTTCCCTGGCCGACACCCTGTTTAGCCTGGTGCCCCATGCCGAGATAACCCTGGAGGCCAACCCGGGCACCATCGACAGGTCGAAGCTGGCGGGATTCCGTTGTTCGGGGGTCAACCGGCTCTCCCTGGGGGTGCAGTCCTTAGACGACCGCATGCTGGCCAGCCTGGGGCGGATCCATTCGGCGGAGCAGGCCGCGCAGAGCGTGAAGGCGGCACGAAGGGCCGGGTTCGCTAACATAGGCATCGACCTGATCCACGCCCTGCCGGGACAGACCATGGAGATGTGGCGCCACGACCTGGAGCGTGCCCTGGATCTGGCGCCGGAGCACCTGTCGGTCTACGGCCTGACCATAGAGGAGGGGACCCCCTTCGCCCAACGCTACCCCCATGACCGTGACCTGCCGGACGAAGACCTGTCCGCCGACATGTTCCTGGCCGCCGATGACCTGCTGGGCGCTGCCGGGTACGAGCATTACGAGATCGCCAACTACGCCCTCCCCGGCTTCCGCTCCCGACACAACAGCGGCTACTGGAGGCGCGACGGCTACCTGGGGCTGGGGGCCGGCGCCCACTCATTCCTGCGCGGCACCGGCCACGGCCTCCGCTTCGGCAACAGGAGCGACGTCGACGAGTATGCAGCCGCCATCACTCGTGGCCAGTTACCCCGACAGGACAGGGTTGAGCTGTCGCACGAGGATGCCCTGGCGGAGTTCATGTTCCTGGGACTGCGCATGGCCGACGGGGTGAGCTTCGGCGACTTCCGGAGGGAGTTCGCAATGGAGATGAAGGAGCGCTTCAAAAGGGAGCTGGGGGAGATGACCGCCTTGGGGCTACTGGCCATGGACGACAGAGGAGTGCGCCTGACCAGGCGCGGCATGCTGCTCTCCAACCGGGTCTTTACCCGATTCCTGGAATAGCGTCCCCCATCGCCGCCACTGCATTTCCCCCGCGGCACCATTGGAAAATGTGACCGACTTTTTTCACCCCGGATCCAGTGGCGAAACCGCGATCAGAAGCGGGGAGCAACTGAAGGAGTATCCCGAATATGAACAACGATGTGATCGACACGACAATGCTGCCCCGTCCCGGTCGCTACCGCCACTACAAGGGTAACGAATACGAAGTGATCGGTAGTGCCCGCCACAGCGAGACGGAAGAATGGCTGGTCGTCTACCGCAAGCTGTACGGCGACCGTTCGCTCTGGGTGCGGCCACGGGGCATGTTCCTGGAGAGCGTAGCGGTGGATGGGTGCGAGAAGCCACGCTTTGAGTGGCTGGGAGAGATGGGAGCGTAGGAGAGACTTCTCCCGGGCAGTTCCCCTTGCCCTCCCTGCTGGAGTGTTTATACTTCCTGCACATGGGACCACACCGCAACACCATATTCCTGCAGGTAATCTGCCTGATCGTCGCAACCTCTACATGGGCCGAGCACCCCTTCGGCCAGTTCTGGAGCGGCTTTTCCACATCCCTGGCCAACCGGTCGACCGAACAACGCAAGAACGCCGCCATCGCCGGCCGGGAACTGGACGGGATCATCATCCCGCCCGGAGGGATATTGAGCTTCAATAAGCGGGTGGGTGCCCGCGAGCGGGAGAAGGGGTTCCTGCCGGCGCCGCACCTGACCAGCGACGGCACCCTGGACGACACCCCCGGCGGCGGCATCTGCCAGCTGGCTTCCACCCTCTACAACGCCGGACTCTTGGCAGGGCTGGAGGTGGTGGAACGCCACCCCCACTCCCGCGTCGTGGCACACGTCCCGCCTGGCCGCGACGCCACCATCTCCTCCTGGCGCAAGGATCTGAAGCTGCGCAACCCCTTCCCCCATCCGCTCAAGCTGAGCATCGACTCCGGTAACGACCGCCTGACCGTCTCTTTCCACTCCCCGGTGGCCAGGAAGTTCCAGGTGGAGATCCATTCCGACCTGGCCACCCTGGAGCCGGAGACGGTCAGCGGATTTAAAATCCCGAACGGACAACCGGGCAGTCGCGGCTTCTCCACCCGCACCTGGCGGCTCATCCGCACGGATGGCGTCGAAAAGCGGGAACTGCTCTCCGAGGACCACTACCCCGCGCCCAGCAGAATCATTGCAGGAGGCGGAGAGTGAACCTGCGCAAACACACCGTCTCTCTTACACGCACCACGGGCCATGTTCTGAACAGAGCCATGGGGGTCGTCCCGCTCCTGACCATACTCCTTGTACTGTTCGCCGGCATAGCAACGGTACGGGCGGCGACGCCGCGGTTCACCAGGGCGGAATCATCCGCCCTGGTGGAGTACGCCCGCGCCTGCCTGCTGGCCAGACTGGATGGCGTCCCCCTCCCCCCACCTCCCCCATGCGCGACACGGCAACAGCAGGCCTGTTTCGTCACCTTTTTCCGGGACAGGCGGGTTGTGGCCTGCTTCGGCGGTTTCACCCCGCGCCGGGCCAGCCTGGCCGAAGAAATCGCCGACAACGTCCGCCTGGCGCTGAAAAATGACCCCCGCAGCCGTGGTTTGAGCCGCGATACAGCCCAGGCAACGGGAGTGCAGATCACCTTCCCCTTGGACCAGCCGGAACGGGTGGCGGACTATCGCGCCATCGATCCGCTGCGGGAGGGGATGTTTGTGGAAGGCAATGTCGCTGGCGTGGCCTTTGTCCCGGGCGAGGCACGCACCGCCAGTTGGGCCTTCCGCCAGGCCCTGGCCAGGCTGGGGGAGAGCGACCCGGCCAGCCTGCGCCTGTATCGTTTCAGGGCCGTGGCGATTTCCACCAGAAACTCCGACCGGGGGAATGAGCTCCGCAAGCGCCCTACCGGTTAACGCTTCTATGGCAGCAACACCGTGACAACCAAGGAGTCCCCCATGAAAACGATCCGCATTCTGTGTACCCTGCTGATCATGGCCCTGATACCGGCAGCAGCCTGGGCCGCCCGGGGCAAGCCCCCCCAAACAGCCAAACAGGTCAGCGTCAGCGGAACCATCATCTCCGCCGAGACCAACCGTCCGGTGAAGGGGGCAACGATCACCTTCATGGAAAACAGGGGGATGAAGGTTCCCTTGGCCAGCGCAGCCACGGCCACATCCGACAGCGAGGGGCGCTTCGGCGTGGGTCTCAAACCGGGCTACTATACCTGGCTGGTGAGGAAAGATGGCTACGGGCTCTTCGAGGGAGGGGCGTCGGTCAACTCCAGGCAAACGGAGACGCTCAGCGCCTACCTGCACAGACAGGCCGAGCTGTCCGGACGGCTGGTGGACGGGGGCGGCAGGCCGATGCCGGGGATCAGTATCGTGGCAAGCCGCTGGGCCGGGAGCGTCAGCACCAGTGACGGCCGTTTCACCATAACCGGCCTGGACAGCCAGGGGTACGAGCCGCGACTCCAGCACCCCGGCTGGGTACTGGAGAAGAGCGCCTACATCCAGGTGGACCCGGCCGAGAAAAAGGATCTGGGCGATCTGGTCATGCGCCGCGCCGCCACGCTCAGCATCGCGGTCATTCCCCGGAACGGGGCCGGCCGCCCGCTGGAACGCATCAACCTGAGCCTCTCCGGAGATTCCCTCTACCGTTCGGCAACAACCGCCGGCCGCTCCGTTGCCGTGTTCAGCGACCTCCCCCCGGGCGATTATTCCCTCTTTCCCTCGGATGAGCGGCTGAACGGCACCAGGGAGGCCGTCAGGCTCCAGGAGGGGGAGCAGCGCACCCTGACCCTGCGGCCGGAGGTAAAGCCCCCCTGGCTGACCATCGAGGAGTACGGCGACGTTTTCCTGCCGGACAGGGCGCTCAAGCTGCGCGCCCATGGCCTCTGGGCGGAGAAGGCCGAGGCGGTGATCTCCGCGGTTGACAGCGCGCCCCTGCTGACGGGCAAGGTCGACCTGCGCCAGCCTGACGGCATCCCCACCGGATACCTGCACAAACTGACCAGCTATCCCCTGACTTTCCCGGCGCGGCGATACGGCCACTCCCGCAGCGCCCGCGTCCCCATCCCGGGACTGAAGCCGGGCGCCTACCTGCTGGAGCTGAAGGGAAGCGGAGCAACGGCACGCTTCGGCTTCCTGGTGACCCGCCTGGGGCTGGTAGCCAAGACGTCCCCCAAGGGCACACAACTGTACGCCACCGACCTGGTCAGCGGCAGGGCGCTCGCCGGGGTAACCATCGGCTCGACACAGTCCGGGACGCAGGCAACCAGCGATGCCAACGGCATGGCCACCTGGGATACGACCGGCTCGGCGCGGACATTGACCGGACGCCTGGGCGACAGCCTGGCATTCCTGGAGCTGGGCTCCGGGGAAACCCAGGCTGCCACGACCAGGGGGTACCTGTACAGCGACCGTCCCGCCTACCGCCCCGGTCAGACAGTTTACTACAAGGGGGTCCTGCGCCAGCGCGGGGATGGGGACGCTTACACCCTGCCAAAGCTCGACCGCGTACATGTGACCATCAGCGATAGCGGCGACAAGACGGTCTGCGAACATGACGCCCCCCTGTCGTCAGGCGCTTCGTTCCAAGGGGAATGCACCCTGGCACGGGGAGCATCCCTGGGCGGCTATACCATCAACGCCTCTGCGGGGAATGAGTCCTGGCAGGGATGGTTCCGGGTGCTGGAGTACCGAAAGCCGGAGTTCGAGCTGCAACTGACACCCGACCGCCGCTTCCTAGTAGCGGGGGAAACGGCACACGTCAGACTGAGCGGCCGCTACTACTTCGGGGCACCACTGGCCGACGCCAGGGTCAACTGGCGCATCTACAGCAGGCCTGCAGCGGATCTGGGCAGGGACGGCGACGGTTATGACGACGAAGAGCGCTTCTCCGGCGGCTACGCCGACTTCATCGGCGAAGGGGAGCTGCGCCTGGATGACAAGGGCGAGGCGTTGATACCGGTAGCGGCCAAGAGTCACGACATGCCCCACAGCTACACCCTGGAGGTGGCTGTGACCGACGCCTCCTCGCGCCAGGTATCTTCCTTTTCTTCCCTGACGGTTGTCCCCTCCCTGGTGGCGCTGAAGGTCACAACCGGCTCCTACCTGACCAGGCCGGGCCAGCCGGTGGAGGTGAGCCTCTCCGCGGCCGACTGGGAGGGGAGTCCCCGGGCAGTGCCAGTGAACCTGTCATTCGAGCAGCAGATCTACGACGGGAAGAGCCGCTCCCACTCCTGGAAACGGTCAGACTCCGTCAGCCTGACCACGGATATGAGCGGCAGGACCCAGACCAGCTACCGCTTCCCCCACCCCGGATTGTGGCGGGTCAGGGGCCGGGCTGCCGACCAGGCCGGGCGCACCTCAACGGCTGACGCCCTGATCTGGGTCTGGAAGGAGGGATACGACTGGCAGGGGCCTCAACGCGACCTGGAGGCGGAATTCGATCAAAAAACCTACAAACCGGGCGACACGGCCCGCCTGATCGTACGCACACCGGGCAGCGGCGGCGCACTGTTGCTGACCCTGGAGGGTCGGGAGCTCCACAGCAGCCGCACCATCGTGCTGAAGAACACCCTGCAGGTAGTGGAGATCCCGGTGAGCGAGAGCTATGCGCCGTTCATGCATGCCTCGGCGGTGACGGTACGCGACGGACGGTTTTTCAGCCGCACCCTCCCCCTGCGGGTGGATATCCAGCCGGGCAAGCTGGACATCAGGGTCATGGCTGACAAGCCGGTCTACGCTCCCGGGGAACGGGTGCGCCTGACCATCTCCCCCACGACGGAGGGAAAGCAGGTGCCTGCCGAGCTGTCCCTGGCGGTTGTGGATGAGGCCATCTTCGCCGTGGCGCCCGAACGGGGCGATGACATCTACCGTTTCTTCCGCGGCAACCGCGAGCACCTGGTGACCACCCTGCACTCTTTCCCCCGCGTCTACCTGGGAGGCGCAGCCAAGGATGAGGCCGCACTGACCGCCCAAGAGGATGACCTTAAGGGGGTGAAGAGCCGCAAGACGTTCAAGGATACCGCCCTGTGGCAACCGATGCTGACCACGAACGCTGACGGCAGCGCCACGGCCGAGTTCACCCTGCCGGACAACCTGACCACCTGGCGGGCAACAGCCGTTGGCCACACCCTCAGCAGCGACTTCGGCACAGGGCGGGAGAAGTTCATCGCCCGCCTGGCACTGATGGCGCGGCTCTCCCCTCCCCGCTTCCTGACCGTGGGGGATGAACTGAAGATTCCGGGGCTGCTCACCAGCATGACCGACAGGCAACAGACGGTCAGGGGGCGCTTCGAGACCAGCGGCCTGACCCTGCTGGAAGGTACGGATTTCAGCGGAGAGATCGCTCCCCGCGGGACGCTGCGCCGCGACATGATGCTCAAGGCCGAGCGGGCCGGCAGCGCCACCCTGAAACTGCTGGCCAGGGGAGAACAGGGAGCGGATGCCATGGAGCTGACCCTGCCGGTGCTGGAACGGGGCATACCCCGCACGGCCGCTACCGGCATCGCCCTCAGGGAGCGGCAGGGGGAGACGGTCCTGAACCTGCCGGACAACGCCCTGCCCGGCTCAGGGGAGCTGAGGATTTCTTTCTCCCCCACCATCGCCGCCAGCCTGGACAGCGCCATCAGCCGACTGGTGCAGTTCCCCTACGGCTGCGTCGAGCAGACTCTGTCGCGATTCATCCCGGCCCTGCACGCCCGCGCCCTGCTTTCCCAACAGGGCTGGCAGCCGGACCCGGCAACACAGGAAAAGCTGGCATCGGCCATCGATCAGGGGATGAAGCGGCTGGAGGAGATGCAGCACGAGGATGGCGGTTGGGGCTGGTGGGAGCAGGACAGCAGCAGCCTGACCATGACCAGCCATGCCCTCTACGCCCTTGGCCTGGCACAGCGGGCCGGACTGCCCATCCCGCCAGGGATGGTACAGCGGGGAACGCAGGCCCTGGAGAGCCTGCTGCGCAACGCCCCGGCCGGAGACCAGGCCCGCGCCTTCCGGGCTTTTGCCGTCAACGCTATCGACAAGGATGAGTTGGAGCAGCGGATCCGCCTGGACTGGGGGGAACTGACCACGGCGGATCAGCTGGCCTTCTGCCAAGGGCTAGCTTTTGCCGGCCGGAACGATGCGCTCTCCCCCCTGCTGGATGAGCTGAAGCGGAATATCCGCTCTGAGGGGACAGCGGCCTATATCCAGGACAGGGACGCGGATTCCTGGTGGTACGGCTGGCGCTGGGGCTCTTCGGCAGTGGAAACCACCTCCGGCCTGCTGTCGCTGGTGGTGCAGCAGAACCCCACCGACCCGCTGGCGGCCAAGCTGGCAGAGTTTCTGGCCCGCCGCCAGAGTGGCGGCTGGTGGCGTACCACCACATCATCGGCGGCAGCGGTGGTGGCGCTGGCAGATTATGTGGCGGCCAGCGGCGAAAGCGCTGGCAGCTACAATGCGACCCTGACCGTAAACGGCAAGAAACAGGCCGGCTACCGCGTGGAGAGGGGCAGGCTGGTGGCGGGAGAACGGCAGCTTTGCATCCCGGCAGCGGCCCTGAAGAGCGGGAACAACACCCTGAAGCTAACAAAGGATGACGGCGGTGCCGCCTATCTGGCCGCGACCCTGGAGTACGCCGTTCCTCCCGAGGCCGTGCAGTCATCCCCCGGCCTGAAGATCACCCGCAGCATGTACCGCATCAACTCCGTCAAGACACAGGAGGGCTGGCGGCGCGAGTCCATTCCCCTGGCCGCAGACCAGCCGGTCAGCCCGGGAGACGATATCGAGGTGCGCCTGACCGTGGACAACGACCGGGCGCTGGAGTACGTGATCATCGAGGACCGCCTGCCGGCCGGGTTCGAATCGCGCGAGGCGGACCACGACCCGCGTTTCAGGGACGAAACGGCCTTCTTCGACTGGTATGCGCACCGCGAGCGCCGCGACGAGCACATGGCCTTCTTCGTCACCAGTCTGCCGGCGGGACGGCACGAGTTCCGCCACGTGATCTACCCCGAACTGGAGGGGAGGATCACGGCGCTGCCGGCGGTGGTCTGGCCCATGTACCAGCCTGAACTGCGCGGGGAGAGCCGGGCGTGGAAGGTGGAGGTACGGGGACGTTAAGGGGCTTGTGCGACAGGCCGGGCGATGGTATGCTCCCGGACTTTAAATGAACGACAAATCAAGCGAGGTCACATGAAAACCGCAATACTGATGATGGCCCACGGCAGCCGCATCGCCGAGGCAAATGACGCCGCCCGCCAGGTGGCGAAGATGGTCCAGGAGATGTCCGGTTTCGATATCGTCGAGGTTTCCTTCCGCGAAATGCACGAGCCCAGCATCCAGCAGGGAATCGACACCTGCGTTGCCAGGGGGGCGGAGCGCATCCTGCTCATGCCCTACTTCCTGTTCATGGGCGCCCATGTGCAGCACGACCTGCCCGAAGAGATCGAGGAGGCCAAGAAACGCCACCCCGGCCTGATCATGGAAATGGGAGGGCATCTGGGTGCGCACCCCAAGCTGGCCGAGATCGAAAACGAACGCATCGGCGAGGCGCTGAACAGACTGGGGTGGCGCTGATGGACTCGCTGGCGATGAAACCGGAAGAGATCGAGGCGGAATCCTTCCGCATCATCGACGCCGAGGCTGGCCGGCACGACTGGCCCGCCGCCGAATGGCAGATCGTGCGCCGGGCGGTACATACCAGCGCGGATTTTGAATATGTCAGGAGCATGGTCTTTTCCCAGGGGGTCGTGGAACAGGCCGTGGCTGCGCTCAGGAGCGGCTATGGCATCGTCACCGACACAAACATGGCCCTTTCCGGCATCAGCAAGGTCCGCCTGGCGCGCTTCGGCACCAGGGTCAGCTGCCACGTGGCCGATCCCGACGTCATCGAAACAGCCAAACAGGAGGGGATCACCCGTTCCATCGCGGCCATGCGCAAGGCTGTGGGCAACCCCGTAAACCGCATCTTCGTCATCGGCAATGCCCCAACGGCGCTGTTCGAACTGCTGCGCCTGACCGAGGAGGGCACGGCCGATCCGGCGCTGATCATCGGACTTCCGGTCGGTTTCGTGGGTGCCGAGGAGAGCAAGAACGCCCTGGCGGCAAGCGTACATGCGCCCCCCTTCATCACCAACATTGGGCGCAAGGGAGGCTCCAACGTCGCCGCGGCTGTGGTGAATGCCCTGGCCATCCTTGCCGGTCACCCCTGACCGGAACCGATCTCTGCCCGTACCTCCGGTATCAACACCAGCGGGAAAAGCGTTTGCATCTCACACGAAGGCACGAAGCACGCGAAGGAAACTTGGAACACCGCGGATGACATGATTTTCCCGGTGACATTCAGTTTTCTTCGTGCCTTCGTGTCTTCGTGTGCGTACGATCCTTTCGCATTCCCCCCGAAAGTACATGCCCCGTGAAAAAAAACACATCGACAGAATTGCGGTCCGGCTTTACCACCGGTACCTGCGCAGCCGCCGCTGCCAAAGGCGCTGCACTCATGCTGCGTGACCAGTGCCTTTTTGACCAGGTTACCCTGCGGCTCCCGACCGGCACATCCGCCACATTCAGACTGGAAGGCCAGGAGTTCAGCTCCGGCAGCGCCTCCTGCTTCGTGGTCAAGGATGCGGGCGATGATCCGGACATAACCAACGGGGCCGAACTGCATGCCCGGGTGACAGTCACCCCGCCCCTCCCATCGGCGCGGGGAGATCTGGTCGTCATCAGGGGAGGAACCGGTATCGGCAGGGCAACAAAACCGGGACTGGCGGTAGCCCCGGGGGAGTGGGCCATAAACCCCGTTCCCCGGCGGATGATCCAGGAGGCGGTGGGAGATGTTTTCCCGGACCAACGGGTCCTGGTCCAGATATCCATCCCGGATGGTAAACTGCGGGCGCAGAAAACCCTCAATGCCCGCCTGGGGATCCTGGGCGGGCTCTCCATCCTCGGCACCACCGGCATCGTCCGCCCCATCTCCGCCAAGGCCTGGACCGATACCATCGACACCGCCCTGGATGTGGCCCGGGCCTGTGGCTGCGCAACGGTCGTCTTCTCCACCGGCCGCACCAGCGAACTGGCCGCACAGGAGTGGCTCAGGGCTCGAGGTTCACAGTTCGAGGTTGAAAAACACCGGGGGTATGCGGGGACGGAGATTGGAGACCGGGAATCCGGGAACGGAGACATGGAACCGCGAACCTTGAACCTTGAGCAACTTCCGGAGGAAGCGTTTGTCATGATGGGCGACCACGTGGCCCATGCCCTGCGCTCGGCCCGGGAGCGCGGGTTCCACCAGCCGGTGATCGCCTGCCAGTACGCCAAGCTGGTCAAGATCGCCTGCGGCTACGAGAACACCCACGCCGCCGCCTCGGACATGGATTTGGCGCGCCTGCGCGCATGGGCAGTGGAGGCGGAGCTTCCCCCCCGCGTGGTCGAGGCCATCGCCGGCGCCAACACGGCCCGCGAGATTGCCGTCTCCACCGGTTTCGACCCTGCTCTCCTGACCCTTACCGCCCGGAAGGCGCTCCAGGCAAGCCAGGGTCATGCCGCCGGTGCGCATCCGCTCTTCGTGGTTGCCGACTATGGCGGCCGGATCGTCTTCCCTTCGCTCCCCGCGGAAAACAACGCCTAACCTCCCCCCGGCATCACCGCGGATTGAGAACACTTCGGGCTATTTTTCCTATCATATCGCCCAAAAGGTATGCTAGTATCCGGAGCTCTTTAGGTTACGTGAGGGAGGTTACCATGCCGCGCTATTTTGAGGGAAAACTCGACGCCAAGGGCCAGAAGATCGGCATCGTTGTCAGTCGTTTCAACAGTTTCATAACCGAACGCCTGCTGGAAGGGGCCGTTGACGCGCTGGTCCGCCATGGCGCCGACGAGCAGGAGATCCATATAGCCCGCGTTCCGGGTGCATTCGAGATCCCGCTGGCAGCGAAAAAGATGGCTGCCAGTGGCGCCTATGACGCCATCATCGCCCTGGGCGCCGTCATCCGCGGCTCCACGCCCCACTTCGACTATGTGTCCTCGGAAGTGACCAAGGGGGTGGCGGCCGTATCCCTGGAAAGCGGCATTCCGATCTCCTTTGGCGTACTGACCACCGATTCCATCGAGCAGGCCGTTGAACGGGCCGGCACCAAGGCCGGCAACAAGGGATTCGAGGCGGCGGTCACCGTCATCGAGACCGTCAACCTGCTGAGGAGCATCAACTAATGGGACTGCGAAGGGAGTCGCGCGAATTGGCGCTGCAGATGCTCTACGCCCTTGATTCCAACGCATCCGTGGGTCCGCGGGAGATGCTCCAGATGTTCCGTGAGGAGCAACCGGTTTCCGACCGCCTGCGCCTGTTCGCCGAAGAACTGGTGCAGGGAGTTTTGGAGCAGCGCCCGGCCATCGACGCAGCCATCAAGGCGCGCTCCAAGAACTGGTCGTTAAGCAGGATGCCGAAGGTGGACCTGAACATCATGCGCCTGGCAACCTATGAGCTGATGTTCCGCGGGGACATCCCCAAGAAGGTCAGCATCAACGAGGCGATCGAGATCGCCCGCAGGTTCGGCGACAAAGATTCGCCCGCCTTCGTCAACGGCATCCTGGACGAGATACCTTCCTGCGCAAAGGCGGAGGAACCCGACAGGGAGCAGTAACGTGAAACAAATTAATGTCTGAGAAACGAGGCTTTCAATGAATGACATCAAAGTTGGCTTGATAGGTTTCGGAAACATTGGCGCCGGAGTGGTCAAACTGCTCACAAACAATGCGGAGGTCATTCGCGGCAAGGTGGGCGCTGGAATTGTCCTCAAGCGGATCGCCGACCGGGATATCACCACCGATCGCGGCGTTGCCGTGGATCCGTCCTGCATGACCACCGATGTCAACGACATCTTCGACGACCCGGAAATTTCCGTGGTTATCGAACTGGTCGGCGGCTACGAGCCGGCCAAGAGCTTCGTCCTCAAGGCAATCGAAAAGGGAAAGCACATCGTCACCGCCAACAAGGCTCTTCTGGCCCTGCATGGCCAGGAGATTTTCGCCGCTGCTGCCAGGAAGAACGTGGAGGTGCAGTTCGAGGCGGCCGTGGGGGGGGGCATCCCGGTGCTTACCGCCATCAAGGGCAACATGGCCGCCAACAACTTCGGCAGCGTGTTCGGCATCATGAACGGCACCTGCAACTACATCCTGACCCGCATGACCCAGGAGGGAGCCGACTTCGCCGACATGCTCACGGCTGCCCAGGAGCTGGGCTACGCCGAGCCCGACCCCACCTTCGACATAGAGGGGGTCGACACCGCCCACAAGCTGGCCATCCTGGTCTCGCTCTGCTTCGGGACACGCATCGATTTCAACGCCATCCACACCGAGGGGATCTCCAGGATCAGCGGCCTTGATGTGAAATTCGCCCGCGACTTCGGCTATCGCATCAAGCTGCTTGCCATCGGCAAGCTGTCCGACGGCAAGGTCGAGGCCCGTGTCCACCCCACCATGATCCCGCTGCACAACCCCATGGCCGATGTGAACGGCGTCTTCAACGCCATCCGCCTGACCGGAGACTTCGTCGGCGCGGTGATGTTTTACGGACGCGGCGCCGGCCAGGACCCCACCGCCAGTGCCATCGTCGGCGACCTGATCGGGCTCTCCCGCAGCATGCTCGCCGGCGCCGGCCGCAGGATGGCACCGCTGGGGCTCATGGACGAGCAGGTCAGGGACCTTCCGGTCAAGCCCATGGCCGATATTGTCAGCAAATACATGCTCCGTTTCAGCACCCGCGACATTCCCGGCGTCCTGGGGACCATCACCGGCGCCCTGGGCAAGCACGGCATCAGCATTTCATCCATGGTGCAGACCGCCCATGAGGCGAACGACAACGCACCGGTTCCGATCGTGATCATGACCCATGAGGCGGTGGAAGGCTCCGTACAGGCAGCCCTGGAGGAAATCGACCGACTCGACTTCGTCTGCGAAAAGACCAGTTTTATCAGGATCGAGGACAATCTGGAATAATATGAAATAATCCTGGAGCGACTCAGTGAACACAAAAATTCTACTCAACGAAGATCAGATTCCCCGCCAGTGGTACAACATCATCCCCGACATGCCAGGCCCGCTGGCGCCGGTCATCAACCCCCAGACACTGAAGCCTATCGTTCCGGAGGACATGCTGTCGATCTTCCCCATGTCCTTGATCGAGCAGGAGATGTCCCCCCAGCGCTGGATCGACATCCCGGACGAGGTGCGTGACATATACAGACTCTGGCGTCCCTCACCGCTGTTCCGTGCCCACCGCCTGGAAAAGGCGCTGGGGACACCGGCCAAGATCTACTACAAGCACGAGGGGGTCTCGCCGGCCGGTTCCCACAAGCCCAACTCGGCAATCCCCCAGGCCTGGTACAACAAGCAGGCCGGCATCCGCCGCCTGGCCACGGAGACAGGGGCCGGACAGTGGGGTACGTCACTGGCCCTGGCCTGTTCCATGTTCGGCCTGGAGTGCACCATCTACATGGTCAAGGTATCCTGCAGCCAGAAACCGTACCGCAAGAGCATGATGCAGCTGTGGGGGGCAACGGTGATCCCCTCCCCTTCCGAATTAACCAATGCAGGGCGCTCGATCCTGGCCCACGATCCGGACTGCAGCGGCAGCCTGGGGATCGCCATCTCCGAGGCGGTGGAGGATGCGGCCAGCCATGCCGACACCAACTACGCCCTGGGGAGCGTGCTCAACCATGTCTGCCTGCACCAGACCGTGATCGGCCAGGAGGCCAGGGAGCAGATGAAGATCGCCGGTGACTACCCGGACGTGGTCATCGCCTGCTGCGGCGGCGGCTCCAATTTTGCCGGCCTGGCCTTCCCCTTCATCGCCGATCGGGCCAGTGGCAAGCAGGTGCGCTGCCTGGCGGTTGAGCCGGCATCCTGCCCGACTCTCACCAAGGGGGTCTATGCCTTTGACTACGGCGACACCGCCAGAATGGCGCCCATCGCCATGATGTATACTCTGGGCCACGACTTCGTCCCCCCCGGCATCCATGCCGGCGGTCTGCGTTACCACGGTCAGTCCCCTCTGATCTCCCAGCTCTACCACGCCGGCCAGATCGAGGCCAAGTCTTACAAGCAGAATGCCTGCTTCGAGGGGGCACTGCTCTTCTCCCGCTGTGAGGGGATCGTGCCTGCGCCCGAGTCGTCCCATGCGGTGCGCGCTGCCATCGACGAGGCGGTGCTGGCCAAGGAAGAGGGCAAAGAGCGCACCATCCTGTTCGGCCTGTCCGGCCACGGCCAGCTGGACATGGGCGCCTACGACGCCTACCTCTCCGGCGACCTGGAAGATTACGAGTATTCAAGCGAGCTGGTGAAACAGTCACTGGAGCGCCTGCCCAAAGTACAGCTGTAACCGGAACCGGGGACCCGTCTCTTTTTTGCGAGTCCCCGGTTCCACCTCACCGGTCCCATCACACATGATCAAAGTAAAAATCTGCGGCATAACCAACCTGGAGGACGCCCTGCTGGCGGTGGACGCTGGCGCCGACGCCCTCGGTTTCGTCTTCTGCGAAGCATCCCCCCGCTCCGTCACCCCCGAGCAGGCAGCCGGCATCATCCGTCAGCTCCCCCCCTTCATCCAGACCATCGGCCTGTTCGTCAACGAGCCACTGGCCGTGATCAACCAGACTGCTGACGCATGCGGTCTGGACATTGTCCAGTTGCACGGCGAGGAAGCCCCGCAGTTCTGCACCGGCGTCAAGCGCCGCGTCATCAAGGCGTTGCGGGTCAGGGACGAGTCCAGCCTGGAACCAATGACATCGTACCGCGTCTCCGCTTTCCTTCTGGACGCCTGGTCGCCCTCCGCCCATGGAGGCACCGGCCGCACCTTCAACTGGGACATCGCTGCAGGCGCGGCGGCAAAGAACCGGATTGTTCTCGCGGGTGGTCTGACTGCGGACAACATCGCCGCCGCCATCCGCAAGGTTCACCCCTACGGCGTGGACGTGTCCAGCGGAGTCGAAGCCGCTCCGGGCAAAAAGGATGCTGTAAAGATCAGAGAGTTTATCAGAATAGCGAAGGAGACCCGCAGTGAATCTACCCGATAAAAAAGGCCATTTCGGTGAATTTGGCGGACGGTACGTTCCGGAGACACTCATGCCGGCCCTGCTGGAACTGGAACAGGCCTACAAGCACTACCGCCGCGACCGGGAGTTTCGGGAGGAGTTTGAATACTACCTGCGTCAGTACGTCGGTCGCCCGAACCCGCTCTATTTCGCGGAGAAGTTGACCGAGAAGCTGGGCGGAGCCAGGATCTACCTGAAGCGCGAGGACCTGAACCACACCGGTGCCCACAAGGTGAACAACACCATCGGACAGGCACTGCTGGCAAAGCGCATGGGGAAACAGCGGGTCATCGCCGAAACGGGCGCAGGCCAGCACGGCGTGGCCACCGCCACGGTTGCCGCACTGTTCGGCATGCAGTGCGAAGTATTCATGGGGGAGGAGGACACTCGCCGCCAGGCCCTGAACGTTTTCCGCATGAAGCTCCTGGGAGCCACGGTCACGCCGGTCACAGCCGGCACAGCCACCCTGAAGGACGCCATGAATGAGGCGATGCGAAACTGGGTCTCCACCATCAAGGATACCTTCTACGTTATCGGTACCGTGGCCGGCCCCCATCCCTACCCCATGATCGTGCGCGACTTCCAGTCCGTGATCGGCAAAGAGGTCAAACGACAGCACCGCAGGGTGGAGGGAAAGCTTCCCGACTGCCTGGTGGCCTGTGTGGGGGGGGGGAGTAACGCCATGGGGCTGTTCTACCCCTTTCTGAAAGACAAGGATGTTCGCCTGGTGGGCGTCGAGGCTGCCGGATACGGCATCGACAGCGGCCAACACGCAGCCACGCTCTGCGCGGGATCACCCGGCATCCTGCACGGCAACAAGACCTACCTGCTGCAGGATGAGCATGGACAGATCAGCCCTGCCCACTCCATCTCCGCCGGCCTCGATTACCCCGGCGTGGGACCGGAGCACTCCTGGCTGAAGGACTGCGGCCGGGCCGAATACGCCTCCGTCACCGACGAGGAGGCGCTGGAGGGCTTTCGGCTTCTGACCCGCGAAGAAGGGATCATGCCAGCCCTGGAATCGTCCCACGCCATCGCGCACCTGGTTAAGCTTGCCCCTACCATGCCAAAGGATTCCAGCATAGTGGTCTGCCTCTCTGGCCGCGGAGACAAGGACATCCACACCGTTGCCGAAGCAATGGGGATCAGCTTTGCCTGAGATGGCATAACCGCAACGACCCGCCTTAAGCGGGGCCAGACTGTTTTTAATATTGGTTATTTCAATCCGGCGATGTATAATCGCTCGTTTTCATGCTGTTTTCAAAAAATACATGGAGGTAACTCATGCATCTTGTCGACCAGATCAAGGCAAAGGCCAAAAAGAATCTGCAATCCGTCGTACTGCCGGAGAGCTATGACGAACGCACCCTGTACGCAGCCGAGAAAATAGTTAAAGAGGGACTGGCAAAACCGATTGTCCTGGGTGATCCGGCCAAGATTCAGGCAGAGGCAAAGGCAAAAGGAATCGATCTTTCAGGAGTGGAACTGCTCGACCCGGCCACGTCTCCCAAACTGGACCAATATGTGGCTGATCTCGTTGAACTGCGCAAGAGCAAGGGACTGACCCCCGAAGACGCGCGCAAGCTACTGATCGCACCGGACTACCTCTACTATGCCGGTATGATGGTTCGCAATGGCGACGCTGGGGGCGAAGTCGCCGGCGCCACCGGCACCACCGGGAACGTGCTCAAGGCAGCTTTCCAGACCGTCGGCCCTGCCAAGGGGATCAAGACCGTCTCCTCCTTCTTCCTGATGATTACCAAAACACCAAGTTTCGGCGAGAACGGCATCGTCCTGTTCGCCGACTGCGCCGTTAACCCCGACCCTGATTCACAGGCACTGGCCGAAATCGCCATAGCCACTGCAGGAAACTGCAAGGCTTTTCTGGACGTGGACGCCCGCGTTGCCCTGCTCTCCTTCTCCACCAAGGGAAGCGCCAACCACCCCAACGTGGACAAGGTTGCCAAGGCACTGGAGATCGCCAAGCAGCTCAAGCCTGACCTGCAGATCGACGGCGAACTGCAGGCCGACGCAGCCCTTATTCCCAAGATCGGCGAGAAGAAGGCTCCGGGCAGCAGCGTTGCCGGCAAGGCCAACGTCATCGTCTTCCCCGACCTGGGTGCAGGCAACATCGGTTACAAACTGGTAGAACGCATCGCCGGCGCCGAGGCGGTCGGTCCGGTCATCCAAGGCCTTGCCAAGCCGGTCAACGACCTCTCCCGCGGCTGCTCGGTGGATGATATCGTCAACGTCACCGCTATCACCGCCGTTCAGGCAGCCCAGAGTTAAAACGGCCCCATATCCTAAGCTACGCAAAAAGGCGCATCCCTCATCGGATGCGCCTTTTTTGTCCTGCGTTTCTCTTCGAATGTCAGCTCAGCTGACCTTCTTCCCAGACCTTTACCGGCGTACAGATGTAATCGGCGGAGTTAGCCTTTGCCCCGCAGATACCGCATTCCACGGTGGGATTGTTGGAATACTTGGCAATCTCCTCGGTCATCCCTTTTTCCTTGAGAATGCACATGTGCTGATGATGGACCGTGGCATTACAACAACTCTTCTGATCTTTCATGGCAGTTCTCCTCTGGATGTGTGCTGACAGCAAGATGTTTCTATTGTACGACAGCAGCAAGGAAGTTCAAGACACGATCCGACAGCAGAGCATAAACACGGACTATCTGCCAGAATAGGTAAGCGGGTCCACAAGCCCTGCTTCGGCAAATCCCTTCAGCCGCAACCGGCAGGAATCACAGCGTCCGCAGGAAGTTCCGTCACTCTCTGGATCATAACAGGAGTGGGTCCTGCAGTAATCCACCCCCAGGGCAACACCAGCCTTGATAATCTCGGCCTTGGTCATGTTGATCAGCGGCGTACGCATACTGAAGTGCCCCTGCCCTTCCACCCCCGACTTTGTTGCCAGATTGGCCAGTGCCTCGAAAGCACTGATAAACTCAGGACGGCAATCCGGGTACCCCGAATAGTCCAAGGAATTGACGCCGATATAGATGTCAAAAGCACCAAGCACCTCGGCCCACCCAAGAGCAAAGGAGAGAAAAATGGTGTTGCGGGCCGGAACGTAGGTCACCGGTATATCGCTCGCCACACCTTCCTTGGGCACGCTGATATCGTCAGTCAGTGCACTGCCGCCCATGCGGCGAAGGTCGAAATCCACAACCAGATGTTCCACAGCCCCCAGGGGGCGGGCATTCGCCTTGGCTACCTCAAGTTCAAAGCCATGGCGCTGGCCATAGGAAAAGCTCATGGCATAGGGTGCAAACCCGTCCGCCTTCGCCATTGCAAGACAGGTTGTCGAGTCCAGGCCACCGCTGTAGAGGACTACCGCTCTCTTTTCCATGTTTCGTTCACTCCTCCCATCTGTTGATCAGTTGTCCGCAGAGGATAGTAGCAGACGAATACAGAAAACCCAAACGGGGAATTTGAAAGTTTCGCCGGAGGGTACCAACAGTAAGGCATTCACCGAGTTTGTACAAACG
>MTLE01001035.1_pt1 | contig 44291 bp, 31 predicted proteins | sample 1982461 | NCBI WGS metagenome assembly MTLE01 (sample SAMN05712605, study PRJNA340218) | biofilm metagenome | isolation source: sample SPL anode biofilm adapted to -200 mV | place: USA | collected 2012-02-03
GCCATATGGAGCGGGATTTTACATACGTTGACGATATCGTTGAAGGTGTGATGCGGGTGACGGAGCGGGTTCCCACCGCCAATCCGCAGTGGGATGCCATGCATCCCGATCCCGCCACGAGTGCGGCGCCGTATCGGATCTACAACATTGGCAATCACCGGCCCGTTCCCTTGCTGCGGTTTATCGAAGTGCTCGAAGATTGCCTGGGGAAGAAAGCCGTCAAAAACCTGCTGCCCATGCAACCGGGGGATGTGGTTTCCACTGCCGCCGATATCACCGAATTACGACGGGACACCGGTTTTGAACCTTCCACCTCCATTGAACAGGGCCTGGATAAGTTCGTAAAGTGGTACCTGGACTATTACCAACCAGGCCATTCCGCCAGTAAACAGAACCGATAACGATATAGTTTTTCTTGAGTGCCCCGGATTTTCATGGCGGAATGACGGGATGCGTTTGCGGTGATTTTGCTCAGGTTTGGATTATAATTTTTATATCGTTGATGACTAATGGTTTAACGCTAAATACGCATTCAAGGTTTGACATCGGGCTAAAACGGCGGTAAATACATTGTAGTTACATTGAATTGGCAAATGATTTACTACTCGAACTAATTTATGGAATTCGACTGGCATAATCCGCCCGTTTCAATGGAAGGTTCTTTGACGCCCCAGGTGGTGGAGGAATCGTTCGAGGATCCCTTTATGGTGCGGATCCTGCCGGATACCCCCCGGTTTTCCGTTCAAGCCCGGTTTTTCAATTTGGGCAAGTCGTCCTCGGGAATGGGTATCTTCAGCGTGTTTCGCACCAATGGCAAAGTGATCCGGGTCATCTGCGCCCGTCCGTTCGTGCCCGAGGAGGAGTATTTCTACCAACGGCGCATGAACAAATCCCTGCTGGTCTAGGGCAGGGCATAGGACGCGATTGACCAACGGCGATTTCTCAGTATAAATCTAACCCTTCCGCGCGCGGGAAGGGCAGCCATGAACATCGTTTTTAACTGGGAAGACGTGCCGATCTTCGACGGTGAAGAGTCGGAGGCCGCCTTCTGGGCCGATGCTCGAGTGGACTTGCGCCTGATGGAATCCGCGGTCGCAGCTGGCGCGGAAAATGCTGAATCTATAACCATTACCCTCCGCATGGATCCCCGCATGCTGGCGAAGATCAAGCGGTTGGCCCGGACGCGGTACTTGAACTACCAGAGCATGATGAAGCAATGGCTGAGCGAGCGGCTGGAGCAAGAGTTTAAGGATCGCTCCTGACGGGGGAGCCGAGGTGGCTGGAATGGCGTAACTGGCGGGTGCGGCCTGCCGAATAGGTTGGGAACCATGAAACAAGTAAATTCTAAGCAGTGCAAAGGGAGAGCGGTGAAAGCCCGGCAAAGCGGCTTCTCACTGGTGGAACTCCTGACGGTCATTTCCATCATCGGCTTGATCGCCGGTTTAGTGGTGGGGGTAGGCCCGGCGGTACAACGGAAGATGCGGGAAGCTCGGGTGAAGAGTGATTTAAGCCAAATCGTGACCGCCATCGAGAATTACAAAGCCAAGTTTGGAGTCTACCCGCCCGATAACCAGACGCCCATTGTAGATTCCCAATCGCATCTGCCGTTCCCCAATCAGCTGTTCTATGAATTGACCGGCTGCGTGTATTCGAAAAACACGTTTGAATGCCTGTTCAACAATAAGGTGTTATCCTCCGCGGATTTGAGGACGGCCCTGGCCACCGATGGCATCCAGAATTCGAGCGACACTCGCAACGACGTGCGGAATTATTTCAAAGAATTGAAGGCTTCCCAAGTGGGCATATACACGAACAACAATGTGCCGTTGAGCGTCTTGGTGGTGCCGTTCCCCGGGCCGGATGGCACGCCGAATTACTGGAAGTACGTTTCCAAAAACCCGACCAACAATCCGACGACCTTCGATTTGTGGGCCGAAATCAAAATCGGCAAAGAGATCAAAACCATTGGCAATTGGCAGCAATAACCCTTTTTAACAACCCTTAGACTCCGGTTCTTTTATGAGACCTCAAACCCTTCGCTCCCAAATAAAAGGCTTCACCCTGATCGAGTTGCTGGTGGTCATCAGCATCATCGGCATCCTGGCGGGCATGCTGCTGCCGGCGATAGTTAAGTCCACCATCAAAGCCAAGGTCAAAATCACCCAGGTGGAGATCAAGAATATTGAAAGTGCCATCACTCAGTATAATACCGACTACCAGCGGTATCCCGTCTCCAAGGAAGCCATGGATGCGGTGGCTAGCAATACTAGCTGCCCGGATTTCACTTTTGGCACCTTCAATTTAAAGACGGCAAACAAATATGCATTGCCGGACATTCAAAACACTTTTGGGGGCATCAAATATCAAGCCAACAATGCTGAAATCATGGCCATTTTACGGGCGGATACTACTTATACTCGTCCCGGCACGACCGTTCCTCTTAACCTAAATAATTCCAAGAACCCCAATAAAGTAGTCTATTTAAATGTTAAGCAAAACAACGGCACGGCGGCCAATCCGCTGAACTTTTCGCCCGGCATTGGTTCCGACGGTGTGCTGCGTGATGCGTGGAAAAATCCCTATATCATCTCCATCGATTTGAATTATGACGAACGCACCCGGGACGATTTTTATCGCCGTGATGTCGTCAGCAATACGGGCAACAACAATGCTGGTTACAATGGCTTAATTCAAGCCACGAAGGGCAGTCCCAACACTTTTGAATATCGCGGATCAGTGATGGTTTGGTCATTCGGTCCGGATGGCCGAGCCGCCATGGACCAAAACGCCGAAAGAGGCGTGAACAAAGACAACATCCTCAGTTGGAAATAGGAGGCCTATGAACGGCCGTTGGCTACAACTTAAATCGGCGCGTGTCGAAGCGGCGGGGGCGATGCTCCTGGCGGGACGCGCGCACCCAACCCAAACACCCGAGTCAGGCATGCCTTCCCAATTGTCTCAAGCAAAGCCGGTGGGTGATGCCAACTCATCCCGGCCGCAACTGCCCCCCAAAGCCAAGTTATCCCAGGCCGCTTTCAGCTTGGTGGAATTAATGGTGGTGTTGGGGATCATCGGCCTCATGGCCACCATGTCGGGGCCGATCCTCAAGGCGCTGAACCAAAACAGCGGCTTGTCCGCCGCGAGCCGACAATTGATGGACGACATCTCCCTGGCGCGGATGCGGGCGATCAACAATCGCACCACCGTTTACATGGTGTTTTCCCCCACCAATCTCGGCTATGCGTATCAGGAATTAGTGAAAAAATACCCCATTGTTAAGAGCAATCCGCGGGCCTATAAACAATTCACCAACCTGATCAGCGGCCAGTTCAGCTCTTACGCTTTGATCGCCGCGCGCACGGTGGGCGACCAGCCCGGCCGGCCCACGCCCCGGTATCTCACCGAGTGGCGCACGCTGCCCGAGGGGTTCTTCATCGCGCCCAGCAAATTTGCCGCGCCCGATTGGAATGTTTGGCGTCTGATCAACCCCACCAACCGGCCCTTCGCTTATACCCAGCTGCCGTTCCCCACGGCGGATTGCCCTCCCAACTATTTGCCGTACATCGCGTTCAATTCTTACGGCCAGCTGGTGCCGCCCGTGCCGACCCAATATCCGGACGAAATCATCCCGCTGACCCGCGGCAGCATCATGTTCGACAAAGACGAGAACGGAATGAACAAACTGAACTCGGCGGACTTCCGCGAAACCCCGCCGGGAAATGCCACCAACCAATTTCACCGGGTCCATATTTACTGGCAGACGGGCCGGGCCAAAGTGGAAAAACTGGAGATTCAATGAAGACGCTTTTGACCAAACCCGCAATGGGTGAGCTCCGGCGCGCGGCCGGGTTCACGATGGTGGAAATCGCCCTTTCCCTGGGCGTCATCGGCATCGCGCTGGTGGCCTTGCTGGGAGTTTTGCCCACCGGCTTGAACGTGCAGCGCGACAACCGCGACGACACCGTGATTCAACAAGAGGGCGCCTATTGGCTGGAGGCGATTCGTGGCGGCGCGCTCAACATGAATCAACTGACCAATTACGTGGATTTCATTCGCATCGCGAATTCCTCCGCCCCGGCCAAGCCGATTTCGCTCACGCTTTTTACCAACAGTGAGCACATAGTGGGGTTGCTGAGCCGGCCGAAATTCCAATGGCTCGACAATCGCCTCACGAGCAACACCGTGACGGCCAAGGTCCGCGCGCGCGCGGGGAGTTTATCGGGCCGGGGCACCAATACGGATTTCGCGTTTTCCTACATCCTGAATTCGGAAATCGTGCCTTACGCTGAGTACCCCTATACCCTGACTAACTGGACGGAAAATGGCCTGTCGGTGGAGGAGACAAACCTTCGCAGCAACCGCTGGCGCTACGCCATGATCATGTCCAATAATTTGTACGAAGTGCGGCTGACTTTGCGGTGGCCTGTCCGGCCGGATGGCACGGCGGGGCTGAATTCCCAAACCTTTCGCACCCTCGTGGCGGGCTCGCTTAATTCGCGGGTATTGCTGTCCCCCGTAGGCTATTTGGACTTTTATAATTTCCTGCCTTCCCAATATGGATACTAATTTGCATGCCGCCGGCGCCTGGGGGCACGGTTGTGCCCGGAGGCCAATTGTCACCGAGTGCGATAGACCCGGTAGGGCGCGCCGCCGCGCCCGCGGTTTCTCGCTCGTGGAAATGATGGTGGTGATGTCGCTGCTGAGCGTGATCGTGCTGGGATTATACTCGGTGTTCAACCGCACCCAGCGCGCGCTGCTCTCCAACAACGCGCAGGTGGACGTGCTGGAAAACGGCCGCATCACGCTGGATCTGCTGGGGCGTGAATTCGAGCAAGCCGCCGCCTGGGGCTATCGCGATGCCACAAATAACCTGCCCAACATGTGGATTCAGCTGGCCAACATTAATCCTATCACCCAGAGACCCTACATCAATCGATTGACGGATCAAAAAACCTTGTACACCAATTTGATGACGGAATGTTTCTTTCTCTCCCGCTCCAACAATTATTGGGTGGGCAATGGTTACTTCCTGGCGACGCCCACCAATGGCACCCGGATTACGACGACCAACGTCGCCTACAGTGGCGTGGGCACTCTATATCGGTTTTCCGCCCAGCCCTATGATTCGGGCTTGAAACGCTACACCCCCACCTTTCGGCTGCAGACGGATGATTTCATGCGGCTGACCAACGCGTTTTTGCAATCCCGAACTAACGGGTTGAACGCCTTTCCCATTGCCGATGGCATTGTGCATTTTGTGGTGCGCCCCTATGACGCCAACGGCAGCCTGATGACGAACAATTACTACGGGAAGCAGTTGATGACGAACATCTGGACCTGGGTATACACATTCGACGGCACCAACAGCTATTATTCCAATTATTTCAATCCCAACGTCGTGTGCCAGCAGACGATCGTGCCCGGCCACTGGGATTGGCAATTTTACAGCAACTCCCTGCCGGCTTATGTGGAGCTGGAGTTGGGGGTCCTCGTGCCGCAGGTCTTGCAGCGGATGCGCTCCCTGCCGACCCCCGAGGCCCAGCGCAAGTATTTGGATAGCCAGCCTGGGGCCGTGAACATGTTCCATAAAATGATTCCTCTTCGCAACGCCCAACCATGAAACGATCACGTCAAAACGGCGTAGCCCTGGTCATTACGCTGATCATGCTTTCGGTGGTGACCTTCATGGCCATCACGTTCCTTGCCCTGAGCCGGCGCGAGCGCAACGCCGTGGCCGTCACCGCCTCGCAAGCCACCGCCACCGCGATGTCCGACATGGCCCTGGCGCGTGTGCAGGCCGAACTCGCTTCGCGCGAGCGGCAACGCATGCTGCAGTTCGGGTTCACCAACGCCATTTCCAATTTGTTCAGCACTGAACTGATGGTCTCCACGAATTTTACCGATACGCGGGGTTTCGATAGCAGCCTGGAAGGCAACAAAAACACCAATTTGGCGCTGGCCAACGTGAACTACGATTACACGGTCAACGGCAAGCTGTTGACCACCGATGAACGGATCATGAACATCGGGCGGCTTAAATTCGACGCCCGTCCCCCGGTATATATAACCACCTTCAATCCCACGAATGCGTATCCCACTCAAGATTTTCGCTATTATCTCGATTTGAATCGCAACGGCCGGTTCGAGTCCAATGGGTTATTGCCCGTGTTGGACAATTACGGGCGGTGGCTGGGAACCAATCGTCAGGAAGTGGTGGGCGATCCCGAATGGATTGGCGTGTTGCAAAACCCCTTGGCGCGCCATTCGGCGACGAACCTCTTCGTCGGCCGGTACTCGTGGATCGCGCTGCCTTCCGGCAAAAGCTTGGATGTAAATTTCCTCCACAACCAGGCCATGCAAATGCCCAGCCAGAACGGTGAGCGCTTTGTTCGCAACCAGGGCGTGGGCACCTGGGAAATGAACTTGGCCGCGTTTTTCCACGAACTCAACACCAACGAATGGCCGACGTATACCACGAACATCGTGGCGGGCCGCACCGATTTGGCGTTCACCGACGCGCAACGCATCCTGATGCACCGCTATAATAGCAATGCCAATTCGCAGGCGAATATTCTGAGCCAGTTGACCAATGAAGCGGGCGCCAATTCCACCGCCTTTCAAAACCGTATCCGGACCATGTTGACCAACAACATGTATGATAATTTCGGCTCGGGAGCGCGTTTGAGCAATTTAAAGGGGTACAAGACCGACCCCGATGTCACCCCTATCCGGCAGAACCTATCCTGGCCGGGCAGCGATAACACGAACGCCTTTTACGATATCCAGGAATTATTCGATCCCAACAAAACTTCCTTCGACTTGGCCACGCGCTTTGAAGGGATGTTTAACCGCAACACCTATTTAAGTTCGTACGACCGCTACACCTTCTATCGCTTGCTGGCCCAGCTCGGGGTGGATTCTTCCTCCGGAATCCAAGGCAAGATGAACCTGAACTTCACCAACGACGTCGACGGGCGGACGACCAATTTTATTGCCTGGACCCCCATCGGCTTCTTCACCAACGCCGCCACCCGGTTGTTGAGCACGCAGCCCGAGATCAAGTTCGGCTACACGAGTTTGGATTATAACAACATTCCGGTCTATCCGGTAAACTATTACACTCCGGCGGTGCATCGCATGCTGCAGGTGGCGGCCAATATTTACGATGCCACGACCAACCGGGTTTACACGGGCCAAAGAGTCAACGGCACGAACGATCCCTACCTGCCCACTGTCTTTCGCCCGGTCTTTCGGCGTACGAATGACATGGTGGTGATTGCAGGTTATATCGAGGAAACCGGGACGAATTTCACGAATTTCCGCTGGATCGATCTCGCCAGCACAGACAAGGAGTACGGCCGCGAGTTTATCGCAAACAAAGCTTCGGAACCCACCACCAACGTGATGGTGTATGGCGTGCCGGTGGTCTTTGGCGCCAAGAAAGGCCTGCCGAATTTCAACGAGTTCGCCATGCAGACCCAGGTGCAGGTCACCCGCAAACTGGAGTTTGTCAAACCTTCCGCCTCTGTGCGCCGCGCGAGCAAAACCAACCAGTTGTTTGTGGTGGGCATCTCCAACGTGTTCGGTTTGGAAGCGTGGAATTCCTACACGCAAGCCTATCCGCGCAATTTGAAAATGGTGGTCAATGTACAGTTTGACATGTCGCTGCTCAACCAGAGCAATAACCAGTACGTGAGCATCCGTTACCCCAACGGCTCGGTGGTGTCCGGCTCAAACCACTACGCTTTCGCGACCGTCACCTCGAATATTAACGCCCGGGCATGGGATGCGCAGGAGTATAAACTTCCGTTCTACACCAACGCCATATTCTTGGATAACATGGCGTATGCAACCCGGCTCAATCAGTTCCAATCGCTCACCAACCGGACGGCGTTTGAGGATAATCCCAACTTCCTGCTACCGTCCTTGGCGTTAAGGATGAATGCCCGGATGTTTTATTACTTGATCGATACAAGTGTTAACCGGGTGGTGGATATGGTGACACTGGCCAATTTGGGTTCGGATCTCGACCTCACCAAAGAGCTAATTGGCAACACCAACTATGCGGGAGGCTCAGGCAGGGATGGCTCCTACTGGCAAACCAACCGTTCGACGATGAATGTGCCTTCCGGGGTTTGGCAGCAGCTTCTGACCTCCCTCGGGCAGGGGACCAACGATAGCGCGGTGTGGATTGATATCAATGGAGGCGATGCTTCCGGAAATTCAAAAGATAAGGCAATCGACCTTTTCCGGGTATTTCTCGGTTTGGATCCAAAAGTCTATCAACAGTATCAAATGCAGCAGGAGTTGGGCAACAGCTTGGTGCACCAAGCGCCGTTCTCGCCCGCCCGCAAAATTTCCCAGAACAACACCTGGCAGGTGAATGATCCGCTCGTGCATTACATGGTGGAGGATTTGATGGATTTGTATAAAACCAACACCATCCAATACGTGGTGCCCATCACCCGGCAGGTCACCAACTCCAACCTGGGCAAAATGAACCATCGGTACCGGCCGTGGGGGGGGAATCCTCAGAAATCGAGCGACCAACATGCCACGGACATCGCGGTGAAAGATTCGATGATCATGCAGTCCGACGATTGGGCTTTCCCAACGAATCAATTCCCCAATCTCGGCACGCTGGGCCGGGTGCATCGCGGCACGCCGTGGCAGACGGTTTACCTCAAATCCGCCGTGGTATCTCCCCAAGATTGGGCCAACCAGGCAGGTCCGGCCAAATTCATTCGGCAAACCGATCTCGATTTTGGGTTGACCAATCGCAATGGCAGCTGGATGGGCAACTTTTACACGCATCCCACCAACGACTGGCGCATTCTGGATTTGTTCACCACCGCGCTGAACGACAACGCCGCGCGCGGGCGGCTCTCGGTGAACCAAACCAATCTGGCGGCGTGGTCGGCGGTGCTGAGTGGGGTATCGGTGCTCACGAACCAGGCGGCCCAAACGGCTTGGTCCCATATTCCCGGCGGCCCGTCCACCAACATCAGCGAGTTGCTGATCACCCCCAGCTCGCGGCAATTCTATTCCATTGTCACGAATATCAATGCCACCCGCCTGCAACGGCCGGGCCAGCAATTCCGGTATTTGGGCGAAGTGCTCGCGTCGCCGTTCCTGACGGTTCAATCGCCTTATCTGTCCTACACCAATGGCGCGGGCAACATCAACGTGTCCGACGAAGTGGTGGAGCGCATACCGCAACAGATTCTCTCACTGCTCAAGTCGGATGAGCCGCGGGTGACGGTTTATACGTTTGGCCAGACGCTGGCGCCCGCGCCGAATTCCCGGATCCTGTTCGGGACTTATCGTGGCCTGTGCACCAATTATCAAGTGATTGGCGAAGTGGTGGCCAAGCACGTGCTGCGCTTGGATGGCACCTCAACGAATCCGAAAGTGGTTCGCGAACGGTTTGAATATTTGCCGAACGATTAGTATTTCCTCATATGGCTCTGAAAACTCGTACATGGTGCGCGATTGGCTTGGGTTTGTTAATCGCCGGCGGAGTGGTGTGGACCGCGGCGGATCGGCAAGGGGGGCGCCTGGCGCAGCCAGAGGCCGCCGCTTTGCCCGCCAAGCAGGCCATTCCGCTATTAACCCGGTCAAGCGCCCCGGCGGCCGTTGCGCCGTCCACCAACACCGTCTTGCGCAATACCGCCGCTCCGCTGAAGGAGTTGATGCGGAAAGATAGCGCCCTATTGCTTGGCAACGCGTCCATCGATCTTTCCTCCCCGCAATCCCTGGCGATTCCCGCCGCTTTAAAGGCGGGAGCCAACCCCGGGGCGTATTTAGTGCACGCGCGGGCGGGCGTTAATGATGCCTTGCGCCAGCGGATCGTGGCGGCGGGAGCGGTCGAAGTCAGTTACATCCCGAATAACGCTTTGTTGGTATCCGCGACGCCCGAAGCCGCGCGCCAGCTGGCGGCTGACCGCCTGGTGGATGCCGTGCTGCCGTATGAACCGTATTTCAAGTTGGACGAGAAAGTGTTGAAACTCGCGCTGGCGGGTGAAACGCTGGACGAAAATGCCCTGCTGCGCATCACTCTGTTTGCGAATCAAAAAGACGCCGGACGCACGGCGCTAGCGAGCACGGGCGGGGAGGTGCTGGGCGAAGCCTCCGGGCCGTTCGGGCCGATTCTAACCGTGAAGCCGGGCACCGCCACTTTGGCCGCCTTGGCCCAGTTGCCCCAAGTCTCGCGCATCGAACCGCAGTATCGCGCAGTCCCGATGACGGACCTGGCGCGCACCACCCTAGGCGTATCCTCGGACGTAGCTGGCTCCACCAATGGTTTCACCAATTATCTGGGCCTGACCGGCAAGGGCGTTTTGGTAGGGATGAACGACTCGGGGGTGGACGTCACCCATCCGGATTTGAAGGGCCGGGTGTTCGGGCTTAACACCAACGCTTTGTACGACGAGGATGGCCACGGAACGCATGTGGCGGGCATTCTGATCGGCGACGGCACCGAATCCGGCACCGTGACCAATGCCCCTGGCTCCGCCACTGGCGCGAGTTTTCGTGGCATGGCCTCCAAGGCCAATTTGTATGTGGTGCCGTTCGATATCGTCAATGGCCCCGAAGGCGGCGACTCTTTCCTGGTTGAAGCGGCGGCCAAGACTAACGCAAGCGTCGTCAACAACAGCTGGGGTTACAGTGGCTCGAGTGTTTACGATAGTGCGGCGGCGGTGTATGACGCTGCGGTGCGGGACGCGAAACCGGGGGTGACCGGGCAACAGCCGCTCACCCTGGTATTTTCTTCCGGCAACGCGGGCTCCGGCGCTTCCGATGGCACCGGTGGCAATGCAGGATCCATCGTGTCGCCTGGTACCGCGAAAAACGTAATTACCGTGGGTTACCTCGAGCAGGCACGTTACATCACCAACGAAGCGATCACCGTCGATAGCAACACCGGAGAGTCGGTGACGAACCAGGTATATTATGTCGACACCGACAGCGATAATCAGGTGGCGACGGAATCCAGTCGCGGCAATGTCAGCGCCGGCACGGAAGGCGAGGGTGGCCGATTCAAGCCCGACCTCGTGGCTCCCGGCATGTTCGTGGTCTCCACACGTTCCAGCCAATGGACCAATACGGAGATAGTTACTTCATCGAGCACGGAAACATACCATAATCGGCAAGTGGTCCCGGGCGAGTGGAATGATTATTTCACCCTTATCGAACCGAACGCGGTATCGATCAGAATTGTGCTGGGCACATCGCTGTCGGACACCAATAACCTGCCGCAATTGCCCATTTATGGGCGGTATTGGGATTATCCGGATGCCACCTTCTACGATGCCTATGGCTTGGGGCGTTTAGATTTGCCGGGAAGTGGAGAACTGCAGCCCGGAACCATTTTCAATTTCATCGTCGGCAACAATGAGGCGGATTCGGTGAACTACAACATGGTGGTGGTGCAAACCGTTACCAATTCCAGTGGCGGCCGTTTCGAGGTGATGAACACGCTCAACGCTGGCTTGGGCAAATACTATCGCTTTGAGTCGGGCTCCAGCATGGCGGCCCCGATGGTTTCGGGCATGCTGGCGTTGATGAAGGAGTTCTTCGAGCAAAAGCTGCCGTCCGAACTGCGCCACACGAATAGTCCCGCCTTGATGAAGGCGCTGTTGATTAATGGCGCCCGTTCGGTGGGCATGAGTTACGATTTCCAAGTCCAAACCATGCTTAACCTGCAAGGCTGGGGCATGCCGAGTTTGGAAAATAGCTTGCCTGTCTACATGCTGAGCACGAACAAGATGAAGAGTGCGCCGTTGCAGTTCTTCGACCAGGATGCTACCAACGCCGTGGCCACCGGCGAGCGCCGCACCTGGAAGTTGGCCCTGGATTCCTCCGCCTCGCTGGCGCCCTTGCGTTTCACGTTGGTGTGGACCGATCCGCCCGGCAATCCTTCCGCGGGCATAAAGTTGGTGAACGATCTCGACTTGGTCGTGACGAATCTGGATACCGGCGATGTGTATTGGGGCAATGATATTGAAGAAGGCTCCGACTATAATGCCAGCCGCCGAACCAACGACGTTTACAGCTATAGCGATGTCGTCAATAACGTCGAAAACGTGTTCATCAACACGCCGTTCTTGCAAGGGACGAATCTTTCGGTGACCGTCATCGGCAAACGGGTCAATGTCAACGCCGTGACCGCGACCAATCGCACCGCCCAAGATTTCGCGCTGGTTCTTTCGAGTGCGGACATGACGCTGACCAACGCGTTTACGCTTACTTACACCAATTCGCCGACCTCTTACACCTCGAATTATTCCACGGTGCGGCTGACCAATGCGATACCGTTGCTGGAACAAAGAATTGGCGCCAACTCCCCGCTGATCGGCGGCGACGAAGGCTCCACCAACCAGTGGCGGTTTTACGTATTTACCAATTTGATGGTCACCAACGAGGAAGTGTTGATTACCAACGGGCCGTATGTGGCATTCATCACTTTCACCACGCCTAACCTGGCGATTCCTCGCGATTCCGAGGGGGATATCGACATGTATGTGTCGACCAACTCGGCGCTGACCAATCTGGACTTGGGCGCCATAGCCACGGCTGACGTGTCGCGCAAACGCGGCGGCAATGAATTGGTGTTCTACACTAACTCGGCGTTGGGCACCATTTACTACATCGGCATCAAAGCCGAGGACCAGCAGGCGGCGGAGTTTGGGATTGTCGCGCTTTCCAGCGACCGGCCCTTCGACGAAGCCACGCCCGATGGCGGCCGCATTATTCACGGCATGCCGATGAATCTGCGCATACCCGATGGCTCCGCCTCCAAACCCGGCCGGGCTATCATGTTTGGCGTGGGCACGGTGCCCGTGGAAGTAGGCCGCGTGGTGGTGACCAATGTGGTCGATCACGAAAATTTGGGCGATCTTCTGGGCAATTTGAGTCACGAGGGCAAATTTGCGGTCCTGTATAATCACTCGCTGAACGATGGGTCCTATCAAGGGACTAACGGCTTTATCTTCGATGACAGCAACAATGGCGATATTTTCTATAGCCAGCCCACCGACGGGCCCGGCAGTTTGAATGAGTTCCAAGGCCAGGTCGCGTACGGCGCTTGGATGCTGACCGTGGTGGATGACGGTTTGACCCAGACGGGCAAGGTGGCGTGGATGGATATCCGCATTTATCCGCAGGCACCCTTGGGAGGCATTCGCGGTGAAGTGGCCGCGAACAGTTTCGCTTACTTCGCGGTAGACGTGCCCATCGAAGGCACAAACCTCAACATCTACGTGTGGGATATCGATCCGGCCCTGCCGCTCAATGTTTACCTGCGGCGCGGCGAATTGCCGACACTGACCGATTACGACAAAATGGCGTTAATCGATCCCGAGCGGCAAAATCTTACCAATAATGTTGCCGTCTTGACTCTAGGCAAAGGCGACGTGCCGCCACTGGTTCCTGGCCGGTATTATATCGGCATTTACAACCCCAACGCGGTCACCGTGTCGTTCCGCATCGACGCGCAAATCGACTACGATACTTCAGGTGCCTTGGCGCACCGATATACCGATGACGATCACATCACCGTTTTGGATGATGCGCGGGTATTCGCCACGAACCATATCGATGTGGACCTGAAGGTGGTTACGGTGGCGGTAGGCGTGCGCATTGATCATCCCCGGCCGTCGGATCTGGTATTGCGATTAACCAATCCCCAGGGCACGAATGTGGTGCTCACGGAAAGCCGGGGGGGAGTCTCCACCGGCGGTTATGGCGCGGGCACGACCAACACGGGCATCAGCTATTTCTGGTTCACCGAAAACACCAACTTGGCGGAAGTGCCGATCAAGTTCGGGATTCCGCCCTTTAACACGGCGACTTCGCTGCGTTTGGCGGCGTCCGACAATTTTGAGACCTACACCGATGGCGTTTATACCAACGGGACCAACGTAGGCATGTGGACCGTGGTGAACAACCAGGTGGAAGTGCAGACCACGAGCATCACCACCAACGGCAGCCAAGTGCTCAACCTGCGCAACGGCGCCATCTCCAATGCGTTTGATACGGTCCCCAGCCGTCCATACATTGCGCGGATCGCCTACCGCCGGGCCGTGGAAATGCCAGGCGCGGTGAGTTGGTGGAAGTTCGATGGCGGCACCAATAGTTTTGAGGATTACTTCAGGCGCAATAACGCCGATGCGGCCACGCAGGGTACAAATTACACCGCGGCTAAAGTTGGTTTGGGCCTGCCATTAGTGGGCACTAACTATGTAAGTATCCCCGCTTCCAGTTCGTTGAATGCGGGCAGCTTCACTTGGGAAGCTTGGATTAGTCCGAACGATGTGACCCAAGTCAGCCCGCTGTTTGCCTTTGTTAGCGCGACCAACCGTGGAGTTAGCTTGTGGCTGACCAATAACGGCAGCTTGCATGCGGACCTGGTGGACACCGTAGCGGCGACCAATTTCACGTTGGTAACCAATAACGTCATTAAGGCGAGTGCCTGGCAACACGTAGCTTTCACTTACAACCTAGGCAATGGTCTTGCCAGCTTGTACGTGGACGGTGTGCTCGTGAAATCCGCTACGTTCGCCGGGTTGACGCCGGATACGGCCTCTGATCTTTACTTCGGCAAAGTGGCCAACAGCTTCTACAAAGGCATGCTGGATGAAGTGGTTTGGTACAACCGGGCACTGCCAGCCAATGAAATCGCCGATATCGCCCGGGCCGGCAGCCAAGGCCACGATATGACGGCGAACCCGCCGCTTACCACCGCGGCCAACGGCGCATTCACTATTGGGGGGATTACCAACTTGGTGTTGAAGCCCACCAACGGCTGGCAACAGGCCACGATTGAATTCACGGCGGGCGCTAATTCCACCGCTATCATGTTCTCGAGCAGCAACAGCGCCTTCATCATCGATGCCTTCCAGCTCTACCGCGTGCTCGATGGCAACTATTACCTGCCGGAAGAGTCTTTGGAGGCCTTCAAGGATCAATCCGCCTTGGGCGATTGGGTGCTGGAAGTGACCGACTCGCGTGTCGGAACCGCCAGTGCGGTGAAACCGGAACTCATCAGCTGGCAATTGCAGTTTATTTTTGCCACGCCGGTGACCACGGCGGTGAAATTAACCAACGCCGTGCCTTATTGCGGTTCGGTTTACGGCGGTGAGATCAGTTATTTCATTGTGGAAACGCCACGTTCGGCGAGTTTTGCCACCAACATTCTGGTCAACAACAGTGGAAACGATCTCATTCTAATCGGGGACCGTTCGGGATTGCCCGTGGGTGATAGCGCGGTGGACGATTATTATGTGGATATCAATGGGGCTGGGGCTGGTGAGGGAATTGTGATCAGCACCAATTTCCCAGTGCTGGCGCCGCTCATTCCGGGATCACGCTATTACTTGGGGGTGATGAATAAAGACATCAAAGGCACCAACGACTTCTGCCTTACGGTGACGTTTGATAAGACCGACCCGACCAATTACCTCAACCTCATTGAGTTGACCAATAAGGTGCCTTACACCGCCACCATTCCGGCGGGCACGGCCTTGGATTATTACCAATACACCGTGTCGAGCAACGCGGTGGCGGTGGAATTCAGCCTGTTCCCGAGCAATGGCAACGTCAACCTCGTGGCCCGCAAGTACACCCCGGTGATTGATCCGCTGCCGAATACTTCGAAGTATGACTTCATCAGCGATCTGCCGGGATCCAATACAGTGGATGTCATTTCCCTCAGCCTAACTAATACCGAAGCGCTGCTAACCCCAGGCATCTGGTACTTGGGCGTATACAACATGGAGACCAATCCGGTCACCTACAGCATCCTGGCGAAGGAAAAAATTGTGCGCACGGTGACGCTCACCAATGGCGTGCCGCTGACCTATACGATTCCCGCGGGTGACCTCGAGGATTACTTCCTCTTCAATATCACCGACAGCACTCCGGAAGCTTGGTTCGGTTTGACGAATCTCTCCGGCAATGCCGACTTCGTCGTCCGCGCCAACGAACTGCCTTCGAATGTCGCCTTTGACGCGGGCCGCTTTGGCGGTTCGGCGGATCGAGAAATCAATCTGTCGACCAACGGCACGCCGACCTCCTCCACGCCCGGGGTGACGGTGACGAATGACATTGCGTTCTGGATCACCGCGACTGCCACCAATCTCACCTTGCACTGGGATGCGGTGGTGGGTGCCACCTATGAGATATCGGCTACGAAAAATGTCGCCAGCACGAATTGGGATGTGCTCGCCTCCAATCTCGTAGCCACGCAGACCAACGAGACTTACACCGTCCCGCTGCCCACCCCGTACATGTTCTTTGCGATTGAAAGCACGGCTAACATCCCGGGTGACTTGGTGTTGACCAACTTGAACGGCGCCTGGTATCTGGCGGTGCTCAATCGCGAGGCGACCAATCTTTCGTTCACGGTCCAAGCCACTGCGGTGCCTGAATTCTCGCCGATCACCCCAGGCACGGTCGAGAGTGGCTACTTGCCCGCTTCACCGAGTTGGAAGTACTACACCTATGAGGTGAGCACCAATACCTTGGTGAGCTTGATCCAAGCCGAGCCGTTGGATGGCAATATCAGCCTGTACGTCCGCAAGGCGAATACCAACCGCATTTACTGGCCAAATATCAACGTCTTCGACGCGGCCAGCGTCAATCCGGGCCTGGCGGTGGAGCAAATCCTGCTCAGCAGCAACTCCACCCCGGCGGTGTTGACGCCTGGCACTTGGTACATTGGCGTGTATAACGCCGGCACCAATGAGGTGAGTTACAACCTCGACATCTTCGAGTTTGTCACGACGCCGCCACAAGTCACCAGCGGCAACGGAGTCACCAATCTTCTCTCCTCCGGTGGCATGGATTATTACTGGTTTGTGATTGCGACCAACGCTTACAAAGCCCAGTTCGAGACGTACGATGCGGATGGCAATGTCGACTTGTACGTGCGCCGCGGCCTGCCGAACCCGACTCCGGGCTTGTACGATTACGCGAGCACCAACAGCGGCCTGACCAATGAGTTCATCGAAGTGCAAACCAATGCCGACTTCGCCACATTGCCTCCGGGCTTGTGGATCTTGGGTGTGAGCAATGCCGACACCAAGTCCGTGGCTTACTCGGTTCGCGCCACTCAATTCGTGCCGTCCACTGCCAGCCAATGGGTCGATGAGATTAAGGTCAAGGTCACTAATAGCACGATCTATATCACCTGGGCCTCGACGATTGGCCGCCAGTACCGGGTCGATGGCTGTTCGAACTTGTTTGAGACTCCTATCAAATGGGTGACCGTGACCAATATCGCTTCGGCCACCGCGACCACCACTACCGTGGCGGTTTCAATGACGAGCGGGTTGAAGTTCTTCCGTGTCTTGGAAATTGGCTCGGATTCCGGCAACGGCGGCCCGACGGTGACGAACGCCGTGTCGATCGATGGCTTGAAGTTATCCGTTACCACCAACGAGATATTCATCACTTGGGCCTCGGAAATTGGAAGCGCCTATCGAGTGGATGGAACGAAGGATCTTTTCACCAGTCCGATCACCTGGGCGACGATCACGAACATCGCTTCAGCGGCTTCGACTACGACCACGGTCGCCGTCCAGAAGAGTTTGGGTTACATCTTCTTTAACGTCGTGAAAGTGACCACTAGCACGACCACGACGGCGCCGGATTTCAATCCCAAGACCAGCACCATGACCACTAATGGCTTTGTCTTGAAGTGGACGGCGACCGCTGGCCAGAAGTTCCAAGTGCAATACTCGGATAATCTCGTCACTTGGAATACCTTCCCGACGACCATTACGGCCCCCGCCAGTGGCAGTTGTGAATATACCGACACCACTGCTTCCACAAGCAAGACCCGGTACTACCGGCTGATCTTGCTGCCGTAATGGAGGAAAAGAATAGGGGGCTTCAAAAGAAGCCCCCGGTCTATGCGTGCTGGCAGCTGTGCGAGCCACCGGCAGATGGTTTTAAGCGATTACTTTTTGTTGCCCTTTTCGGTCGTTTCGCCCAAATCGACCCAGCCTTTGATGCCTTTGGAGTAATGCTTGATGTTGGTGTAGCCCAGCTTTTGGGCGGCTTCCGCGCCTTTGCGATAAGCGCCGCAGTGTTCATTGCCGCAATAAGCCACCACGAGGGTGGACTTGTCGGCGGGCAGTTTTTCAGCCAGCTGGGCCGCTACCGTTTCATAATTGAGGGCCCCCGGGATGCGTTGTTTTTCCCAACTGGCGGTGCCGTTCACATCCAGCAGGACGACTTTCTTTTCCGCGATCGCCTTCTTGAGGTCCGCGGTGGAGATATCAGCGAACTTCTCCGCGGCAGTCGCGGCGAAGGTTCCCAGTGCTAACGCTAAGGCAATAATATATTTTCTCATAACTAGCATAAGTATAACTTGATGAGCCGGGTTGTCAAACGGGGTGAGCTTGATCCCCCCCTGGCCAGCCAAGCACAATCGAGAAGTGTGCTGCGTGGAAGGTGATGCGTGTGGATAGCATTGCCGCCCAATGCTATGGGGTGAGCCAATCACGATGCGCAGTGCCCCCGTAGTTCCTTCCAGGCGAAGCAAAAGTGGCGCGGCTGTCGCCAGGTTCAATTTATTTGGCGTGCTTGGGGGTGCTTCAGCTTTTCAAAATGGCTTGCCGCAAGCTTTCGAGGGCGTTTTGCGAGGCCGCTTGTTTAAAGGAAAGCCGGTCGTAAGGAAATAAGTAACGGCGCGCCACACTCCCTTGGGAGCTGGCAAGGCCAATGAAAACGGTGCCCACCGGTTTTTCCGCCGTGCCGCCGTCCGGCCCGGCGATGCCGGTTGCGGATACAGCGTAAGTGGCACCCAAACGCGAGCGTGCCCCTTCGGCCATGGCTTTGGCGACTGGTTCACTCACTGCTCCATGGGCGGCAATGAGTTCCATGGGAACTCCCAACAGCGAATGTTTGGCTTCGTTGCTGTAAGTCACGCACCCCGCCAGTAACACTTTGGAGGCGCCCGGGACATTGGTCAGGCGGTGGGCAATGAATCCGCCGGTGCAAGATTCCGCCAGGGCTACGGTCAGTTGGCGCGCCGTCAATAATTTGACGACGACTTCTTCCAGGGTTTCCTCGCCGGTGCCAAAGATATTATGGCCGATCAGGTCGCGCACGATTTTTTCGCCTTCGGCAATCAGTGCCTTTGCTCCGGAACCACGGGCGTCCAAACGCACTTCAACTTCCATCACTCGCGCGCAGTAACCGATCTCCAGGCCGCGTTTCACCAAATCGCGCAACGGGGCGGCGATCACTTCCTCAATGGCGGACTCCCCCACGCAGGCGGTTTTCAAAGTCAGGGATTCGAAGGCCTCCGGCTGGATAAAACGGGATTTAATCAGCGGCAGCACCTCGTTTTGGAACATGGGGTACAATTCCCGAGGTGGGCCGGGCAACATGATGAGCAGGGCAGGGGATTTGTCCGCGCGCGGGGCATCGATGGCTAAGCCGGGCGCAGTCCCAAAGCGATTGGGCAGGACTCGGGCGCCCTGGGGCACTTGGGCTTGGACGAGGGTGGATTCTAAAATCGGCCGGTTGCGATCCTGGAAGAATTTGCGAATGACCGCCGCCACTTCTTCGTCTTCGTGCAGGGGCAAACCGAGCAAGCGGGCGATTTCGTCGCGGGTCAAATCATCCGAAGTCGGTCCTAGTCCGCCAGTAGTGATGATGAGGTCCGCCCGGGGCAGCGCTTCAGCCACTGCTTGGCGGATCATTTTTCCGGTGTCGGCCACCGTCGTTTGCCGCTCCACTTCCAATCCCAGGCCGGAAAGTTGCCGGCACAGCCATTGTTGGTGGCTGTTCAGGACCCGCCCCAGCATTAACTCACTGCCCGTGTTGATGATCTCAATTTTCATCCCGGTTCCGGGTATATCCCGGAATCGTTGGGGGGGCGAGGACAAAAAAAAGAGGCTGGGAGAGGGCTCCCAGCCGGTGCGAAGTTAAAATGCTCGATTTACTTAGGCGTCCAACGAGGTGGTCTCGTTTTCGGCATGCGGCAAAATGCTGGCCGCGTGCGCCCACTGATTGATCTGTTGGACTTCCGAGGCGCTCTTGGCCCCGTTGATCTGGATCTGCCAGCGATGGGTCTTGGTGGCTTTGCCCGCCGGAGCGCGCAACAAACGCGCTTGGACGTGCGGATACGAGGTGCGAATACGGTTTCTTAACTCAATCTTTTTCACAGTATCTATTTCGATTTCATTGGCAGGTCGCACCTAGCCAGGTGAAATCTGCCCTCGGCTTCCAGCCATAGCCAGCTGCCGGTTATTTTCCATGCTTCCAAGTTTTTTACTGCCGAAGAAGGTAACGACCCTCCTGGCCGGAAGCGAGCCGCATAAACTACCGGATTTCTGGGGGGTGTCTAGCGGTAATTTGCGTCAAAAAGGGACGCTATTTTTGTAAAGGGCTGGCGTTCAATCAGAAGAATTAAAAAATGTCACGCGCTTTTTACGCTTTTTCCAGCCGCTGCCCAATTCAAAACGCAGTGTTTGGCGGCTTTTAAGCTCTCGTGAATGGCTTGAGTAATGAAATTCTTGGCCAAAATCACCGCTTTCGCTAAGGGCAAACCTTGGGCGCAAGCCGCGGTAATGGCGGCCGAATAAGTGCATCCGGTGCCATGGGTGGAAACGCCTTTGGCAAAAGGTGCCGAAAGCATCAGTTCCTCCGTGCCGTCAAAATAGATATCGATGGCGGAATCGGAATCCCGCAAATGGCCGCCTTTGACCAACACGCTGCAACCGTAGCGCTGGTGAATGATCCGGGCGGCGGCGCGCAAATCATCCACGCTGGCCAGAGGGCGTTCCGCCAAAATCACCGCTTCATCCAGGTTGGGAGTTACTAGCGTTGCCAGCGGCAGGAGCTTATTCTGCAGGGATCGCACGGCATTGGGTTTCAGCAGGCGCGCGCCACTGGTCGAAACCATGACAGGATCAACCACCAAGATGGCTTTCGGCCTGCTTTTAAAACTAGCCGCGACCGCCTCGATGATCGGCTGGGAGTACAACATGCCCGTTTTGGTGGCGGCGGGGGGCAGTTCGGCAAACACCGCATCAATTTGCCGGCGAACGATATCCGTGGATATGGCCTGAATGCCGGTGACGGCTTTGGGGTTTTGCGCGGTGATGCATGTGATGGCGGTGGTGCCATGGACGCCCAGGGCGGCAAAGGTGCGCAAATCGGCTTGGATACCCGCGCCACCACCGCTATCGGACCCGGCGATGGTGAGGGCAATCGGAGAGTGTTTTTTCTTCACGCTAAGGACCAATTCTTAAAGCGAGCGATGACTGCCATCGCATAACGGGGCATTTTTGGACTTCTTGCAGCCGCACCAAGCCACTTGGCGATCCGAAGCAATGTCGGCTTTCATTGGAGTTAGGCCGGTGCCTTTATGGGAGCCATCACAGAAGGGCTGGGACTTGGCCCGGCCGCAAGAGCACCACCAATAAGAGCCGGCAGCGGTCTGCTGCACGTAAGGGGCTTTTTGCGCCACGATGGGATCGGCCATATATATTCCTTAAGCTGGGTTGGTTGATATCGCAACCCAGCTTATCACTGCTTGGCGCAAATAGCCAGCACGGAACCTCAGAAGGCTTAGCGCTTTTTCGACTTCGCCGGCTTGGCGGCATGCACCTGGGCGGCTACTTTAAGGCGCAGGCCGTTCAGGCGGATGAACCCGGTCGCATCGTCCTGGTTGTAGGCCTTGGTCGGGTCGGCTTCCATGGTGGCGATGTGCGGATTGTAAAGGCTGACGGGGGATTTGCGGCCCGCCGTGATGATGTTGCCCTTGTAAAGCTTGACCCGGACGGTGCCGGTGACGTTTTTCTGGCTTTCCGTGACCAGCGCTTGCAGCGCGAGGCGCTCGGGCGCGAACCAGAATCCGTTGTAAACCAGCGCGGCGTATTTCGGGATGAGCGAGTCGCGCAGGTGCATGACTTCGCGATCCATGGTCAGCGATTCCATTTGCCGATGCGCGAACAACAGGATCGAGCCGCCCGGTGTTTCATACACGCCGCGGGACTTCATGCCCACGAACCGGTTTTCCACCAGGTCCACGCGGCCGACGCCATGCTTGCCGCCCAGTTTATTCAGGGTCAGCATGACTTGCAGCGGCGTCATTCTCTTGCCGTTGACGGCGACGCAATTGCCCTTTTCGAAATCCAGGGTGACGTATTCCGCTTTGTCAGGGGCGTCTTCCGGTGACACGCTCAGCTTGTACATCGGCTTGTGTTCCGGGGCGGAGGCATCCAGCCAGGGATCTTCCAAAATGCCCGCTTCGTAGGAAATGTGCAGGAGATTGCGGTCCATCGAATAGGGCTTCTTGGAACTGGCTTCGACGGGGATTTTCTTATCTTCGCAATACTGGATCATTTCGGCGCGGCCGGGGAATTGGGCGCGGAACGAGGCATCGCGCCACGGGGCGATGATGTCCAATTCCGGCGCCAAAGAGGCGGCGGTCAGCTCGAAACGAACCTGGTCATTGCCCTTGCCAGTGGCGCCGTGGGCGATAGCGTCAGCCTTTTCCTTGCGGGCGATTTCCACCATGCGCTTGGCGATCAGAGGGCGCGCAATGCTGGTGCCCAGGAAATATTGATTCTCATAGATGGCGCCCGCCTGCATCATGGGGAAAATGAAGTCGCTGGCGAACTCGGCGCTGAGGTCGTCGATATAAATCTTGGAAGCCCCCGTCTTGCGGGCCTTTTGCTCCAAGCCATCCAGTTCCTCGCCTTGGCCGACGTCCGCGCAGAACGCGATCATCTCGGCCTGGTACTTTTCTTTAATCCACGAGAGCAGCACTGAAGTATCGAGGCCGCCCGAATATGCTAATACAATTTTCATAAGCGCTTAAAAAAACCGCCTCCATTAAGCCACAAACCCAGGTTCTGCAAAGCAGAATGTTTATAACGGGTAGCGCTCAGCTAAGTAACCTGGGAAAACCTGCGGGCTATTGGCGGCCTTGCGGTTCGTGAAACGAAATTTAGGGGTCAGGAGAAAATCACTGAATGGAAGCAAACGAAGGCAAAATATTCCAGCATTATCGAGCTGACCCTATTTGGGTGTTGCCTCAACCGTTAGCACGCACCGGAATCCCGTGTTGTTATAGCGGTTTTCTGGCAAGTTGCCGTCTCCGCGAAACGAAGTTTGCAGCCGTTCTGAGGTTCCGTTGATCCAAGAACCGCCGCGCAAGACCCGGCATTTTTGCTCGGTATCGTACCAGTCCTCGCACCATTGCCAGACGTTTCCGCCCAAATCGAATAAGCCAAAGTCGTTCGCTTTAAAGGCCCCGACGGGTGAGGTGTTGGCGTAATCGTCGACGCCCAAATTGGGATGGAAATTGCCCGCTCCTTTCAGGGGAGGCCAATGGAGTCCCCAGGGGTATTGACCGATGATAATGGAATCGCGATCTTTGGGGGTTGCCACCGCCGGTTCTTCCAAACCAGCCGCCAAGCTCCATTCCAGATCGGTAGGCAGTCGGTAGGACTGGTGGCTATCGATCCGCCCCGAAAGCCGCCCGGTTTGCGTGAGCCAATCACAAAAGGCTTTGGCGTCTACCCAACTGACATTGACTACGGGGTGATTGTTGCCCTGTTCGAACTCGGGTCTTTTCCATTCCCGCTTGGTGACGGTGGCAAAGGCCAGGTAATCTTGCACCCGCGTATCCCAGATGCTGAACAAAACAGTGGTTTTGGGCACGGGCACAAAAATCATGCCTAGTTCATTGGTCCAACGGTGCGTGCTCGCGCCGGGGAAAGTCGTTTTTTCCAGGGGGGCTTCCCAAATTGTCTCGCTATAGGCGGGCAGGGAAAGGTTCGTTTTGACCGGCTGGCACCCCGGCGCCTGCAACTCCAGAGTCAGCGGCTTTTCCTCGGGCAATTCGTATAAGCCATTAAGGCCGTTGACGCGTTTGCCGTCCACCAGCAGGGTATAATCCGACACCGCTTTGGCATGCACAACCAGCCGCCCCGCGCGCGACTTTTGTTTTAGCACTTCGGAGTACGTATCCGTTTCTAACCGCAACCCGCCGTCTTCGGAGGTCAGGATTATCGGCCGCGATTTTCCCGAATCGTTGAACGAGGCCTGGATCTCATCAGATTCGATGGTGCCGGTGAAAGGGTATTCATGGCCGCCAAATTTAAGCAACCCGGTGGGGACACCATTCCGGTTTTCCATTTTTAACCACGCTTGGTCCGATTGGAACACGCCTTCCCACTTGCCCAAAATTTGGCGCGTGAATTTATTGGTCACCGTGCCGGTGGCAAACAACAGTTCCTTGCCATCGCTGGTCGCGGTGAACGGCCAGGAATGCTCGTCATCCTCAAACTTTCCTTCCAAGCAGCCTTTGCCGAGGCTGGCTTTAACGGTGTATTGGGAATCCTTAAAGTTAATCGAACCTGCCAGCCCGGCCCCGGCGGGTTTCAAACGCAAGCGAATGCCTGGCGCTTTGAAGTTCCCGGTGAAGACGTCCAAGGCGGCCTGCTCAAACGGATTGCGCGGGGGGCTTTTGCTTTTTGAGGCAGACGATTTGCTGGCCGTGGCATTGGTGCGGGCGAAAGGTTGCGCCGCAAGGGGGGCCCAAGCAAAACCAAACCCCACCCAGGCTGACACCAGCCAAAAAGTTGCTAACGTTCTGATAGTATTTATATGCAATTTACCCAATCCTCATTTCGCTTGGTTCAGCGAACTGCGCAAAAATCATCAAGCAGTCTTAGTGCCAAACCCCTCTAAGGCTTGATTCACAGCTAGCCTAGGCGGTGTTTAAGGCGCGGGCTAGGCAAGAACTTCCCGATCTGGCGGGTGCCTGAATCCCTTTTTTCCGGGTGCCTAATTTGTTCTTCAGCATAGACGTGCCTTAAAAAATCTGTATATTGACCGCGCTAAATTCATGCCCAACAAAGCGAGGGGTCGCAGGCTATTATCATGGAAAATCCGGTATTAGTTATTGAATCAGATATAACCGAGTTGGAGCGCTGGCAACAGCGCTTGGGAACTCGCAAGTATTTTTCGGGCGCGGTTTGCACAAATAACCTGGAGCAAGCCGCCCAACAATGGCTAGCCACCCCCTTTCGCTTAGTAATCATTGGGCAGCACGTTAACGACACGGATGCGATCAAGTTTCTGGATCGTATCGCCCCGGCCCCGCAACACTGTCTGGTCCTTTCCTTCCGGGATGCTGAGTTATTTGGCAAAGCGCCGCAATTCCGCGGGCGCCCCTGTCCGGTATTGTCGACCCATTTAGAAGGGGACACTTTTGAATGGGCCGTGCGCAGCGCGTTGCTCTTGGATGGCTGGAAACAGAACTCGCGCTTGACGGCCTTGATGGATCGGATGTCCCGCCTGCCCAGCATACCCAGCCTTTACGTGGAGATTTGCCAAAAACTACAGTCCTCGGAAGCTTCCTTGGAAGATGTGGCGGTTCATATTTCGCATGATCTGGCGATGTGCGCCACTTTGTTGCGCATCGTGAATTCCACCGCTTTTGCTTTGGCGCGCCAAATTACCACGGCTTTCGAGGCGGTCATGTTCTTGGGCGCCGCCCAAACCAAGTCGCTGATTCTATTCTCGCAACTGTTCTCCAAGTTTAACGGCAGCAAGGCCAGGGCGTTTTCCATGGATGAATTCTGGCTGCATTCCGTGGGTTCGGCGAATATCGCACGGTGGATTGCCCGGGAAGAAACCGGAGATGCCATGCAAGGGGACGAAGCGTATACCGCCGGCTTGTTGCACGATGTGGGGTACTTGCTTTTGGCGGATAATTTGCCCGAGGCGACCGACCGAGTAGCCAATGCGGCCGCGACCTCCGGTAAACCTATCTGGCAAGTCGAACGGGAAATTTTGGGGGCCACCCATTCGGAAGTCGGAGCCTTTTTATTGGCTAACTGGGGGCTGCCTTATCCGATTCTCGACGCCATAGGCTTTCATCATGATCCGCAAACTGCTTGTGCTGAAGGGTTCACGACATTGACGTCCGTGCATGCCGCGAACGTGCTCGATTACGAGAAACGATTTGAAGCCGATAAGCGAGCTACCAAGAAAATTGACCCGGTGTACTTGCGTTCGATTTATGAGGAAGACCCCATGGATCGTTGGCGTTCGTTAGCCGGTATCCCTGGCTAATTGCTTGAGCAAGAGCCCCTTTTGCGGATGTTTCAAGCTTGCCCGGAAAGGTAGCGGTGAATCCCGGCAGCGGCGCGCTGACCGTCGCGTACGGCGTACACCACCAGATTGGCACCACTGACTTGTGCGCCACCGGCGAAAACCTTAGGGACACTGGTCATTTGGTTTTCGTCCACTACCACCCCTCCCGACTTGCTTACCTGGATATCCAGCCATTCCGGGCTATCCGGGAATGGCATGGATTCGTACCCATAAGCAACCAACACGAGATCCGCCTCTAGGGAGAATTCTGAATCGGGAATTACGTGAGGCACTCGGCGGCCTTCGCCGTCGGGTTCAACTAATTCCGTGCGGGTGCAGCGGATTTGCGCGACTTCTCCCTGAGCGCTGCCAATGATTTCTTGCGGCGTAACGAGAAACTGAAATTGGGCCCCTTCCTCGACGGCGTTCTTATATTCGCGGCGGCTGGCCGGCAGGCTCATTAAATCTCTGCGATAGAGGCAGATAGCTTCTTTTGCGCCCGCGCGAATGGAGGTGCGCAAGCAATCCATGGCCGTATCCCCACCACCCAGGACCACGACGCGTCTTCCTTTCACCGGTACCTGTGGATAGTGCGAGATGGGGCCTAGGTTTTGTTCGATCAAGAAATCCAGCGCCAAGGTGACGCCCTTAAGCTGGCTGCCCGGCACATTGAGTTGACGCGCCTTTTGCGCTCCGCGGCCGAGGAACACCGCGTCAAATTCGTCTAACAACTTTGCCAATGGCAGATCATGGCCAATCGCGGCATTATTGCGGAAAATGACTCCCCGGCGAGTGAGCAGGTCCAAACGGCGATCAACCACCTCTTTCTCGAGTTTGAAGGATGGAATGCCATTGATCAGCAGTCCCCCGGAGCGTGCCGCAGCCTCGAATACTGTTACCGCATAGCCTTGGCGGGCCAGGGCATCAGCGCAGGAAAGAACCGCTAGACCCGAGCCGATAATCGCCACCGATTTGCCATTGGGCATGACCCGGTTGACGGTGATCGTTTGGTTGGCGAAGGCGAATTCATTGATGAATTTCTCGATGGCGCCGATGGGCACGGGTTCCGCGCGTTCGGAAAGCAAGCAAGCCCCTTCACACAACCGTTCTTGCGGGCAAACGCGTGCGCAGATTTCTGGCATCGCGTTCGTGTCTTGGGACACTTCAGCGGCTTCCGCGAATTTTCCTTCCGCCACCAGTCCGAGCCATTCAGGAATGCGGCTGCCCACGGGACACCCTAAATGGCAAAAGGGCATGGCGCATTGCAAACAGCGAGTGGCCTGGGCTTTGACGGTCTCCGCGTCAAAGAGTTGGTAAATTTCATGAAAGTCCGCTTGCCGTTCCTTTACCTCACGCTTGGGCGGTTCTTCCCGGGAAATGGCATGCCAGGCGTATTTTTGGGTGCTCGTAGCCAAGCCGGAAGCGTTAGGAGGTTCCCCTGGGAAATTGGGGCGCGGCTCCGCCGTCGCGGGAGGCCCGGCTGGAGTGGAATTCTCGCGGGTATCACTCATAACATTCTTCGGTGCGGCACTTTCGATTCAACATGGTCTCTTTTAAGCATTTGTCAAAGCGGAATCGCTGGTCAAAGCAACAAAATGCCACTGGCCATCCCTGCCCGATTGCTGCTAAATTGCGGTTATGATCAACCGTTGGATTTGGCGCGCAGGCATTAGCCTGGCGATTTTCGTGGTTCTTAACGGAAATGGCGTTAAGGCTGCCTCGGTGGTGCGTGGTATCTCCAATGTGATGGTGGCGGATGTAACCCCAGTCAAATCCGAAGCCGCATCACCTGCCGTTCCTGCCATATCTCCCCGCAAACTGATGGATACGCCACTGCGCGACACAGCCATTTGCCGCGGTCCCGATGGCATTTGGTACCTCACTGGCACGGTCCAGCCATTTTGGGAGTTCAACGAGGGTATTTGCCTTTGGAAATCGCCCGATCTCCAAAAGTGGGAGCCCATGGGAATGGTCTGGCGTTATGGAAGCAGTCCCTGGCACACCAAATATTTGGAAAAGAAAAAACCGCTTTGGGCGCCTGAAATTCATTTCTTAAAAGGGACCTTTTGGCTGACCTACAGCATCCCCGGTTGGGATGGCACCGGTAAAACCTCCGGGTGTGGCCTGCTCAAAAGCACCTCCGGCAAACCGGAAGGGCCGTATCAGGATGTGCAACCCAACGAGCGAATGGGGGATGAGATCGATGCCTCCTTATTCCAAGATGATGATGGCTCCGTTTATTTTCTATGGCATAGTGGCAAAATTGCCCGGATGAAGCCGGATATGAGCGGCTTGGCGGAGCCTTATCATTGGCTTAAGACCACCGGCACGGACCCCAACAAAAAACATCATTCTTCGTTGTGCGCGGGCATTTTTGGGGCTGATTCCTTTGACCATGTGGGGTTCGAAGGCGTTTTTATGTTCAAGCATAATGGCCGCTATTATCTCACCTGCGCTGATAGCATCGAGGGCCGGTACAGTTGTTTAGTGTCCACTGCGGATACAATCTACGGCCCATACAGCCCGCGTTATGAAGCCATCCCCCACGGCGGGCACAATATGTTTTTCAAAAACCCTCAAGGCCAATGGTGGTCGACGTATTTTGGCAGTGACGATAAAGCCCCCTGGCAGGAGCGCCCGGGCATTTTGCCGATTGATTTCGATGCCACCGGCCGAATGATTTTGAAATAGCTGCCGAGGATCGGGAAATCAGAAGCAAGCCAGAACCTAATACTGAGTTAAGCTACTTCCAGGTTTTTTTCGAAACGGGTCAGATTTTGCGGCCCGTTGGGAGTGATCCACGCCATGTCCTCCAGGCGCACGCCGCCGATTTGGGGGAAATATAAACCCGGTTCAACGGTGACCACATGTCCGGCGCAAAGCGTGTCGGGCGAGCCCGCGTTGACATGCGGCGCTTCCCGACGTTCCAAACCCACCCCATGGCCAGTGCCATGGAAAAAGCCCTGCAAACAGCCGTTCCGTTTTTGGGTGGTGTAGCCTTCCTGCGCGAAAAAATCGAGAATGCTCTGGTGGATGTCGCACGCGCTGGCACCGGGGCGCATCAAGGAAAAAGCCAGCGCTTGCCCGCGAGTCACGGTGTCATGAAGTTTGCGCACCGCTTCGCTGGCGCGGCCTTTGACTAAGGTGCGCGAGATATCGCCGAAATAACCCGTTTTTTGCGAGCGTGAGCCAATATTGATCACGATGGGCTGACCCGCTTTAAGCGTGCCGGAGCCCGTTTCGCGGGGATCGAAACCTTGGCGGCCGCCCGCGACAATGGTGTGGTGCGGTGTGCCCCCCGCCTGCAAAATGGCCACGTCGATGATGGCGCGCAGTTTCTCCGAGGTAAGCGGTGCGCCGCGATACTGCAATTTGCCGGCGGTGGTGGTTTTGGCGGTTTTCAAGGCTTGCACGGCTTCGGCCAAACCCACTTCGGCCATCATCAACGCGGCGCTGATTTTTTTAATTTCCGCCGCGTTTTTAAATTGCCGCTGGGGATACAACCCCTCCAACTCGGGCTTGAGTTTAATATTTTGACGCCGCAGTTTTTGCGCCAGCGCCAAGGGGAAATGCGCGGGCACCCGCAATTTGCGCACGCCTTTATACTGTAGAAAAGCCGCAATCACCTGCCACGTTTGCGGGGCTTCCACCCCTTGTTTTTCGAGCAGTCGCCGCCAGCGGGTGAGTGACACCACCCGGCAATGTTTTACTTTTTGGCGGACTCCATTTAAATCCGTATCATTCAGAAAGGCGTAGGCTTGCCCCTGGAGGCGCAAATAGACCAACGGCTCCGGCAGCAATATGCCCAAGGCATAAAGCAGGTCGGCGTCGTGGACGCTATCGGCCACTAATAGGATATTATCGGGGCGCATGGTGGTGACTCTAGGCTGCCCTTTACAGGTTGGCAAGAGGGGGAAAACCTGGAATACAACGGCTGTTAGAGAAGACTATTTAAAATAAAACTCACTTGTCAATATTTGTTGGAGATGGTTCTTTTTCAAAGTTTACATTCCAATTTCGTGTATCGCTATACGTCAGGCGCTGAACCACTTGCTGCGAATCTCGCAGAAAACGAATTTGCGCTTCGCCGCCCACGTTGAAGATGTCTTGGCATTCGGGTTGCAGGGACCAAACCCCACCTGTTTTGCGTTCGGCGCGGATTTTTAGTTGCCCATTCTCCACCCAAACCCGGTAGCGCGCCTCAAGTTCGGGGCTGCGGTACAGGCCGGAAAACTCCGCTAATTCGCTGGCGTTGTATCTTTTTTCCAATCCCCGCCGGAATTCCAAAGTGCCTTCGTTTTCCGCTTGGACCCGGAGGTGGATTTTATTCTCGCCAGTTTCGGAGATAAATTGAATTTCGGTGAGGCGCGGCGTGCCCGCTAATTGAAAGCGTTGAGTGCCCAAGGGCACCATTTCGCTTTGGCCTTGATTCCCCCGGCTGTAAAAAAGCGTGGAGCCTTTCTGTAGGATGCGGCGGACGATTCCCCGGGTTGTGCAAATGTAAACTCCCGTGAATTGGGCGAGCTCATTTGTGGCAAGTGTTATCGACGTTTTCGGCGGCGGCGGTGATTTTGGAAGGGTCGCTTCGGCGGCTGCCATTTCCTGGGCGAGGCATATTTCCGCGACTTTCATCCCTAACTCATAGGAGTTGATGGAGCCCAGATTGCTCAACAATGCCACCCCGGTTTTTTGCTGGGGAAAATACAGCACCAGACTGGCGAATCCGGCCCAGCCTCCGGTGTGATTAACCATTTCCAGTCCACGATGTTTGCCCACGGCCAAGCCAAGGCCATATCCCGTCTTGCCACCATTCTTGAGCACACCTTCTTGTTTCATCGCCGCCAACACGGCGGTTCCACCGACCTTGGCCGTGTCAAAATTCTTTAACCAAAGCGTCAAATCTTCGATGGTCGTGAACAGGGAACTCGAACCCACAGCGGTGAGGTTGTCGGCGATCTTGTTAAATTTGTTTTCGCCCGCAGGTTCGTAACATTGCGCGAAGTTTTCGACCCACTCGTTTTGTTCGCAATGAAAATGGGTGTGGCGCATGCCGAGGGGGCGAAAAATACGCTGTTCCGTCCAGGTGGAGAACTGTTGGCCAGTGACTTTTTCCATGGCAGCCACGAGCAAATTGTAACCGGTGTTGCAATAGGCATAAGCATCGCCGGGGACGAAATTGAGATCTCGCTGATGGCGCAGCATCTCCAGAGTGTCCCGAAAGGTGATCACATCCTCCCAACGCCAGCCGGCCAGATGCAACATGATCGGCCAGTCGCGCAGTCCGCTAGTGTGATGGACTAAATGCCCGAGGTTAATCGGGTGTCCAAAGTTTGGGGTGTCCGGCACGTATTGGTGAATTTCATCTTCCAGTCGCAGCTTGCCATCCTGAACCAGCATCCCCAGCGCCATGCCGGTGAACTGCTTGGCCACGGATGCGGCGTCAAACACCGTGTGGGCGGTAATGGGAATCCGATGCTCCAGGCTGGCCATGCCATAGCCTTGCAGGTGGAGGACGTTGCCGTTGGAGACGATGGTGACCGCCATGCCTGGCGAGTTGGTGCGGTTCCAGTGCGCAAAAATGGCGTCGATACGCCCGCTCAATTCCGGAGTGCGGACGTCAGCGAGTACGCAGGCGAGGGTTTGCCACCAGGCAAACACCAGCCAAAAGGTGTTTTTGAACATAGAAAGTGGTCGGAGTGAATGGCTATTGGGGAGCCAAAAAGGAGGCCGCCCGCCGTTCGCCTTCTTGCACCGCTTCGGGCGGAATTTTGGAGGCCATTTTTTGCTGGGTTTCCACGTGGTCCGGTTGGCCGCGCCGCGCCGCCAGGCAAATCCACTTATAGGCCTCGGCCAAATCAGTGGCGACTCCGCGGCCAAGGAACAGCATCAGGGCCAAATTTCGCTGGGCTTGCGCGTGCCCTTGTTTGGCGGCCAATTCAAACCAAGCCGCCGCCGGCACGTAATCCTTGGTGACTCCGAGGCCCTGGAAAAACCGCTCGCCCATCTCATACTGGGCTTGGGCATCGCCCGCCACGGCCCGTTCATAATCGCGCTGCACCAAGCGTCCCTGCGCTTCGCTCAATTGCTGCTGGCAATGCTCCGCCTGACCCTGGAGTTTTTGGATCGACCCCACGGTTTGCTTGGCGCTGTTTACCAGCGAAACAATGCTCCATATGCCTGCCATTCGTCACCTTCAATCTACCCACCCGCATTCTTCAAAACAAGCCCGGGCTTTCGCCCGTTAAATAGCCACCTCAAAAACGCGCGCGCGCCTGGAAAAAGGTCTGGCCATTGCGGGCAGGCGTCCTTAAGCTGTCGCCAGCATTTTGGGCCAATAATGGAACTAGATCATTGATGACCGCCGCCAATTCCAACCAGCCAGCCGGGGCGCCGACGAAGGGGAGCGTTTTTCTCCGCCGCCTGATTTCTTCCGTGGTGCTATGGACCGTTGTGATTTCGGCGTTGTTCTCGCGCTACAAAGCCATTTCCGATTACGCGTTTCTATTGGTAATGATGGCGCTGGCCGCCGCGGGTTTGCACGAGTTTTATGGGCTGGCTCGCCGCCGTGGCTTGGCGTGTTTTCGCGGGTGGGGCATGTTCGGCGGCTTGCTCATGATGGCGAGCACGTTTGCCTACCTTTCCAGCGGTTGGACGCGCGCGCCCGCTAAGGCCAACGATTTTGAAACCAGCCTCCTCATCATTTTCGTCTTGGGCCTGTGCGTGCGGCAATTTTTGGCGAAGGATAATTCCGCGGGTATGCAAACGATTTCGGTGACTTTATTCGGCCTGATGTACGTGCCTTGGCTGTTAAATTTTATCCAAAAAATCAATTTTTTCCCGGGGATCGATGGCCGCTATTACGTGTTGTACTTCGTGTTGGTGACCAAGTTTAGCGACATGGGGGCTTACCTCACCGGCAGTTTGATCGGCCGCCATAAAATGATCCCACGCATCAGCCCGGGCAAAACTTGGGAAGGCTTTGCCGGGGCCATTCTCATTGCCACCGGGGCAAGTGTGGGCTTTGCCCATTTGTTCGGCGCCCACCTTTATGGCATGACGTGGTATCACGCGGTAATTCTTGGCCTTTTGTTAAGCATGACGGCGGTGATCGGGGATTTGATCGAATCCCTGTTCAAACGCGAAGCTGGCGCCAAAGATTCTGGCGCCTTGCTACCCGGCATGGGCGGCATCCTGGATTTGCTCGATAGCCTGCTGTTCAATGCGCCGCTGATGTATATTTATCTGCGGCACATTTTGACGCATCCGGCGGTGCCCATCGCCTAAACTTGTTCGCGAATGGCAAAAGGTTCGCGGTAGTCGCGCTTCAAAAGCAGATTCGCCATTTCGCGGCCCGCCCCTACAAACCGTTCATCCGCCATTTCCAATGCAGGCCCAATGGCCGCCAGGTTTTTGGCCAAGTCGACTTCGTTGGCCTTCAGATGCGTGGTCATGCGCTCGAAGGATTCGAGGGCGATGGGGTTGGCTTTGAGGCTTTCTTGGATGGCGGCCAAATCCGCTTTTTGGCCCAGCCGGTAAGAAATGTTGGCCAAATGGCAGTGGCCGCTGGAATAATGGCATTCTTCGATGTTGCCATTTAAATCCTGCGATTTGCGCGAGCGCACGGCTTGGATGAAATTAAGCTGATGGTCGCGGCCTCCGGGCCCGGCGAATTGTTTGATTTTTTTGCCGGAATTATCAAAGGTCCACCCGCCGCCGCCGCCGCCCGAGAAATAGCCGTTTTCGCATTCGACGACCACCCCGATCCGGGCGCCTTTATAATTATCCATAGCTTCGCCCTCTTCGCTCTTGTTCATGGGCAAGCCGCGCACTTCAAACAAAATGGGGATGCTCGGATAATCGAAATAGGCAATTTGGGTGTTCGCCGTGGTGGCGTCGTCTTCGTAACCAAATCGGCCCCCGATGCTGAGCACTTTGGGCGCCAAGCCGCGATGTCCCGCTACCCACCGGCAAAGGTCCATTTCGTGGATCCCTTGGTTGCCAATGTCCCCATTGCCCGCTGCCCAGGTCCAGTGCCAATCGTAGTGCAGACTTTTGCGGCGCAAAGGTTCCATCGGGGCCGGGCCGCACCACAGATTGTAATCCACACTGGAGGGGATGGAGTGAGGGCCCGCCACTTTCCCAATGGTATCGCGCCGTTTGTAGCAGAAGCCGCGCACCAGCTTGATTTTGCCTAGCTGGCCGGACTGGAGATGCGCAAAAGCCTCACGCAGAGCTGGATCGGAACGGTTTTGGGTGCCGGGTTGGACGATTCGCCGGTATTTCCAAGCGGCTTCCACCAGTTTGCGGCCTTCCCAAATGTTGTGGGAAATGGGTTTCTCGACGTAAACGTCCTTGCCCGCTTGGCAGGCCCAGATCGCCATGAGCGAATGCCAGTGGTTGGGCGTCGCGATAACCACGGCATCGACATCTGGCCGGTCCAACACTTCCCGGACATCGCGATAACCGTCCGGCTTGGCGGATTCGAGTTTCTTGAGTTCGCGGTCCAAAATCTCCTGATCGGCGTCGCATAAGGCAACGATGCGCACGCCCGCGATTTTTTTGAAAGTGTTGATGTGATCCGCCCCCTTGCCCCGCAGGCCAATGATCGCCAAGCGAATTTCACTATTGGCGTTTAGGGTATCCGCAAGTGCGAACGTAGGGCGAAAGGTGAGGGCACCCGCCACCAGGGCGGCGCTTTTCAAAAACTGACGGCGAGATGGTTGGCGCATAGTCATTTCATCGTGCCGCTGTTAAGGCGTGGCCGGCAAATCAACTGCGGCGCAATTTTGCGGTCTGCCTGTGGCGGCGGTTTTGGTTTGTCCCAACCTAGCAGAGTCGATGGGGTTTCAAAGGAAAATTCTTCGAAGCTTAGGCTTGAGTCCGTGGAAAAATTCGGAATTCTCGGGATGTTTATCGATGAAGGTATCGAGTGACGTTCGGGATAAGCTGCGCTGATTTATTATGTTGCAGAAATGCGGCCCGAATCCCTAAACTCCAACCTTTAGGGTCGGTTAAGCTGATGAAAAACGTAGTATTATTAGGCAGCACGGGTTCGATCGGCACCAGCACTGTCAAAGTGGCCACGGATTTGCCGGATCGCATTCGTTTGCTGGGTTTGGCCGCCGGCGGCAACGTGGAGTTGCTGGCGCAGCAGATGGCCCAGCATAAGCCCGCGGCGGTGTGCATTAATGATTCCAGCAAAATGGAGGTTTTGCGGGATATTGCGGGTATATCCTGCGAGGTATACCACGGGGCGGAAGGGTTGATTAAGCTGGCGACATTGCCGGAAGCGGACATAGTTTTGATCGCCATCGTGGGCACCGCAGGGCTGCAACCGGCTTTGGCGGCGATTCGCGCGGGCAAAGATATCGCGGTGGCTTCCAAGGAAATTCTCGTCATGGCGGGTGAGATCGTCATGAGCGAAGCCCGCAAGCACGGGGTGCGGGTGCTCGCGGTGGATAGCGAGCATTCGGCCATCTTCCAATGTCTGGATGGCAAGCCGGTGGAGAGCATTCGCAAACTTTGGCTGACCGCTTCGGGCGGACCGTTCCGGGCTACTCCCAAGTCGGAATTTCCCAACATCACGGTGGAACGCGCCTTAAAGCATCCTTCGTGGGTCATGGGCCGGAAGATTACCATTGATTCGGCCACATTGTTCAACAAGGGGCTGGAGATGATCGAGGCGCGGTGGCTGTTTGGGGTGGAAATGGACCGGGTGGGCGTGGTGGTGCATCCGCAAAGCATCGTCCATTCGTTGGTGGAATTCATTGATGGCGCCTTGCTGGCGCAGCTTTCCTCTCCGGACATGTGTTTGCCCATCCAGTACGCGTTGACTTATCCGGATCGCGTGCAGAGCGGGCGGATCCAGACAAATCTTGCCAAACTGGGCGGGTTGACGTTTGAGGAGCCGGATGAGGATCGCTTCCCGGCCTTGCGTTTGGCCCGCCGCGCGGGAAACCAGAGTGGCACTTTGCCCGCCGTTTTCAATGCCGCCAACGAAGTGGCGGTGGAACGGTTCTGCCAGGGGAATATTCGCTTCGATCAAATCAGCTCCGTGGTGGAGCAAACCATGGAACGCCACCAGCCGCCCGCCCATCCCAACCTTGAGGCGATAATGGCGGCCGATGCGTGGGCGCGGCAAGAAGCGGCCCGGCTCTAAGTTTTGAGACCTTTGGAATGCGCACGTTATACAACATTTTTTTTACCGTATTTTTTGTCCTGGCATCGCCCTACTACTTTTTCAAAATGTGGCGGCGGGGGAATTGGACGGCCGGCTTTAGCCAGCGGTTTGGCAAATATGAAACGCGGTTAAAGCAAGCGATCACCAACCGGCATATGGTGTGGTTGCACGCCGTGAGCGTGGGGGAGGTCAATTTGTGCACCCAATTAATCCGCGCTTTGGAGCCGCGTTTGCCGAATATCAAAATGGTGGTGTCCACCACCACGAGCACAGGCATGGAACGGTTGCAGAAATTACCCCGGCACATCGAAAAGATTTATTATCCCATCGATCGTAAAAAATTTGTCCAGCGCGCCTTGGCGACCATCCATCCGGAAGCCATTATTTTGGTGGAGGCGGAAATCTGGCCCAATTTTCTGTGGCAGGCCCGCGCCCGGCGCATGCCGGTGTTTTTGGTCAATGCCCGGCTCTCCAAACGGTCTTACCGCAATTACCGCATGTTCAGTTTTCTGTTCCGCCCGTTGTTTGCCTCCCTGGCCGGGGTGGGAGCGCAGAACGAGGCGGACGCCGAAGCTTTGCGCCAATTAGGGTGCCGGCCGGAAGCGGTGCACGTGATCGGCAGCCTCAAGTTTGACGCCGCCAAGCTGGACGAACGCCGCACCTTGGACGTGCCCGCCATGTTCCGCCAATTGGGCGTGCCCGAAGGCGCGCTCGTGTGGGTGTGCGGCAGCACGCACTCCGGGGAGGAGGTCGTGCTGGCGCGCGTCTATCAGCGGTTGAAAAAGCAGTTTCCAAATTTGTTCCTCATCCTGGTGCCGCGCCATTTCGAACGGGGCAAAGAAGTGGGCCGCGAGTTGTCCAAGCTGGGCCTGAAGTTTGCCTATCGCAGTGACGTGTCGGTAACGCGCACCTTCGAGCCGGGTTCGGTCGAATGCTTGCTGGTCAATTCCACTGGCGAGCTCATGAGCTTTTACGAGCACGCGACGGTGATTTTTGTGGGCAAGAGTTTGACCGCTCAGGGGGGGCAAAATCCCATCGAACCCGGCGCGTTAGCCAAACCGATGGTGTTTGGACCGAACATGCAGAATTTCGCGCAAATTGCCGCAGCGTTTGTGCAGCAGGACGGCGCGGTTCAAGTCAAGGACGCGGCGGAGTTGGAGAGCGCATTGACCGCATTGCTAGCGGATGGGAATCGCCGGGAAATTCTGGGGCAAAACGCCATCAAGGTGGTGCGCGAAGGGCAGGGGGGGATCGGTCGCACGGTGGAGATGATTGTTAGCAAATTGCCCCAAGACGAGGTGTACGTGGCGCCGTAGTTTGGGTGTTTGCTGCAGGCTCGGTTGCGGGATCAATGGCCTAATTCAGGGTATAATTATCTCTTGGCCTGGGGCGGGGCATGCTTTAACTTGGCGGGCAAATAATGTGGTTTCAGCTAACGTTGGACTATGCAAACAAATCCCTCGGTGAAAACCCGTGACGGCGCCTGGTGGCAATGCGCGCTACTGTTACTCGCTGTCATTGGCGCCATTTTCTGGCGCAGTTTGATTCCCTCACAAGTCATGTTTGCCAACGACGGTCCGCTGGGGCCGTTATGCTCGCAAAACCAATGGTATTGGGAGACCTTTACCGGAGCTTGGCTGGACCTGAATTGGGTGGGGGGGCAGACGCCTGGCGCGTTGCCCAATTTGACCACTTTGGTTTTTTTCTGTTTCGGGCCGATTGGCCTTTTGAAAATCAACGCGGGCTTTTCCCTGGTTGTTTTGGGAATGGGCGCCTGGTTTTTCTTCCGGCGCCTGGGTTTGAGTTTCGCGGTCTGTGTGGTGGGTGGTTTGGCTGCGGCTCTGAACTCCAACGCCTTTTCCAACGCGTGTTGGGGCTTGCCCGCGTGGGCTTATACTCGGGGTTTGGCCTTTTTCGCCATGGGGCTTTTGGTTTCCCGTTCCGGCCCGGCTTGGATGCGTTTTACCGTTGCGGGATGCGCGTTGGGATTGGGGGTGGCGGATGGTTTCGATACCGGGGCGATTTTCAGCTTATTTGTGGCAGCCTTTGCGGTTTATGAAGCGCTGCTAGGCCCAACGCCACTGGTCCAACGATTAACCGCAGGGGTGCTGCGTGTGACCGTGGTGGCAGTGGCCGCTGGGATTGTCGCGGCTCAAGTCTTGAGCACTCTGGTGGGCACCCAGATTGTCGGCGCGCAAGGCACCCAGCAAGATTCCGAAACCAAAGAGCAGCGCTGGGACTTTGCCACCCAATGGAGTTTGCCTAAAGTGGAAACGATCCGGGTGATGATTCCTGGATTGTTTGGCTATCGTTATGACACCCCTGAAGGTGGCAACTATTGGGGGACAGTGGGGCAAACTCCAGGTTGGGAGGTGCATCATCAGGGAACTCCGCGCTATTCCGGCTCCGGTGAATACGCGGGGCTGCTGGTGGTGATGATGGCGGCTTTGGCGTTGTTTCACGCCCTGCGGACGAAAGATTCACCCTTTTCCGCCCGGGAGAAAAAACTCATCTGGTTCTGGGCGGCGATGGCATTGATCTCCCTCTTGCTGGCCTTTGGGCGGCACGCGCCATTTTACCGGTTGATTTATTATTTGCCGTTTTTCTCGACTATCCGCAATCCCATCAAATTCATGCAGCCATTCCAGATGGCTTTGGTGATTCTTTGCGCCTACGGCTTGGAAGCGGTGGCCCGGTTGTATTTGAGCAAATCGGCGGCTCAGTTCGGCTCCCTGCGGGATCGGCTGAATGCGTGGTGGAAGCAGGCTTCAATTCCCGATAAGCGCTCATTCATCCTGTTGGGCGCCTGGCTGATCGCGAGCTTGATCGGCTTGCTGGCGTATTATTCCGCGCGCAAGGACATTTTGGGTTTCTTGACGGCCACCGGCATGCCGGAAAATTTCGCCCCGACAATTTTCAGCTTTAGCATGGGCGAATTCGGCTGGTATCTATTGTTCCTGGTTTTGAATTCCCTGGTCCTAGTTTTAATCGCAAGCGGGGCATTGGCCGGCAAGCGTGCCCGTTTGAGTTGGTTTTTATTGGGCGGTCTGCTGGTGGCGGATTTGGTCAGAGCCAATGCGCCATGGATCGTTTATTACGACTACACTTACAAATACGCCAGCAGTCCGGTGATTGAAACCCTCCAGAAAATCACCCCCGAAGGCCGGGTTGCGATTTTACCCCTGCAAGTCAACAATGCGCTCTCCAAAATGCAGGAGATATATGGCGGTGATTGGATGCAACATTTGTTTCAGTACTATCGCGTTGTATCCTTGGATCGGGTGCAAGAGCGGAGCGTAGCCCAGGATAACGCCGCTTTTCGGAAAGCCCTTGGCGGAGGCATGCCGGGCATGATGCGGATGTGGGAGTTGACCAGCACGCGTTATTTAATCGGGCTTTCCGGCGGCCTGGCGGAGGTCATGAACAAGCAATTCGACGCTGGGAAGGACCGGTTCCGAGTCCACACCGCCTACGATTTGGCGCCTAAACCCACCTGCAAGCGGAACCCCCAAACCGAGGAATTGGCGCAGGAAGACTGGACCACTGTCGTTCGCACCAACGGATTGTTCGCTATCATTGAATTTACCGGCGCCCTCCCGAGGGCCTCGTTGTATGCTAAATGGCAGGCGGAAACCAACGATGACGCCGCGCTCAAAACCTTAGCGGATCCGCAATTTGATCCCCATCGCACCGTGTTAGTGTGCGGCCCAGAGGCCAAGAGTTCGCCTTTGGTGGGAATAGTGACCAATGCTGGCACGGTGGAGCTTAAGAATTACGCCCCCAAACACCAGGTTTATAGTGTCAAAGCGGAAGCGCCTTCGGTATTGTTGATAAATGACAAATACGACCCCAATTGGAAAGTGTGGGTCGATGGCCAGCCGCAACCCTTGTTGCGCTGCAATTATCTCATGCGCGGCGTTCAAGTTCCGGCCGGCACGCACACCATTGGCTTCCGCTTCATGCCTTCCACCACTTACTTGTGGGTTAGTTTGGCTGCGATTGGAGTTTGTTTGCTCTTGGGTGTAGTGCTGATTATCAAGGATCGCCAACCTGCCGCCGAAAGCAAATGAGCCATCAAGAGTCGTATAGCAATAACCAAGCGTATGCCGAATTTCTCTCCGGCTGGGAGGACGCTTTTTACGCCAAGTACGTGGACGCTATCAGCGCCGCTCGTGCCGGCAGCCGGACGCTGGATATAGGGTGTGGTGTGGGCCAAGTGGTGAAGCAATTAGCCGCGAAAGGTTTTGAAGCTTATGGGGTCGACGTATCCAGTCCCAACATCCAACGCGCCCAAAAGGTATCCCCCCGCTGCCAGTTGTATGACGGCAAGAAGCTGCCGTTTGCGGATGGTTATTTCGCCGCCGCCGGATCCTTCAATGTGCTTGAGCACGTCGACGAGCCCGAAGCGTTCATTGCGGAATTGGTTCGGGTTGTTGAGCCGGGTGGGGTAGTAGTCCTATCCAGCCCCAATTTCCTGCGCGCCCTCGGCTTTCGCGATTACCATCCCCGCATGCGCGGGCTTGGCAATAAGTGGCGGAATTGGCAGTTGCTCCAAGCCAAGCGCCGCCAGATGCGCGAGCAGCCGGATGCCGTGCGCTTCGAGCGCATGCCCCCCATTGTCAAAACCCCCTTCACGCCGGACGACGACGCGATTGTGGCCACCAACGGGCCCGAGATGGCGTTTTTCCTGGAGCGCAACGGGTGCCGCGTGGAATCCATCAGCTGCACGGATCGTTACGTGGCCAAGCCGGTGGATTTTCTGCTTAACCTCACTCCCGCGCGGCTCCTGATGTTTAACGCCTTCATTCGCGCGCGCAAAAATGGGCAGCCTGCGGGAAGGTAAGCGATTCATGGCCATGAAAGCGTTGATGATCGCGCCGTTTTTCGAGTACCGGTATGGCGGTGCCGAGTTCATCATGCGCATCCAGCGTCAATGCCTGGAAGAACGGGGCGTCCAAATCGATGTGCTTTGCCTCGCTGGCGGTTCCGAACCTCAGCCCGGAGTTATCTGGCGCTTGCCGCTGCCCGCCTCATTGCGGAATCATCCTTTAGCCGTAAAACGCGGGATCATTTTTTTAAATAATCCCACCTTTGATAATTATTTTCTCCGAGCCTTGCGCCAGTTGCCCATTCCGCTGGCCGAGTATGACCTGTTCCACTGCCAGACTCATTATTGGATCGCGCTGGGCGCGCGGTTGGCGGCGCAGCAAGGCAAGCCGTGCGCGCTCACTTTCCATGACAATCTCCCCCGCGAAATTCCGCGGGAAATAATGCCGCCTCCCTTTAACTGGCTGGTCCAATGGCTGGGGACAAGGCAGAGCCGGCACTTGCGTCCGTTTATGCGCCGCTGCCACTGGATCAGTGGTGTGTCGAATCATGTGGGGGCTAAACTGGTGAGATTTCTGGGGCCTGGTTCTCCCTCGGTGTTCACGGTGTATAACCCCACTCCACGGATTGCTTTGGATAGCCTGGCGTCCCGCGCGCCAAGCCAGCCGCCTAAAGCGTTATACATCGGCCGTCTCAGCAAGGAAAAAGGCCTGGATGTCCTGCTGGACGCCTTCCAGGGTAGTTCACTGGCAATGGAGTTAGGCATTTTGGGGTTGGAAGGCCCGCTGCAAGCGCGTGCGCAAAACGCCGCGGCCAACGATTCGCGCATCCGATTGCATCCGCCCGTGCCCCATGCGGAGGTGCCCGCGTTCTTTCAGGCCCACGATATTATTTGTTGCCCCTCCGTGTGGAATGATCCGCTGCCGGGCACGGTGATTGAAACGCGCTTATTCCGGCGCGCGATTTTGGCGACAGATCGGGGCGGAATTCCCGAAATATTGGATGGATACACCAAAGCGGCTATCGTCAAGACAGGTGGGCTTAGCCGCGAGCAAACTGTTGCCGCGATGCGCGAAGGCTTGGCGCAAGCAGTGGCGCTCGCGGATCGTCCCGTGAATGCTGAACGCGAGGCGCTATTCCTGAGGCAATTCAGCCGCCAGGCGTTCGGCGAGCAATACCATCAATTGTATATGACGGGCCGCCTGGACAAGCCGGTAGCGGCCTAAGCGGGAGGGATGGGGATGTCGCGCGATCCCCGGGGAAGGGAAAATTCCCAAACCATGATTTATGAAAAAAGCACTAACAATCGTATTCGGAGGCATGGCAATCTTAAGCTGTTTGAGCGGCTGCCAAACCACTTCATCCAACACCCCCGTGGCCCTGTTTAACGGGCATGACTTGCAAGGCTGGCAGGCGGTTTCCGCCAATCCGGCTTTGAAGCTGGAAGATGTGTGGAGCGTCGCCGAGGGGAGGATTCAATGCAAAGGGGTTCCGGTGGGATTTATCCAAACGGAGCAAAAGTATCTGAACTTCCGTTTGGTTGTGGAGTATCGCTGGCCCGCGGGGCAGGAGCCCAGCAATAGCGGGATTTTTTCACGCATCACCGATCCTGCCAAAAGCATCCCCCGCAGCATCGAAACCCAGCTGAAACACGGCAGCGCGGGCGATGTCATGGGCTTGCAAGGCATGATCCTGTCCACGAATCAAGCGGGCAGTTTTTATCTGAAACACGAGTTAGCCGGCGAAATTCGCGGAGTTCGGAAAACTCAGGATGCCGAGGCCAAGCCGGGCGAATGGAACCGGGTGGAAATCCTAGCCCAGGATGACCATTACACCGTTTGGATGAACGGCGTAAAAATCAACGAGGCCAGTGGTGTGGAACGGGTAGCCGGGCCGGTGGGGTTGCAATCCGAAGGCGGGCCCATTGAGTTTCGGCGTGCTGACATCACGCTTTTGCCGTAAGCTTAAAATCTGGCAAGCCTGGCCGTGCCCCCAAAGCCTAGCCAGGCTTGCGCAGATCATCCGTATTTTTGAGACAAACGAGAGAGATCGTAGGAAAGGCGCTGGGCTGGGGTCATCTTGCCGAAGTCCGGCGCGCCATTGGCCTTCTTGGGCCACAACGGTGAGGCGGCGGCTTTGCCCTCTGGCGCAGCAGTGGCCGCAGCCGCTTTCTTCTCCCCAGTCATGCTAGCCGGCTTGGTGGGAACGGTCACGGTTGAGCGCCCTTCACCGCCGCCATAGCTCATGGCTTGGCTGGTGAGCTGCAAATCTTTTTCCAACGGCAGTTTGGGTTTGATGCCGTAGCGTTCGAGCACGCCGTGATAGGCGCGCACGGCCTCTTCCGGCGTAATAACGCCATCGGTGATCAGCCGCAACATTTCGATGAACGCCAGTTGGTGTTCGGCGGAATTGATCTTGCGCCCGTAGAGCGCCACGCGCGCGCCATATTTCTGAGCGTCATGGATCAGTTTGAAAGCGTCGTACGTCGTGCCCGCGCTGCCGCCCAAAATGCCCACCACCAGGTGGGGGTCGTATTGGACTAACTCTTCCATCAGGCGCGGCCCGTGGTAGACGATTTTCAGGAACGCCGGCCGGCCTGCTTCCGCCACGCCCGCCAGGCTGCGGAGGATGTTGTCGTTGATGAATTCGCCCAGTTTTTCCGGGGCGATGCCGCTGTTGACGTTCGGGTCGAACACTTCGAGGAAATAGCGGAATTTTTTGCGTTCCGCTTCCTCGCGAAATTCCTTAAAAGCCTGCAGCGTGGCGCGGTCTTGCCGCAGTTCGTTGACGAAGGTGACCGAATATAAGCCTAGGTTCGCGCCGGGGAACTCGCCCGTGGTGCGGTCGCAATCCAAATGCCCGCATTGGATATGGTCGATGCTGGCGGAGCGAAACGTCTGCGCCGGCTCTTTGGTGTACGCGCCGTGGCGCACCGCCCACACGTCGGTGGTGTCGTTGGCGCGCGCGGCGGGCGTCACCAGTGAATTGCGGAACAGGCCTTCTTGAATCGCCAGGCGGTCGTTCACGCTGGCGGACATCAGCATGATATCGATCAATCCTTGCCGGGTGACTTCGCGGATAATATCCAGAAACTCCGGCAGGCTCCGGGCCCCGAACTCTTCCCGGGTCCACACTTCCGGCGAGAATTGCGCCG